>Ga0137395_10000037_pt1 | contig 35979 bp, 36 predicted proteins | sample czobulk216metaG_FD_108283 | JGI IMG/M metagenome (GOLD analysis project Ga0137395, IMG submission 108283) | Vadose zone soil microbial communities from Angelo Coast Range Reserve, California, USA - czobulk2.16 metaG | ecosystem: Environmental > Terrestrial > Soil > Vadose zone | place: USA...
CTCCGACATGCTCGAAGTTAAGCTGTGCATGCCCGGTTTGAACGTCATCGAAGAAAGTCGGGATCAGGAATGCGCTTGCGCGCGTTTCGTAGCTGCTGATTTCCAGCTTTCGCGATCCAGTGGTGTCTACACGACGCACCCTATACGTGCCCGCAGGAAGTACCTGGCCTCCGACCACAAAGTCGTACGGCACCTTTGCAACAACTGTGTCTTCCTCCTGAGCACGAGCACCCAGCCCCAACCCGAGAACGCAAATCAGTGTGAATAGAACGGTCAAATACTGCTTCTTCATGATTTCTCCTTAGAATCTAATGATTCGTGCCAATGAGATGCTTCCACCACGATGGAAGTTACGGGTGAGGGCACTCCCTAATCATCAAGCGACTTTCGCCGTTGCCGAACTCCAATAAACCACCGCTCCTCTTTGCTAAATTAAATTAGCTGCGACTTACGATGTGGAGGTAGCCAGACCCCGGCTACATTGCTAGTGTTATGTCTCATAAATAACTTTACAATTACAGGGATGGTCTCTATACTTGCAGTACCATGTGGGACGTGGCGGATCCGCTGCCCATTTCGGCTGAGCAACGACGGACGCTGGAGGCGTGGATTGCCGCTCGTAACTCGCCACAGAAGGTGGTCTTCCGATCACGCTTGGTGCTGATGGCATCCACGGGCATGGCCAACCGAAGAATCGCCCAAGACCTGAACACTAGTCGTCCCACCGTGATCCTCTGGCGGCAACGCTTCCTGAAGAGTGGACCCGCGGCGTTGACGGAGGATGCCCCCGGACGTGGACGGAAGCCGCAAATTACGACGCAGAAGATCAAGCAAATCGTCGAAGCCACTTTGCACAGCAAGCCCAAAGCGGCGACGCACTGGAGCGTACGAACGATGGCGGCAGCCCAAGGAGTCAGTCCGGCCAGCGTGCAGCGCATTTGGGATGCGCACGGACTGGAACCGCATCGCACCCGCAGATTCAAGCTCTCCCGGGACAAACGCTTCGTGGAGAAGTTGACGGATGTGGTGGGCCTGTATCTGAATCCTCCCGACAAGGCGTTGGTGCTGTGTGTGGATGAGAAGAGTCAGATTCAAGCCTTAGACCGTAGCCAGCCGGGTCTGCCCATGAAGAAGGGGCGATGCGGAACCATGACACACGACTATAAGCGCAACGGCACCACCACCCTGTTCGCAGCTCTGAATGTTCTGCAAGGGACGGTGGTGGGAGAATGTATGCCGCGTCACCGCCATCAAGAATTCCTGCGCTTCTTGCGGAGGTTGGATGGCCAGTTCCCGCCGGAATTGGATCTCCATCTGGTCGTCGATAATTATGGCACTCACAAACATGCGAAGGTGAAGCACTGGTTGGCCAAACACCGACGCTTTAAACTCCACTTCACGCCCACCAGTTCCTCATGGCTCAATCTGGTGGAGCGTTGGTTTGGCAAACTCACGGACAAGCGCATACGTCGTGGAACCTTCTTTAGTGTCGAAGAATTGGAAGCAGCCATCGAAGAGTATCTGGAAGAGAACAACAAACAACCCAAGCCATTCGTCTGGACGGCCACCGTCGAGCAGATTTTGGCCAAGGTTAATCGTTGTAAAGCTATTTTAGAGACGGTACACTAGGACAAAGGTAAAGCTATCGCCCTGATCTTCCCAGGAGGGCATATTGGGTGACGTCCCGACTGTAAACAGAATACGCGGCGGCGTAACGGACGTTACAGGGTTGCGGGCAGGCGATCATCCCGGTTGGGTTGTCCCGCTCCAGGCCGGTCGCGGCCAGCAGCACGCTGGAAGTAACATCTGGCTTGGCCCCCACCCGGAGTTGGTGAGGCATGATCTTGAGCGCACGCACGTCTCCCGGGCGAATGTCCGCCGGCGCTCCTGAAAGCGACCGCTGCAGGGGATTCAGGTCGACTTGCTGGGCCAGGGTTTCCTGTGCCGCCTTCCATATCGTCCAGAGGTGGGCGTCGGAATGGTGGGTCTGGTTAACAAACCCCACAGGCAGTGAGTCTGGCCGCCCTCCGCATCCCACCAGGATCAGCCCCAGGGCAAGCCTCCACAGACTCCGCCGCATAAACCTCCTGGTTACAGTGATTTGTTTCGTAGCGATTTAGCCGATAGCGATACCAAGTTAGCTATCGGCCACTTGATCCTGTATCTCCAGTAGGTTGACCTGCCGAATCGTTCCGGAGGGGGGCGCATCTAATTAGTCGTTATAACGAGGATACTATGATCACTGTCCGACGCAGCAACGAGCGTGGCGGAGGCGACTTCGGTTGGCTCAACTCCCACTTCACTTTTTCTTTTGATCAATATCACGACCCGCGCTTCATGGGATTCCGCTCCTTGCGCGTGATTAACGAAGACTGGGTGCAGGGAGGCCACGGTTTCCCCATGCATCCTCATCGCGACATGGAGATCATCACCTACGTGCTAGAGGGTGCCCTGGAGCACAAGGACAGCATGGGGAACGGGTCGATCATTCGCCCGGGCGATGGGCAGCGCATGAGTGCGGGCACCGGGGTGCGGCACAGTGAAGCCAACGCGTCGAAAACCGACGCTGCTCATCTGCTGCAAGTCTGGATACTGCCCGACCGGAGAGGTCACAAACCGGGCTATGAACAGAAGTCGTTCCCGGAAACCGAAAAACGGGGCAAGTTCCGCCTGATCGCCAGCCCGGACGGCAAGGACGGCTCCGTTACCATCCATCAGGACGCCAAGCTGTATGTTTGCCTGGTCGAACCTGGGCAGGAAGTGAAACACGAGCTGGGTGAGGGCCGCTACGCCTGGCTGCAAGTCGCCAAAGGCGCGGTGGAGCTGAACGGCAAGAGTCTCAACCAGGGCGACGGCGGCGCGGTCAGCGATGAGCAGCAGCTGGTCGTGAACGGCTCTGAAGACGCCGAAGTGTTGTTGTTCGATTTGGCGTAATCATTAGCATCGAACCGATCTTGTGTGGGGTGGACACTCTTGTCCCCCGCTTTTGACCTCACTTTTGATTTTTTAGGATTTGTGGTTGGCCGTTAGGCGGAAAGCGGCAAACAATTCTCCATGAGTCAAGATCCAGATCAAAGGCGGCGGACAGGAGTGTCCGCCCCACACTTTGAGCGGCTGTCCAGGTGACCCGAGGTGGTGACCGTGGTGACCGACGGTGGTTGCCCCGTGCCCGCTTGCTGTGCTAACTTCGCCGATCAATTGTTCTGTGCGCTTCCTCTTCCACCACGAAAAGTCTTCTCGCCCTCCGGCAGAGCCCGTACACGCCGCGGTTCCGGAGCTCCGCCAAGCCGAGCTGGCTGCTGCCTATTACGGCGAGCGGCAAGGAGGCGACCACTACGATTTCGTGCGGGTTAGTCCGAGCCGCGTGATATTTGGCTTGTTGGACATAGCCGGGCGCTTTGAAGAAACCCGGCCCATAGTTTCCGCGGCCCAGCATACCTTTCGCACCCGGTCGCCGGAGCTGTTCACGGCTGAGGACGTCAATGAAGCCGATGCCATGGCCGAACTCTGCCTCGAACTCAACCGGGTCATTATGGCCGCCGAGGGCGGAATCCGATCTTGTCCGGCCTTTGCCGGCTGTTACAACGAAGATCTGGGAACGATCTGTTATTTCAACGCCGGTCATACCCCCGGACTGCTCCGCGACGGAATCGGCATCACTGAGCTTGGCGCCACCGGCTTGCCCATGGGACTTTTTTCTCATGCGACTTGTGACGCGTCCCTGGTCGCGTTGCCTCCAGGCGCGGCCCTTCTGCTGGTTTCGCGTGGAGTGCTGGAGGGCAAACGCAAGCGCGAGGAATTCGGGCTCGACCGGGTAAAAAGCGGCCTGCAACAGGCCGCTGGTGAAACCGCCAAAGAGTTGTGCATCACCGCGATCGACGGTGTGCAGCGGTTCATGCGTAAGCCCCCCGTCCACAATGACGTGACCGCCCTGGCTTTGGTTCGGACGACTAATTCCAAAGTGCGGAACGTCGGTAACGGAGAATGACGCGCCATATCGCGCGCCGCTATTTCAATTGTAGGGATAATCTAGGGCGACTAATTGCTACCTTGAGTAGAAACGCGTCCTGATCTTCTTTCGCGTCGGCCTTGCCGTCGGCTCCGGGTTCTCCGGCGCCAACTCATCCGCGGTCACGAAGGTCGGTTCGATGTCGGTGGGAATTCCATCCAGATGGTCGAAGGCCTTTTTCAATACCGGGTGCAGGACGCCCATTTCGTCCAGCAGCTTCTTCGCGCCGGCATAGTCACCTTGGGCTTCGAGCGTGAGCAGATCATGGTCCAGATCACGCACTGCGAGCCTGAATTTTGCTAGATCTAATGCAAAAGTCCCGTCCGCCTGTTGGACGAATGCCCCTTTATCCATGAGGTAACTGAACTGGATTGCCATGCCTTTGCCATGAGCGTCGCTCAACCCAAAGCGTAGGCTGCGGAACATGGAGGCCATGTAAGTTGTGTACAGCTGCCGCTGAGCCGCTTCGTCGGAAGGCAGCACGCGGGACAATTTCATTTCCGCAGCGTGGTCCATCATATACTGCAGCGCGAACAGGCCGGTGATATCGGCCTTGGCCTCCTCGATCGCGCCATAGACTTCCTTCAGTTCATTCCGCACCGTCGTATCCCGCCCGTCCACTTTGATCTGGTGCGGGCCCAGCCCATGCATCAGTTCATGAGCCACGATATGGGTAAAGAACGATTCGAAATTCACGTCCAACCGCGCCGATGGAGAGAGCATCCGCCGGGCAATCGGCAGGAGCACGCTGCGAAACTTGGCCTCCTGAACATTCTTGAGCACGACGCGCTTGCTGCCCTTCTGTTGGACCACGCGCTGGTCATTGGGCAAATTGTAGGCCGCGGTTGCGATTCCGTGATTGCCGTCCCCGGCGGAGAGTATCTCATCGACCACGCGAATCGGCGCGGCTGCTCCCAGTTTGGGGTTGCGATATTGGGGGTCGATCGGGAGATTGTTTTCGATCTCCTGCAGGTGTGTGCTGAAAACCGAAAGCCTTTCGGATTCTTCGTCGTCCCGCAGGTTCACATAGACTTCGAAGGCTGTCTTGTAGCCAAACAGCTCGTCGTTGTAGGTTTCGTAGGGACCAACGGTGATATCGATGGGTGCGTCCAAATTCATCCAAGCGAGATCACTGTCGTAGTAGTCGTTTGAAAGAAACGCATCCGCTCGCAGGTTGAGAAAATCCTTCAATGAGGCATTGTCGGTGAGACTGGCGGCTTCTTTCAGCAGGTTCGCCACCTGGGTTAGCTCATCTTGGTATTCTTCGCCGTAGGGAATGGCGACCAGTTCGCTTTTAGCTTTCGCAGCTGAGCCGCTGTTCTGGCCTGCGACCGCGCGGCGTATCACAGTGAAAAAGCCTGTTGCCAGCTCCTGCTCTTCTTTCGGTACGGATGCAACCCAGGCCTCGAATTCCTGCCTCGTCATGTCTTCAGGGTAGAAATTTGCGCCCTTGGGCTTCTCCGCGGGAACGCCTGGGAGAAAGGCCTTGAAGTCGTCCAGCACGGACCAGGGACCCTTGTTGATCCAGAAATACCGCAGGCGAGCTTTGCCAAGTGGTGATGCGTCCCGTTGTAGCCGGGCGTAGAGAGCTGAATCGCCGCTCCAGTATTGCATCAGGAAAACATGGTTCATGATGCGCCCAGCTTCGATCAGTTTTACCAGCGCCTGGTGGTCCGCGGCGGAGAGCTTGGAGGTATCCACCCGCAGCGGCGTAGGCGCAAAGCGAGCCGTCATCTGCTGCAACTGGACGAGTCCTGGCGCTGAAATATTTTTGCTGGTTCTTGTCTTCTGTGCCCTGGCTGAAATATTGGCGAGTCCGAAAACAACCATGGACGCAACCACAAGTACGAGAAACTTCATTCATTTCTCCTGGGGCTTAGAACGACGGCTAAGCAAAGCCGATCATAAAGCATCGGACTATTTGTGGTTCCTCCATAGCGGGGTCGTGATAGCCAATCGTGATACTGCGCAAGCGCTCAGCTAAATCGCTGTACGTGATCATAACCGGCGTTGAGCTCGCGCGCTGACACCAGATTGCTCTCGCCTCTGTAATCGCAGAACGCCACTCTGTGCCTCTAAAACCGTGCTTTGTGGGCCCCTAGTAGCTGTTTTTTGCACCGCAATTATTTATCCTTAGCGTGCTTCGCTCATCCTGGCGGAACGAGCAGTGGCCGCAGTCCGCTTCGAGAGGTACAATTTAGCCAGGCAGTACAGTTTGCAATCTGGTGAAGCCAGCTTGCCGCCGGCCGGAATACTATGAGAAAACTGCTCTCCTGGCTGTTGCTGATTTGCTTTGCCGCCTTGCCGCCGGTTTTGTCCGCCGACACCGTGGTCGAGGAGATTATAGCCCGCATCAATAATCAGATTATTACCCGCACCGAGTACCTGCGCAGCAAAGAGCAGTTAAAACAGGAAGCGCAACAGCAGGATCCGGCCAACGCCGAGAAGATCGTCGCCGAAAGGGACAAAGATGTTTTGCGGGACCTGATCGACCAGCAGTTGCTGCTCGAAAAGGGCAAGGATCTGGGCATTACCGCGGACACCGAAGTGATCAAGCGGCTCGACGAAATGCGCAAAGAAATGAAGCTGGAATCGATGGAGGACCTGGAAAAGGCCGCCGCGGGGCAGGGCATTTCGTTTGAGGATTTCAAGCAGAACCTGAAGAACCAGATCATTACGCAGCAAGTGATCTCCAAGGAAGTCGGCTCCCGGATGTCCATCTCCAAGGAGGAATTGCAACAGTTCTACGACGAGCACAAGAGCCAGATGGAACAGCCGGAACAAATCCGGTTGAGTGAACTCCTGGTTTCTACGGAAAAAAAAGCCAAGGACAAGGACAAAGACCCTTCCGCTGACGAATCGGCACAGCTTGCGGCCGCGCAGGCCAAGGCTGACGAGCTGCTGGCCCAGATTCGCAAAGGAGCGGCTTTCGACGAAATTGCTAAGAAAAACTCGGACGGACCTACCGCCGCTCAGGGGGGCGATCTGGGTTACTTCAAGCGCGGCGCGCTGGCCAAGGAACTCGAGGACAAAACGTTTGCCATGAAGCCGGGCGATCTTTCCGATGTCATCCGGACCAAGCAGGGATTTGTGATCCTCAAGGTTGCGGAACATCAAATGGCCGGCGTACCTCCACTCAGCCAGATTGAGCCTAAGGTTCAGGACGCGATCTACATGCAGAAGCTCCAGCCCGCGCTGCGCGCCTACTTGCAGAGGCTGCGCGAAGACGCCTTTATCGACATCCCCAAACCCGGCTATGTGGATACGGGCGCCAGTCCGAACCAGACCAAACCCGTCGAAACCACCGCCAAGGACGCCGGCGCCAAAGAACTTAAGAAAAAGAAGAAAAAGCTGGGCATTTTCTAGTCTAAGCTAGCCCCATGGAGCGCAGATCGCGGGCGCATATGACGGGCAGTGAGCCATGAAGGAATTCTTCATTTCCGACTGCGTCACGTACGAGAACAAGGTCGTCACCTCCAGTTTCGTTGTCGTTTCGAAACAGGTCAAACCCAAGAAAAGTGGCGAGCCTTATCTGGCGTTAACCCTGGGTGATCGCAGCGGGCACGTCGAAGGCAAGATGTGGGACAACGTCGAGGATGCGATCGACGCCTTTGGCCAGGATGACTTCATCAAGGTCAAGGGGTTGATCAATAAGTACAAGAACCGGTTCCAGCTCACCATCCACAAGCTTCGCCGCATGGGAGAATCCGAAGTCGATTTCTCCGATTACCTGCCTAAGACAACTAAAGACATCGGCGAGATGTGGCGGACCCTGGCGGGCTTTGTGGCTACTTTTAGGGATCCCCATCTCAAGGCACTGGTTGAGGCCTTCATGGCCGATCCGGAAATTGCAGAAGCTTACCGCAATGCGCCGGCCGCCAAGACTCTGCATCACGCTTTCATCGGAGGTCTGCTGGAGCACGTAGTGTCGTTGTTTAATTCCTGCGACCTGATGTGCCGCAACTATCCGCAAATTAATCGCGACCTCCTGCTTACCGGCGCTTTCTTGCACGATATCGGCAAGATCCACGAGCTCACATTCAATCGCTCCTTTTCTTACACGACACGGGGCCAGTTGCTCGGGCACATGATCATCGAACTGGAAATGCTGCAGGCCAAGCTCACGCAAGTGCCAGGCTTCCCGGATTCGTTGAAGACGCTGGTTGAGCACCTCATCATCAGCCATCATGGCCAGTATGATTTCGGTTCGCCCAAACTGCCCATGTTTCCGGAAGCGCTCCTGCTGCACTATCTTGACGATCTCGATTCCAAGATGGAAGCCATGCGGGCGCAGTTCGAGCGCGGATCGGGGTCGGATGGAGCATGGACCGCCTACAATCCATCGCTGGGCCGTCCCCTGTTGAACACCGCGAAGTTTTTGGCGGAGAAGGCCTCGGAAGAGGAGAAGGGCTCAGAGGAAGAAGAGGAACAGAATCTCACGGTCGAACCAGAGGGTGCCGTTCCCGGCGAAGAGGTTGCCTCCGAGAGTGAAGTCACACCCGTGCTGACCGGTCTCGAGCCTGCGGAAAAAGAAAACAGCAGCTCATCCATGACATCCGCGGCCCATGAGGATAAAATCTAGGCGATTCTGTTGTGGAGCCCCAGACCGAGTCCTGTTCATGGCGGTCGCGAACACTTTAGCTTTTTGATAAACCATCCCGACACGGAGGGAATCATGCCAACCCGTCTGCTAGCACTCACCCTGGGCCTCTATCTCTGTTTGGTTGCGCTTGGCTGCAAGAGCAAGCCGGCTGATTCCACAGCTTCGAATTCAAGTGACAGCACCGCCTCGTCCACTCCAAATGGCGGTACGCCTAGCTCCGGTTCCGGTAGTAGTGCTAACTCTGGCTCGGCGATGTCGAATATGAAGTCCGAGGCCAAGCCTGAAGCCCCGAAAACTTTGATTGTTCCGGCCGGCACGGTGCTGACCGTCCGTCTGGGCCAGGCTGTAGGCTCCAAGATCAGCTCGCCTGGGGAAACTTTCACGGCCAGTGTGGCCAGCCCGGTTGCGGTCGATGGCAAGACGGTGATCCCCGCAGGGGCAACTGCCACCGGGAACGTAGTCGACGCAAAACCACTAGGCCGCTTCAAGGGTGGAGCCTCGCTGCAATTGCGCTTGACTTCAATCACCGTGAATGGCGCTGATCAAGCTATCTCGACGTCTTCCGTCGTCCGCACTGAAAAAGGCAAGGGGAAACGCACCGCCGTCTTGGCGGGCGGCGGTGCCGGCCTAGGAGCGCTGATCGGCGGTCTGGCCGGCGGCGGCAAAGGCGCTGCCATCGGCGCCCTCGCGGGCGCGGGCGCAGGCACGGGTGGCGCGGCGTTCACTGGCAACAAGGATATCGTTCTACCGGCGGAGTCCGCGCTCAGCTTCAAGTTGGAGCAACCGCTGCAGGTGAAGTAAGTCTTCAGTCGTCGGTTGTCAGTCTTCAGCCAACCGGGTACAAGAACGCAGCCCACGGCGAAAGCTGTGGGTTAGCTTTTTTTTGCAGCGGAGAGAAAGGATCGACTGAACGTGATGACTGACAGCTGAAAGCTCGCATGTTGAACTTCACTCAATTTCAGGTTCTAAGCTTCGATTGCTACGGCACCCTCATCGACTGGGAGACGGGAATCTTTTCAGCACTGGGCTCCATTCTCGCCGCGCACGGCAAAAGCATCGCTGACGCCGAACTTTTGAAGGTGTACTCCGAACTGGAATCCGAAGCCGAGCAGGGAGAATTCTGTTCGTACCGCGAAGTTCTCGGGTCGGTCGTGCGTGGGTTTGGCGAGCGCCTCGGATTCAAGCCGACTGAGGCTCAGGTACGTTCGCTGCCCGACTCCCTAGCCAGTTGGCTGCCTTTCCCCGATACCGTGGCGGCGCTGCAAAAGCTCAAGGCGCGTTATCAACTCGCCGTCATCTCCAATGTGGATGACGACCTTTTCGCCGCTACGGCGCGCCGCCTTGAGGTAGCTTTCGATCACGTGATCACCGCCCAACAGGCCCGCGCCTACAAACCTTCGCTGCTGATTTTCAACCTGGCACAGCAACGAATCGGCGTGGCCCCAGCGCGGTGGCTGCACGCCGCCCAAAGCGTCTACCACGACGTAATACCGGCGAGATCAATGGGAATCGCCACGGTGTGGGTGAACCGCCCGTCCCCCCGTCCCGGCGTGGGCGCGGCCAAAGCCGCATCAGGACAGCCGGATCTCGAAGTGCCTGACCTGAAGACCTTGGCGCGAACGATCGAATCTCAAAACTGATACCCGGGAACCGAAAACGGCAAACTGGTTTTCCAGTGCCCACCCCGGTATTAAACTGGTAGCAGTTACCAATCTGCACTTTTCTAAGCAACCTACAATCGGAGAGCACAATGGCAACAACCACGGCTCGAGACAACCCCCTTTCTTACCTCACCGATCAACTCGACGATGTCAAGGCCAAGGGCACACATTTCCGTCTGCGCATCCTCGACGACGAGCAAGCCCCGGTCTGTACTTTCGACGGCAAGCGGGTCATCAACCTTGCCTCCAATAATTACCTCGGCCTGACCACGCATCCCAAACTGCGCGAGGCGGCCCTTGAAGCCACACGCAAGTATGGAGTCGGGTCGGGCGCGGTGCGCACCATCGCCGGCACCATGAAAATCCACATGGAACTGGAAGAGAAGATCGCGCGCTTCAAGAATGTCGAGGCTTGCGTGGTCTTCCAGTCGGGATTTGCGGCTAATGCGGGCACGGTGTCCGCGGTGCTCGGCAAAGAAGACTTCATCATCTCCGATCAGCTGAACCACGCCTCGATTATTGACGGAGCGCGCCTGTCACGCGCCAAAATTCTCGTCTTCGAGCACAAGAATATCGCCCAGGCTGAAGAGCGGCTGGCGAGCGTGAAAGACCAGCCCGGCAAAAAGCTGCTGATCAGCGACGGCGTCTTCTCCATGGACGGCGACATCGGTCCACTGCCCGGCTTGTGTGACCTGGCGGAAAAGTATGGCGCGATCATGATGGTGGACGACGCGCACGCCTCCGGCGTCTTGGGAAGCAACGGCCGCGGCACCATCGATCATTTCAAGATGCACGGCCGCGTGGATATCCAGGTGGGGACATTGTCGAAAGCGATCGGCGCGCTCGGTGGATATGTCTGCGGAACCCGTGATCTGATTGATTTTCTATATCATCGCGCCCGGCCATTCTTGTTCTCGACTTCGCATCCGCCCTCGGTGGCGGCAACCTGTATCGCGGCTTTCGATGTGCTCGAAAGCGAACCGGAGCGCATCGAGAAACTCTGGAAGAACACACGCTTCTGGAAAAAAGAACTCGGCCTGCTCGGCTTCGACATCGGAGGCAAGACCACGCCCACCAGTGAAACACCGATTACTCCCATCATCATCGGGGACGGCAAACTCACCATGGATTTCTCGCGCGAGCTGTTCAAGGAAGGCGTAATGGGAACGGGTATTGCGTTTCCGACAGTGCCAGAAGGCAAAGCGCGCATCCGGACGATCATGACGGCGACACACGCGGAAGAAGAATTGCAGCAGGCGCTGGAGGTGCTGAAGCGCGTAGGCAGGAGAATGGGCATCGTGAACTAGAGCACTTCCCCTTCGATCAGAAGCTAGCGCGCGATCGCGGCCAGCTCTCGGCGAATGACCGCTTTGTGGGTTTGGAGAATCTGGCTTTAGCCTCGATTCCCAGCCGCCCGGCGTAGTAGAGCAACTTGCCTACGCTCTTGTTCGCGATTTTCCCATTGAGCAGTTCGCCTGACACGCGGCTGCGGTCCCCCAGGATCACCTGCAATTGCGAATACTTGCGCGCGTACTTCAAGATTGCCTGCTACCGATCAGCCTTAAACTTCAGGGCTTGTTGCAAAAGACGAAACTGAAATCCTAGCTTCCCAGTTATAAATGGATTTGCTAAAAAGCAGTTATCATCGGACTCGTTCCTCAACCCGGTTTGCCTAGTTGTGAATGCCATCAAACCGGGGAACATGCTGCAAACAAAGACCTTATTATGGTCGAAATGTTCCCCCTTTTGAACCTGGCGATTTGTCTGGAGCCTACTCGACCCGGTACACAATCTTCCCCCTGACAATTGTTGCCACTACTTTCCCGGTGAGTTGCGATCCATCGAATGGAGTGTTGCGCGACCTGGAGTGGGACTTCGCGGCATCAAACGTCCAACGCTTCTTGGGATCGAAGATGGTGACATCGGCGTGGCTGCCGCGGACAAGCGTTCCTCGACCTCTGAGGGTGAACACACGCGCCGGGCCGGCGGTGAAGAGTTCGACAATGCGGCTGAGCGAAATTTTCTGGTTGCGATGCAGGTGATCAACTGCGAGGCCGAGCGCGGTTTCCAATCCGGTGATCCCGAACGCGGCGCGCTCAAACTCGATGATCTTCTCATGGGGCGCGTGGGGGGCGTGGTCGGTGGCAATCGCATCGATAGTTCCATCGGCCAGCGCCGCCAGGACGGCCTCTCGATCCAAGGCCGAGCGTAGCGGGGGATTCATTTTGAAGTTGGTATCGTACTCGCCGACGTCGGCGTCAGTGAGGGCGAAGTGATGTGGAGTGACTTCGCAGGTCACGTGGGACTTGCTGCGTTTGCCGCGGCGGACCGCCTTCAGCGCGTCGGCGGTTGAGATATGGGCAACGTGCAGGCGGGCGCCGGTGAACTGCTGTGCCAGTTGCACATCACGTTCCACGATGGAGGACTCGGCCGCCGCCTTCATGCCGCGCAGGCCCAGGCGAAACGAGGTCGGGCCGTCGTTCATGGAGCAGCGGTCGGTCATGCGCGTATCTTCCGCATGCTGAATCACGGGAAGATTGATCTCGGAAGACAGCCGCAGCGTGTCGCGCATCACCGTGTCGTTGAGAATGGGCTTGCCATCGTCGGTGACGGCCACTGCTCCAGCACGTTGCAGGCCGCGGAAGTCCGTGAGCACGGCTCCCTTGCTGGCGTGGGTCGCGGCAGCGATGGGGAAGACGTTGACTACGGCGCCGCGCTCGGGACGCTGGATCCACGTTACCCATTCTGGTGAGTCGAGGACCGGCTGTGTGTTGGGCATGCAGCAGACGGAGGTGAATCCTCCGGCAGCCGCGGCGGCGGTACCGGTAGCGATGGTTTCCTTGTAGCCCTGGCCGGGTTCACGCAGGTGGACGTGAAGGTCAATGAAGCCGGGGGCGACGATCAGGCCACGCGCATCGAATTTCTCATGCGCGGTGCCGCGGGTCTTGCCGGGCGGCACAACCTCGGCCACCTGCCCATCGCGAAGCAGGACGTCCATGAGCGCATCGATCCTGGCCGCAGGGTCGATGAGGCGCCCGCCTTTGATCAGCAAGCTGTTACTTTCTCTCTTTGAGTTCAAATCGCCTTCCCCGGCAAAGATCTTTTACCACGGAGCCAGGGAGCCACGGAGAAATACAAATCACTTGGGGCAAAGAGTAAGGAATTTCTCCGTGCCTCCGTAGCGAGACTAGCTTCATCCCGCACGCCCCCGCGCCTTAGCCAGAATTGCCATGCGCACCGGAACTCCATTGCGGACTTCTTCGACAATCGCCGACTGAGGGCAATCCGCTACTTCCCAGGTTAGCTCCAGTCCGCGGATGATGGGGCCCGGATGCATGAGCATGGCGTCCTTTTTGGCCAGCTTCAGCCGCGGCATGGTCATCTGATACCTGGCAATGTAATCCTGCAAGCTGATCCTGGTTCCGGCCAGTCGCTCCTTCTGTACCCGCAGGGTCATGATCACGTCGGCGCCGTGGACGGCGTCTTCCACGGTACGCGTGATGTGCAGTCCTGGCGCGAGACTTGTAGCCGTTTCCGGCAAAAACTCTGGCGGACCGCAGAGCGTGATGCGCGCGCCAAACTTGCTGAGCAGGTGAATCGCGGAACGCGCCACGCGGCTGTGATAGATGTCGCCGACGATGGCCACCTGCAATCCCTTCAGCGTCTTCTTGTGGCGCAGGATGGTGTAGGCATCAAGCAATGCCTGAGTGGGATGCTCGTGCATTCCGTCACCGGCGTTGATCACGGGAATATCTAGATATTTCGCCATCAGCGCCGCCGCGCCCGCCTGGGGATGGCGGATTACGATCACGTCCGCGCCCACCGCGCGCAGAGTGTAGCCGGTGTCCAGCAGTGACTCGCCTTTTTCGATGCTGGAACCGCTGGAGAGAACCAGCGTGGTCATCGCGCCCATCGATTTAGCCGCGACTTCGAAGGAACTGCGGGTGCGCGTGGAGGCTTCGTAAAATAGCAGCAGCACCCGCTTGCCCCGCAGCAAAGGACGGGGCTTCTGCGGATTCATATGCCGGGCCAGCTTGAGCAGAGCCAGAATTTCCTCTGCCCCGAGATGTTCAATTCCCAGCAGGGAGCCGCGCGCAGCTTGGTTCATGGTTTGCCAGGGCTAGCAGGGACCAGACGTCCGTGCCACGATTCGATCTTTGCTTGGTCTTGCTCCGGTCAGTCTTGCCGTTCGACCAGCAGAACCTTCTCCGCGTTATCCACTTCCCGCAGCTTTACCTCGATAATTTCCCGGTCCGTAGTCTGCACCTTGCGTCCGATGAAAGCGGCCTCGATCGGCAACTCGCGGTGTCCTCTGTCGATCAGGACGCAGAGCTGTACCTGTTTCGGACGCCCCTCGCGAAACAGGGCATCCAGGGCAGCACGAATGGTACGGCCGGTGTAGAGAACGTCATCCACCAGAATGATGTTTTTGCCAGTAATCGGAAAGCCAATCTCGGTCTTCTGCACCACCGGCTTGGGCCCCAGAGTGGAGAGGTCGTCGCGATACAGAGTGATGTCCAGCGTGCCGACGGGGACGGGAGTCTTCTCGATGCGCGCGATCATCTCTCCCAGACGTTGGGCCAGGGGCACACCGCGCCGCCGGATGCCCACCAGTCCGAGGTCGGCAGCTCCATTGTTTTTTTCGACAATCTCGTGGACCAGACGTACCAGGGTGCGCTCAATCTCAGAAGCGGACATCAGTTGCGACTTCTCGCGCAGGCTGGAGAGACGGGGAGAGGGTTTCGAAGTCATAAACGCTGCATCATAACCGGGCAACGGGATGCGGGGCAAGGTAACAACGGGCGAGGGATGCCTGAGCCTTGTGGAATGAGGAGGATTCAGCTGTTTAGGACGGCTCCCGGGAGGGGTAATCCCGCTGGGGGAGGTACCGGCGGGACGCCCGCGCCTAGATCGAACTTGCCTGGTCCAGGTTGCACGTGGTGGGCAGGAAGTCTATAGTCACCGTTTCGGAGCCTCCATGAAACATCTCCTGAACTGGGCGTTAAGCGCTCTGGCGGTCTGGATTGTTGCCCGGCTGGTGCCAGGGTTTCACGTCAACGGGCCGTTGGCGGCATTGATTGCCGCGCTGGTGATTGGCTTCGTCAATGCCACGCTGGGAGTCTTCCTTAAGATCGTTACCTTCCCTCTGGTTCTGCTTACGCTCGGGCTGTTCTGGCTGGTGATCAATGCCGCCATGATCGAGCTCGCCTCGGCCATTGTGCCTGGCTTCCACGTGGACACGTTTGGCTCAGCCTTTGTTGGAGCCATCGTTCTCGCTCTGGTCAACATGTTTTTCCGCTGGCTGGCGGGAGCGGGAAGTGCGCGCGGCTAGGTTTAGGGTGAGAGCGCGGCCCCACTAAAATGCCCCTCACACTCTTGGCTTGGCGTGGAGCGGGGGCCGTGCTTGCCCGGAGCGACGCCGAAGGGATGCCCTCGCGACAGCCTGCGGAACGCCGGCGCTACTCATCGCAAGCGACCCGGAATCCGTAATCGGCGTAGTGGAATTCCGGAGGGATGCTGGAACGGGCGGCGCAGCGGCTTACTTTGATGTGATGACGCCAGGAGCCTCCGCGGGAAGCGCGCCGGCTGCCTTGCTCCGGGCCTAGCGGGTTCCGTTCCGGTGAGGCCGCGTAGTAGTCGGCCTGGTACCAATCGCTGCACCACTCATGTACGTTTTCGCAGATGTCATACAGGCCAAAGGCATTGGGCGGGTGCTGCGCCACTGGCTCCGGGCCTTTCGTCCAACGCTTTTCGTAATCGGGCAAGAATTGCGGTGGGGCGTCGCCCCAGGGATAGAGTTTGCTCTCCACCCCGCTACGAGCCGCCCGTTCCCACTCGGCCTCTGTGGGCAAACGAAAATGCCGGCCAGAACTGCTGCCGAGCCAATCACAAAAACTCGCAGCCTGATGCCACGAGACTCCGACCACCGGTTGTTCCATATGATTGAAATTCGGGTCCTGCCAGAACGGCGGGGCCGCGGCTTGGGTGGCGCGAAGAAATTGGGAATAATCGGAATTTGTTACCTGGCGGTCGGCCAGCAAGAAGGCATCCACCCATACGCGATGAACCGGCCGCTCGTTATCTTGTCCGGAATCCGAACCCATCCAGAACCAGCCCTCAGGAATGCGCACAAGTTCGATTTCCAACGATGCGCCTCCCGCCTATCCGTCAACTGTCGGCAGATTCCAATGCTGCCAGACGCTGACCAGACGCAAGCCGAAACAGAGAACCCCGCCCACGATGGCGGCCACTGCGGGAGGTAATCCTAGGCTTCGACCCAGGATCATTCCCGCTGACCCCGCCATGGCCGCGGTTGCATAGACATCGGCGCGTAGAACCACCGGAACCTGGGCCAGCAGGATGTCACGGACCGTGCCTCCACCAACCCCGGTGATCGTCCCCAGTAATATGGCGAGGAAGGGATGCATTTTGTAGAGCAGCGCCTTTTCGGTCCCGGCAACGGCGAACAACGCCAGTCCGGCGGCATCGAGAACGACAATCACCGCACTGGGAATCCCCTGCACGAAACGATGCAGAAAGAAAACTATGGCTGCGCCCGTGAAGGCCATAGCCGAGTAGCGCCAGTCGCGCAATGAATTGGGTGGAACGGCGCCGATCAGCAGGTCGCGAATGATTCCTCCGGCCAACGCTGTGGCAAACGCCAGCACCATAAGACCCAGAAAATCGAGATGGCCCGCGATGGCCGCAGTGGCACCCTCGATGCCGAAGAGCAGGGTCCCGGCCAAATCGACTGCGAATAACAGTTTTCCGGAGTCGTACTTCATAGCCTCTTTCCCGTCCGTTCGAAGGAAATGAGGAGAGCTCGGCGGAAAGGAACACGAATTCTATCAGTCGGCGCTGGGACCTCGCGGCTACCCCGGAGAAATATTATAGATACACTCTCTTCACGGCTAAGAATGACCAGTAGATGAAATCGGAGACAAATTCGTCAACCCTGGCCGCTATGCTTCATCAGCGTTGCCCCCGCTGCCGCCGGGGAAGCATCTTCCGCTACTCCATCTTCCGAGGCTTCCCCGGGATGTGTGAGCGCTGTTCCGTTTGCGACCTCAAGTTTCAGCGTGAAGAAGGCTATTTCCTCGGCGCCATGTACATTAGCTTCGGCCTGGCCCTCGTGATCATTGCACTGATCGCGGTACTCCTGTGGGCCATCACAGGGTGGTGGATCACCAGAGTCATGATCTGGGCGGTGGTGCTGTTCCTGCCACTGGCGCCGGCAATTTCACTATTGGCTCGTGTTCTCTGGATCTATCTGGATCAGGCCTTCGACCCTGAGCCGCCAAGTAGATCGTCTCTGAGCTAATGGGATTCTGCCGGTTGGCTATTGGCCTCAGGGCAGTCTTGCTGGTTTCCATTCATGGTTCACAGTAATCACTTTGAAGGCATACTTGCCCGGGTCCGGCACATAGTTGGAGGGCGGAGTGGGCATGATCGCGTCCCTCCATACAGTGCCCGGCCGCAATCATGAATCCGTTGGAGTTGCTGCACACGTCTGAACTCTGCTGGATCGAATCGCGCACCGCACAACGGGAGTAAGGATTTTCCTGTATTTGCTCAGAACTACTGCTGGCTGCGGACCAGAGTTCGCTTGCCCTCGAGAGAGGCTCTCAAACCGAGGGCATGCAGCGGCAGTTCCAGAACAGCAAGAAGGCAGATACGGCATTGCCGGTGGTACTCCAAGTTGCCAGGGATATTGAGAAAATCAAGAGCGACGTTGCCTTGGATCAGCGGTTGATTCGCCATGGGCTAAGATCCATACGGAACCGGACGCACTTTCGCAAGGCTTCAACTCTCCATCCAACTAAGCGAAGAGGGCAGTTTGCGCAGTCGCACGGAAATCATCGGACTTCAGCCAGTTGCGTGCGCAGTTTATGGGTGGCGCGAAACAGGGTGTTCTTGATCGTGCCTTCCGTCGTATTCAGCATTCCGGCAACCGTCCGCAGCCTCATGCCGTGATAATGCTTCAGTTCGAAGACCATCCGTTCCCGGGGCGAGAGCCGACTGAGCGCGCTGACGATGCATTGCCGCAGCTCACGTCCGGCGAAGCTGCGCTCTGGACTCGCTCCCGGCCGGCGATCGGGCATCCGGTCGAGCACATCTTCCGGCTCACCTTCGGGAGACGCCGTCGAAGTCATATCCCGGCCCCGTGAGCGCTTCTTGCGCAAATGATCCAGACAGAGATTGGTGACGATGCGATAAATCCAGGTGTAAAAAGAGCATTCGAACCGGAACCGCGCGAGATTGATGTACGCCCGGAGAAACGCTTCCTGATAAATGTCTTGACCGTCCTCCTGCGAGCCGGTGAGGTGAACGGCCAAGCGAAGCACCGCGCGATCGTAGTGCCGCACCAGTTCTTCGAAGGCCGCCGAGTTTCCCTGTTGAGCCTCGCGGATCAGGGCGGAATCGTCCACCCGGACCGGCGCCCCCACGGCCGCAGGTTTCACAGAAGCCAGTACCGGACGGTTCAGGTACGGCGTCTCCCGAATTTTGCTGGTCTCCGGCATATTCATCTCCGCTTACACATTTACCCGACGAACTTGTAGCCCGTGCCATGCACGGTGAGAATGAAGCGAGGCTCTTCCGGTTTCGGTTCGACTTTCTGCCGCAGGCGGACAATGTGCGCATCCACCGTGCGAGTCGTGGGAAAGCGGTCATAACCCCACACGTCTTCGAGCAGACGATCGCGACTCAGCGCTTCGCCGGGATGGCACAGAAAATATTTGAGCAGCTCGAATTCCTTGGAGGAAAAATCAAGCGCCTTGCCGCCACGCGAAACCTGGCAACTCTTCACATTCACCTCGACCTCGCCAAATGAATAGCTTTCCTTTTCCTTGGGAGCAGTCTTGGCGCGGCGCAGAACGGCTTTCACCCGGGCCAGCAGCTCGCGAATGGAAAACGGCTTGGTGACATAGTCATCCGCGCCGAGTTCCAGGCCAACCACTTTGTCCACCTCCTGGCCCCGTGCCGTGAGCATGATGATCGGAACTGAAGGCCGCTTGGCTTTTAGCTGCTTGCAGACGTCGAGACCGCTCATACGGGGCATCATGACGTCGAGGATGACGAGATCGGGAGCCTCGCTCAGAGCGCGTTCCAGGCCGGCCACGCCGTCGGGAGCCGTGATGACGTCATATCCTTCGAACTCAAAGTTGTCGCGCAAACCCGCCACCATGTTGGGCTCGTCTTCGACAATCAGGATTCTGGTCATGTCGCAGTCCTTGCCGCTGTTACCGCCGAGCTTTGCTCGGCTGGAAAAGCAGACTTTCCCTTCGTGGTTCTTGCTAGGCTGACGCCCCTGTCCCGCTGTCCCCCACGGGCTTCACGGGCAGCGCGATGGTAAATTTGCTGCCTTGCCCCGGCGTGCTGTCCACGGAAACCTCGCCGCCGTGGGCCTGCACAATATGACGCACTAAGGAGAGGCCCAAGCCGCTTCCCTTGGTGTTGTGAACCAGCGGATCGCCCACCCGGTAGAATTTCTCGAAAATCTTTTGATGCTCCTGATGGGGGATTCCAATACCCTGGTCCACGACTTCCAGCTTCACAGACCCATTGTCGCGATAGAGATTTACGCCGATAAATTTTCTGTCTTGCGAGTATTTGAGGGCGTTGTTGACCAGGTTCAGCAGGGAGCGGGCCATGGCCTCGCGATCCACCCGCATCGGCGGCACTTCATCAATCTTCTCTTCAAACTGAAAACCGCTCTGTTCCAGTTGGTAGCGATAAGAGTCGAGCGTGTTGTGCACGAGTTCGCACATGTCGGTCTCGCGGAAGTCGTATTCCTTGCGGCCGGCCTCGATGCGGGAGAAATCGAGGATGTTGTTGATGAGTGCGGTCAAGCGTTCGCTCTCCTTGCGGATGATGCGGTAGTACTCCTGATATTTTTCCGGACTAGTGAGCCGGCCCAGTTCGAGCGTCTCAGCATACAGACGGATGAGGGAAAGCGGTGTGCGCAGTTCATGGGAAACGTTGGAGACAAAATCAGACTTTAGCCGGGCCAGCGCCATTTCCTTGGTGACGTTGCGATAGGTCAAAGCAATTCCGCCGGCTAGCACCAAAGAGAGCGCGGCCAGAGACAGAAAACTGATACGCGCGAAACGCTGGCCGATGGCGGCGAGAGTCGTGCCCTTCAGCTTGATGGCCAGCGTCAATCCCTGGAAAGCGCCCTCCAGGTTCCGCTCCACTTCAGGCATGCCGCCATCCCATCCACTGGATTGGGCGAACGCTGCCGAGTCGTATTTGCCGCGCAACATCATGACCGCATGATTCTTGTCGGTCTGAGCGTCGTTCACATTGCGATTGATGACGTCGTCCAGCATCTCGGGGAAAAACTTGTCCCGCAAATACTCGGCGTCGAAAGCCACGCCTGCGATCGCGAGCGATCCCTTCTTTTCGTCGCTTACGAGAAACAGCGCGGTGGATTGATAAGCGCGTTTGTCGCCACGCGGCACCCATTCCGCTTCAAAGATGTAAGGTGATCCTTTCTTCTGGTTGTGCGCCAGCTTCTCGGACATAGAGCTGAAGTCCATCTTCAGCCAGCCATCGAACATCTTGCTCAGGTAGTCGGCTTCATGGCGGAACCCGTCATCGCTTTGCAACCGTCCGGACTGAGAGCGAAATACCATGCCGCCGTTCGGCGAGTACACGAAGGCGTGGGCGGCGTAGGGATGCGCGGCCAGAAGCCTGTCCAGAGTCTCAGAACATGCTTCACTGGGCGTCGGGAACTCGGTGCGCACGTCGTCCACCAGTTCGTTGGCCTTGTGATTGATCTGCTTTTCCGAGATGACAAGTACCTGGCTGAAGTCGCGCTGGATGGCGGCTTCCACAGCGCGGTCGCGCTGAATGTGAAGCACATGCCAGGCGCTCAGGATGACCAGGGCCGCGGCGGGCAGGATTACGGCCAGCTCCAGGGTCAGAAGCAGCCGAGTTCGCTCGTTCCGCGGTTTCGTTTTCATCCTGAATTCCTGATTGCGGGCCTGATTCAAATCAAGCTTCGCATCGGCCCGCAACCAACATAGTCAGATGGGACAGGGCAGGTGTCAATTAGCGGTAAAAATACGTAAAAAGTTGTGAACTGGGTGGCCAGGAAGGTACAACCGGCGTGATTTTCGCCGAAAGCTGTTGCTGTTCTCTGCCGGGAATCCAATCACAGAGAAACGCAAAGAATCAGCTTTCAAGCCCGCACGCTATGGCAGTTTGAAATCGACTGTGACTAGCGTCTGAGCCTCGACGGCGCGACCGTTGATCAGGTAGGGCTGGTATCGCCATTGCCGGACAGCACGAAACGCAGCCTGCCCAAGGAGCAGAGAACCGCGAATGAGTTTAAGGTCCTGAATTGTGCCGTCCCGGGCGATAAATGCCTGTAAGACGACCGATCCCTGCAATCTTGCCCGAACCGCCTTTTCGGGATAGCTGGGCAGAACTTTCTGCAGCAGTAACCGGCGCGAGAGACCCTCGGACAGCTCCACCGGCTCGAGAGCGGCGAGAAGCGATGGGGTGATGCGGGCGGCCACGCTGCGCATGGTCGCGCTCTGAACTGGCATCTTCATGCTATCGGGAATGCGAACAGCGGCGCTAGCGGGGGACTGTTGCGCGTTCGCCGGCTGAGTTTCGACATGAAGCGGTTGAGCCTGTTCAGGCGCCGGAGTTACTGCGCCGCTTAGAGACGGGGCTCTCACCGGGATTACCCGTATGCGCGAGACGCCCCGGGCGGAAGGCGCGGGGTCCGGCTTATCATTTTCAGCCATCTGAACCACTGACGTCGCCTTATGCACATTCGAGCCGTGGAGCCACGCTTGGGTACGGCCAAGCGCTTGCCCCCAGATCTGGACCACTGCGGTCGTGGAACCGTGGCTGTAGAGTGGTTCGCTGAATACATACCCCACCGAAAGGAAAGCTATGGCAAACGCAACGCTTGGCAGCAGTTTGCTCGGGTTCTGTCGCCGAATGCGGCTGGCCGACGAGAAGCTTGGCTCGCCTTGGAATAGCGTCCGCACCCGGGATCGATACAGCAGATCCTCGTCAAAAATCGATTCGGCGGCCACTACCGGCGAATCGGCTTCAGGTCGGCGCGGGGGAGGTGGCGAGGGCCAGGTACGGAGAGGGCGGGGCGATTGCGAGACCATGCTCCCTGCCTTCGGAAGCGGCCTGGGCTCCGTATTGCTTGCGATTGTTTTTTGCGCTTCTGGAAAGCCAAGTCTTGGCAGCCACGTCTTCATGTGAGCCAGAAACGGATCGCTGGTGAGCAGGGCATACTTGACTTCATCCGAATCGATCGGCCGGCGCAGAACCAGATCAGCCCCGGCTTCATGAGCAGCCTCGGCGGAGTCCGGATCGGCAATGGCAATGGTGAACGCCGCATGGTTGGCCTTCAGTTCTCGCGATGTCTTCAACAGGAAGGCGGCTTCCAGCCCTTCGTTCCAATCCGAAACGATGATGTCGAAGGCCCGGCTGGTGATCTTTTCCACAGCACTGAAAATCTCTGGGCAACACTCAACCGCAAATTCCAGCTCGGTGAGAGCCTGGCTCAGAGAATGCGAGGCCTGCTCGTCGGAGGAGAATAGCAGAGAGAGCGGCAACATAGTGTGAGGCTAATGTCGCGTCACGGCGCCGACAAGTTACGAAGTGCCGGAATGCGGCCATCTGTGGGCCAAGTAACCGTGAGGCCGATTACCTGTCCACTAGGACAGGTGCCGACGGTAACGCGAGACGTTTTTGGCGCCTGAGGTGGTTCCGGCTCAAACCCGGTTCATCCTTTCCGGAATTGGCGCGCCACCGCTTCCGGCAAGTCTTCTTCAAGCTTCGCGGCCAGCCACCCCTGTAGGGCGGATTTCTGCTCAGATGGAATAGTCAGCGAGCGGAGCCCAGCCCGGCCTTTCTCGTCGTACCAGCAAACCTCGGACTCAACCGTGAAGCGATCGCGCTGACCGGGGAGTATGAACAAAACTCTTAGCTGCCCCCCGGGCTTCAGCGAGGGCGATTCAGCGATGGCCATGCCGCCCTCGCTGATATTCACCACATGGCAACTAGCTTCCTTGCCATTGGTCAGGATAACCGCAGGAATCGTTACCGGACAACGAAAGGAGCGGCGGCGTTCTCGTACGATCAACCCGAATGCGGCTTTCAAGGTGCGTCCGACAGAGTCCGCAGAAAGCGGCTTCTCCATCACAAAATTTGGCTGAATCTCGAGCGAAGCGGTCTGGGGGTCCGTAATTGCGAACGTCACGGCGGTCCGATTGGGAGGAGAAAGGCGAAGTTGCTCCAGTAATTCGCCTGCTTGCCCGAGTCCGCAATCTACGATTACAGCTTCGAACTTTTGACGGTGCAGCAGGCGAAGCGCCATGCTGACCTCATTACAGACTTCAGTCGCGATCGCGAATTGTTGCATGCTTTCGGCCACTTGCTGGATGGCTGCCGAATCGTTGCAGATCAGAAGCACACGGCCCAGCGCCGCTTTGGTCCCGGGAGAACTCATGCGGGCGAACTCCTCTGCATACTTTATCGGGTGTTCTCGCTGGTGATTGTCCCCTGAAATGAGATATTTGCGGATTATTTCGTCGCCGTCGTCGGAAAACCGGAATCGGGGACGGGTCCATCGTAAAGCCGAAACAGCGCGGGTCGGTCTTCGTTTGTCCTGGTGAACGGCTACCTGTGCGCGGCGAAGATGTGCTGGCCACATCCTACGCGCCTGCAACAACATTGAGCGCCGAAAGTGCAATCTTTTGCCGCCCATCGGGCCCGAAGTTCGATGCATTTAGCCAGCGCTCGAAATTCCCTTTTCGCGCGGGCCATTCGGAGTCGAGCATGGAGAACCAGGCAGTATCACGATTTCGGCCTTTGACAATCATGTGCTGCCGGAAAATTCCCTCGAACGTAAAGCCCAAACGCAGCGCGGCCTTTCGCGACGGTGCATTGAGAGCGTTACACTTCCACTCGTAGCGGCGGTAACCGAGATCCTCGAAAACATGCCGCGCCATCAGGTACATGGCCTCGGTTGCTAGAATCGTTCGCTGCAGGCGCGGAGTGTAGAGAATGCTTCCCACCTCGATCACCTGGTGAGCGGGTTCGACCCTCATATAGGCGGCATATCCGGCGGCGTTTCCCGAAGCCCGGTCCAGGATCGCGAAGAACAACGGATCCTCCGAAGCCGCTGCCCGCTGCAAATGGAGGTCGAAAGCCGCGCGTTCGAGAAAAGGCCCCTCGAACAGATACAGCCACAACTGGTCCCCGGCTTCTCCGCGTGTCGCTTCATAGAGCGCGTCGCCGTGGGCGACGGGGTCAAGAGGCGTCACCGTGGCCTGCCGTCCGTGCAGCGTCGTACGCCCGGGACGTTTGGCTGGAGAAGCGTTGACGCGAGGCCCGACTGGCGCCGTGGTTCTCGACAGAGCATCGTCACTCATTTGTTGGACTCATCCTTGATTTTGCCGCATTCGGCAGCCGCGAAGCTTAGGTCAAATCAAATACTATAGTGCACGCTTTGCGGTATTGATGAAGTCAAACACCAAGACCGAAAAGCAGAAGCGTAATTGTCCAAACGGCTAGCTTGAGAAAATGGGTACGGTCGCCTTTACAAAATTTTACTATCTGGACTCACAACCAATCCTTGCTGCCGCAGGTTCTCAGATAAGGGAGCGAATCGTTCGCCGGTATCGACCCCGCCAGCGTTCCTGTTTGCATAGCACGTCGAAAGGCCCAGCGAGTGAAGGTTAGATTCCTGCATTGTGCCCTCTTGATAGCGACGCTGGCTTTCGTCGTCAACATGACGAGGGCGCAATTGGCAAGCGATGCGCCGGTGAAGAGTTCGACTGCAACTTCCCAGACCCGAGACTCGCAGGCGGCCACGGCCGGCAAGGCAACGACGGAGACCTCGCCCGATCAGCCGGTGACCACGGTGTCCGTCCAGGTCAAGGTAGTGAATGTATTTGCTACGGCGCGTGACAAGCACGGAAAGATCGTCAATGGCCTGGCCAAAGACGATTTCACACTCACGGAAGACGGTCGCCCCCAGGGCATTCGGTACTTCGCCCGCGAAACCGATATCCCACTGACGCTCGGCTTGCTGGTCGACACAAGCATGAGCCAAAGACGTGTGCTCGGCCAAGAACGAAGCGCCAGTCAAAGCTTTTTGAATCAGATGGTGCGCGAAGACAAGGATAAAGCTTTTGTCATCCATTTCGACCGCGAGGTTGAACTTCTGCAGGATCTCACCTCATCGCACGAGAAGTTGGAGGCCGCACTGCAATCACTGGAGGCTCCCCAGTTCACCCGCACTTCGGGAGGCAACTCGCCAGGCGCGGGTGGCGGCTCAGACCCCGGGTCTAACCCCGGATCTGGGCGCGGTTCCGGGCGCCACCGAGGCGGGGGCGGCACGACATTGTATGACGCCGTCTATCTGGCTTCTGACGATCTGATGGAGAAGCAGCAGGGCCGCAAAGCGTTGATCGTGCTCTCCGACGGCGTCGACACCGGCAGCAAGGAAAGTCTCGATGAGGCGATCGAATCGGCGCAACGCGCCAACACCGTGGTCTATTCCATTCTGTTTAAGGATGACGAGGCCTATGGGAATGGCGGAGGTTTTGGTCGGGCCGGGATCAGTATTCCTGGCATGGGGGGACCAGGTATGGGCCGCGGCGGCGGACCGGGGCGAGCCGGGCGCCGCTTCCCGGAGCAGCATGCGGATGGTAAGAAAGTCCTGGAGCGGATATCGAAGGAGACAGGCGGGCGCCTCTTTGAAGTCTCCAAGAAGGAGCCCGTAGATCAAATTTACTCTCAGATCCAGGAAGAGCTGCGCAATCAGTATAGCCTCGGCTATACGCCTGATCGAGGAACCGGCGCGGAGTCGGGCTATCATAAGATTCAAGTTGCGGCAAAGCAAAGAGATGTCGTCGTGCAAGCCCGAGAGGGATACTATGGAGACAAATAGCCCCGAAACTCAGGCAATGCTCGTTTGTGGGGCGGACACTCTTGTCCGTCCGCTTTTGAAGTTGATCTTGATTTAGGCGTGCGTGAGCCAGGCAATAAGAGTCAATAGCGGTGGACAATGGTGTCCGCCCCACACAGCCGGGCAACGAGTTTTTTTCCGGCAAGTTTCGAAGATCTTGGTGGCGGCGGTAGGACTCGAGCCCAGAGGGTTTACAACCCGACTGCGCCATTTGCCGAGTTCATGCACGTTTCAGGTAATCACTATCCGCCATTCTTTGAATGCCAGTCGGCCGGTGCTTCAGTGAACTTCGGAGGGCATGAAGGATGCACATCGCATCGTCCAAACTCCCTTCCTCTTCGATTTTGTCTCCAGATGTGTAGAACAGGTCTCGCGCCCGCGTCACGAGCGCCGTCTCGGCATCAGCTATGCGTTCCGGTAGTTTAGTCAGATCTGACTCCCGGATCGCAGCTTGGTAAAGGTCCTTCCACGAGTCGGTATACAAACCCTTGCATGTGGCGGTGTTCATAATGGCGCTTCCTTATATGCAACATAATATGCAACATATGCGACATATTCAACAGCGATGCGCGGCACCTGACCCGCACACATTCCAATTGCTGTTAGTCTATGGCACTGGATCATGTCATTGAAGCTAGCCTTTGATCCATACAGCGTTTACTGTACCCGCCCTGGCGACCGAGGTGCGAACGGGGATAAGTGTCGTAATATCATCGCCTATCGCTCGCAATCGGATTCTGAGGTAAACGTCTGCGGGCTTTACCGCGCCTTTGTCTTTCGAGCGTAACCCTTTAACGCTGGTACCGCTCTTTGTTCTTGTACGCTGTTCTTGTACTCTCTGACAGCCTGTTTTGTTTCTCGCAGGAAAAAGTTCCATGAGGGCGACGCCATGCGATACGTGACGGAGTTCTGCCTATTTGCTCAGTGGCCACAACACCGATAAGGTGCGCCCTGCATTGTCCGTTTGTCCGTTTGCTTGTCCGCCTGACTCTCCGTCACCTGCCCTCCGACAAGAACTCGCATAGCCTGTTAGAATCCCCAGGCGAGGGGGAAACTCATGGCGAAGGTTAAGGGATTGGTGTCTGTAGTCTTGCAGTTGAGGGAGCAGAGGACGAATCTGGCAAATAATCTGAAGCATGTCGACGCGGCTCTTTCAGTTCTCAGCAAGCTGAACGGTGGAAAGATCCATGCGGAACCACGCAGGACGCTTTCGGCGTCCGCTCGTAAGAAAATTGCTGCCGCCCAGAAGCTGCGATGGGCAAGAGTGCGGGCACAGAATGTCATCCCGATTGCCAAAAGTTCGAAGCCTGGCAAGCGAACGATGTCAGCAGCGGCCCGTCGCAAGATCTCGGCCGCGCAGCGCGCAAGATGGGCGAAGGTGAAACGAGCGGCATAAACTGGTCTCGTTGGGAAATGGGCAGCCGAATGCGCTTAGTGGAAGCCGCTCTACTCCTGTCGTCATTCTTTCGCAACAAGACTAGCGGCGGCGGGAGTGCCGGACGCGATCATTGACCAATTGCTCGGGCATTCGCGGCTGGACATTTTCAGTCACCACACTGCGCGAGTTCCAGAATGCCTGCGAGATGCGATATCCCGCCTGGAGGATCTGCGTCATTCTAAGGAGAGTGCTGTCCTCAATCCGAATGGGTCGACACCCCTACAATCTCGTCCCCTCGCTAAAGGTTCCAACATGATTCAATAACGATGTTGTTAGTGCGTCTCTACTGCCAGCAATCCCGGTTACCCTCTTTTCATCAAGTTCATGCGCGGCTTCGTCTTTCGTCGCTTGGCCATCATGGTCGCCCCTTAGTGGCCGTTATCGAGCCCATCTTCCTCGGGGTCGGCAACTATTAAATTCGGCGGCATCTATGTCAGCACTTGCTGACCCGCAGCAAGCGCGTAAGAGCAATTCACCTCACGAACGTTTACGGGACAGGGTGGTGTGTCCTCTGCTCTTGCACCGATTTCAGACACCACAGGAAGAGCCGCAGTTGCTGCGGCTCTCCTGAGACGCGCAACACAACGGATCACTCAACCGAAATGCGTTCTCCCGTGACACTGCCGGCTACCTCGATGAGGAAGCTGCGGGAAGGATCATAGAAATCCAAGGTGAAGGAACCACTGTGCGTATGGCCGCCCTGACCCGGAGTAAGCGTCTCACTGAGTGCGAAATATATCTCAACAAGGCGGCCGTTAAGGATATCGTTGCATGGATCAAAGCAAGATCTGCGATGGAAGAGGGAGGATGTCCGGCCTGTCTTGCGCTGGAACCGAGAATCAAGAACGAAGAGAATCCGCCCTCCACAGTCGAGCTACCGCTCTTCGCTAGCCGCAGTACTACCCCGTCCCGCCACATGATCTAAACCGTGACGACATATTCATGGGGCTCGATCGATCCCATGAGCGATCGGAGAGTTTCCAACTCCACGGGCCGGTTGCCGATCACGTGTTTCAGGATCTGACCATGTCGGACCGGGGCACTTTCCCAGCGCGAGAGCGATCCAAGGAGCTAGTCCAGACATGGAAGCAGATGAGGAAATGGCGTTGAGCCCCTGACACGAAACATTTGCCACCAAGGAGGAAATACTAACGGGGAGATCAAAACAATTGACTCTGGGCCGGTGAAGGTTCGAGTTCGAGTGGCTTGGCGCACTCCGCGTCATCATTCACGACATGGTTGACTCTCGTGCTTACCGGATAGCGCCGCATCAGCGCGGGGTCGAATGGCCTCAGCATTTCCGACACGGAAGTCGTGTCTCTGAAGGCCGGGTCCAACCAGAGATCGTAATTTTCCAAATTCAGGATCACCGGCATTCGGTCGTGGATATCGGCCAAAAGGGGATTTGGCGTGGTCGTCAAAATCGTGCAACTCTCGACCACCTCTCGTTGCGGGTTCGTCCATCGATCCCAAAGTCCCGCGAAAGCGAACAACTCTCCGTCGCCGATGTCAAAACAATAGGGCTGCTTGGTCTTGCCGTTCCTTTGCCACTCATAGAAACCGTCCGCCGGAATCAGACACCTGCGCGAGGCCAGGGCCTCTCGGAACGCGGGTTTGACGGCCGCGGTCTCCGATCTTGCGTTGATCATCCCGGCGCTGACCGACGGGTCCGTTGCCCATGAAGGAATGAGGCCCCAACGAAGCAGGGACAACTTACGGGTGGGTACCGTCGGATGCTGACGGATGACCGGAACCGGCCTAGTCGGGGCGATGTTGTAGCGCGGATTCCACTCGCATTCTCCTGAGTCTGTACCGAAGTATTCTTCGACAAGCTGCCTTCTTCGCGATAGCCGATAGCGCCCACACATAAATAAACGGATTATCGCAGATCGGCTAATGAATCGCGGTGCCTCGTGCGCGGTCAAGAACGAGACTTCTTTGGGGGAATCTTGCGAGCTTGCGACAACCCGCGCTTCAGGTCCGCGAGCAAATCGGTGGTCGGGGACGCGATGTGAACGGTCTCCTTCGTGCCGGCCTCCCTTGTTAACCAGCGCTCCAATTCGGCGGGTGAGGCAGCGACGTACCGACCAATACGAGTGACGGGCATTCCTTCGCTGGCCCAACGTTGTGCGGTGGAAATGGGTGTGCTGAGGAACTTGGCGATAACCGACCAACCTTTCAACGATTCTACGGACTCTTTCTGCTTCACCATGTGTCAACAACTTTTAGCTGGCTTTCTGAGGCGCGGAGCGAAAGGGACTGGTAGCTTGGAAATCGTTCTGAACCGGCTTCCTGATGCAGAAATCATTGTGTGGTCGTCGTAGCAAAGTTCGCAGAACGAAGTCCCGCAGTCGGCGCACTTTGCCACGGCAGGCTTGCCGCAGGGCATTCCTACGTCGCTGTCATTTGATGCGTATTCAATCTGACAGTTCATTGTTCCACCTCCGCGCAAGCTAATTCACAAGTGTGCCAGCCTGGAACAGGTCTGCGAGACAACGGCATTGGCTGGAATGCCATTCGCAAATCGTACTAAAGATGGCGGCGAACGTTGGGCGAACGCTTACGATACTTCGATGCTTCCGCGACTGTAAATAGAAATGCCAATATAGCAACGAGAACGAAGGCGACGGCTATTTGATAATCCACAGTGTCCCCTGAAATCTTCCAAAGCGAGCTTTTGGATGCCGCCTGTTCGCGGCAAAGTGCCGACATACAGGAAGACCCAACGGATTTTACGGGCTTTTACAGGGACCCCAATCGGCGCACCGCCCGCCCGGTCGCTTCAAGCTCCAGTGGATTGAAGAAACTCGAGAGCTAGTCTTGCGGGATGGGACGAGAGTCGAAAGCGGCGGGTCGGCAGTGGAGCGTTCCAGCTCGACAGCCTGGTGAAGCAAAGTCGATGAATCCTGGCAAAGCGGCGCCGCGCCCAGGGAAATAGGTATCTCCTAGGGTCCTACGCGCGATTGAGGTATCTGATCTGGAAAGCCGGTTAGCGGCGCTTGAGGGGCGAAGGGAGCTGGGGATTCACCGAGAATGCAATCGAATTTAAGTTTTCTCGGGGTTCAGAGTTGGGAGTGCCAGTAACGCATTTTCTGTTCAAATCTTCCTGCCAACGCTTCACCCTGTTTGTGCATCTCCATATCAGCGAGGATCGGAAGTTGGAGCGATGTTGATACGAAAATTGATGCTCGTTGTTGTTCTTCTGTTTTTATTTTCTCTGCCGACGTTTGCACAGAAGGCAGAAGTTTTCGGCGGATACCAGCTAACCCACTTCGACGGTGGTCCGAATTCAAATGGGTGGAATGCTGCGCTTACAGGCAATTTCCTCCCCTTCCTTGGCGTAACTGCCGACTTCAGCGGCGTTTACAATTCTGGCACGCATTTCTACACCTACACCTTCGGTCCTGAGGTACACGCCCGCGCTCTGGGCGTGAAGCCCTTCGCGCACGCTTTGTTCGGTGGCGGCACTTTCTCTGGTGGCGGCGTCAGTTCCACGGGCTTCACGACGTACCTAGGCGGCGGCTTAGATGTCAAAATCCTGCCGTTCGTCTCCGCACGGTTGGCGCAAGTGGACTGGATGACGACCCGGTTTTCCGGTGTCACCAACAAAAACAACATGCGCTATTCCGCCGGGTTGGTGTTGCGGTTCTAGGCAAACGACCCGGACCGTCAGCCCGACTAAGATGTCTCCCCGCGATTGTTTGCCTCCCGAAAAATACTGGTGCTGGTTCCGGCACGGGCGGAACTGGTGATGGCTCCGGCGTTGGGTCAGGCTTGGTAGGCTCCGGGTCAGGCTCGGGTATGGGGTTGGGCAGAACGTCCGGTCCGCCAGCAGTTGGTACAGGTTCCGGTGACAAGTGCCCCCCACAGAAGCTAGGAGCCTCTATTCTATTCTTTTCCACAAAGCCACTCCTTGAACATGGGATTTGGTTCGATTCCCATTTGCCCGAAACATTAACCTACAATAACAATTTGGCAGAATGGACAGCGAACCACATGACGTGGAGAAACAAGCAAGCGCAATCGCCCACGCGTTTTTCTGGAGCGTCGCTGGTCGCCATCAGGCTGGCGTTGAACAATTGCAGGATATTTCTGGTGCAGTTCCAAACGAGGTATGGCTGACTCTGTGTTTCGAGCCGTTACTTCTCGGCTTGAGTTTTTTCGGCGAGTACGCTCGAAAACGTTATACAGCGCCGGAGCAAGAGTTATTCATGGCGGAGTGGGAGACGGCAACTCGCTGGTTACTAGCTACCACTGTCTTCCAGCCTGACGATGTCGGTTTCGCTCCATCCCAAATGCCGCAATCGGTCCGAATCGGACAGCCTGCGCGAAGCCGTTGGGTTCTAACGAAAGGGCAAGAAAGAGCACTCGCTCCCTTCTCGCGCTGGTGCGAAGCACGACAGCGGCAATTTCATCGCCGATTTGATAGGTTCTGGGTCAAGCTGTTTGTGCTCTTGACGAATGTGTTTGGATGGCGGTTTCAGGGACAAACGAACCCTCCGTCGGATTCGGGCAGGCTCTTCGAGGAGCTAAGGATGGACTTGACGAGAGATGGTTATCGCTGTCCAGAAGCCGTGCTGCGCGTATTCGCGCAAGGTGTGGTAAGTGAAGCCTACCGGATTCGTGGTGAGGCTATTAGCGCGGTGTTAGACGGCTTGTTTTCAGCGCGACTCTGGCAGCAGGTTGACACTGGGCATCATTCCCATCGACCGACTCGTGCGCGGACTGGATGAGGCCATCTACCACGAATAACCGCTTCTGCCTGGCAGGGTGGCTCTGCCCGTCCTCGGTCACCGGGCGAGTTAGCGCGAGTCCTTTCCATAGCGGATCACCCACATTCCTGAGGTCGAGACAGTGCCAGTAGGCTGTTTTCGGCCCCTTAGGCAGAATTGGAGAAGTTGGGGGGAACTTCGGATGCGTTAGTCGAGCGTTATCGGTTGACGGTTTCGTTGAGGGTGAGTAGCAGAATCCGGTCGGAGCTCTTGAGCGGTTCGTTGCCCCTGGAGGTTGATAGTCCGATGTGATAAGTTCGGATACCCTGTTGCGGACAGCAATGGGTTCGGCAAAAATTGCGAACCCTCGGAATGATATTTGGTCCCGAGAAACCACCAGGCGCCACCCTTCAAATTAGGTTTTTGCACATTCTTATATATGTATATTGGCGGCCGTACGCTCATCCGAGCGCCAATCGGAACGCCCCTCGGTGAGTCTTCGGTCGCATGGGTAGGCATGTAGCCCTGTGTAGGCTGCTTCAATATTGTTTCGGGGAGGATCTCTTTCCGAGACGGATCCGTAGAAGCCTACACCCAGCTGCACGGCTACACCGGGGCAAATAAGCGCGGCAGCAGCCGTCATCGTCCAGACGTGTTTCCGTACGTGCTTCCCGCGTTGACTTTGTTTCCGCTTGGCCCCTAAGATGGCTCACCGGAATTCCGGCACCCGAAATCGCTAGGCAACATCTCCACCAACGAAATGATCGGCCAAAACATCTCGTACTACAGAGTGATCGAGAAGCTCGGCGGTGGCGGGATGGGCGTGGTTTACAAGGCCGAGGACACGCGCCTCCATCGTTTTGTTGCCCTGAAGTTCCTTCCTGAAGACGTCACCCGCGACACCACGGCCCTCACCCGCTTTCGGCGCGAGGCCCAGGCCGCGTCCGCCTTGAATCATCCGAATATCTGCACCGTTTATGACATTGGGGAAGACGGCGCCCAGGCCTTCATTGTCATGGAGTACCTGGAAGGCGAAACGCTGAAACATCTGGTTGGCGATCGGCCTCTGGAGATCGAAAAGCTGCTCTCGATCGCGATTGATATAGCCGAAGCACTGGATGCAGCGCACGCCAAGGGCATCGTCCACCGGGACATCAAGCCGGCGAACATCTTTGTGACCACGCGCGGAGCCGCCAAGATTCTCGACTTTGGGCTGGCCAAGGTGGCGCAAGACGGGAATCGGGCTCTGGATCCAACGGACGTGACCAAGACCGAGGGAGGGAACGCGCAGCAGCATCTCACCAGTCCGGGATCGGCGCTGGGCACGGTGGCATACATGTCGCCGGAGCAAGTGCGGGGCAAAACGCTCGATTCGCGCACAGACCTGTTTTCTTTTGGCATCGTCCTGTACGAGATGGCGACCGGCGCTGTGCCGTTTCGCGGAGAGACTTCAGGAGTAATTTTCGACGCAATCATGAACCGGGCGCCGCTGGCGCCGATCCGGTTGAACCCGAACCTGCCGCTGAAGCTGGAAGACATCATCAACCGCGCACTGGAGAAGGACCGGGAGTTGCGCTACCAGCATGCGGTCGACATCAAGGCGGAGTTGCGGCGTCTGTAGCGGGATTTGGAGTCGGGGCGCAGTCCAGCAGCCAGTTCCTCTTCGGAGCCCGTATACAGCGGAAGTGCCGCGCCAGGGGAGCCGCAACTCGCATCGGAGCACAGGACCAGCGGTTCGGCTCGGGCGTTTGCGTCGGCCTCGTCGGGCGGCGTAGCGACAATTCCAGTCGCGGCTCGACCGCGGCCGTCATGGCGGAAATTCATTGCTCCCGCCGCCCTGGTCCTCCTACTGGCTATCATTGCCGCCGCATTCTACTGGCGCAAGCATCAAGCAGTGCAACTCACTGATAAGGACCAGCTCATTCTTGCCGACTTCACCAATCAAACTGGCGACGCGGTCTTCGATTCGACTCTGAAGGAAGCGCTGGCGATTCAGCTCGAGCAGTCCCCATTGCTGCAACTGGTAAGCGATGCGGAAATGCACAACAACCTGCAGTATCTGGGACAGGCGCGTGAGCAAAAAATTACGCCGGAGCTGGCGCAACAGCTGGGCCAGCGGCTTGGCGTGAAGGCCTATCTGGCAGGGACAATCGCCAGCCTGGGGCCGTCATACGTAATTTCGATTAACGCGGTGAATTGTGCCACCGGAGAAGTGTTTGCGCGGGAGCAAGAGAGCGCTCCCGATAAGACGGCGGTGCTGCAAGCCGTTTCGAAAGCTGCCACGGCGATGCGGGCGCGGCTGGGCGAGTCGATGGCGTCGATCCAGAAGCTGTCCACGCCGTATACCAACGTGACCACGACTTCATTGCAGGCTTTCCACGCGTTTTCGCTGGGCGAGGAAGAGCATCGCATGGGCCGGGATTTCCCGCAGGCTTCGTCCTTCTATCAAGAGGCGCTGCGGCTCGATCCAAATTTTGCAGTGGCATACGCACGGCTGGGCGTAGCGTACGGGAACCAGGGTGCAGTCGCAAAGGCGGTCGAGTACCTGAAAAAGGCGTATGACTTGCGCGAGCGCGTTACCGAGCGGGAGAGGATGTATATCGAGTCGCAGTACGCGCTACAACAGTACGATCTGCCCAAGGCGCTGGAATCGTACAAGCTTTTCGTGGCGACGTATCCGCGGGACGCGGCCGCGTGGAACAACCTGGCGTCTGCCTACCAGAGCGTCGGTGACTTTGAAAACGCGACTGCGGGTTTTGAGAAGACATGGGAAATTGCCAAGTGGAACAACGTCGCGGCCAACAATGCAGCGGGTACCCTGATCGGCACCGACCGGGTCCAGGAAGGCGAGCGCTACCTGAAAGAAGCAGTGGAGCAGGGTGGCAGCGACGACGTCAACTATCACAGCAATGCAATGGTGGACGATTTCCTGTCCAGCCGGCCGGACTGGGAGAAGCATGTGCAATGGGCGGCAGGCCGTCCCGATGGTTTTACCCTGGAAGGGAGCGCGGCAACGATTTACTTCTTTTTGGGCAGGATACATGACGCCGACCGGCTGTGGGAGCACGCGGGGCAAAGAGCCGAGCAGCAACACCTGCCCGATGCCGCGGGCGGAATTCACGCAGTAAAGGCAGTGCACGATGCCCTGGTCTCGAACTGTTCCGCGGCTCGCGATTCCGCCCGACGTGGGCTGGCGCTCGACCACTCCGCTGCGACTGTTCCTGACGCGGCGCTTGCTCTAGCTCTTTGCGGCGAAACCGGCCCGGCTCTCAAGGAAATGGAACGGTTGGCCACGGAAGCGCCCAACAATACCCTGGCCAATGAAATCTACCTGCCCGAAGTGAAGGCTGCCGCAGCTCTCCTCCAGCACCATCCAGAACAGGTCGCGGCGCTGTTGTCCCCGGCCGCTCCCTACCTGCTAGTAACGAAGGTTCCTCACCTGCTCGGCCGCGCGTCGTTGGAAATGAAGAATGCGCAGCAAGCCATAACCGATTTTGAGCCGGGTATCCGCTATCGCGCTCTGGGCTTGGGCGAGGGAGCGACCGGGGCGTCGCAGGTTCCCGACTATTCTCTTTGTTTGTTGGGAACGGCGCGATCCCAAACC
>Ga0137395_10000039_pt1 | contig 35595 bp, 26 predicted proteins | sample czobulk216metaG_FD_108283 | JGI IMG/M metagenome (GOLD analysis project Ga0137395, IMG submission 108283) | Vadose zone soil microbial communities from Angelo Coast Range Reserve, California, USA - czobulk2.16 metaG | ecosystem: Environmental > Terrestrial > Soil > Vadose zone | place: USA...
GAATGCCGGACCAGGGAATCACCCGTCCGAGGCAGTCTTCGCAGACATGGTTGTCGCGAAATAAATACGCGTTGACGCACAGCAGCCGGTAGTTCCTCAGCGTCTGCACAACTGGAACGTCACATTTCGCCGCGGCGTAGTAGACGGATGGAGACCAGAGAGGAAAAAAGTTCTGCACATGCAGGACATCGAATCCGCCGTCTTGCAGTTTTTTGTAAATCCGCCGGTGCGATTCCAGCGACCACACCGTCCGTATCGCTGTACGCGCTTTCCCCAACCCCTCAACGCGGCGATTGTCCTCCTCCAGCAACTCCACCTGGCAGCCATGCTCGCCAAGCAGTGACGCTTCGGCAATGGTGGACTGGTCCTCTCCTCCGGGAAGAAGATACCGGTTGTGGAGCATCAAAACTCTCATTGGAATTTGACCGCGGTCTCCTGGGCCAGAGGCTTCCGCTCGGTGAAAGCAGCTGCGGCTGCGGGCTGCGCCGCCAACCAGTCCTGGAAAACCAGCACCGTCCACAACTGATAGTCCCAATTGCGCTCGCCGGAAAGGTGCTCCTGCCACTTCTCCCTGATCGGGCCGATGGAAAAGAAGCCGTCGCGTCTCAGACGATCGGGCGCCAGCAGGTCTTCCGCCCACTCGCGGAGAGGTCCGCGCAGCCATTGATCGACCGGGACCCCAAATCCCATCTTTGGCCGCTCCACCAGCTCGGGCGGGACATGCCGGTACAAAACCTGCCGCAGGATCCACTTCTGTTTTCCATTGCGGATCTTGAAGCGCAACGGCAGGCGCCACGCGAACTCAACCACCCGGTGGTCAAGGATCGGAACGCGGGCCTCAAGTGAGACCGCCATGCTTGCGCGGTCCACTTTGGTCAAAATGTCATGCGGCAAATAGTTGGCTACATCGGTGAGCATGGCCTGCTCCTGTATGGTCGGCAGCCAGCTTTGCTCGGCCATAAACTCTGTGATTGTTGCCGGCTCGTTCGCCCCCAACACCACAGCACCGGGATCGGTCCATTGCGAAAGCGCGTTGAGATAGATGGCGATTGGGCTGCGGAGCTGAAAGTACTCAGCCAGGCGGTAGAGCCTGCTTCCCGGCGATGGCTGCAACGCTCGTGGAGTGCGCGGAAAAAAGCGAAACAGCCGGTCAATGCGCCGAGGCGAGAGCATTCGGATCAGACTCGCTGCACTTCCAGCCACTGGCCCGGGGAGTCTGTTCACAAAATTCCAAATTGCTTGAATCCGCGAGTAGCGCGTATAGCCGCCGAAGAGCTCATCACCACCATCACCGGAAAGGCTGACGGTTACCTGGCCGCGCGCCAGTCGGGAGACCACATACGTCGGAATCTGTGATGAGTCGGCAAACGGTTCGTCGTACATCGCGGGCAGCAGGGGAATCACGTTTCGCGCCTCTTCCGGCGTCACGTAAAGCTCGGTGTGGTCCGTCCCCAGATGCTCGGCAATCCGTTTCGCGTGAACCGCTTCGTTATGCGAGTCCTCATGAAAGCCGATGCTGAAGGTCTTCACCGGACGGCTGCTCTGCTTCTGCATGAGGGCCACGATGGTGCTGGAGTCGATTCCCCCGGAGAGAAAAGCACCGAGAGGAACGTCAGAGATCATGCGGAGGCGGACCGCGGCGGCCAGCTTATCTTCCAGCTGCTGCACCACTTCTTCATCGGCCGCGTCAATTCGCGAACGGAGGCCTTGCCGGGCGACCTCCACAGCCGACCAGAACGCTGTAATCGCCGGCGAACCCTCGGCCGAGTTGAGTGACAGGATGCTTCCCGGCGGCAACTGGTGAATTCCTTCGTAGATGCAATAGGGAGCGGGAACGCAGCTGAAGCGCATGTAGAGCGCAAGCACATCGCGGTTGATGCCGGCCTGGAATCCGGGAAATTGGCGGATGGCTTTCAGTTCCGAGCCAAAAACAAAGTTGCTCCCGGCGCGGCCGTAATACAGTGGCTTGATACCCAGCCGGTCGCGGACTAATTGAAGCCGCCGTTCCTGGCGGTCCCACAGCGCGAAGGCAAACATGCCCACAAAGCGTTTCAGCGCCGGCTCCAGTCCCCAGCGCTCGATCGCCTCAAGGATTACTTCAGTATCAGAATGGCCTCTCCAGGGCCGGTTTCCTAACTCCGCTCTGATCTCTTCAAAGTTGTAAATCTCGCCATTGAAAATGATGATGAAGCGGCCTGACGCAGAGGCCATGGGCTGATGGCCTTCAGGCGATAAATCAATAATGGAAAGCCGGCGGAAAGACAGGCCCATGCCCGCCGCCTCGTCATAAAAGATGCCCGAATCATCCGGGCCACGATGGGCCAGAGCCGCACCCATCTGTTCGAGGACCGCCAGAGGGTGTTCATCGAGCGCTTTGTTTTGCCAGAATCCTGCAATGCCGCACATTGGGCTTTATAGGGGAACAATCCTGATAGCTTCAAGGCCGCCTGCCTTCGCTGAAAGCACAGGAATGGTCCGGTCTCTTGACGGTAAGTCTGATTATAGAGGATTGTCTCGAAGCATGGCCCCGCCATGCGGTGCCGGAGTATCCTCGGTCTGAGGCGCTCTCACTGCCAAAGCGATAACGCCTGCTAAGGCCGCGACGACCATGGAGAGCAGGTAGTATCGAAATTCAATACTGGGAAACAAGAGAAAGTGAAATGCCGATGCCTTATCTATGACGGCCGACGCCCAATTTCGGCGATTGTCGAGAAGTAGGGGCTTTTGCTCCTGATGGACAGGGTGATGCCAGAATTAGCGGGACGTACCTGATGTTTTCAACCACGCCCGTCCACAGAAAGAGTAAAGACGTATTCGTGCATCTTGATGATTCTCCCGAAATCGTGGAGTTTTGAAAGTCCAAACCCACGGTGGGAGAAAAACTGAACGACCTCATCTTTGCCGGCGAACTCGTAAGGATAGCCACCAGCCCAGTCAATTACGTCATGCCAGGCTGACATACCGCGCTTACGCTTCCAGTTCTGCCAGTCAAGAACCGCACGATGTGGGAGTAGAAGAATCTTTGGCCCCCAAATCGTAACGAATGAGACAGCTATGACGATTGGCCGCGCCAACCGATGCCGCACATAGAGTTTTTTCAATGAGCGCCAACCTCGGCTGATGATGCCCTGGTCGTCATAGATACAGATTGCAAGCTGCTCCTTGGCGGGAACTGTCACTAACTCCAGGGCCTTCCACATGTCGCCGGTGTGATGGAGGACGCCCCAGGAGTAAACGATGTCGAATTGCCCGAGAGAGCGCAGGTAGTGTTCATCGAGGGCAGAGCCTTGCTCAATGCTCCAGGGGGAGCCGGGCGCAAATCGTCGCTTCATCTCACGGGAGCATTCCACGCTCTGTTTGTCGTAATCGAAGGAATGAACCCTTGAGGCCCCAAGGCGAAGAGCAGCAAGAGACTGGATCCCGCTGCCACAACCGACATCGAGAAAGGATTTGCCTTTGATGTCACCCAGGAGAGCTGCCAGCCGCGTTGCGGCCTCGTTGATGCGATCTTCATTGACCACGGCGAGGTAGCTGAGCCAGTTCTTGCCGAATTGGAAGCGCTCCCCTTGCACAGTCGTTCTTGCCATAATACCTGACGGCCGTTCTGGCGTAGTTTTGGTACTTCCTCTGCCATGCACATTCATATCTCGGTAACAATCTCCATTTCGGATAAAATCATCAGGATGTCCCAGCAAACCTCCCAAACCGAACTATGGTCCCACTATCAGACTGGGCGGCTTGAGGTTTTTGCCGGCTCAAAAAGCCGCCTCGACTTCCTGGTTCGATTTGCCAGCCGGCTGGCGACAGGGCGGTCACTATTGAATATCGGCTGTGGTGACGGCTATCTGGAGTGCAGGGCTCAGCAGAAGAAGTGGTCAGTCGTTTCGGTTGATCCGGATGCGAGCTCGATCAGTCGTCTGCGAAGCCTGGGCCTGGAAGCCCGCTGCGGGCTGATCGAATCGCTTCCCGTGAACTCGCAATCCGTCGACGTTGTGATTTGCACGGAGGTATTGGAACACCTGAGCCCGGATTCTCTTGAAGGTGGGCTCAGCGAGATCAAGCGAGTTCTCAAGCCAGGTGGATTGCTGATCGGCACAGTTCCGTATCGTGAAAACCTTACCCAAAATGAGGTATTCTGCCCGGATTGCAAGAAGACGTTTCATCGTTGGGGGCACCAGCAATCGTTCGATGAAGCCGGGATTCATTCTCTTCTCGGCAAGTATCTGAAAGTTCAACAGGCCAGGCCTGTTTACTTCGCCACGTGGGATGTAGCGGACTGGAAAGGCAAGCTGAGTATGTCTGCCCGGCTCGCGTTTTCCTGGATCGGAGTGCACGGCGCCAACTCGAACCTTCTCTTCGTTGCGGCAAGAACCTCTTAGGCCAAAAGCAGCTCGCTGTAAGCCTTGACTACATCTTGCAAACCGAATTTCTTCAAGAAAGTATCTGTTCGTTGTCTCGGGTGTCCTAGTGCGTTCGATCTCCCGCACTGGTAGAGGATCGCCTTGGCGAGAGCATCCGGGCTTTCTGGATCAACGAGTACCATCTGTTCCCCTGCGTCCTCTATTTCCCGCATCGCTCCGGGAGAGTCCGCCACAACAGCCTGCGTTCCGAGAGCGAGGGCTTCAAGCAGGGCGTTCGGCAACCCTTCATATCGTGAGGGCAGAATGAACACGTCGGCGTATTTGAAATAACGCCAGGGATTCTGCTGGAGACCAGGGAACTCCACCGCTTCTGCTACGCCTAGCTCCCTGGCGCGTCCTTTCAGTTCGGCTTCGAGCGGTCCTTCACCAAGGATTGAGAGCCGGGCCCGGGGAAGCGCCTCAAGCACGGAAGGCATGGAATTCAGAAGCAGGTCGAAGCCCTTTTCCCGGGAGAGCCGGCCTGCTGCGACCAGATGAGGCCCCGGACTGGAATATGGATTCCCGTCTATGTCCGCCATCCGGCGGATCATTTCCAAATCCAGCGGGTTATAAATGCGGACCAGCTTTTCCCGCGGCAGGCTAAAGTGCTCGGCCAAATCATGAATCATGGCATCGGAGAGGCACACAATGCGATCTGCCTTCGGGTATAGATGGCGATATATCCAGGGCAAGATTGTTGGATGGCGCGTATCTTGCGCCAGGAAGATGCTGGCCATGGTCGACTCACGCACAAAAACTCTGGTACCGGCGGGAAGAAATGGCCTTACCAGCAACAATTGCAGATTTAGATACACGAGGGTTGAGAGAACGGCGTCCGGGCGCACTTTTCGCGTGATTCGAATCAGGCTGAGCATGGCATAGCGGATCCGCGACACTTTCAGGTCGTGAACGATAACGTCCTCGGGCACGTCCCTCATATATGCTCCTTTGGCTTCAAGGACCGCGAGATGGATTTCAAAACGTTCGCGGTCCAGGTGGCGGAGCAAAGTGGAGAATACGCGTTCCGCTCCTCCGGAAATCAGGGACGGGACCAGAAAGAGCACTCGTCTTCGCTCACAGGTCATTTCGCGACCTTGCCACTGAGACGGCGGAAGACATATTCGTTGTTTCCAAGACCTCGTCCAGCCGGATTGAGCTTGATCGTCTCAAACCCTTTCCCCCGAAAGAACTCAACAATCGCCTCTGGCTTTGCCACCTCAAACGGATATCCACCCAGCCAGTCGAGCAAATCAGTGAAATAAGACATGCCGCGCGACCTTTTGTATTGCCGGTAACGCGTGATCGGGTTCTTCAGCGTAATCACGTCCTTAACAAAGCCGCGCGCGACGTAAAATGCAGCGAACAATGGCACGATGATGGCGCGCCAGACGGCATTCCGGTTGTAGGCTTTCTTAACGCCCCTCCACAAACGCGAACGGATACCCTGGTCGTTGTACAGGGCAATGAACAGCATGCCCTGCTGCGCAACCGGGAGAACCACATTCTCAAGTGCCTGCCACATGTTTCCAGTGTGGTGTAGGACTCCCCATGTATAGACCACGTCATACTGTCCCAGTCGGGAAACGAAATCCGCATCCAGCGCACTGCCCTGAGAAATCGTCCAGTGACTGGCTTCATTCAGATAACGCCGCTTCAGTTCCTGGGCACAGGCAACACTCTGGGGATCATAGTCAAAGGAGCAAACTTTTTCCGCGCACAGCCGCATCGCGGCAAGGGAAAAGAGGCCGCTGCCGCAGCCAACATCGAGAAACGATTTGCCGGCCAGATTCTCTACTTCAAGCATGGCCCTGAGCGACTTCTCTGCCTCGGCAATCCGCTCCTCATCGACATGCGCCAGGAACCGCTGCCAGTTGCTGCCGAATGCAAACCTGTCGTTTTTTGTGCCTGCACTGGTCTCCGGGTGCGCGGCTGCCAGTGGCCTCATGGAGTAGCGCCGCCTGTTGTCACCGAAACAGCTGCGGAAAAACGTTCCTGAGACAATATCTTTACTGTGCAAACAGCTACGAATGTAAAAGAAACGACGTAAACGAGCGAGGTGGATAACGCAATACCGGCCACGCCCCAATATCTCATCAGAACCAGGTTCAGCCCGATGTCGACGGCCAGGTTAAGGGCTGACGCGTACATCAGCAGATCATTGCGTCTGATCGCGGAGAGAAACCGTACAAAGAGCATGCCGCACACGTAAAACGGGATCTGGATCGAATAGCAGATTTGCACCCAGTGAACCAGTTCGGTGTCAGCGCTCGTAAAAGCGCCTCTTTGAAAAAGCAGTTTGATCAAGGGCTTGGAAAAGACCATTAACAACAACGCCAATGGTGTAGCGGCCAATGTCACCAGAAGCGAGAAGCGTTTGAGGGTGTGCCGGCAACCGTGCCAGTCGCCCTCCGCCGCCATTTTTGAAAAGTAGGGAAGAACAGCCGTGCTCAAAGCGCTAGTTCCTATCGTCAGAATCGCACCCACTATTTTATTCGCATAGCTCAGGGCGGCCACGCTGCCTCCGGGCAGCATGGCGGCCATGGACTGATCCACAACGGTGGTGCTGCCCATCAAAAAAGCTCCCACCAGCATCGGTGCACACTGGTACACAACGGAGCGAACGTTTTCGTCTACACCCGTCCACCTGAACGATAATTCTATGCCATGGTCCTGGAGAACACCGGCCAGCCAGACAGCCTCAACCAGGCTGCCCGCCACAGCCCCCACAGCGAGTGAAAATGCCCCCCAACGCTCGGCTGCGAACACAATAAACAACATAGTGACGAGCGGAGTAACAATCGGAACGACTGCGGGCAGGGCGAACCTTTCACCGGCATTGAGTACAGAAGCGGCAAACGTTGCGATGCCGTTGAAGATGATCCAGGGCAAGAGCGAGTAAAGGAGTTCCCGCGTCAAGCGCAGCTTCTCCGGGGAAAAGCTCGAGCCAAGATAGGGAAGATAAAAAGGAGCCAACAGAGCCAGGACGAGCGCAATCCCGATCAGGGCAAGTAAGCTGAGCAGCGCCATACTGGATACGAGCCTTTGTGCGGCTCCCTCGTCTTGTTTCTGACGCGTCTCCACGAGCACAGGGATCAGCGCTGACGCAAGCGATCCCACGAGCAGATTCATCATGAACGAAGGCAAAAGGAAAGCGATGAGGAAGGCGTCCAGGGTGTCGCTGCGACCAAAGGACCGGGCAATCAGCAGCTCTTTGCCGGTGACGGCGGCCTTGGCCAGCAATCCGATGAGCCCGATAGCCAAAGCCGCACGAAGTATTTTCTTGTTGGTCGAATCCGGTTGGTTTGCTTTAAGAAATTGAAATATCGCGGCCATTATGGATCATTTTCACGAACCAAAGCGAAACGGCTTGGATGAATCGGACAGGCCGTCACGTCCCGTTATTATAGCCGACCCTTTAGTGAGGTTGTTCAGCCTTGGCCCAACAACCCATTGCAGTGGTGGGTGGAGCACAAAGAACCAAAATAGGCGGTTGCTAATAGTACGGCTAAGCGAGGGTAGTAATCAGTATCTGCTGTCCTTACCTCTAAACCTTAACCGGCTCTCTACGACCCCTTGGTTCCCAGCCCATCCCCGGGCCAAAAGATTCACAGGAATAACCTTAGATAGGAAATTTTCACAAGATTGGGCGATTTTAATTGCAAAACTGTGATACGTTTCCGCAGGCATTACCACTAACACACAGGTTTCCTAAGGAATCCCCAATAACTCGTTGGAGCGACGGGAAACTCCATGGGTTTGCGTCACTCAAACTTTGCAGCGACACGACTCCTTGCGGTCGTGTGCCGGTGTGGATATTTGTAGAACTGAAGTCAAGTCTGCAGATATTCAAAGCCTTGTCACCGAATAAGAATGAAAGGACAGTCTGAAATGAGAAAAATCAACGCAGTTAAGCTATTCGCGATTGTTGTTCTGGGAACAACGATCATGTATGGGCAGGCGAGCCGCACCTGGGTCTCAGGTGTCGGCGATGACGTCAACCCTTGCAGCCGCACGGCTCCCTGCAAGACGTTTGCCGGCGCCATCTCCAAGACCGCAGCGGGCGGCGAAATTGACGCTCTGGATCCAGGCGGATTCGGCGCGGTAACCATCACTAAAGCCCTCACCATTGATGGCGGTGGCGGACAGGTCGCCTCGGTACTCGTTGCCGGGACGAATGGCATCGTAGTGCAGGCCGGCCCGAACGACGTTGTGATTTTGCGAAACCTCAGGATTAACGGAATTGGATCGGGCCTCAATGGCATCCGATTCCTTGCTGGCAAGGACCTCAACGTCGAAAATGTCTACATTTTTGGTTTCACGCAAAACGGCATCGATATCGCGCTCAATCAAGCCACTAAAGCATCGGTGCATATTCTGAATTCTGTCATGAAAAACAACGGCGGCGTTGGCGTTCGGGCCACCAATGCGGTCAGTCCCCCAGTTCAGGTGATGATCGACAACTCCGCAGCGATTCTGGATGCCACGGGCTTCGAGGCGGCCCAGCACAGCCAGGTGATTGTGAATCGTTCCCTCGCGAATAAAGCTTCGTCTGAAGGACTGAAAGCGGACGACGCAGCCACCGCGGACTCGGATCTGTCGGTTGATCACACGGAGATCACCGACAACAACAACGGGATCACGGCGACAGCCGGCGGTTTGGTTCATGTGGGCGATTGCAAGATTGCCAATAACAGCGGCACGGGATCGAACCAGGCGGGCGGAACCATCACCTTTTTCACTCAAACGAATCGCGTCCACAGCAACGGTGCTACCGGAACGTTCGGAACAACAGCCCAGCAGTGAAACTTGAGGATACGCAAACAAGGAGGATTTGAATCATGCAACGAATTTCAGTCAAGCTGCTGGTGTTTTTTGCACTGGCGACAACCATGCTGTCGGCACAAGCCAGCCGAACCTGGGTTTCAGGCGTAGGCGATGATGCCAACCCGTGCAGCCGCACGGCGCCCTGCAAGACCTTTGCCGGCGCAATCTCGAAGACCGCCGCTGGCGGGGAAATTGACGCTCTGGATCCAGGCGGATTCGGCGCGGTTACTATTACAAAAGCCATCACCATTGACGGTGGTGGTGGACAGGTGGCTTCAGTCCTGGTCGCTGGCACCAACGGGATCGTAGTCAGCGCCAACGGGGCCACTGATGTTGTGATCCTGCGTAACCTGCGCATTAACGGGATCAGCCAAGGGCTCAACGGCATCCAATTCCTCGCCGGCAAGAACCTCAATGTTGAGAATTGCTTTATTTTTGGCTTTACCCAGAACGGCATCAATATTGCGCTCAACCAGGCAAGCCCAGCCTCTGTGCACGTGCTCAATACAGTGGTTAAGAACAATGGCGGGGTGGGAATCAGGGCCACCAACGCCGTCACGCCGGCAGTTCAGGTCGTGGTTGATAACTCCGCGGTCATATTAGACACCACCGGTATAGAGGCCGCCCCGCATAGCCGGGTCACTCTGAACCGGTCCGTGGTCCAGAACGCATCTTCAGAGGGGTTGAAAGCTGACGATCCGGCCTCGGATGCACAAATCACTATTGACCACAGCGATGTCAGCTTCAATGCCAACGGGATTACCTCGAGTACCGGTGGTTCCGTTGCCGTGGCCGATTCCAAAATCGCCCTCAACAGCGGTACAGCAATGAACTCGGCAGGCGGGAGCATTGCTTCGTATCAAACCAATCGCATCCACAGCAACGGTGCGGTAGGGACCTTCACTCCAATTCCCCAGCTGTAGGCTTTTCAGCACTGCAGCCCCCAAGCCAGCCGGGCTTGGGGCTTTTTTTTACATCGCCGAGACAGGTGGACGCATTCCCTTGCGCGATGTCTCCCGCCTGGCAATTTCGGCCTCTTCACGCACCATTTCGGCAACCAACTGGGCAAAGGTGATCTGCGGTTTCCAACCCAGCCTCTCTTTTGCCTTGCCGGCATTGCCCAGCAAGGTATCCACCTCGGCCGGGCGAAAATAACGCGGATCAATGGCCACGATTCGCGCTCCGGTCTGGGCGTCAAAACCTTCTTCCTGGGTCCCGTTCCCCTGCCATCGAATGGCGCTGCCCATTTCACCGGCCACAGCACAAACAAAATCGCGCACGGAATGCTGCACGCCGGTAGCGATCACAAAATCTTCAGGGCGGTCTTGCTGCAGCATCAGCCACATTGCTTCCACGTAATCGCGGGCGTGGCCCCAGTCACGCTTGGCGTCCAGATTGCCAAGGTAAAGGCAATCCTGGAGTCCAAGCTGGATGCGGACCAGAGCGCGCACGATCTTCCGCGTAACAAAAGTCTCGCCGCGCACCGGCGATTCATGGTTGAAAAGGATCCCGCTGCACGCGTAGAGGCCGTAGGCCTCGCGGTAACAAGCGGTGATCCAGTGCGCATACAGCTTGGCGACCCCATACGGTGATCGGGGATAAAAAGGCGTGGTCTCATACTGCGGTACTTGCTGTACCTTGCCGAACATCTCAGAGGTTGAAGCCTGGTAGAAACGCGTCTTCTTCTGCAAGCCCAGGATGCGAATCGCCTCCAGCATGCGCAGCGGGCCCAGCGCGTCCGACTCAACCGTGTACTCAGGCTGTTCGAAAGAGACAGCCACGTGGCTCTGCGCTGCCAGATTATAGATCTCATCAGGTTGGACGATCTGGATGGTGCGGATGAGGCTGCTGTAATCAGTCAAGTCACCGTAGTGGAGAAAGAAACGGCAGCCTTCGGTGTGCGGATCCTGAATGAGATGGTCGATTCTGCCGGTGTTAAACGAGGAAGAACGCCGCCTGATCCCGTGAACTTCATAGCCCTTTTCGAGAAGAAGCGCCGCTAGATAAGAACCGTCCTGCCCGGTAACGCCGGTGATCAACGCGCATTTATGCGGCATCTGTTCCTCCATGCTTGACTTTAACGCAAGCAGCTAAGAACAAGCGCTGCCCGACCCACATCCGCACGCAAGTTGTAAGAGCAATCGCCCTGAGTCTAGACCAGGAAAGGTCCTGTAACGCGAGCTGCCGCCGCGGCAAAGTCCTGCTGCTGACCAATGAGGCCCTTCTTGATCAGTGTCCGGAGCCTCGAAAGACCTCCGGGATGGTCATGAGAAGGATTTTCAGGTCCAGAAGCACGTTCCAATTCTCAATGTATTCGAGATCCAGGGAAACGTTTTTCTCAAAAGAAGGATCGTGACGGGCTGTTACCTGCCAGAGGCCGGTGAGGCCGGGCGTGACATCGAGACGTCGAAAATGCTCGAGGTCATATCGTTTGAAATCATCTTCGGGATGAGGACGCGGGCCCACCACGCACATGTCGCCTTTTAGGACGTTGAAGAGCTGGGGCAATTCGTCAATGCTATATTTGCGCAAAAAGCGCCCCAGCCGGGTGATGCGAGGATCGTCAGTAATCTTAAAAGTTGCGCCATTGCGTTCGTTCATGTGCATCAGGCCGTTCTTCTGGGCGTCGGCGTCTGCCACCATAGTGCGGAATTTGTAACAGCGGAACTTGCGCCCCTTTCGGCCCACGCGCCATGCCTTGTAAAGAATTGGGCCGGATGAATCAAACTTTACCGCGATTGCGGTCAGCAGCAGGATAGGGGCCGTCACCACTAAGGTAACAATGCTGATGAACAGGTCCATGATGCGCTTTACGAAAAGACCCAGGGCTGGAATCGGCTGCCGATTCAACTCAAGGACGGGCACGGAACCGATGTAATTCATTCCCGCGCCGATCGCCAATCCTCCGTAAAGATCGGGCACTACCTTTACACCAATTCGCTGCCGCCGGGCCTCAAGCGCTATGCGTACCACCAGATCGCGGCTGGTGGCGGGAGTGAAATAAATCTCGTCGATGAAATTTTCCGTCAGAACCCGAGGTAAATCCTCGGGGGTCCCCAGGCAATAAGGCCCGGCGCCGGGCTCAAAATCAACAAACCCGCAGAACGTTTTTCCCAGATGCGTGTGGCTCTGGAGGTAACACCGGAAGGCCTGTCCAACTTCTCCGCTGCCCACGATGAGAACGTGCTGGTTTCCGATTCCCCGTTCAATCCGCTTCAGGTTATACCGTTCCATAATGTAGCGCAGGCAGACAACACCGGCCAAGCTGAACAAGCCCGTACTCGCCACCATCAGGCGCGGCACGGCTTTTTCTCCAGCGATAAACACAATCATGATGGAGATCATGGACGAAACGGTGAAGCCTTTTAGAATTCTTACGCGAGCGACGCGGGCGGAGCGGATAGCAGCGTCTGAATAGAGGTTTTGCGCGGCATTGCAAATGACAGTAAGGCAGGCATAAGTTAGCAGAAAAACAAATAATCGCACGGCGGGAGCCGTAGTAACATCCAAAGACGATATTCCCAGCCATTCACCCAGAAAACCGCGCGCCGAATACGCCGCGAAGCCTGAGAGCACCACAATCAAGGCCTCCAACATCGCCACGGCAGCGCCCATCCCCGTCCCTCTTTCGTGCGAGAGAGAGCGATGGATCTGCGTTCCCGTAAAATGGGACACTTCCAAGAGATTGCCTTGCTCTTTAACTACCTCTTGTGTTGACACCATGACCTCCTGACTAGGTGTGGTTCATCGTTGCGACATCGGGTCCGGTTTTCCTACTCGCCGCCGGAAAATACCTCTCATTGAGCTCACACGTCCGGGACCACTTTGCAGCACGTGCGCAATCAACATTCGGCGGGGATCATCCTGGTCCCAGCGCTCCCACAGGTCCTTGAACAGGTACCCTGCGCAGGCCAGTAGCGTAAACAGGAGCGTGCCGGCCAGGACAATCAAGAGCCAGCCTGGACGTTTGTGTTCCGGCGTCGAGGCCGCATCAAGGACCTTGACCACCGGAATCTCTTTAGCTTCCTGTATGCGGGCGATCTCGTACTGTTGTGTGAGCAACTCGACTACCGTCTCGCGGATTTTCGTGTCGCGATACAGGTCAGCCCACTTCACGCCCAACAATGGCAGACTTTTAACTGAAGGATAAGGATTGGAAGAGCCAGCCACCGGAGCCCGGCCCGAATTGATCTTCGCCAGCTCTCGCTCCAGTTCGTTCACATGGGCCTGCACACTCTTCACGCGGATGTTCTCAGCCGTGTATGTCTCCTTAAGCCCTTCAAGCTGCGCGCGCGTGGCAATCAGCTCACCCTGCAGTCTCGCCGCGGCTTCCACGGTGACTTTCATCTGCTCGGGCACATCGAGGGCCATGTTGGCGCTGGCAAATTGGCTGAATTGCTGTTCGGCTTCCTGGAGGCTTCTGGTTTCCTCGCCTAGACGCTGTTCGATGAAAATACGCTCCCGCCTGGCCGCCGAGGTTGAAACCTTGGCCATTACGGCGTCCAGCTCTTCAACGTAACCGTTGGCGAGAGCCATTGCCAGCCGGGGATCGTGATCACTTACCGTGATGGCGATCACGCCGCTCTTCTTGTCGTCCGCGATCACCGTGCGCTTGGCCAGCTTCAGGCGCGTGTCATCCCCGAACTTGAGGCCGTAATGATTGCGCAACTTGAAGCGTTCAATCAGACGATCACTCACAGTGCGGCTTTCAAGCACCTTGGTGAAAACCGCGCCTGTAGTCTTTGAGCCCATCAGATCGCCCGCCAGGCCGGCCAACCCCGGCGATTTGGACAGGGCGGGAATGATCGCGGCCAAGCCTGAAGGACCGCCATCAGGCGGCATGATTTGTACTGTGCTGTCGAATTTGGGGTAACGCCAGGCAACAAAAGCCGACAATGCCAGACCCACCGCCATCCAGCGGATGATTCGAGCCCGTTGCAACCAGAGTCGGTAGAGGGCCTCTGTCCAACCAAACCACTGCGGCGCGGGCTTAGGCAATTGGCTGCCGTTGGCTTCCCTGGTTAGAACTTCTCTCTCAGCCTCGCTCAGCGGCATCCGCTAACCTCCCCGGCGTTAGTTAAGATGAGCGGCATTACCGCATTCTCCCCGATTTTGAGCGGATCCAGTTTGCGCACCCCAATGAGTTTCCAGTCCCCTTCTTAAACATCTTAAACAGCTCAAATAACGTAAAGTTGCAGATTTACACTTGCGTTGAGTCTCTCACGGCTGCCGCGGCATGGACACAATTTTGCCCCCCAACACTTGCAGCGCTTTATTAGCTTCGATTCATTTCCGCGCCTGTGAGATTACTGTTACTCAGAAGCCCCCTGTTGCCTTTGCACCTAGATAACCACTTAGCTTACCCCAAATTCTCTCTCAACTTACACTGAGGCAAACATGTTACGAATCCAGATTATAAACCTCCCGCAAGGACATCTCCATGTTAAGACCGGCAATTGCACACTGATTGGTTCTATTTCGTTAGTGTATCCGTCAGGAGCGGTCATCCCCAAAACTGTGTTGAAAGACCACACAGGTGCCAATACGGATTCTCATCTGGATTCTACTTTCAACGCCAGCCATGCGGTGATAAAACAAGCCCAGAATGGGAGAAGATTCTTTGATCTCAGGCGATGGAGACATTCGTGCAGGTCTGATTTGACGATTGCACCGGTTTAAATAGATACTGACACTCACAACAATCCCAGTAACTGATGTGCGGGATTTAGCACTTGGAGAAAAGCAAGGAAATGCAAATCTCTGTAATCGGTTCGGGTTATGTGGGTCTGGTTGCAGCGACGTGTCTAGCGGAGTTGGGTCACAGCGTAGTATGTGTGGACAGTGACCTGGCAAAAATCGCGGCACTGAATGCTGGTGAACCCCTCATTCATGAGGATTGTCTGCAGGAATTGCTTAGCCGCCACCGCGGCGCAAAGCTTAGGTTCTCCTCTTCCATCCAGGAAGCAGCCCGGCAATCTCTGGTGATTTTTATCGCCGTGGGCACCCCGTCAAGCGATGACGGCTCAGTGGATCTTTCGTACGTTGAAACGGTGGCGCGATCGCTGGCCGAATCGATTGACGGCTACAAGGTCATTGTGGAGAAAAGCACCGTTCCGGTCTACACCAGCGAGTGGATCCAGAACGCAATGGCGCGTAAAGGACGGAAAAACGGCGACTTTGATGTCGTCTCCAATCCGGAGTTTCTCCGTGAGGGTACCGCGGTCACCGATTTTCTTTATCCCGACCGGATTGTTGTGGGGACAAGCACGGCTCGCGCTGCAGGCATCATGCGCGAGGTGTATGCTTCACTGATCGATGGCTCTTACGCTCAGGAAGCCAGCGCTGTTCCAGCCCCGGAAGGCGCCCGCGTCTCGCCCATGTACATTGAGACGTCTCCGCGGAGCGCTGAGCTCATCAAGCACGCATCCAACGCCTTCCTGGCGCTGAAAATCTCATTTATCAATGCGGTGGCGAACTTTTGCGAGTCCGTGGGCGCCGACATTGAGGAAGTCTGCAAAGGTATTGGCAGTGACAGCCGGATCGGCTCCGATTTCTTGCGTGCCGGCATCGGCTATGGCGGATCGTGCTTTCCCAAGGACGTGGCGGCCTTCCGCGCCGTCACGCGGGAATTCGGCTATGAATTCCCTCTGCTCGATGAGATAAAACGGATCAACGAGGAGCAGCGCGTGCGGTTTATCAGAAAAACCCGCGGCGCGTTAAAGACCCTCAAGGACAAGAAGCTGGCTGTGCTGGGCCTGGCCTTCAAAGACGGCACAGATGATGTGCGCGAATCACCCGCCATACAGGTCATCGAGATGCTGTTGGAGGAAAAATGCAAGATCGTTGCGTTCGATCCTGCTGCCATGGAGCGCGCCAGGCATGTCCTCGGCGATAGAGTTTCTTACGCGCACGACGCTTATGCCGCGGCCGATGGCGCGGATGCCTTGCTGATCCTGACGGAGTGGAAGGAATTTGCGAATTTAGATCTTGTCCGCCTCAAACGACTCCTTCGCTACCCGCTGGTGCTGGATGGACGCAATTTGTTTGGTCACGCAGAAATGGCCGAAGCCGGCCTGAATTACCACAGCATTGGACGTCCGGCGCTGGAAGTTGCACACTCTTTCCTGAAGAAGGGCCACATCGCCAGATAGTGAGCTTCGCGCTTCCTGACGAAATGGTGTAAGCGGGGAGCGCCAAACCCGCTCACCTCTCGCTTAGCGCAATACTCTATCCGCCGCGTGAACTTTGGCTTTTGCTGATGCCTTCGACTGCAGCGGTTCAACCAGAGTTTGCACCACCCATTTAGCGTCCTGAAAAATTACATCCCGCGGGGAAAGTCCCTCGAGCACTTCAGTCACGGAACGTCCGGGCTGGTACTCACCAATAGCTTCTACCAACTCGTCATATCGCGAGCGCAGCATCTTCAGGATGCTGACTATTTGTGTTACCGGCGCCTCGGGAAGCAGTTCGAGATCTATGAGCAGCAGATCGGTGGGTATTCCATCCTGCCATACCGGAGCAACGACGATGCTTTGGTCTCCACCGCGTCCAAGGCTGAACTGTAAGGACCCGGTCCGCAAGGCTGCCCGTTTGGTACCTGCTGCGCGCGCCGGAACGGAATAGCGGCTGTCCTCAGCCCGGGATTCGCCCAGAGCCGAACTTGCGTGGAGGGTCCAATCGATATCGTCCACCGGCTTTGTGACCGCGTAACGGATGGCGCCTTTAATTCTGTTGATGAGTGGAGAAATGGCTTCCAATATCTCCCGGTCGCGATCTCTGAAACTGGTATTGGGAAGGTTGAGACGCCACAATGTCTCTTCGATCAACGGAGATAGCTCCAGTTGCGGACGCGACACGCCGACCGTTACGGTCTTGGCCTGATGGCGGATCGTGTCGATGGGGCGGCTCAGTTCTTCGATCATGGCGGTCAAAGTTGCCATCATATTGTCCAGATCAGCGGGCGTTGGGCTAACCGATTTCTGTTCGAGACCGGCATGTTGACGGGAAAATCTCATGGCCAGACCCGCCGGCATAGCTGTGTCGGTGACGCCGCTTTCAATCGCAGAGGTAACTGCCGAAAGGACCGCCAGCGTCTTATTGCGGTCCCAAAGAGTCGGATTGTCCCGTACCCGCGTGAGTTCGATACGCGCCGTGCGGATTGGCTGGGCAGTCGCGTCAATGGCTTTGGCTGCGGCCACACCAAACAAATGTCCGGCGACTGTCGCAAGCACAAAGCCCAGCCCGCCTCCTATCTCTGGAAGCCTGATTACAGCTTCCGCCACCGAATCAAATCGGCTCTCACCAGCGGCGCAAAGAATCAGCGGCCGGCCGTTGTGCGCCTTAAAGATTGATACTTCTTTCACCGTGTCCTGAACTACTTCTTCGGGGAGATCATTGGCGACAACGATGGTCAGCGGCTCAGTCGAGAGATCAATGTGCTTCTTGTCTTCTGTGACGTCTGACGGAATGGCTTTATAACAAAGCTCGCTCAGCTTGATGCGGATCTCCTCCGCCGCAATCCGATTGGCCCCATTGCCAACCAGGGCCCAGTTGCGAGCTTTCAGAGCGTAGGTTTTCGCCAGTTCTGAAATCTGAGGCTTGAGTTCCAGAACATTGTCGATCTTCGCGGGCAACGACTCCAACTCCCGCAGTTCGGCAGCCAGTTCAGGACCTTCGAGCGCCTGAAGCTGGTCGGCCAGGAATAAGCTCAGAAGTTTTCCAGCGGCGACCTGAGAATAATAGGCCTTGGTGGAAGCCACGGACATTTCCACGTCGCGTCCGTCACTGGTGTACAGATACGAGTCTGACTTCTGCACCAGAGCCGAGTTGCGCCGGTTCACGATTGCATGCACCCACGCGCCTCTCTTCCGCGCGATGTCCACGATGCGATTGGTATCAGTGGTGGTACCGCTCTGCGAAACAGCCACCACGATCGTGTCATCGAGCCGGGCATTCGAAGCGAAGCCAAAAAGTTCAGAGGCCTTGGACCATTCCACTTCAAGGCCGGCTTTGCTGAGAGCACGTTTCATCAGATAGGAGATTCCGAAACCGGCAATAGACGCGGTACCGTGACCGATAACAAGAATCCGCCGGACCGGCTTTCTGTCATAGCTGCGCAACCGCGCGGCGAGAGCCGCGCCATTGCCAAATGCAGAGGTATGAAACTCCACGCTGCGCGCGTGCAACACATATTTCCCGGTAAAGGTCTTGCGCACGCTGGCTGGCGCTTCCGCGATCTCCTTTTCGATGAAGTGGTCATACGCACCACGAAAGATGTCGCGCGAGAAAATATTGATTTCTTCCACGGACGCATTCCAGGGTTCCCCGGTCACACGCCGTCCGCTGAAGGCCAGTTCCGCACCACGAACTGACAAGCTCGCCACAACTCCGATCTCTCCGCCGGTGTTCAGGGCGCGATAGTTCCGGCACGCAGCAGCAAGACCGTAAACTTCAGAAGCGAACAACCAGCCATCGGCCGTGGGAGCCACATATAAGGCCTGGCCGCTGCCTTGCTGACCGATGACAAGTTGGGCCGGCTCATCCAGGAATTGGACAGCGGACGCCAATGAGCCCCGGCAAGCTCGCAACCCCGTCATCAAGCGCTCGGTAGGTGTTGAAGCCGGATCGGTTTCCAGAGCCAGCCTGACCGGCAGGATCTTGGCGTCAGTCGTGACCGTACGATTGCATTCCAAGCCACGATTGCGAACTGTGGTGGCCATCAATTGCTCGTAGTTGTCTATGTCGCCATTGATTACGGCTACGATATCGCGGCCGCCCGGGCGGCCAATAACCTGCCCTGAGACCGGGTGACAATTTGAGATCGTGATGTGTCCGTTGGATGCCCAGCGGGTGTGCGCAACAATGTTGACCCCGTCCAGCGCGTCAGCGGCCGTCCAGAGGAGAGAATCGGCCTTGATTGCGGCGCGCAGGATTGCGCCATTGTCTCCCAGCTTGCCCACAAGGTTTGCCACCTTGTGCATAACCCGGAACACCCTGTGCCCATTGCTGGTGGACAGCACAGCGTCACCGCTCGCCGTCTCGTCGATAGCGGTGCGTCGGGTCAATTCGACATCGAAATCCGGTTTTGCCTGCCAATCCGCCTTGAGTGGGAGAGCGATTGTGATACCGGCAGAGTCGCGGCCCCGAACCTCAAGCTTATCCAGGCTGCCAAGGACGCGTTCGATAGCCCAGGCCAGGAACAGCCGTGGGACATTAGTCTTGCTCTCAGGATCGGGCAGGATGGCGGCAAGTTTGTCCTCCACGCCCAATACCTCGACCTCAACCTGCCACAGATAATCCCGAAGGCTTTCATTGAGTTTCCGAAGCAGGTCTGACGAGCCACCTTCAGCAATGTGTCTCGTCACCGAGTCAAGAGCACCCTTCAGAGCTGATGCAAGCGCAAGGAATAATTCTTTGCTGGAATGATCGCAAACTACATCGCGAAATGACGCAAAAGACATCATCTCGTCAAAACTGCCTGCCAAAGTTGATACAGCGTCGTCAACCTTGTCCCATTCATTCCGGGAAGGCGCATCTTTCAGAACCTGGATCACCTTTGAATATGTGGTCAAGACTGAGGGACGGCGGAAATGTCCCCCTGAGAGGAACCCCACGATACCGCACATTTGAGGAAAATCTCCTTTAAGCCTTTGCGATCAAAAGGGTAACTAGGATTATAACAGTTCATCGTCGGCGGCTTTTTGGGAGAGATTGCCCCTTCCGACTTCTTAATTTCTAAAAGATTGTGACTAAACTGTGACGAAGCCTATTTTGAGAGATGCGTAAGAGATTGAAAAATGGTGGCCAGGGACGGAATCGAACCGCCGACGCCAGCCTTTTCAGGGCTGCGAGCGTTTCCTTCGAGGGGCTACGCCCCTCGCGAATGCCCTCGCGCAATACGGCGCTCGGCATCGCTCACCCCGAGCGCAGCAGATTCCAAACTTGGAAAATTTATGGTGGCCAGGGACGGAATCGAACCGCCGACGCCAGCCTTTTCAGGGCTGCGCTCTACCAACTGAGCTACCTGGCCGATACGGATGGGTTACATACGTGAAGCTTCGGTGGGAACGCTGAAGACTCTGTGCGTACGGAACGTGATTGATTATAGCAACCAGCCGCGATTCTCTCAAACCAGCATAAGGGATGAATCTCTCGCGCGACAAGGGCAGAAAGCTTGCCGCAACTCCCTCTAATATACTGCCCTTTTTTGCTCGGTTTGCTTTGCTGCCAGCGAGAAACGCGGCTCGGGCGGCACGCTGCGCAGAATACGCGCGCTTAGATATTCTCCCAACGCGGGGCCGTGTTTGAATCCATGGCCGGAACCGCCGCCGGCGATCCACACATTTTCAAGCTCAGGGTGGCGGTCAATCAGGAAATCCCCATTCCATGTGTTCTCGTATTGGCAAACGCGGGTTTCGATGATCGGCGCGTTTGCCATTGCGGGAATGTACTGCCTCAGATAGGCGTGCAAGCGCTCGACCGATGATGGTGCGACAACACGCTCGTCTGCGTCAGGATCGAATGCATCACCATGACGGTCAAACGCGATCTTGAATCCGCGGTTGTCGATATCGGGTAGCGCATAAGGCAAATCAGGGTGAGTGCGATCCAGCCAGACCGGCATATTGGGAGCGCGGAAAGCGGCACTGCCTGGCGGCGGCCCCAGAAAGAATACTTCCTGCCGTGTGGGGAAAATGCGCTGGCGCAACAACTCCGGAAACAATTTAGGCAGCCACGCGCCACAGGCAAAGACGAACGTGCCGGCGGAGATTACATCTCCCGCACTGGTCTTGATCTCAGTTAGTTTGCCGCGTACGCCCGGAACAGCCACTTCAGCGGCGCTGTATTCCACTCCGTTGCTCACGAGATCGCCGACAAGCGCCTGCACGGAGCTGCGCGCCATCAGAACGCCGCTGTCTGGTTCCAGCACGCCCCAGGTCACATCTTCAAACCGGAGTTGCGGCCAGCGCCGCCTGATCTCGGCGGAGGTAAGGCTTTCCCGTTTGACCCCGGCGTTGCCGAGAACCTGATAGAGGCTCTTCAGGTAAAGATCAGCATCATTGCCCAGCCAAAGCACTCCCGTCTGGTGAAAGAATTCCTTGCCCGTGCGCGCTGAGAACTCACGCCAGAGCGGCAGCCCGCGCTGGGCCCAGCGGGTGTACAGTTCGTCCGGACCATAGCCCATGCGAATGATGCGGGTCTCGCCGCCGGAACTGGCGCGGCTGTTGGCGGGACCATAGGCGTCCAGCAGAAGCACGGACGCTCCCGAGCGGCGGAGAAAGTGGGCTGTCCACGAGCCGAAGACTCCTGCGCCGACCACAGCGAAATCGTAACGTTTGCTCATTCAGAATTCTTCAGCCGTGCGGCTGTTTTCCTGTCTCGACCCGAGTCCCCTGCTCATAAGCGGCCAGCGCGGTAACCAAATCCTCCAGCGCACACCCGACGCTCTTGAATAAGGTAATCTCGTCGCGGTTTGTTCGACCGGGCTTTTTCCCGCTGGCGATTTCGTGCAGATCGGCAATGACGTGCGAGCGATCTACAGCTCCATTCTTTATCGGGATCAGCAGGTCGCCGGCTTCGGCCAGTGCGCCTTCATAAGTATCCACTACCACGCACGCGCGTCGCACGGTTTCATCATCCACTTCCCGAGTGTCCGGCTGAAACGCGCCGACCAGGTTCAAGTGCGTACCCGGCCTCACCCAGCGTCCATCGAATAGAGGCTCGCGAGCTGTAGTGCAGGTGCAGATCACGTCAGATTCGCTCGCACAAGTCTCAGCGCTCACCGGAATGATTTTGATCGAATGTTCTTTCTTCATGCGTGCGCAGAACTGCTTCAAATCAGAGCGTCCGGAACTGCAGACCAGAAACTTGCGAAAACGCCGCACGCGCGGCAGCACCTCAAAATGCGCCGCGGCCTGGCGGCCACTGCCGAAGACGCCAAGAGTCTCCACATCGGGGCGCGCAAGCAGGTCGGTGGCGACGGCTGAGGTTGCTGCGGTGCGCAGGTCGGTAAGGTAATTGGCTTCCATGCGCGCAATGGGTATGCCCGTCGCCGGGTCGAGCAACTCATAAACCGCATTGACCTCGGCCTTCTCACTGACGCTTACCAGCTTCACGCCAGCGGCATTCAATGCGCTGTCATAGCAGGGCATCATCAACAGGACCGCTCCGTCAAGCTCCATGGCAGTGCGCACGGGCATGCGCAAAGTGGAAGAAAAATCTCGCGTGAAGGCATTTCGGATGGCTTGAATTATTTGATCCACGTTCACCAAGCGCCGGAATTGATCTTCAGAGAAAAAGAGCATATTTAGAACGACGCTGGTTGTCGGGTACCTGGGCAGCAGGTGCGAGAATAGCAAATCTTCACTTCCTTCTCTTCCCTGCCCTTGCGAGAATCCGCCGCACTTTTTTGGGAGAGACCGAAAGCCTTTTGGCTACGCGGGAGACCTTCTTGCCCTCTTTTTCCCAGACTTTGGGGATCACGATTTCAGCGAACTGCTCCGTAAGTTCCTGAAAGGTCTCTTCGCCGGTGATCCCCTGTGACCATGCGCGCAAGAGCGGATCAATGCTTCCCTTGGGCATGACTCTTTGCTTCAGCATCTGCAGTTCTTCCCAGAGGTCGTCATAGTCCACGGCTTTCAAAAAGGAGCTGGCAAGTTCACAACAGCGCTTGGCATCGTCGACATCGTGGATAACCGGATTGCACGCGGTAAGGCCGCGCCAGATATAAGCGCGGGCAAGCAAGCGATGGTTTTGAGTATGTTTGGCGGCTTCCACGGCTTCGCGGGCATAGTCGCGAGCAGCCTGCGCGTGCTCCCAGGACTGGGTGCTGCCCTCGATCTCCTCTTCCAGCTTGCCGTTTTCCACCTCACATTGCAGCAGGCGTGCGCGGGCCATCAGGATAGAATCGTTCGCTTCCTTGCCCAGTTCATACGCCTGCGCGGCCACGGCCCCGGCATTGTCCAGATCTCCGATGTCGAAGTACAAGAGCCCGCGGTTCTCCATCACGCTGCCAATGCCGTGATGGTGCTCATGCAGGAGATAGATTTTTTCCGCGCGCTCAAGGTTGGCAAAGGCGCTGGCGCGGAGCTCCTCATGCTGGCGCAGCTGGCTTTGCTTGTGGGTGCGCGCAGTCTGTGCTTTGCTGTTTTGCCGCCGCTGCCTCTCCGCGTCAAGGTGCTTGCCGATCTGCACCGCCACCAGTCTTTGCACATAAGCAATGTTGGTGAGGGTGCGCGCCAGGTTGCGGTGCTGCGGGTTGCGATTTTGAAAATGTTCGATCGCGCGAGAGAAGAACTTCAGAGCTTCCTGGTAATGCCCCTGCCGGCGGACCATGCGGCCGTGGGCGGAATAGATGTTGCCGAGCGTGATGTCGTCGTCACTGCTGCGCAGGGCGGCTTCAGCCTGGTCGAGTATGCGCGCCGCGTCACGGTATTGGCCTTTCTGAAACAGCAGCCAGCTTTCCAGCACACGCATCACAGCCGCCATTTTGGGGAAGCCGAGGGATTGGGCGAGTTCGCGGCCGACGCCGGCGCGCTTCAGGGCCTCGTCATATTCACCTTTTTTGCGATGGCAACGGGCATTCCAGAAATGCGCGATAGCCACCAACTCCCGGTCTTCGATCTCCTCCTGCATGGAAAGCACCAGATCAAACTGCTGAAGAGCTTCGTCAGGATGGTCGCGCAGCAGGGCAAACAACCCTTCCGCCATGCGCAGTTGCAGGTAGTCCGCCACGGGCAGACTCGCGCGACCGTCCCTGGAAAAGCGCGCCAACAGCCGCTCCAGCAGCTCCGGATTGCCGTAGCCGATATCCACCCATTGCGCTACGCAACAAACGAAAGCGGCGGCGTGGCGCTGCGCCGGATCGATGGAAGTGAACAGATGCGCGTGCGCGTCCAGCAATTCGATGCCGCTTGAGACCTGGCGCATGACCAGGTTTAGTTTCAGGTCGCGAAGAAGCTGGTGCGGAATTTCGTTGCTTTTCGTGATGTTTGCCGGGGCCACGGTGAGGCCCATCATAGCATTTTTGGCCAACTAGTCCGAATCGGACGACCCAGTTTGCAGGCAGACAAATACAGGCATCTAATCAGCTCGCTGGGTAAGAACCGGTCTTTATAAAAACGGGAAAGCCAGAACAGCTCGAATAAATGCAGGAGGCACATAACGTGCGACGGACGCAGGAAAAATGCTTACAGGAAACATGGGTCCAGGACCCTCGCTGGAGCGGCATTACCAGGCCCTATTCAGCAAAAGATGTGATGCGGCTGCGGGGAACCATACACATTGAACATACGCTCGCTCGCGTAGGCGCGGAGCGCTTCTGGGACTTGCTCCACTCCGAGCCTTATGTCAAAGCCCTTGGCGCCCTGACCGGCAACCAGGCTGTGCAACAGGTCCTGGCCGGCCTGAAGGCGATTTACCTGAGCGGCTGGCAGGTGGCGGGTGACGCAAACCTGGCTGGACAGATGTATCCGGACCAGAGCCTGTATCCCTGCAACAGCGTTCCCAACGTGGTGAAGGAAATCAATAATGCGTTTCTTCGCGCTGACCAGATGCATCACGCGGAAGGCAAGAATGGCACGTACTGGTTTGCGCCGATCGTCGCCGATGCTGAAGCAGGCTTCGGCGGATGCCTGAATGCGTTTGAGCTGATGAAGTCGATGATCGAGGCGGGCGCGGCGGCGGTCCATTTCGAAGATCAGCTGGCTTCGGCCAAAAAATGCGGGCACATGGGCGGCAAAGTGCTCGTTCCCGCGCAGGAATTTGTGCAGAAACTTGTTGCAGCCCGGCTGGCCGCAGACATTCTGTGCGTTCCCACGATTCTGATTGCCCGCACGGACGCCAACGGCGCCAAGCTGCTCACCTCAGACAGCGACCTTCGCGACGTTGAATTCCTCACGGGCGAACGCACGCCAGAAGGCTACCTGAGCTTTAAGGGCGGGATTGATGCCGCGATTGCCCGCGGTCTGATCTACGCTCCATACGCCGACATGGTGTGGTGCGAAACGTCAGAGCCAAATCTCGAGGAGGCGCGGCGCTTTGCTGAGGCTATCCATGAGAGGTTCCCCGGCAAGCTGCTGGCGTACAACTGCTCACCGTCATTCCACTGGAAGAAGAAGCTGGATGACACGGCAATTGCGAAATTCCAAAACGAACTGGGCGCCATGGGATACAAGTTCCAGTTCGTTACGCTGGCCGGGTTCCACGCGCTGAACTACAGCATGTTTGAGCTGGCCCACGGCTATGCCCGCGATGGCATGACAGCCTACTCGCGGCTGCAGGAAAAAGAGTTCCGGTGCGCGGAACGTGGCTACACAGCAATACGCCACCAACGCTTCGTCGGCACGGGATATTTCGATGAAGTGGCACAAACCATCGCCAACGGTCAATCCTCTACGGTGGCGCTGGAGGGTTCCACGGAGAATGAGCAATTCATTGAGCGTACAATTTCACCCCTGCAAGCCAAAATCGGGCTTGCCGGGGACCCCTGTCCGCCCCTGCAAGCCAAAACCGGGCTTGCTGGGGCCCCCAGTGAGCATGCAGTTGAGCCTGCTGCTTAGTTGCCTCCATTGAGGTGATTCGCCCTATCAGCCCGGCCCGGTTGATAGGGCATTTTTGTGTTAGCCGCGAATTAACGCGAATGAACACGAATGATTCGACGCAAATTCGCGGCTGATTATTTGAAGGTCTCCACCAGCAGCTTCGTATCATCAGAAATTATGCCATCCACGCCCATTTCCATGGCACGGCGCATCTGGCGGGGATGATTAACGGTCCAGGTGATTACGGTCTTGCCCGCGGCATGGAGTTTTGTGACTAGCCGTCGAGAAAGCAGGCTGTAATGTGGCACGACATAAGTCACAGGAAGGCGGCGCCAGCGGCGAAGCTGCCAGCGGGTCTGGGCAAGCGTGCCCAGAACAAGCGACGGATCCAGCGCATGCAGTTCGCGCACCACGCTGGGCAGAAATGAAGAGATAAAGTAGCCGCGCTGAGGCCGCACGCGCCTCACTGCTTTCACCACCACTTGTTCCATGCCGCGCACCTTGACTTCGATATTGAGAAAGGCCGAGCGGGCATAACGATCAAGAACATCTTCCAGGCGTGGCGGCAACTCTTCCGCCGAGTTGAAGCTTGCCTGCAATTGCCTGAACGTGTGGTTGCGGATGACAAGTCGGTTCAGCCTGGGATCGTGACAGATGATGGATTGCCTGTTGCTGGTGCCGCGGACATCAAATTCGAAACCATCGGCGCCGTGAGCCAGGGCAAGATCGAATGCTGCGATGGTGTTTTCAGGCGCGTAAAGCCGGGCGCCGCGATGGCCGAGAAGTAAGAGCTGGGCAGGCAAAAGCGTCCGCTAGTCCAGATCAAAATCACGCAAGGGCCGGCCTTCGTCGGGGGTCTCCTTGGCTTTTTTCACCGCTTCCTGGAATTTCTTTTCCAGAAGGCTGGCGTTGTTCTTCTGTGCGTCCACAGCCTGGCGGAAAATGGATTCCTTGCGGCCTTCCTGCTCCCGCATGGCCTTGGCGGCAGCCTCAAAGTCACTAAAAGTCTTCGGCTTGACCGCCGCAACGTGGGAAATCACGGCTTTGGTGTCAGGATCAACCTTCAGCACTGCGTTGCAGCACGGGCAACCGACTTCAAAGGGCTCAGACACAGACTTTGCCATACTCAAGATTGTAAGCCTGCGGCCCTTTCAGGGCTAGTGCTTGCATTGCTGTTGTAGAATTCCGCTCTGCTAGAATTCTAGTAGATACCAGCATGACTTCGAGCCCTGCATTTACCGACGTTCCTACCGCGATCGAGGAGATCCGCGCCGGACGCATGATTGTGGTGGTTGATGACGAAGACCGCGAAAATGAGGGCGACCTGACTCTTGCCGCGGAGAAGATCACGCCGGAAGCGATCAACTTCATGGCCAAATACGGCCGCGGACTGATCTGCCTGGCCATGACGCCCGAGCGGCTGGACTATCTCCGAATCGGGCCGATGACGCGAGAAAATACCTCTCCTTACGGGACGGCTTTTTATGAAAGTGTGGAGGCGCGTGAGGGCGTCACCACTGGTATCTCCGCGCACGATCGCGCACGCACGATCCAGGTTGCGATTGATCCCACGAGCCGGGCGGCCGACCTGGTGCGTCCTGGCCACGTCTTCCCTCTCTGCGCGCGCAAAGGCGGCGTGCTGGTGCGTGCCGGCCAGACCGAAGCCTCAGTGGACCTGGCGCGCCTAGCGGGCATGATTCCCGCGGGCGTAATCTGCGAAATCATGAATGAAGATGGCACCATGGCGCGCGTGCCGGACCTGATGGAATTCTGCAAGACACATGGCTTGAAGATGCTGACGGTGGCGGAGCTGATCCGCTATCGCATGCAGAATGAGAGCTACGTCGTAAGGGTGGGCGAGGCCATGCTGCCAACGCGCCACGGCGAGTTCCGCATGATCGCGTTTGAGAGCCAGCTAGACGGTGAATCCCACGTTGCCCTGGTGAAAGGTGACGTAGAGCGCGCCACGGGGCCCGTGCTGGTGCGCATGCACGCGCACTGCCTTGCCGGCGACGTTTTTGGCGGATCGCTTTGCGATTGCCAGGAAGTTCTGGATCGGTCGCTGGAAATGATTGCGCGCGAAGGTACCGGCGCGCTGATCTACCTGCACCAGACTTCCAAGGGGTTCAATGTGGATGACGAGAAGCGGCTGGCGTTTCATCGCGAGGCGCGAGAGTCAGCGCCTGCCCATCAACGCAAGACGCAACGTGAGATCGGCGTGGGCGCGCAGATCCTTTCCGACCTGAATATCCGCTCCATCCGCCTGCTGACCAACCATCCTAAACGCGTGGCGGCGCTCGAGGGTTTCGGCATCAGCATTGTGGAGCAGGTGCCGGTGCCAACGACGAAGTCGGTGGCGAAGTAGCGGACCGCCAGACGGCCCAACTATCGCGCACAGCCGAGGGCGGCTCTGCCACACGATTAACGCATATTTAAATGCGCGACCTTCACATCGTCCGAAGTAAAAATTGAAATGAACTTGGCTGGCGCAGCGGCTTTTTCAACGGCCGGCCGCCCGCCGGCCTCCAGACGCTCCACCAGACAGGCAACGCCGACAATGTTGAAGCCAAATTCCCGTGCAGCCTCAATGGCCTGGATAGTGGAGCTGCCGGTGGTGCAGACGTCATCCACAATCACCACGCGCGCGCCTTTTTCCTGAAACCCTTCCACACGGCGGCCCATGCCATGAGCTTTTTCCGATTTGCGCACTAGAAAACCGTGAATCGGAGCGCCGGCTTGCGAGCTGATGACCGAGGTGGCGACGACGATGGGATCGGCGCCCATGGTAAGGCCACCGACGGCATCGGCCTGCCAGCCCTGTTGCCGCACAAGATCGAAAAAGACGTGGCCGGTAAGCGCGGCGCCCTGCGCATGCAGCGTGGTGGTGCGGCAGTCAATGTAGTAGTCACTCCTGGCGCCGGAAGAAAGCGTGAAGTCGCCGAGGCGGAAAGAGATGGTTGCCAGCAAATTGAGGAGCTGTTCGCGCGCGGAAGAAGTCATAGGCCGTGAACTACGTTAGCAGGTTTTGGCGAATCGCAAAATCAGCCCTGCATGTGGCGGAAGCCCTGCGTGCCGATATAGACCTGGGTAAAGATGGTGCAATTGTAGGCCATGTGCACCAGCACAGAAGTTGCCACTGACTTGGTAACGGCGCGAGTGATCGTCAAGACCACGCCTACGGTGAAAATCAGCAGCAAGGGCACCAGCGAATAAGCCAGTTGAGAGCCGTGCAGCAGGGCAAAGCCGGCCGACGTGACAACAACGGCGGGCACAACGCCGGTCCAGCGCGAGAGCGCGGGATAAAGGAAGCCGCGAAACAACATTTCTTCCACCAGCGGAGCGATCAGGACGCCAAACCCGGCCAACAGCAGGGCTGATGCGCGGTCCTGAAAAAACTCTGTGATGGGAAGCGATTTGGGGATCCAGCGCTGGAAGACGACTTCAGCAAGATCAGAAAACACCGCGAGTCCCGCTCCTCCGGCCAATGCATACAACGCCTGCCGGCGTCCGGGAAGGTTCCAGCGAATGGCGTGCCCCAGAGAGGTTCTGTGCCGCACCCACGCCAGGAAGGCCATGAACCCTACCACGATGAGGTAAACAGCCAGCTGGATCGGCAACAGGAAGAAGGCATTGTGCGCCAGCGTTTTTTCCAGATTCTGCGGAGCCCGGGTGTGATGAGCGATCAGATAAATTGTTGCCCCTGCGAGACCACAAAAAACATAGGCCCCAAACGCGACGACGATGATCAGCAGCACGTCCACGAGATCAACCACCGCATTTGTGCCGTCATCGATCGATTGCGGAGCTGCGGCCAGAGGAGGAAGCGGCGGAGGTTCAGATTGCGAAATGGGATCCAGGTAATGCACTTGGAAGTTGGGCCTGGAATCAATTTACACTAGGGAGAGTTTTCTGGAGAAAAGACTAAAGGGGTAGCGTTGAAGCATTGGAAGCCAAAGCCGCTACCCCTCAATTGTGCCCAGGTATAAGGAGAAGGTTGGAAGCAATGTACTTTACAATGTAAGCTGTCAAACAAAAATTACGGCTTGTTACGAATCTGGAACAGAGTTATATAACGGCCTTATTTTCATTTACTTACGGGCTTTGTTCAGATAATCGGATAAGGCCTGCCCGGTGTAGGATTTCTTAATTTTCGAAACCTGCTCCGGCGTGCCCTGAGCAACAATGCGTCCGCCTTCCTCTCCGCCTTCGGGTCCCAAATCGATAATCCAATCAGCGTTGCGAATGACATCGAGGTTGTGCTCAATGATCACGACAGAATTCCCCAAATCGGTTAACCGATGGATTACCTCCAGCAATTTATTTACATCTTCAAAGTGCAAGCCGGTGGTCGGCTCATCGAGCAAGTAGAGCGTGCGCCCTGTTTGGCGCTTGGAGAGTTCCTTGGCCAGCTTCATGCGCTGCGCTTCGCCGCCGGAGAGCGTTACCGCGGACTGGCCGAGCTTGATATATCCCAGGCCCACGTCTTCCAGCGTCTGCAACTTTTGCCGGATCTGCGGAATGTCTTCCAGGATGGGCAGCGCATCTGAGACCGACGTTTCCAGAAGGTCCGCGATGGATTTTTCCTTGAACTTGACTGCCAGTGTTTCGTGGTTGTAGCGCTTGCCGCCGCAAACCTCGCACAGCACGTAAACGTCGGGCATGAAGTTCATCTCGATGCGGCGCTCGCCCTCGCCCTGGCAGTGTTCGCAGCGTCCGCCGGAGACGTTGAAGGAGAATCGTCCAGCTTTGTAACCACGCTCGCGGGATTCCGGCAGCATGGCATAGAGATCGCGGATGTTGGTGAACACGCCCGTGTATGTGGCCGGATTGGAGCGCGGCGTCCGGCCGATGGGCGATTGATCAATGCGAATGACCTTATCAATATGCTCGGCTCCGGAAATTGCTTTGTGCGCGCCGGGCTCTTCGCGCGAGCGATAGAGCTGCTTGGCCAGGGCCCTGTACAGAATGTCATTCACCAGCGTGGACTTGCCTGAGCCGGAAACGCCAGTCACGACCGTGATTACGCCGAGAGGAAAAGTTACGTCGACGCCGCGCAGATTGTTGGCGCGGGCCCCCATCACGGTCACGGCTTTGCCGTTGGTAGAACGCGGCTCAAAGCGCGCGGCAATGCTTTTTGCGCCGGAGATGTATTGTCCGGTCAGCGATTCCGGCTGCAGAATGATTTGCTGCGGCGTACCGTAAGCAACCACTCCGCCTCCATGCAGGCCAGCGCCAGGACCGAGGTCAATTACATAGTCGGCGCGACGGATGGTTTCTTCATCATGCTCCACGACCAGCACAGTATTGCCAAGATTACGCAACGCTTCCAGCGCCTGCAGCAGCCGGTTGTTGTCACGATGGTGCAAGCCGATCGAGGGTTCATCCAAAACGTAGAGAACGCCACGCAGTTTGGAGCCAATCTGTGTGGCCAGGCGGATGCGCTGGCCTTCGCCGCCGGAAAGCGTGGCGGCCGAGCGGTCGAGCGAGATATAGCCAAGCCCTACCGCATTCAGGAACTGCAAACGCTCGCTGATCTCATGCAGCACTCGGCCCGCGATGAGCTTTTCGCGGTCATTGAGCTGGATCTTCGCCGCCACCTCAACCGCGCGCGATACCGGCAGCGCGGTAAAGTCTGAGATGGACTGCCCATTGACTTTCACGCCCATGCTTTCCGGGCGAAGCCGCTTGCCCCGGCACACCGGACACGTGGTGGCGGACATATAGCCGAGCATCCACTCGCGATAACTCTCTGAAGTCGATTCTTCAAGGTTCTGCTTGAGGAAGCCAAGCACGCCGCGAAAACCGAGGCGCGGCGCTTCTTTCTCTTCCGGCCCGTACAGCAGCAGGTTCTGGATTTTCGGCGGAAACTTTTCAAACGGCGTGGAGAGATCGAGCTTGAAAGCCGCCGCCACAATATCCACCATGCGCTGCAGGTAGGTTGAGCCGGAGCCGGGTCCGAGCGCGCCATCGAGCAGGGGCTTCGACCAGTCCACAATGATCTTCGCGGGATCGAAATCATATTTGCTGCCCAAACCGTTGCACTCAGGGCAGGCGCCATACACGCTGTTAAAAGAAAACGAGCGCGGCTCCAGAGCGGGGATATTAATGCCGCAGTCGGGACAAGCCATACGCGCGGAATAAAGATGCTCTTCGCCGCCCACGACCGCAACCTGGACCAGCCCATTGCCCAGCTTCATGGCTGTGGCTACGGACTGCTCCAGCCGCTTCTCAATGCCGGGCTTCACCAGCAGCCGGTCAATCACTACTTCAATGGTGTGGTTCTTGCGCTTGTCAAGCTGGATATTGTCGAGCTCTTCGTCCAGGTGGCGAAGCTCACCGTCAATGCGCGCTTTTACAAATCCATGCTGGGCCAGCTTGGCCAGCTCGACCTTGAATTCGCCTTTGCGTCCGCGCACCAGCGGCGCAAGGATCATCACGCGGTCTTCTGCCTTGAGCTGCATCACGCGCTGCACAATCTGGTCAGCCGACTGGCGGCTAATGGGCTTGCCGCAACGCGGACAATGCGGCACACCTACAGAGGCATAGAGCAGGCGTAAATAGTCGTAGATCTCAGTAATTGTTCCTACTGTCGACCGGGGACTGCGCGAAGTAGTCTTCTGTTCGATGGAGATGGCTGGGCTGAGGCCGTCGATTGAGTCAACGTCCGGACGCTCCATCTGGTCCAGAAACTGTCGCGCGTAAGCGGAGAGAGTTTCCACGTAACGGCGCTGGCCTTCGGCATAGATCGTGTCAAAGGCAAGCGAGGATTTGCCCGAGCCGCTGAGGCCGGTAATTACGGTCAGGGTATTGCGCGGGATCTCAACCGAGATGTTCTTCAGGTTGTGCTGGCGGGCGCCGCGCACCGTGATGTTGCTGATAGCCATGGACTTATGAACCTAGTGCAAATGCTGGATCGCCGACTTCGCCGGTGAGATAGCCCTCCCAGCGAGGTCCGGAGAGGTCAGCGCGCAGCTCTACTCCGTATGTTAAACGGCATTGGATGGGATGGTCAATTCCGCAGCCTGAGGATTAATCAGAGCTGCAGGATCAATAACTTGCGAACGGTTATGCCCAAAGAACGGGTCAAGGTATCGAGGGTGCAGCACCGCAGGTAATGATGTAATTTGGCCCAAAATTGCCGACAATGCATTCAGCCGGAGAAACCGGGAACCATGACAAGGACATCAAAGAGATTGGACGATGAGAACACTCCTAGCTTCCTCCACCGTGCTCTTTACCATTCTGTTTTCACTCGCCTTTGGTATTGCTTGCGGCTACGCTGTTATCAGCGCGATCCTGCACGCTTTCGCGCATAGACCGCAGCTGGAAAAGGCTTCAGCGACCGCGGTGATTGCCACCACGGCTTCCAGCCACTAGGCCGCGAATCTTCGCGAAAGAACACACGAATCAACTTCTGTTTTTGGCTATTCCTGCCTGAGTCGTACCGCACGTAACTTTATTCAAGCATTTACGAACTGGATCACGGAACTCCGTTCTCACATACAACTATCGCGGAGGTTGCTTCTGCGGCACAGGTGGGGCATTCGGGTCCCCTGGCGGCGATCCCTTTTGGCGGCGCATCTCCTGCAGTTCCTGGAGTAATTGCTCCGGCGTCTTTGGCTGTTGGTTCTGCGGCTGGGGCTGCGCCTCCTGCGGCCCCTGCTGAGGCACTTGCGGAGGCTGCACGGCAATATCCTGTGGATCGCCACCGCCGTTCACCTGCTCGTCAGGAGTCTCTTCTTCATCCCCTTCGCCATTACCTGCCTTGGGTTGCTGCTGCTGCGCTGTGGCAACTGCTCCAGGCTGGGTCTTCGACGTGAGAATCACCCGCTGCACAATGCCTGGGCTGTCAGGCCTTCCGATGGCAACGAAGTCGTATCTTGAACCTGCGAAAATCGCCGCCAGCACTTCTCCGGCAGGCGCGGGGCCCAGAGAAAGGGCCACTCGATCAGCGACGTTTTCCGAGCCTTCAAATTCGATTCCCGTCTTGTTTCGGATCGCGGTCAAGACGCTGCTCAGGTTGGAATTGACCGCCTGCACAGACAATAATCCATCACGATAGGTCACCACCGGCGGCACTGCCGGAGTCGTTGGCGGAGGATCTGGGGCACGCGTCGCTGGCGGCTGTTGCTGGTTTCTCTGCTGGACAGCATTCGCCGGGGGCGTTGCCTGCGGAGCCGTCACTTGCGGCGTCGCTTGTGGCTGATTCACCGGAGCGGCCGTTGGCTGTGCAGTCGGCTGTTGACGCTTGGGCGGGAACACAGGACGTGTCTCCTGTGACTCCGCTGCGCTCAGCGAAACCACAACGAAGATCACGCTATAAATGATTGATGAAAAACGTGCCATAAGATGATTCGGACCCACCCCGCGTAACATTTGATGCTTGTTATGATTTTACTCCTTTATGAACATAGAACGCTTCATGCTGCGCCTCTTGCCGCTTTATTTTTCAGATCGCTTGGCCCTCGAACATATGAGAGTTGCGCGATTTTCGCCGCCGAACCGGCGCTTAATCACGCACGCTTTAGCGCCTTCTATCGGCCGATCGCGAAGCGTATATTTACCTATGAGTTACGATTACAACTGCGGTTTTGATTAAGCATCTGCATGGAACCGGAAAGCATCCTACATAAACGATAAACCGGAGTACCGCATCCTTATGAAACAGCGAACCTTGAGACTTTTTGCAGCATTGCTGGTTGTAGCCGCTAGCTTTCCCGCTTTGGCACAAACCTGCCTCGGACGGGAGGAGATGCCGGAGCAGACGCGCACCGCAGTCGAGACCGCAGCCCAGCAGGCTTTTGATCAATCGTCGCGCGGCGACGTGAACACGCTCAAGTCAAACTCCGTACCCTCGCTGCAATCCAACTTCAATGGAATTGCCGCCGCCGTGAATGACAACAAGGACGTCTTTTCCGGAACCAAGGCTCAACTCCGGACTTCTTTTCTGCTCGATAGCGGCCCTACGCCTAACGCCGATGGCACGTTTTATTGTGGCGTCTACGGCGCGAAAGGCTCCAGCGCCGGCGGCGCTCAATTTGCTTTCCCGGGCGCAACCGGCAAGTACGCGGTCGTGATCCAGGATTTCGTCGGCAACAAGGGGCCTTTTGCCCTGACCACAATCTTTCAGGACGTGGGCGGATGGAAGCTCGCCGGACTGCAGGTCCGTCCTGAATCGGCCATGGGGCACGATGGCCTCTGGTTTTTGAAGCAGGCGCGCGACTACAAGAGCAAAGGCCAGACGCACAATGCCTGGTTTTACTACCTCACTTCATGGGAGCTGTTGGCCCCAATCCCGGCCATGAACACCACGTTGCTGGGCCATATTCTTGAGGAGTCCAACGGCATCCTGCCCCGTGACATTCCCGTAGAGGGCAAGCCAGTGGCTTATTCAGCCAATGGCAAGAGCTACACCATCACTGATATGACCACGTTCAAGACCGACAAGAACTTTGACCTCTCGGTCAAATACTCTGTGCCCAGCACTTCTGATTTCAACGCCACGCAGACCGATGCGCGCAACCTGGCCAATGCCATGGTGACGCAATATCCTGAGCTCAAGGACGCGTTCAACAACGTGTGGGTACACGCCGTAGACGGCAACGGCGGCGACGTGGTCGGACTGGTCAAGCTGAAGTAGCGTGTAGCACAATCTGGGTTCCATCGATTGCGTCTTTTGCATTTGCCGGATGGGATCGCCCATGTTTCCGCAACTCTCGCAATTCACCGATTACGGCCTTCTGCTCCTGCGCCTGATGGTGGGAATCGTCTTCGCCGGCAGCGGCTGGAGCCATCTCAAAGATCCTGAAGCCCGCAGCAAGAGCATCGGC
>Ga0137395_10000041_pt1 | contig 34962 bp, 38 predicted proteins | sample czobulk216metaG_FD_108283 | JGI IMG/M metagenome (GOLD analysis project Ga0137395, IMG submission 108283) | Vadose zone soil microbial communities from Angelo Coast Range Reserve, California, USA - czobulk2.16 metaG | ecosystem: Environmental > Terrestrial > Soil > Vadose zone | place: USA...
AGTAGAACTGCGATTATGCCCGGACCGATTACTTTCCAACCAATACCGTTTCCATCGAGAGGCATTTGCGCCCTTTAAAAGTTACACCGTCTTTGCCTGCGTTGGCGCGGGTGCGTTGCTGACGTTATGGTCCTTGGCGGTAAGTCCGGTCCAACCGGCGCCGATCGCCGCCAGCGCTATGCTGATATTCGTCGGGTCCATAGGCGCGTGTCCCGTGAGCATGTTACCGATGGTCACAGCACCGCCAAGAAGTCCGAGAAGTCCGCCGATAGTCGTCTTCCAGCTCGTGATTCCAAACATATTCGTCACCTCCTGTCGGCTATTATGACAAAAAAAGGGCGCCGCACAAGACGGCGCCCTAATCTTCGTCATTCATACACTTCAAGGCGGATTAGAACGAGTAGTTCAGCTTCATCCGGGCCACGTCGAACCGGTTGGCCGGATTGAACGTGATCGTGGTTGTACTGTCAGGCGTCATTTCCAGACTGGACTTCCCGAAGTCGTAACGCTTCCACTCAGCCCCGAGCTTCCAATGCTGGTCGAGCGCAAATTCCAAGCCGAACCCCCAGGCCGGTCCTGTCTTGGTCCCGCTCGTGGTTACCGAGCATTGACCGGTGCAGGGTTCTCCTGTGTTGGTGAAATTGCTCAGCGTGAACGTATGCGTAGGGTCACCGAATGCCAGACCGCCAAACCCATAGGCAAATAAATTTTGGAATGGGGTGATGCCGAAGCGGGCGCCGACTGACCCGAACCAATTCAGTTCACTTCTTCCGGTGATGAATCCTGGCGCCGCAGCCGAACCCTTGAGGGCACCGCCATTGACATCCGCCTCCAGGCCGGCAACGAACATTGATCCGAGGCGGAAGTTGTAGCCACCCTGGATGCCTCCCGTGAACCCTTGCGGAGCTGTAGCAAGCTCAGCGTCGCTGAAGAACGGCGGCTGACTAGCCGTCAATCCAGAAAGGTCAAAACCATAACCACCGTTGATGCCGAGATAGAAACCGTTCCATGGATCGTAGACGGGCGCGAGTACCGGAGCCTTGTAGGCCGCGTGCGGTTGCAGGTCGGCTGCGTCGCCTTGAGCGCACCAGCCAAACATCAGACCGGCGGCCAAACCCCAAGCAAAATTTTTCATGCGTCTTTCCCCCTTTGTGGGTTAACAGATTAACGCTTCACCCTACGGAGCGCGCGTAGGGTGGGCAACCTCACATCTAGAAGATTTTCTAATTATGTAGCAAACGGGTTACACTTTTGTGCCCTGCTCGATCTCGAACAGCGCCTTCATCAAGGCCGCGCACCCGATCTGCATATCCCAAGCTGCCGCACTATACTTACCATCGGCCACGTACTTGCCGCGCTCTTCGTGATTGGTGGCACCCCAATTATAGGGCGAGTTCTCGTGATGGTACTGCTCGTAGGCGAATCCGTTGAAAGCCTCGGTCGCCGTCAGTGCCCCGCCCATCGACCAATCCGTCCAACGTGCAGTGAACGGCGGGCACTTGACAAGCGCATCAATCGCCGCCTCGCGCCAATTGTGAAAGGGACCGCGGCCGCGCGGGACATGAGTTGAAACCCTATCCCAGCGGTCGCCCTGCGCAATCGATCTCGAGAAGCTCAGATCAGCCTCTCGATAGTGGATGATGCCGACAACCCACCATGGGACCGCGGTGTCCTGGTGAATTTCATCGTATCGAGCTTTCGCGGCCCAGATTTGGCGCCCGATCGACATGACTGCCGGCTTGCGCTCCGGAACGATCTCGCAGGTCACCCACAGCGAGCCATTTGCCAGCGTAAGAGCGGCGAGATCGACCGACATTTTAAGCTCCTGAAAATATGATCTTATTGGTGATGGCGGTTGGCTGCAGCCATGCCATCGCGGATGGTGCCGCTGAGTTGTTGATGGTGATGCCGGTGGATGAGGCGCCAGTCGTACCGGCGCCATTTATGGCACCGGCATTTCCGCCATTGTACGAGGAGATGCCTCCGGTATTGGGGTTCACATAGGAGTGCGTATGTTGCGGATCAGTGATGCCATGGCTGTGCTGACCAACCTCGCCGGTAGCCTGGGTGTGGGTCGAGCTGCCGCCGACTGAGCCAAGCGCCGTGCCGGTGATCGTACCGCTATCGGTAACGACGACGCCGATACGGTTGGCGGCCGAGCCGCCCATGTCGTCTTTGCCGGCCGTGAGCCGGCCGCGGTAGTCCGGCATGGTGAAGTGGGTGCCGTCGACCGCGCCATAGGTCGTGCCGATTGCATTGAAGAGCGCCGGATATTGCGCGCGCAGCAGCGACTGGCCGAAGCATAGGAGCCAGCCGGGAGGCGCCGACGAACCGGCAAAATCGGCTACCACGCCCGCCGGGATACCAAAGGCATCATTGGCGTACCAAACGTCCTTGGCGTCGCTGTAGAGCAGCGAGCGGGCGCCCTGCGGAATAGTGACACCGGCACCGGCACCACTAGCCAGAGTCGATACTGAGATCGAGAAGTTGCCAGACGTTGCGTTCCAGACGACGAACTCGCCGCCAACAGCTGGCGTGCCACCCGACGCGTTAATGCTCAGCGGCAGAAACAGCGTAAGGTTCGCAACCAGCGTGCCGGTGATCTTGAAGGCCTTATTCTGCCACTGCACCATCGACAAGCTGACGTTTGCATTCGTCATCACCACCGACTGGGTGCTGCCCAAGATGTTGTCGAGCGGCGTCGTGGCGTTATTGCTAAAGTCGTCGCCCCATGTTCCGCTGTTCGAGCCGGTGACCTGAATTACTAGCTTGTAATTATTGGTGAAACTGTCGGCCATATCAGGCTGCCTTCGCTACCGGCTTGGACGTGTCGCCATTCTTTAGCCAGTGCTTGAACTCGTCGACACTCATTTTTCGTATCGACCCGATGCGGCGATGCCCCTTGCCATCAGAAAAGGCAGCGGCGTAAACGCGACGAACCTGCGCCTCTGAAGCGAAACCGAGAAAGCATTTGTGCTCATCCCACCGCTTTGAATCAGCGTCGACTTGATCGACTACCCAAACGTTAGGCGATTTGATGTGAGGTCCAATGTAGCAGTCGACGTGGTCACCGTCAGCACCTTCGCTACGCCGAAAATATCCGTAGGACGCCGGCATCTTGACGGACCACTTTTTGCCGTCTTTCCCGGTTCCGGACCGGGTCGATCCTCTCTCGTTTTCGATCGAGATGTCGAGACCATGAACGGTGATATGGCGCTTCTTGTAGTTGCCCGCCTTCTTCTGGCCGTCGGTCGGTTCGACCGCGCCGCCATGCTTGTATGGCCTCGGACCGCCGCCAGAGAACAATGATCCCATCATCCCCTCCATACCGGAGGTCGGACCAATCTGAGGGGGCGTTTGACCGGGCCCGGGCTGTGTTGGCGACCCGACCATTGGTCCGGCGTCATTTACCATCAGTCCCGCATCACCCGACATTCCGGTCCCACTAAGCGCACCGAGACCGGCCGACGGATTAGGCGAAGGCATGATGCTGGGAGGCATCCCAAGTCCAGCTGGAGGATTAGGCGGGGGCTGGATCGCTCCGGCCGGCGGGTTCGGAGGTGGTTGTCCACCCATGGCCGGAGGATTTGGGGGCGGCTGATTCATTCCAGCCATCAAGTTGGATCTCATGTTTCCGAACTGCTGGCCGCTGCGGTTCATCAGCTGCGACATCATGTTGCCCGGCGCGCTGCCCTGGCGGGACCGCATCATGTTCTGAAACCAGGGCATCCGCGAGATGCCGTCCCACGGCGTAGGCATCTATTTTCCTTCCCGGCCGGTCTGCCGCGGCACGAACGAGAAGCCGCTCTTGAACTGAGTTGATGAGGCAGACGGTTCCATGCTCTCCGCAGTCAGCGCGTGATTGCCGCCGAAGGAGAAACCGGACTCAATCGTCGGAGACTTTGGTTGCGCCATCGGCTGTTGGCTGTTCCACTGCCACTCCGGCATTGGAGCGATCCCGGCCCCGGGACCGCCGGCAAGGCTAGGGAAGCCCGGTATGACGGAGTTAATGGGACCGCCGGCATCGCGGTGCGGGCGACCGACATCATGCACGCCGATGTCCTCCGAAAGTTTCCCAGATTGTCGCTTAATGTGATGTGATTCTGGCGTGTAAAAATCCCTACCCGGCGCCCACGGATACATTAACCTGCCGAGCTGACCCATCCGCTGAAGATGCGCCAGCATGTGATCATAGCCACTCTGGGGTTCGTTGCGACGGTCCTCAACCAAACCCTCTGCTTCCGGCAAGCGCTCGTGAAAATCCTGGCTCAGGCTGTAGGGTGGATTGTCCGCCATCGGCGTCGGATCTAATAGCGACCCACCATCGGCGCGCCGCTTACGGGTCGCCTCCCAGATATCGCACTTGCCCATCTTGGCGATAAAGCCACCCACCGCGGTACAGCCGTGCGGCTTACGGAACATCGAACAGTTCGAGCAGTGCTCAGCCTTGGTACCTCGATCGTGTGCATAGCTATACTTCTTGCGCGTGCTCATGGGCGATTTGACAGCACCGCCGGACGCGAACTGAGGTAGGCCTTTGACGAAGGCACTTTCCCGCAGGCGAGGGGTGATGTCGACAGTATGAGCGCGTTCCTTGATGTCCGGCATATTTTTGGCTGGTTGCGCCAAGTGAACATCGCCTTGACTGACCCTCGCTCCGAACTTTTTGACCAGCTTATTGACCGTTGCCGGCAATATCTGGTCGTAGAAGCCCTTCATGCCCTCGCCGCCGACTTTGAGATCGAGGCCGGAAAGCATATGAGCGCCCCGAGTACCCTTTTCGGTTGGATTGTTCAGCAGCTTGTCGGCAGCCTCTTTGCCGATGTAGTCAGGTAATTCTTCCGGCTTGACCCCGTCCTTATCCAGAATTCGATTGCCTTTGTTACTGGCAATCAATGTGCCTTCTTTTGGGTCGTAAATTATTTGATCGATGTGCTTGCTGAGATCGTATCTTGCCGCCTGCGTTTCTCCTGTTGTCCACGCGACCTTGTCGTAGCCGTTCTCTGCCGCATAGCGGATCATCCGCTTCATGGCGAGTTCCGGCCATGTGGTCTTGAAGGGGGCGTCAGGAACCTCTCCTTTCGCGTTCTCTATGGCGTTGTCAATTTCATCAACACGCTCTGCCACCGTTTGACCACTCGGAAGTTTTTCGCCTCTGATACGGTTTTCGAGAGATGCACGCTCCGTTTTTAACGCCTTCATCGCGGCATCATCAGTATAGCCACCTTTCTTCCCCTTCTTATGCCAGTCGCTCTGCACTTCCTCGACGAACAGCGTCTTCTTGCCGTCTATGGTTCTATCGTTGAAGCGGACGTGGGCGAGGATGTTGGGTTCGTCGAAGTGGGAGGATTTGAAGCTTTGAGGTCCGCGATGGGCAGCGTCCAATTGCTCGTCCAACGCCGCCATTTGCTGGTTGAATGGGCCGCTCTCGATCCGACCTTCTCTCAGATCGCGTTCTAACGCGCGCTGTTGCTGCTGGATGCCGGAAATGCGGTCAACACTTTTGTCCGGCAGCGTCAGCAGCAGCTCGCGGTAGTTCTCGCCGCCGGGGAGCTGGTAGGAGGCGAATTTTGGTTCTCCTAGAATAAAACCACCCTCTAATGGTTGGCCTTCTGCCTTGTGAACCTCCCTCACCTCAATCTGATTAGCCCGCACATAATCGGCAAGCTGCTGCTTGGTGACCGGGCCTTTCTGGTCTTTCAGCCAATCCTCAAGCCCCAGCCATTGCATCTCTTCTCGCCCCACGCCCGGCGCATTTTTGATGGTAGCGAGCCATTGTTGGGGTGGTGCTTTGGTCGTCTTGGCTGCATTCACGGCTTGCTCGACGCCCGAGTAGAACGTCGGGCCGCGGGAACGCTCAAAGCCGGCCTGAAGGATTTGGTTCTCGGTTCCGGTTGGGATAGGCGCAGTCTTAGTCGGTCGACCGGAACGTCCGCGCTCGGTCACATCCCGGGCAAGGGCTTGTCGTTCCAACGCAGAATTATCGATCACCACCACGGCCGGAAAGCTGGTCTTGCCGATGTGCTGAAGCGCGTCGAAGCGATTGGAGCCCTCCAGGATGTAGGGCCCTTTCTCATCGACGGCGACAATTAGTGGGTTAATCTCGCCGCTATTCTTGATGGCATCGCCTAGTGCCGTTGTTCGCGGCGTCGGCTTGGCCAGCCCCGTAAACATCGAGAACGGCACCTCGCGAATGCCCGGCAACTCTTGATAGTTGCCCTCATTTCCTAGTTCCGCGCCGATCGAGGCGGTGTTCGGGACATCCTTGCGGACCTTGAGCCCATCCACGGTGTCGCTAGCGCGCGGGTAGGAAGTATCGGCGTCGACCCTCTCGCCTGATTGAGTTGGAAGACGAAGTCCCGGCTCCTGCTTCACTTCTTCTTCGGCGGAAGGTTTGGCGGCTTCAGACGCTTCCAGTTTTGGTCCAGCGGTTTCTGAAACCTCTCCTCGGCCGGATAATTCTGCAGCTTGACGGGCGGCTTGCCCGGCCCTGACTGTGTCATCGTGTGCCCTTAGTTCTGCAACAGATTTTTCCCAGATGCTGGGCTCTTTGGTGATATCGCCACTGGTGATATAGCGCACCGCGGTACGGTAGGCCTTTTCGATCGGACTACCCGGTTTGGCGTTCTTGGCCTGCTCATAGAGATAGTTGAGCGCCTGGGTTTTGTCTTCCCCGAAAGAGTAAATTGCCTGTCGGGCGAGCGCGCGCGGCGCCGCGGCGTCAACGAGGCGCTCACCCATCCCCGTTTGCTTCAGGGCTGACGTGATCACCTCCGGCCTTGCCGCGGCGATCCCGGTGGCAGCGATCCCCTTTAGGAAGTCACGCCGCTTCATGTCACCGAACGACATCGCCTGACGCTCGGGAGGAGGCCGCTCACCCGGTGCTGGGCCTTCCTCAACCTTGCGCGCCCCGCGCTCCAGGATTTCATTCTCAGTCCCGATCGGCAGCGGCGTACGCTTGATGGGCCGTCCGGAACGGCCGCGCTCGAGAACCTGCGGGACCAGCGGCTGGCGCCCGACAGGCCCGGCGAGGCCTCCTGGACCCTCTTCGGCGCGCCGCGTGAGTTCGCGCATGATAGCGTCGCGCTCGGGCCCTACCGTCGAATAGATGCGCCCAGCCTCCTCGGCGATGCGTTGAGATCGCCTCGCGGCCCCCGCGTCCATGCGGTTGCCAACATACTCAAGGCCCTTCTTTGCTAACGAACCGACACGCAACGTAGCAACATCTGCCACCGTGCCAGCGACCTTCGCCGCCTTCTCAAGCGGGCCGGTTTCCGGCGGCGCCCAAAACGCCTTGTAGCTCTCCCGCGGCGCGGTCTCCGAGTTTCCAATAATCCTTGGAATCGCCTGCCTCATGCGTTTTTCTTGTTCGAACGACTGGAACAATTGCTCTGCCCCGTCGTCACCAAGCATGGCGCGAATTTTGAGCTGATTGTCGGGGGAGTTGATGACGCTCTCGACATTCGCCATACGGCGTCCCGGCGTGCCTTTCTTGCCCATCTGGCGGTCCAGCATGTCACGCAGGCCGATGCGAACACCCTCTCTGTTGGAGGGGGACATCTCTCCCCACAGGGCCTCGAACTCCTCCGGATTAACAGCGTCAGTCAGAACCTTGCGGCCGAAATCCTTGGCCTTGAGAACGCCTGTCGGTCCAGCCCACACATCGCGCGCAGACTTCCAGACGCCGGCCACCTGCGGGTCGGAGTGATTGTCGATCGCATTGACAAGGTCGTTCTTCAACTCCACGAGACGCCGCCGGGCGCCGGCCTTCTTGGAGCCGGAGATATCATCGTCGAGCGCCTCCTTGGCATATTGAAACGCCTCGGCAGTCGGGATGCGCTCCTGTTCCGTTGGAGTGCGCATGCTGTTACCGCCACCAGTCTCCTCAGTCAGCTCCGGGAACCCGCGCGTCGCCGGCTTTCCCTCCATCGCCAGGAACCGGTTCGCCTCGGTCAGCGCGCCAGCTGCCCGCAATCGCGGGATGATGGCCTCGATCTCTGGGGTGGGGGTGATCCTGGTGCTCTCAAACTTCTCCCACAGCGGATCGGCGGCTGCCTTGCGCCGCCGCTTGATATCCGCTTCCCACTCTCGAACGTTGGTGCTGTCGCCAAAAGCGTCATTGATGTAGCCGGTCGCACGCTCTGGGTATCTGGCATCGCGATCACGCAATGTATTAGCGATTTCCGTTCGCTGTTGCCCCACCGATGATTGTAGGCCCCCCATATGTCCCCGGAGGTCTTCGTTCGCTTCACCGAAGGTCTCCTCAGGGTGAAGCCCTTCGATGACATCCTCGATGGAGTGGCGGGTATAGCCGGAAGGCTCGAAGGACCGCTGCACCATCTCCTGGGCTTCGGGAGAGGCGGCTTCAAGCGCGTTGGTGCCGCCGGCGGCGCCGACTGAGCGCTGACCCGCCGGGCGCGGCGAAGGTGCGGGCTGTGGCGGTTCCGGTCCAGTCGCTGGTGGGAATGTCGGAGCGGCAGGCGGCCCCTCGGTCAGAACGCCCCCAGGTGTCTCGCCAGAAGCCTCCTGAGCGATCTTTTGCAGGACCCTGGCCGTCTCCCTGGGCGCGGCGGAAGGTGCATGGGCGGCAATAGCACCTTGGCCGCGGCCACCGCCAACGCCCTCGCTCTCCATCACGCCGGCCGCCGTGCGGCCAAGCTCCTTCATGGGGCGCAGGCCGGCCTTGGCGAGTAGCGGGTCAACCTTCGGTCCAAGCGACTCCGCGCCGGCAGCCACTCCAGCCTGGACCGATTCAAATGGCCGACTAATGGCCGCTTCAGCTCCGCCCTTTAGAAGATCAACCGGGATATTACCGGTCTTTTCTACCTCGGAAGGCTGGAAAAAGCGCGATGCGGCTGCCTTAGCTGCACGCACACCGGCAACAATGGCATCGCTCATGCCTTCCGATTCGACGCCACCGCCCTTAGGAAGACCAGCGAAAGTTTTCTCCGGAGCGGCGGCAAAAGGATCGTGCTCTACAGGCGAGAAGCTTGGTCCCGCGCTGCCTTCAAACGGATCATGATCGACAGGAACCAATTCAGGCATCATTGCACCTGGAGATATTTACCGGGTCGTTCTGGGTCAGAGACGTACCATTTCCCGTCCGGCGCTTTCCTGGCGTTGGCTACCGGAGGCGTTTCCGTTCCTGCTCCACCACCACCGCCTCCGCCACCAGCGCCACCACCCAACGGAACAGGCTCAAGCGATGCCTCGCCATGGTTCTTGCGGTAGAACTCGCGCATCTTCTCCGGCGAATTGATCGCCATGTCGATTTCGCTATTCATAGTCTCGATCACCCGACGCATGACGTTCGGGCTAGTCGCCGAGTTGAGCAATTCGTGCGCACGATTACGTGCCGAATCGGTCACCACATTGGAACCGCGCGACATCACCGCCGCATAGGTATTCTCGATACCCTGGAGGCGCGTCATCAGCTCGTACTGATCTTCCGACTGGGTGCCCTTCTGGTAGAGTTCGATCAGCTTGTTGAGCGGCAGGATGTTGGTTCGCGTGGACTCCATCTTCTTGATGATCGGCTCAGCGAGCGCGATCGCGCCCTTCGCCTCGAAGCCGGCCATGCCCATCTTGGACTCGGAGGTCGATAGCGTGCGCTGTGCCGCGGCGTCACCCTTGAAGCGGTTCCAGGCATCGGCTTGCTGCTGCGGGGTGACGCCGTTCTCAACGCGCTGACGCGCCGCTGCCTTGTGAATTGCCATAAGGGCGGCGCTGCCTTGCGTACCACGACCGACATTGGTCAAAGCCTGAGGACCAACGATATTGTACATCGCCGCCATCTGCTCGACTTGGTTGTCATCCAAGCCGGTCTGCGAGCGCGTCGCTTCAGATTTTGCCTGCGCTATTGCGGCTGCCTTGTTGCCAGCTTGCTCGGCCGACTCTTTGCCGCCGGGGATAGCCTCCTGCCCTCGCGAAGGGTCGGGAACGCCAGTGTCGGGATTGATTTTCCACCTGAAACCAGGAGAGAGGACGCCGAATTTCTCGTCTTTCTGACGTTTTTCCTCGAGGTCGGAAGCTCGCTTCTGTTCCCTGTCGGACTTCTCCCGCGCCAGCCTTTCCCGCTCCTGTTGATACTCGCGCTGATCCTGGAAATGGGCGGCGCGCTCGGCTGCCTGAGAATTTGCCAAGTCTAGCCTCTGACCCTGAAGCTCGAACCCCTTGTCGATCTTGTCGATCTGCGCCTGCTTGAAACGGGCATCGAGCTTGAACTTGCGATCCTCCTGGAGCTGCTTGGCGCCATAGCGCTCCTGCTCGGCGCTGGCCCCCAGTGTGGCAAGCCCGGCCTGACCAATCGCGTTGCCGATGTAGGGCGTCGGATTGGCCAGCATAGCCAGCCCGAACCGCAGGGCATTGTCCGCCGTGAATAGACGCCCTATCCCACCAGACCCCGGCGTCGTGCGAGTCTCACCATTTCCTTCGCCATCTGAAGTTGACCGCAGCGTGACCCCGCCACTGGTCGGAGTAGCTCTGGCGGGCAGCCGGTCATCTCCAGCAGAACCTGCCGTGCTCGCTCCAGTGTATCCGTGAAGAGGGTCAGAGGACCGGTCGATATTGGCTTCGCGCTGATCGAGATATTCCTTCTTAGGGGCGAGCCATCGAGCATAGACCTTAGCCGCTTCCTGCCATGTCGGTGCTTCATTCATTCTCCTCCAGACATCGGGGTTGGTGCGTCGAAGGTTCTCGATCTCATACGCCGTCTGGGTCTTCGGGTCTCTCCAGTCTAAACCATTCTGCTGGGCATAGCGATCGAGACCGGTCCATTGATTACCGCCATGCTGGTACATGCCGTGCGCGTAGTGCGCCTCGCCGGTAAACCGCGGCTGATCTGGATGGCGCAGTTCAGACCTAAACTCGCTCTCGGCATTGACGTTATAGAGTACACCCTTGACGGCGTTCTCTTTGGCGCCGGCCTCGCGCCACTGATCCGCCACCTGACCGGCCATGCCGGGATAGGTTGGCGTCCGCGATGAGGCTGCGTTTGGCGTCCAATCTCCAGCAATGCCGCCAGGGGCACCGCTCGCGGTTTCTTCCCAGTTGCGCACCGGCCGGTTCGGGCCCGCCTGTGGAACAGCCTCAGGAGCCCCTACGGCGCCCGCCCAGGAGGGTCTTGCGAGACCGGTGGGGCTTGATAGGGGGGCGGCCGCCATGGGCGCAAGGCCAGCCCCCGTAGGAGCGTCTGGAGGGGGTGTGGATGATGTGGGGATATCATCGGGGAAATCCGAGTAATCTTGGGGGTCGTCCCGGCTTGGAATAAAATCCCCGCCGCCCCCAGCCCTATGTAGACGATGCAAGCCGTGGATACCTCCACCTCGCCTCATGCCAGGGGGAACATTGATGCCACCGCCATCTTTGAGGGCAAATAGGGCAAATAGGGCACTAAGGTCCATGCCCCCCATCGCCGCCCCGGCACCAGCTGCAGCCTCGCCCCCACCGGCGACCGCCGCGTCGCCCGCCCCGGACGCCAGAAGGTCGGTCCCGCCGGCAGTGAAACCAAGTTCCCCGGCCGACATTCCACTCTCGGCGCCAGCTTGGGTAACTTCGTCAAGTCCGGGCTCGCCGGTCCCCATCAAATCTGGGATGCCGCCCTGCGTCGAGGGATTGAACATCTTCCCCAGGCCCTTGCCCATCGGGCTCTGGCCCATCTTCATGATGTCGCCGAAGGGGTCCTGTCCCTTTTGCTGGTGCCCTGCTGCCGGTTTCGGTGGACCCGAACCGTGGGTGATGCTGATGCCGGGGATGTACGACGACGCTCCAGCGTAAGGATATCCCCCGAGGCCACCGCCTTCATCGTAGCCCGGCCGCTTGATGCCACCACCGCGGTTCCAGAACTGATACCAAGGCTTCGGCGGGGTCGTGGTCGACGTGGACTGCCCGCCCATATTCGACCCGACGCCGGTGCCGATCCCGGCCAGCCAGGACAGCTGCTGATAGGGGTAGGCCTGCTGTTGCTGGAACTGCTGGTAGGGAACGTTCAGATATTGCTGGGCAAGCTGCTGCTCAGCTGTACCGGCACCGTACTGCGCCTGGAAGCCCTGGAGGATGTCCGCAAGGTTCGCGGTGCCGAGCCCGGCCTCCGAGCTGGCAGCTCCCAGTTGACGGTTCTTCTCTGCCTGGGCGGCGGTAAGCGCCTGGGAATAGCCGGACGCGTTGAGCCCGGCGATCGTCGGTGCTTCCGCCGTAGCCTGCTGCTTGGCAAGCTGCGCCTGAGCCACCCCGAGACGGTCGTTGAATAGACCGCCCTGGCCCATGAGGTTGCCCTCGAGGCCGGTCTGCTGTTCCTGATTGAGCTGACCGAGATTGGCCAGCGTCGCCTGGACGACCTGCTGCTGGTAGGGGTTCTGGAACCGATTGATGTCGTACGCACTGGTCGGCGCTGCGCCGAGCGACAGATAATCCTGAGCCTGATTGAAATAGGGCTGCGCGATGCCTTGCGCGTTGTTGATGCCGGCGATGCCGCTGAGCTGCTCCTGCGACATCGGGGCGACCATCTGGCCGCCATATTGCTGGTAGGGCTGCGAGCCAACGACGTTGGCCCGATTGATGATGTTTTCGTACTCCTGCATCACCTCCGGCGGAGGCGAATTATTGGAGACGTTAGTAGTTGCGCCTTTGGAACTGGAGCCCATGGACCGCGCCGCCACACAGAGTTAATGCGGCGAAGCGCTCGTCGCAGGATAGCGCCAGATTATACGACCCTACTGAAATCGCCAAATAGCTCTGCCGCCTTCGCGGCATAGGCTGCGTGAGCCGCTTCTGCGGTGGCAAAGGAACCAAGACCATGCAATTTTCCATTGACCCGAATATGAGAAGTCCATCCCGCCGTCGGATGACGATAGGCCCCCTTCAGTCCAGAAAAGTTGTTGCGCCGAACACGTTGATTGCCGCAATTCTGAGAGCGCGTCGCCGCGCGTAAGTTCGACCAGCGATTGTCGTTCTTGATAAGATTGATGTGGTCAACATCGTGTTCTGGCCATTCTCCGGTCATGTAAAGCCATGCCAAACGATGCGCAAAATAAGCACGTTGATTGATTTTTATAACCAGACGGCCATAATTGAGGTAGCCGGCAATGCTGCCATTTCGGCGAAATGTTCCGGATAAGGGATCGTAATTGAGGATTGCCCTTAATTTTTCAGCAGACAGTCCTGTCAATTTATCAGTGTGCTGCATCTGTCATTGACCTTGGTTTGTAAACGAAATAACACCCAGCGCATCCGCTCGACGCCAGAATATGATCTATATCGATGACGAGACGCTTGCCTTCAGCACTGTACAATCTGTCGGGCGGCCTGCCCCCGATGAGCAATTTTTCACCGAATACCCGGCGGTAAAGCCGCAGCTTGGCAGCAAGTTTGAACTCGGTGGTAACACCGATCCAAAGAACTTTCTTCATATTCTCGGAGGCGTCACGCTCCCAAACCAACAATGCTTGAGCGTGCCGCGACTTGCGGAAATCAGGCAGTACATAATTGAACCACTCCGAAATATGCCAGTCATCGCTCCAGGCAAATTGCTCGATTGAAACGTAGGCTGCCGCCTCGATGGCTCCCTTTCGGCCGATCACCGGAACCATCGCCAGCTGCTTGTTGAAAGCGCGCCGCAGATTTGCCCGGACCCTAGCCTCGCTGAGTGCAAAATACTTACTACCGTTCTCGGCATGGAGCTGCGTACAAATCTTAACGAGGTCTTCCTCTTCGTCGGCCTCGGCGATCCTGATGCGGGAGAACTCCCGATTGTCTCTGCCGTTGTAGTCGGCCTTGTGGGCAGATGATGGCGCGTACTTGAGTTCCGTGACGGTGACATCGACTTTCATGCTCTCGCCGGGTCCTGACACCCGTCCCTCAGACAGCGGCGCGGCTCTGGGCATTGAGAGCGCGCACAATGAGCGTGAGGTTTCTCACGCGGATCGTGGATATGCGTGCGGCCTGGAATAAGCGGAGCAGTGGGATAGACCTTGTTTTCATCGGTCATAGGAGACCCCAATAGTAGTCTCTGCCGTATTTTTTAGCGTACTCAAGATTGGCATGATACCAAGCACGCGCACGCTGATTGGCGTACCTCTTGTTTTTGGCATGCCAGATCTTCGCACGCTCCGCCATACACTGGCAGCAATCGGTGTTTGAGACAACTCTTTTGGTAATATGCCCTTTTGGGCAGGGCTTACCGGTGAAATATTGTTTGAGCCCTTTTGCGATGGCTGACCGTCTAGAAATTTTCCTCATTTAGACGGTCCTGGAAGCTTCTTGAGAGCATCAATATGCTTCTTTTTGGTCTGCTCAACCCACGCATCCAGTATCTCGTGGCCCGTATCGAGAGCGTGCTCGGAACCAATATTCTTAGCCTTCTCACCGTACTGGTCTTCTAGAGCCGCGCGGCCTAGAGACTCACAGAACTCAGGCGGCAGCACGTACTCGCCAGACGCCGCCATGATCTTGACGCCCTTATCGCCGCCACCAGTCACACCGCCCTGATGGAAGATGCCGAACGTCTTGGCCGTATGCATGCCGGGCGGCGCATTGTTGTGAGACGCAAGCGAGGGGGCGTGCGCGCTCGGAGGGCCACGACCATGATGGACTGACGGCGTCTTGCCACCACCGAACGGCGACGGACCAAGCGCGTGGTCGATAGCGTCGAAACCGGCCGCTGTATTATTCTGGCCGATGTGCGAAACGTGGCTCGCCGGCAGCACGTAGCTACCGTTGGGCACGATCAGGGGCACATGATCCGTGCGACCTGGAATAGACCCATGGATGGCTCCGGTGTGCATGGACTTGACCGACTGGCGCATGACCGCGTCGTCGATCCCACCGAGACCTCCACCAGCGGCCTTGCCCTTGCGTCGAGCGACGCTGAGTGCAATGGCAATGGCTTGGGCTCTACTCTTTGCAAGGTGCCCATATTTATCAGGCCCACTGTGGAGTTGACCTCGCTTAAAGCGCCCCATTTCTTCGTGAATAATTTCCTTAGGAGTTCCTTCTACGGGCATGACATCACCTCAGGGAAGCCGTGGAGGCCACGAAGGTGTAGCATTTGTCACGACCTGGGTCAGCCCATTGATCGCCGTCACGACATTCTGCATGGCCGTGATCAGAGCCGAATTGGCCTGCTCATCGGTCGCGCTGCTACTCGGTACGGAATTGTCAGCCATCAATGAACGCTCCTCACGTAAGTCGGCGCGGTAGTGGCCCACGTCGTGATGTAGCTTTCATTTGGACCAAGCTGGATCGTGATCGGGTCGTTGGCAAGCGCCGCCGTCGCTATGGTCTGACCGCCAATCGTGATCGAACTGATGGTTCCGGCACTTCTGACATAGTGTGTCTCAGGAGACGAGCCTGCCGCATAAGTAAACGGAGATGTGCCCATCGTGTTGGTCGTCACACCGACCGGGTTGTAGCCTGGATTATTGGCGATGTAATTGCTTACCGCGTTGGACGAATTTAACAGCGCCGTCGTGTTACCTGCAAGCAGATTCCCCGTGACTGATACGTTGGGAGCATTCGCTTGTAGCCATATTCCTGTGTTGAAGGCATCGACAAGGTTGTCGCTGATCGTCCCTATTCCGCCGGTCCCGCCAATCACAATCCCATTCGTGGTAGTCGGGTCGGATGACTGGATGACGTTCCCCGTTATCGTAAAAAAAGTAACTGGCCCGAGATTGAAAGCATTGCTGTTGGCTCGCGATATGACGAGATTATTTGCGATTAAGACGTCACCGACGACCGTGCCCAAAACGATGGCATTCGTCGGAACATTAAATTGACAATTGGTGACGTTGAGTTGCAGCAGCTGTCCTGTTTGCCCTCCAGGACCGAAAATTCCGTTACAGGTTCCATTGTTGGACGTGAAGTTGCATTGATCGACCGTGACCCCTTGAATGTACGACCCGTACTGAATCCCGGTGAGATTGTTGAAAGTCGATTTGGCAATATTGTAGACAACCCCATAAGTGGCTCCGCCCGGATTGCCGATAAGAGTGATGCCGGTACCGTTTGGGGTCGCCGGACCTAAGGCGGTCAAATTCTCAATCTGGATATTCGAGACGTTAGTGACGTTGACGCCGATCGTCCAATAATTCGCAAAGACGGCATATGCATCACTGCCGCGGATCGTGACACGATAGATATCGCTGATTGCAGTGAGGGCCGGATTGGCGTCAGCGAAACTGCTTTGGATCAGAAGCGCATTGCCACCGTTCGTGGCCCCAGTCGTTAGGGTGAGGTCGCGAACGTGGATAGACGAGCCGATGCCGGAAAGAGTGAAGGTCAGGCCGCCTGAAGCGTTCGGCCAGAATAGAACCGTGCTGTCGGCGCCACTCCCGACGATGCTGACGGAAAACGTGCCGGTCGGATAATTGAACGGGGCATTGGCGCTGAACAGATACGTTCCCGGTGGGAAAAAGATCGACCCACCCGTCCCGGAAAGAAAGGCGACCGCCCTGAGATAGGCCGCAAGATTGTCTGTCTTGCCATCTCCGACACCGCCGAAATCGGTAATCGAGATGATAATTTTAGTCTTGAAAAACTTCTGGAATTGCTGGGCAAGTCCATTGATGGCCAGTACGGCATTTTGGACTATCGTCAGCAACGATGGCGACGACATCATAGCGAGTTCGTTCCATCAGGCGCGATGCGCGCGCGAAACAACCCCATGCGCCACCATGTACCGAGGTCCTGGCTCTGTACCAGCATCTGCATCAGACGGCCGCGATTGTGTGGCTCGATGAATTGCGACAGCTGGCTCACCGGGAATGGCCCGGCCACCACCGGTGTGTCATTGGGAAAGCTGCGGAAGAACAGGGTGATCAGTAGCGCTGCGTTCTGCGATTGGCCATTGTAGCCGTATTGCGCATCAGGGATTAGATAATCCATGAAGCCAAATTGCTTGCCACGCTCGATCACATAGTGACCGGTGAGAATGAACGGCATCATCGCCACGCCGTCGGCATCCGGCGAAGTCTCGTGCTGGTAGAGCAGCCCTCCGATGGTGGTGCCGATCGGCGACCCGAGGATTGATTGATCGATCCAAGCTGACCGTCCGACCGGACCGTAATCCCAAAGATTATTGATGATATCGAACTTGATATATTCGGTACACTCGCCGGAGCCGCCGCCAGCTGCCACCGAGACCGGAAAGTACCATCCGATCTCGTTGAAATTCGAGTTGGCGAAGAACCTCACGTTCTGCAGGTTGGTCTTGTCGATGCGCTGGAATACCTTGTCCCATACCGTCGATGGCATCGCCTGTGGAACGCCACCAACCGACATTTGAAACAGCTGCGTCTGCGACATCCAATAGATCGTCGTGTTGGCAACGCCGAGCGCCTTGCGGCCAACCAGCCCACAACCTTCCATCACCTCATTGATGGCAAACACCAGCGGCAAACCGACGTACATGCCTGACCACACGCCGACATCAGTATGTACCGTAAATTGGTTCGGCCCCTGCACACACGCCACGATCCTCGATCCCCGCGAGATCGTGAAGCCGCCGGCAAAGTTGGTCGATGACGGTATCCAGCTCAGAAAGTTGCCGGCATCCGACCACACGATGCGCATCGGAGAGAAGACGCCGTTGAACGAGGCACCCCACGCCAGAACAATCTGCTGCGGCTGGGTGATGATGAAACCGTCGGATGTCGTTGGTCCCGGGCCCAGCATGCTGGCAACAATGCCGGCGATCGACGACCCGCTCTCAGGGCTCCACTGAAAGAGTGGTTGCCCCGCCGGGTTGGCGAGCAGAACATCGCCAAAGTTGTTGAGCGACCAGTCGGTCGCGGTGATCGGCGTGCCCGATCCTGATGCCGGCGGCAGGCCGATACCCCAGGTTCCTCCACCCCAATTACCAATGCCCCATCCTGACGAAGTCGGTTGCGGCCCCAGATTGATGAAGTAGAGGATCGTCAGATTTCCGGAGTTCTGGAAGCCGTTCAGCGTTGCCGTCGCAAGAGTATTCGCCGAGATGAAGTATGAATTTGCAGTGATCGGAGATTGAACGATGTAATTTCCCTGGATCAGGATGGCGCCGATCCCGGTGCTGTCAATGAAATTCGTTGTCTGACCGGCAACAAGACCATGACTTTTAAGATCAACTTCAACCTGGGCGCTGCCATTGGTGGTCTTGAAGAACGGTAACGACCCGCCAGTCGAATTGACGATAGGCATTGAACCGAACGAACCAAAGCCTGCTGCGGGCTCGGTGAAATTTACTCCGAGCAGAACCGGCGTTGCTGTCACCAGAACTTCGAACCCGGAAAGATTGGCGGCGTAGACGTTGTAGGCGGTAGCGGTACCAGATGCCGCCGGTGAAGTGATCACAAGCAAATTGTTGGCGGAAACCGCAAAGCTGGCCTCGGCCCCCGGAACAGTCTCGCCAGACGGGTTGACGTAGGTAAGTTTAACGAAATAGGTCTGCGCCCCCAGTGCGCCGCCCGCAGTCTGGCTAAGCGTCGGCGCGGCTGGCGGAGAGACAAAGGCTGACGTGAAGAGTGCGTTCGATGCTGCCTGGATGGTGTAGGAGGTCGACGAGAGAACGGTGATGATCTGATAGATGCCGAAGATAATGATGCCGCCGACGTACACCTGATCCTTGATGAAGACGAAGCTACCGGCAGTCGGATTTACGATATTGGCATCGACGATGGTGACAATGCTGGAGCCAACCGTGGTCGAGAAATTCGTCCCGCCGGAAGTAAGGGTTTCCTGCGGTGTGATGTCGGTCAGCAATCCGGCTGACAGCACTTTGAGTGCGGTGGTGCCGCCGATCGCCAGCCTCAGATTGTTGTTAAGGTCTTGCCATGGGTGCAGCGCGCGCGGAACGCCGACGTTGACCGAGGAGGGATAAAACCTCGACCAGCCACCAAGCTTCTCAGGCATGCCCTCCTTCCAGCGCACCAGGGCACCGTCGACGATGCCGGCCTGATTCGCGCTTGGCGTCCGCTCGATGTCGAAGCCCGGGATGAGGCGAAATTCTTCGAAGGCCATCAGTTCATTTCCGGATGAGGATTGGTCCCGTAAGAATCACCGCACTTTGGGCAGCACCAGAATTGCCCACGCTTCTTAAGCCGCGGCTCGTGTCTGATATTGCCTTCCCACCATTGGCATTCGAATTTGATGCACGTAGCGGTCGGCCCACACGCCTGATCTTCGCAATCGCTCATTGTTTCGCAGCCCCCGCAGCCACCGGCTGCTTGGCTGTCCCCGGTATCGGCAAGATCGAGGTTCCGGCGTGGCGCTTGCGCAACTCCTCTGCGTCGGCGCTGGCGAGAAGCTTGGTGTAGAGACCTTCCCAGCTCGCCGACATCCGCGGGTCATCGGACTGGGCGCCGAAGTTCTTCATCTGCCCGGAGAAGTGGATCATCGTTGCTGCCTCCCAAAGGTCCGGCAAATTGAGTGTAAGGAACGTCGTAGTATTGCCAGACGACAACGGTGCCGGGCGCTGGGTACCGACCGTCTCGAAGAAGTATGGCACGTCAGCAGTCGGTCCGATCGCGTAGGTATTCTGATTGATGTAAGCGCAGACCTGGGGCGGGCCCCCGAGCGCCGCGGTGGGCGGATAAGCCCAGCTGATGTAGTCCAGCGACACCTTTTCGATCACCTGCTTGGTGCCGACCAGAGGATTGCTATTGCCGGCTGGCAGCAGAAGATAGATCGAATTAACCACCACGAACGCGCTAGGGACCGTGATCGAGCGCGCGCCGGGGGTGCATGTGGTCGTATCGTCAACGGTGATGGTCGAGATCAGGTCGAGATCGCGATAGATGCGCTGCTCGGCGTAATCGATCGCCGCCGGCACCTCGGTCAGAAATGCCGCGCTGGTACCGGCAACACCGCAGAGAACCGCGACCTGCTGCTGCCATGTGGTGTAGTTGGTCGACATCTCAGGCGCTCATCGGTGGACCGATGGTGGTCATGTTGGTCGAAGCAACGGTCTGCTTCGGCGTAACTGCATAGGTGCCCGTACCACCAGGAGGATTGGCACCACTAAGCTGATCTCCGACAACGCTACCTACGGCGACATTAGTGCCCTGTAGCTGGCCACCCGTCGGCACCGGCCCGGTCGTCACCAGGGTAACCGTCATGATACATTGAACATCTGGAAATTGCTGGTTCGTGCCGGGTGCAATTGAGGCTGTAAAGGCCGCTACCAGGCCCTCGTCGATCGCATATTGCTCGGGACGAGCGTTGTAGACGGGGTCCGGGTCGGGCGGGATGATGATCGCGCGCAGCTGTGGCTGGGGCTCGTCGAGGCAGTAGGGGCACTTGAGCAAGTGCTTGTTGATCATCGTGAAGCCGGCCCACTCGTACTGCCAGCCTAGTTTGGGGAGATTCCACTGGAAGCCACACGAATCACAGCGGGTCCATGGCCCGTCGTGAGGGTCAGACGTCGCGTTTCTTGGGTGGGGTCGCCAACTCATGGACCGATATTACAGCCTTTGCCCTCCATTCGGAAATCCTCAATGGCCGAGGTGTCGAAGGACGGGGCGGGCGTTGGGTCATTGATAGTTATGATCTCGGCCGAACGTAGAAGCCCATCGCGATGGCGCCGCAATAGTGCGCCAACAAGCATCCCTAGATCAACAGGACCATCCTTCGTGTCCATCATGTTGGGTCGCGGATGTGCGCTCATAATCGGTAGTACCCCGTGAAATCTGGCGTCAGATTGAGCGGCCGCTGGTTGGTGTCGGCCTTGGTCGCAGCGTACCAAGCCAGCTCAGCCTCGCCGGCGAGCCCCTGACCGGGTATCCCCGCCCACGGATTACCGGGCGTCCCCACCCGTTCCGGCGCGTAATGAATGGCCACCCGCTTGGCAAGACCCGCCACGAAGGCGTCAAGAAACCGATACGGGGAATCAATCGTGACGCCGCCAGGGCCAACCACATCCTGAATTTGAGTAAAGGCGAAGCAGAACGCCGTATAGGGCCCGCCATTGTCAGGAACGGGCCACAGGTTCATCACCGGACTGATCTGACGATCGTACCACCAACTGGTCGGCGGCCCCTGCTGAAGCTTGTTGGAAATCGACTTGTACTCGGTCGCCGAGAGCGGCCCCATCACGATGTCAGTCTGCCCGGTAACCCCGGGTTGGGTCTCGCGCCACGCCATCGACACCATCAGCGTCGTCGCTGGCAACGCATATTGAAAAATGCCTTGGGTCAATGTGGTCGAGGCCGGGAACTGGATGGTCTCCTGCTTCCACAAGTTGTAGCCACGGTTGGCCCATTCGACGTTGAGCAGGTTCGCCTCGCGTGCCGCCGTATTGAGGTGCTCGACGGTAAGCACGTTGCCCCGCAACTCGGGACGCGCGCACCGGCTGAATGCTGTGCGTATCAGGTCCGCGGCGGATGGATTGAAGACCGTGGTTCCGCTCGATGTCATGTGATGGTCTCTCCCGTCAGGTGTAAATATACACGCGCGGCCGGCTGGTGACCACGGGAGCAACAGAGCTGAAATCCTGCGCCGTTCCGCGCGTTAGGGATACCTGGAGGTCCCAACGTGACGGCCAGACACGCGGGATGAAGTGGACATTCGTCTCAACAGCCGACGAGCTGAAATCAGCCGCAATATTCCGGCCGAGAGCCCGGTTCAGATCCCACCGCAATGGCAGCTGCTTCGATATAAAATAGGATAGCGTATCGACAACTGCCGGAACGTCCGTAGCAGGATTTTGCCGCAACGACAGTTGTGAGTACCACTGTGAGGCCCATACCCCCAGCTGCCATGACGTAGGGGTGTCAGAAGTTACAACAACCGCAGGAACATCGGCCGCCGCGTTTTGCCGCAAGGGTTGCTGAGGTTGCCATTGCCCCGGATAGGTTCGACCTGTCCATTGCGGATTGGTCTCGATTGCAGGTGAGGTGAGGTCGTTCGCCGTCCCACCCACAAGGGAAAGATTGAGGACCCATTGCCAGGGAAGCTGGCCTGGGACGAAATAAGTCGGCGTATCCGGCTGAGCCGCGACAGCTGGGGCGTCCGTCGCCGGGTTCTGCCACAGCGCTTTATATGCCAGCCATTGCAGGGGCCACGCATGCGGGATGAAGTAGACATTCGTCTCGACGGCGGAAGAGCTGAAATCGTTGGCCGTAGTCTGGTCTAGCAGCGGATTGGTGATCCACTGAACGGACCACGTCTTACCTCGCCAGTGAGGATTCGTCTCAACCGCCGAGGCACTGAAATCCTGAGCAGTATTTTGTTTGAGCCGAAGATCGACACTCCATTGAACAGGCCATACCTTACCCGCCCAATGGGGGTTGGTCTCGACCGCCGACGAGCTAAAGTCCTGCGCTATGTTCTGCCGCAAGGCTCCGGCCGGTACCCATTGCGTAGACCAAGTATGCGGGATGAAATGAGTGTTCGTCTCAAAAGAGCTTAAATCGACGGCTGTCGCATTATTGTTGAACCGGGAGAACTGCGGCTGAGTAAATCGGCCTATGAAATTCTGACTCGGTACGACCGCAGGATTGGAAGTGTCTGGAACAAGGGAATTGTAATTTGTTCGAGTGAATACTGACGGCGTGAAGGATCGGCAAACGAAATGCGGATTGGCCTCGACGACCGCGCCGGTCGTTTCCCACAGCGATCGTGAATTGAGAAGCGCCACAAGGGATTATCCTGCTCCCGGAGTTAGGCATTCGCGAGCATGTTCCATGCGTTGGCCACAGCGTTATTAATATCGGTATCCGTGGCCCCAGTAATCGTTGGCGTCGCCGTCGTCACCGCCGCGGCAACCACGGCGGCCGTCGTCGCGGGCGTAAAATTGGTCACGTTGGCCGTTACCACATCGTTCGCCAAGGTCTGATTTGACGCAGCCGCCCAAACAAAGTCAGGTATAGAAGCGTTCGGATCGTTGAGCACCTGATTGGCGTAGTTCTTTCTTCGATCATGATTTACGACGCCGGTCTCAGCGTTGATCGTTTGAATGGCGTACTGATAGACCGCGGCCTGGACACGACCTTTAAAGGTCACGTCGGCCGCGATCAGCGCCATGTCAAGAAGAGTTGCAGTAGCCACGGTTTAGCGCTCCCACCATCCAAATTCCGGCGCATAGGTTGCGGCGACGTTGGTAGCACCGACGTTCTGCCACAGATATAGAAGTGCACATTGATTTGGACCGAGAGCGATTGCGGGCATCGGCACCGGAATGAAATTGGCATTCGCGATGGTGATCGACCCATTTAGCATACCTTCGACCGCACCGAAGTTGACCCACTTAGTCTCGCCAACAACATCCAGAACCGTGCCGGATACGGCTGGTCGAATGACACGAAGCGGGGAAATGGCACGAACTGCGCCAGTGGCAGCGGCGGCCGTGATGTTGCCGAAATAAACGTTCGCGATCGAATTGGATGGCGTGTCGCCGTTCGGATTGACGATATTGCCGGTGATATTTGTGCCGCCCGATGTGTAGCGATTGCCATTGTCAAGATAGAGCGCAGCCTGAAGATTAACCAAGCCTGAAGCTGCCGAACCAACGACGGTCGTCACCAAATTCAAGAAATCGAGATAGATGCGTTTCGCGGCTGGATTTCCCGGGCTATCGTTGTTGTAGACGATCGCGGCTGGTGTAGTGGCAACCCATCCGGTCGCGGACGAACTTATGATACCGGTCTGAGAGTTGTTGTTCGTTATCCGGTACACGCCTTCGTCCAGCAGAACATGCTGCTTACGGACGATGCTTTCAACCATTGCGGAACCGTAGCGCCCAAGACGATCTTCGCGATAAGTCAGGTCCGGCGCCGGCTGCGGCAACCCGCGGCTGACGATGCCTGTTGCAGTACCGAGAGGTCCGGCCATTTGCTGATCTCCTTATCTAGCTCTGTTTTGGGCGAACAGTACCCAGATGCGAATGTCCGTCACGGCCGACGACACCGTAGCCGTCCAGACCTGACCAGGATTTGATTGATACGCTAGCACACTTCCAAGGGCGAGACCTCTGGTATCTCCAGCCGGCAAATAGAACGGCATGACGCCTATCTTGCTCACCAGATTGGTCACTGTGGAAAGCTGATCGCGGATGTCTACGCGCACCGCCGTGGCCGAGGTGTTGCACAGAATGATCGCCAGCAGGTCATTGTACGTGTTCGCATCATTGGCGGCCTGAATCGTCGTCTCGGTTCCCGCCGTGATCGTCGTTTCGGTGGCGGTCTGCATGTCACGAGTGCCGACCGGAACAGTAATCTGCCGGCCCCATGGGTCGGCAATATTCGGCAACGGTACTGATGGCGATAATAACGCCGGACTTTGGAGTGTTACTCTCGGCAAAGACTGAGCAACAGGAGCGGACGCCATGGCCCCCATAAACCCTTGCCCCATCATGCTGTTGAGCACCGTGTCGATGTCCGCCAGCACCGAATAGAGGTCTCTCATGTCGGGCTGACCGGGCGTCAGTCGGACCGATAGCCCGTAGTCTTGCCCGCTCGGCCCCTGTACGCCGGTAACGCTGGCGACACCCCGCGGGTCGTTCGGATCGGAGGTGACTATCCGCTCGCGGTAATAATAGGCTGGCGCCGCAAGAACTGTCTGGGTTCCATCGCTATTGGTGATGACGCTTCCGGCCGGAACCGTGACAACATCATTGTCCAGCTGCTTGCCAATTCCATCGGCGGCAATCTGAACGAAACCTTCAGCCATTATCCGGCTCCTTAAGCAGCCCTACGGCCCGGAACGATGAGCTTATTCCGAATCTGAACCAAACGCTTCCTCGGCGATATCAGGCATTGATGCGGCATTGCAAAAATTCTCTTGTGATGCCCGACACCCATCATAGGCAAATTTCCACCTGACGTCGCTGCCGCGGCAGCGACCTTGAACGAACCGGCGGCAATAGACCACGGGGCGGCACCGCCACCCTGCGTCCATGACATTGTCGTGCCACTGGCGCCAGATGGTTGTGAAGAACTCGCGGCCTCGTTATTCGGCGCCGTGAGCGGCCCCCAACGCAAGGTCTGAGAACCACCCTGCGTCTCGCTGTCATTCTGATCGTTGCCAACGACATCGATAACCAATTCAGTGGTAACGGTAGTCGCGACCGATATGCTTGGCGTAGTGCTGCTTCCGCCTCCAGCATTTGTGTTACTGAAAACAGTCGTTGTATCTGAGCCGGTAACCGTGATGGAGCCGCCTATAAAAAACGCACCCGTATTAGCGAATGTGACTGTGACCGTTTGCGCCCCTGCCGGCGGATTAGCTAACCCCCATAATTGCGCAGTGCTGCCATTCGCTACAGTCGTGCCGGTTGCAAATAATGTTAAAGAGACGCCCCCATACGTGATGCCATTGATCGCCGCACCAGGGTAATTGAATAGCGTAACGCCTACTGCTGTAGGTGTTTCCACAGGCGTGTGCATCCACGATAGCGTCGTGGCACCATTGTTTGTTACGCTAGAACTGGCAACTGCATCGAAGGTGACAGACACTTAATTGCCCACGTTGTTACCGGGAGGGATTGGCCCTGATATCGGATTTGTTGGCGTTGCAGCCAAAAGAGCCGCTAGCCTTGCCTTTGCAAGAAGCGTGTGAACAGTTCCGGTAGATGGATCGAGCCAAGGCCATGGATTAGCGCCCCAAAACGCAGGAGGATTCCCCCCCGGAAGATATAAGGAATTTGGAAGCGCTAACGGAGGCCCCGTACTGGTCGTTCCAGTGTCGCCGATATTAGCGTAGAAGATTTGGCTTCCCGTGAACCAATCCCAATTTCCCTGACGCAATAAAGTCAGATAAGTATTCGTATGCTGGATGTTTACGCCGCCCTGCTGATTATTACCGCCCCTCCACATGACCGTATCGCTGCCACCGGAAGCGCCCGTCCAATCTTCATAATGAAATGGACCGCCCGTCCATGTTCCACCCGCATCGTGCCATGAGATAGGAACCTGCCCTGAATACCCCAGCACATTGCCAACAAAACTATGTGTTAACAGATATGCCTGTAAGTCAACAGCAGAGCGCCCGCTATAATCAAGATCGCGATAAGGCTGCGCATTCAACGGTCCAATGCCAGGAGTGGCGGTAAGAGTCTTCAGAGGTCCACCAGCAGCACGCAAACCGGATAACCAATTTCTGAGCAATACGATTTTGAACGAGTTCCCCCAGAATGTATCCCCTTTATACATAAAACAGTAATTACCTTCAAACAGCGCAAAATGCGAACCCACGTAATGAGCAGCATTAAGTCCGGCCTCTGGCCCAGAGGGATATTGGGTGCCAAAGGCATCATCCATGCAATTATAGGCAATGACGTTGCCAGGACCCGCCCCCTGCATAACCATGACTTTGTTGCCAAACCACACCACATTATTTTCAATAAGGCAATCTGTGGCCCCGGCCGCAAATCCAGTTTTATAACCACCACCTCCAGGGTTTACATCTGGGGATTCATGCAGAACCGAATCTCTTATTTCGCAGCGATAACAGGTCGTAATTCCATCGGCCCCCCTGCCCCAACCAGAATCAACGTTCTTTATCCAACTGTAAGCGCAGCCGCCAAAGTTGATGTTGCCGTGCTCACCATCAAATAACATCATGTCTTCGATGCCGACACCGTAGACAAATGGTGTACTAGCCGATACCCGAGAAATCTTCGCACTGAGCGCCACCCTGTAATCGCCCCGTATGGGCATCACAGACGTTATGATTTTGTTCACGGCATCGATCGCGGCGACCTCGATCAATGCCACTCTTGCACAGTATGGATTACAAACAAACCAACCCCATTCCGGATTACTCGGAAATGGGCCGGGCACAAAGTTCAGACCCCAAACTGCTTCAGGATCGGTGTCGAACCAAGCATACGATCCGATCGGCATGTCTCGTATGGTGGGCTTGCTCAGCGTGACCGTTGTCCCCGTAAATGAATTGACGACGGTGCCTTCGGGAAAGATGTAGTTCGTGCCGTCGTTGCTATAGGCATTCAACCCAACTGTAACTCCCGCCGGTACCGAAGGCAGAGTTATAGTGCTGCTCCCATTTGGATTGTCTACAGTGGTGGTCGCCGAGAAAGCGAGCGTCGTATGATCGAGAATGACGATGTCGCCAACGGCGAGGCCGGACGGAATGCTGGCGAGATGAATCTGGTTCGACCCGTGCGTCGCATCAGCAACTAATAAAGTTTGATCTAAAATAGTAGCGGGAAGAGTTTGATTTCCTGCTGAAATTATATTTGTTCCACTCCCTGCGGTCCCTATTATCTGAGTAGCCGTCGCATCAACAGTGAAAGCGCCGTGCGATGGTCCAGGAACTCCGTTGATGCCAAAACTGAGATTCGCACCAGAGCCGGAGCCACGAAGGGTAATGTCCTTGTTGATCGTCAAGCCCTGGGTATGAAAAACTCCAAGGCTAAGCTTTACAAATTGACCTGACGGGCAAGCATTTATTGCATTCTGAATATTAGTAAAATCAGTTGCGCCCGTAAGATCACCGGATGGTGTGATCGTAGAACCAGATTGTGTGTTTCTTACAGGGATTCCAGACGATCCGTGGCCAGCCAATGATGTTAGCCCAGCATATGTGTTGTAAGTGACACCAGGCTGCCACGTCGTTGAGCGATCGGCAGGAAGCTGGAATAACGGCAGTCCACTAACTGGAGCCGAGCCACCGGACCTCTGATAGCCAAAAGACCACGGTTGCCCAAACTGTCGCATTCATGTTCCTGGCACCTGAATCGCATCAGGCGGCGCGCCGTGCTCGTTGAAGCATTGCTGGCACTGGTAATAGACGTGCGGACAGTCGGGCGGCACCGCCATTTCCGGCTTGCCGCACATCGCACAGAACACTGTGTCCCATCCTTGCCCAATGTGAGGCAAGAAAACGCGATGCTTGTCGCGCTCAAGAAAGCTCACCCGGCAGTCGGGGAGGGTATAGGGGCCGTTCTTTTCGAACCCTCGCTCCCAACTGCCATTGCGCGGATCGTTTCCTACGACAGGCATTCCGCCTCCTTAAAAAATTTCACCATCTCCCTGGCCTCAGCTTTGGCCAAGTCAATGTCTTCCTGAGTCCACCAGCCCGGCCGTCGCGCCTTCTTTGCCTTGCGCTCTAACTCATCAAGCGTCTGGTGTTGGCGATGCTCGTCTATGACAGACACGACCCGGGCACCTCGATCCAGTCGACCTTGTTCCCCTGGACCGGCTTCCCAGTAAGTTGATCGAATTTAGGATCGTTGGGGCCGTACACGAAAAACGGCTCATCCAAGTCGACAATGTGAATGATGTCGTCCTTGGCGAGATCAGTATATGCCCTGACCCTGCCCGTCTTGCCGGTGTGATCGTCTCCGCTTCCGGCCACAGGAACCGAACTCTTGGCGGTGACCGTCACTTTCTTACCGATCGGAAACAATGTTCCCATTTTACAGACCCTCACCAATTTCGAGTGTTTGTTCGAACGCGACAGCAGAGGTGACCCCGTTCGACACGAACTCGACATCGACCGGATTTGGCGTGGTGCCGCCCTCTATCTGGATGGCCGCCTGCGGCGTAATCGGCTGCAAGCCGCCAGTTCCACCTGTCTGCGCCATGCCAACTGCGTTGCGCACCAGAAGCGTCGTGCCGGGCGTGATAGCCGTGCCGCCATTGACCCATGTGCTCTGTGCTACTGGGGCGCGAGGTTCCTTCTGGGTTGGCGTCTGTGCCGTGCCTCCTGAAAAGACCGTACCGCCCGCAGTGTTGGTCTTAGTCTGGACCGTCATGCCACCGGCAGTAAGCGAGCGTGCTGCGCAGATCAGCCCGTAAATCCCAAGCACCGCCCCGGCAGCGACTTGTTTGCCAGCCATCTGCGTCTGTGGCGTGCCAGCCGTAGTCTGCGTCGCCGCGAACTCAAGATCGTAAAAGTAAGGCATCGACTTCTAGCTCCTACTTGAAAACCGCCAATGAGACCGTGATCTGCTGGGGCCCCGCTACCGAATTAAGAATGAACCGCAAGACGGTTCCTGCGATAAGCGAGCGAAACCATCCTGGCAGCGTTGTGTCCTGCCCTTTCGTCGATCCTGAAATCGTCGGCGGACTGCCGGCGGTAATGCTGTCTCCGGCTGTTGGATGTGTCGCTCCACCATCGAATTGCGGGAACGTACATACCTCGATATCGACTACAGCCGACCCGCTTTGATCCCCGACCGCCGTCCAATGTGCGATCGAGCAGTTCCACGGCACTTCGACATCCGCATAGACGCCGGGTGACAAGGCCTGTCCCTTGGCACCGATGATCGCCTCGATCGCGCTGGGCGTCGCAGTGTTGGTTCCGGTCGGGTCCGCCATCCTCAAACTCCGAAGACATGACCATCGGCCTCCTTGATGGCGGCGACCAACCTATCACGAGCAGCAAGAACCCGATCGCGCCGCCGATTGACGGTCTGGCGGTCGGCCTCGATCTGCTCTTTCTCGATGTTGGCCGTAGATAGGGTCTGAGCCGCCGTAGCGCGGTCCGCGGTCGCCGCATCCATCAGCGCCTGTGCTTGGTCCTTGATCGCCTGGGCCTCTCCTACAATGCGGTCATGCTCGCTCTGCGCGTTGAGCTTGATTTGCTCGGCTTCGGCTTTGGTGCGCTCGGCGATTTTGCTGGCATCTGCCACAAGCCGAACCGCTTGAGCATTCGCTTCATTGATCTTGGTGGCCGCTTTGTCGGTAGCATCGGCGAGTCCCTTGGCTGCAGCGGCGTGGACTTTCTCGACATCGGCCTTGATCTGATGGGCATGCAAGTAGGCATCGCGCGCCGCCTTGCCGAGAGCGAGATCACCGAACGCCTTCTCATGGGCGGCAGTTCGCTCGCTCAGCTGCTCCATGCGATCTATGAACGTCGGACCGCCCTGCATGACGGCCGCGAGGTCGGCGCCAACATGTGAACCGCCTCCAAGTCCTGACGTGCCAGTCGGGTCGCTCATGTGTAAACCCACTCGTCGCCAAAGGATGGAATGATGGTGCCGCCTTCGACCAAATCTACCATGGACGTGCCGTCATATTTCCACACACAGGAAACGATGCCATCACGCCATTCATCACCCTTGCGCCTGCACCTAATTTTGCATCCTTCTTTAGGATCGCTCATTGCTGCACCCATGCCGTGCCGTTGCAGTAGACCCCTTGATGAGTCGCGCCGGAGCCGGTCACCGCGCCGTTGTAGGCCACCGCAGTCGCTTGATCAGACACACCCCAGGTCAGCCCCTCATTGCCCGTATTACACGTCGGCAGGTTCGCCACGACCGTGACGGGTACCTTGTTCGGCGCGGTGTTCGTGCCGGTCGGTTGCGCCATGGCAAGCCATACGCCGCCAAATAAAAGCGTCCCGATAGCGAACCATGCGAGAAGTTTCGACAAGAGATCGTTCATTGTCCGCTGATCCCCGCTTCCATCCAGGCCCCGCGTACGGACCCGGTATTCGTCGCTGCGGAGATTATCACCAACCGGATTGCCGCGACAGGGTCGTTGATCGAGCCGTCCTGAGACACCGTGATGTTGTTCAGCGTCGGGTGGTTGAAGGGTTGCGGGAACAGAACGCCGGCCGGCAGATTGTTCGGGTCATCGTAGGTGTACTGCCAGCCCCAAGTAAGCGTTCCCGTCACGACCCCAGCCAACTCAATATTGAACGGCTCGGCATGCCAGTTAACGCCGAGCCAGGGCGTCGCAGCGACGACAATGCCGGCAGAAAAGTTCGTCGTCGTGCCGATGGTGATCGTGCTTGCCACCGACCCGGTGTGGGTGACGCTAGTGATCGTCTTGAAATCCAGGTTCGACAGGGCGCTGACGGCGCCGCCCGCGAAGGTGTCGCTGATCGGCACGCCGTTGTCGCCAGCACCGTTGATCGTGAAGGTGATGCCGGCGTCGCTCGCTCCCGAAGTGATGAGGATTCGGCGCTGGGTATCAAGAGTGGCAACACCACCAATCACGATGGTATCGCCGCTGCCCACGCCCGCCCCGCCCACGGGCTGGCTAAGAATGACCTTGCTGTTCGTCGCGTCGACCCCAAGCACCGTCGTACCGGACGGAATCACAGCCGCAGTGCTGTCGGTAATGGCCGACCCGGCGACGATGCCGGTCACCGTAGTCAGCGCCAGGACCAAACTCCCCGCCGCAGCAATAGCGGTGGTCGTAGTCGACACGCGATTGGAGGTGGTGCCGTTCAGGATAATCGCACCGCCGGCCGGCGACTGCGACAAGGCGATGTTGTTGGCCGCGCCCGCCGTCAGTGGGCCTTTGGTGACTGAATGCGGAATGCCCATCTAATGGTGCCCCTTGATGCCGCCGCGGTGTCGGCGATCGAGCCGGTGCCGGAGGGCCTTACCCTCAACGACAGCTCCGCCCTTCTTTACGCTCATGCCGGGGAATTTGCGACGCGCCTTGGCCCTGAGCCTGGACATCAGCCCGGTGTCGCCCGGATGGTGCATCTTCGCGAAGCCGAGCGCACTGGTGACGTGCTGCCGATCCATCATCGGATACGGCTCTTTGCTCTTGCGCTGGGACATTGGCGGTAGGCGCATGGTCGTACCCCTTGGTCAGGTGACGGCCATGGCTCCGTGCGCGATCCTGGACCGCCTATCGAAGGCCTGGAGGGCCTTTAGACCGGACTCATCCCGCCCTGCTGGTGCTTGGGCTGTTTGCCAGCATGATCAGAGGCGTGGTGCGCAGACGAAAGTGGAGAATGATCTGAGCCTACGCGGCCGCCAGCCTTGCGGTGGTGCCGGTCCATCTTGTGCTTGCTATGCTTGCCCTCGACGTGGCCGCCATGCTTGCGCTTGTGGCGATGAACCTTGCCGCCGTGCTTCGCGCCGATCGTCCCGCTCTTCTCTTCGGCCTCTTTCTCGACCTCGGGATTGCCGCCAGCTTCCATGATCTCGCCGCCGCCGGCCTTATGGTGCTTATGGTGAGCCTTGCCACCATGCTTGCGGTGATCGCGCGGATGGTGCGCGGCACCCCGGTGCTCGTGAGTCCTGCCTCGCATAGCGATGGCCCTCCGTTACTGGTTAAACTGCGGCTGTCCGAACAGCGGCACGGCATTCAGTGGTGTGCCTGATATATCATCGATCAGGCGGATCGTCATAGCCAGCGTTATGCGCTTGGTGCCATCCAAGGCAGCACCGATTGTGGCCAAGGTGCCGGCATTGACGGTCCCGCGCACGTCACCAGTCGTCGCGGTAGCGGGATTTGTGGTGTCGGCAGTAAGCCAGCCAGTGCTCGTGACCGCAAAACCGCCATTGTAGAAAATCTGCATATACTCCCAGAATAGAGAGCGCAGATTGATGCCAACTACGTTGCCCGGTCCGGCACTGTAATTGTGAGCATCAGCGAATTGCGGAACAATGCCGCCGGTAGCGTTGGTGTTGCCGGTCGCCAGATACTTGAAAGCCTTCTTGCCCTGGACTGTATTGACGCCAGCTCCGACCGTGATCGTTTCGGACATCGGGACACCATAGATGTCCCAACCGCGCACAATGAAAGCACCGCCGGTACCAGACGCAACACCGGTCAGCTGGATATTTCGCGCGAGGCCTTCGTTCGGGTTGAAGAGGCGCGCAAGCCCGGCGGTGAGATAAGGATCGACGCCGCTCGGAGAGATGTTGGGCTCGGAATAACCTCCGGCAGTCAGATTGGTGGAACCGATCGGCGCGGCCGTCAAAGTCGCAAGTGATACCGGCAAGACTGTGATCGATGTCGCGGACGCGATGGTCTTGACCTGCGTAAACAGGCTGGCAGTCTTGCCGGAGTTGCCTGCACCACCGATACAAATCCATTGTCCGGGCTGGAAGATGGTCGCATCGGAGATGTTGCTGACGGTGCCTGAGCCGGCGGTGATGTTGCCGGTCGTAAAGCCAAAGTCGAGCGCTAGGGCGCTCACTACCGCCGTGGCACTCTTCTGGAAAGGCACCAGAGACACTGGGGCGAGGGACGGCACGTTTTGCGCCGACCCGCCAGGAGCGACGGTGGTCAGCGTCATCGGTGTACCGTTGACCGCATTCGCTAGGGCGGCGATCGAAGCGGTGGCCGAGCTGGATGGAATAGTGTCGACCGTCACCACGAACGGCGAGTTCAGGAACGCCGCTACACGTCCCGGCGCCTTGCCGTCCTTGTTGGTCGGGAACCAGCGAATATCAGGAAATGCATTGGCCTGATATTCAAGACCCGGACCATCCTCGCCCTCGACACGCGCATCCAACAGAGAGCCGGCCGAGTATGCGGGGCCACGAAAAGCAGTTTGTGACATTACGGCGCTCCGAATTTAGACATGTTTATCCCGACGACTAAATTTAGTTGGTCGGGAACGAGCAGTACAAGCACCGCGGGTCATTATACGCGAATGTATACCTCTCATACCCCTTGACAAGGAGATTGTCGGTCACGTTGTCCACCCACATATCCATTTCGAAGGGTATACGAAGGATATGTATTAGACCTTCGATATTGGTCTTGAGGAACCACGCAAACGGCGAGGTCAGGAAGTCGAGAGCGATGTAGCCTTCCGGCAACCCTCCCGCAGTCGACAGGATGGCATTGACATCATTATCGGCCGTTCCGGGCCGTAGCTCCGTCTTCAGAAGCCTAATAGCCACGGGCTCAAGTGCGGGCGGCACGATGAGCTGCCGAGCACGCGCCAGTATCTTGACGTTGCGCTCATTGACGAAGGTAGTGCGGACGTTGACCTGCCCCTGCAGCAGCGACGCCTCGTTGAGCGAGAGGTCGACGGAGAAGCGGTTTGCCCAGGTCGCGCCATCCACCGGATGGACGGTCGATGCGAGTGGTACACCATCGCCGCCCAATCCGGCGATAACCACAGTCGCAGTATTGAGGACGTTCGCGCCTTGAATTTCTTTAAATTGCGCGAAAACTTCCTGCATTTTGAGGTTGGTCGGGTTGAACTGGGCCCGATACAAGTTGTCGTCGATGGCTTTTCTGGTCATCGCATAACCGAGCGCGACCTCAAAAGCTTCGATGTTCCAGTTCCAGCGCTCACCAGCCTCGTTGTCGAACTGGGTGGCCGCGCCTTCGGTCTTGAGGAACGGCAAGCCCAGGAAGGCCATCTGCGTCGAGCGCTCGACGGCCATGTTGGACTTGCGTGTCTTGTAAATCTTGTCCCACTGCCGTGGGATCATGTCGTACGAACCGCGGACATCGAAGAGGCCCGGGAGCAGTTCGTTGCGGAGAGCGCCTAATGCGATGGGCATGTGTCAGCGCTCCCTTACAAGCTGGTCAGCTGTTTGAACGACACGCTGTTAAACGTGACGATCGCCCAGTTGAAATTGGTGGAATTGTCGGCGCCGTTCGGGCTTGTCGCGCCCAAGACTGGCGCGTTAGGGACCACATCGTCCGAGTAGAGTTTGTAGATGCGGAACGGCAGCGTCGCCGTTGTGGTGATGCTGCTTGACTTCAGCAGCGCACCGCTCAGCTGCGCGATGGTGTTACCCTGCCCCGTCGTGGGCGTTGCGCTGCCTCCTGTCGCGATGGTGAAATCGATGTTGCGGTCAACGTTCGCCAGCACGATCGGCGAACCATCGCAGGCTGCCAGGAACATCGCACCGACCGTGTCGATGACGAAAGCATCGACGTCGAACTGCGCGTCCGAGCCCGGCCAATAGTTGGACCGAACCTTTTTCTGCTGCGAGACGGAGAAGTACTCGCAATGAGAAAAGACCCCGCTGAAGAGGCCGGAGGCTGGGGTCGTGATGCCCTGCTGGATGTACCCAGTCGTGGCGACGTCCTGGATCGGGTCGCCGTGGAAAACGGGATTGGTATTGCCGAGGGCGATCTTACGGCGCCGCAACCCGTAGGTCGGGGCAGCACCTTCGACATATCCGACATGGCGGAAGCCGAAAGCTACGGCGATATTTGCCATAAGGGCAAATCTCCCTTCTGAGGTGGAGATCAGGTACCCTTAGGCAAGCGCTGCGGTCGGACGAACCTGGGGTTCTCGAATTGCGGCGGAGGCGCTCCTGCTCGGCAATTCGCTGTAATTGCTATTGGTATGAGAAAAAAGGGCCGG
>Ga0137395_10000043_pt1 | contig 34817 bp, 23 predicted proteins | sample czobulk216metaG_FD_108283 | JGI IMG/M metagenome (GOLD analysis project Ga0137395, IMG submission 108283) | Vadose zone soil microbial communities from Angelo Coast Range Reserve, California, USA - czobulk2.16 metaG | ecosystem: Environmental > Terrestrial > Soil > Vadose zone | place: USA...
AGACTGAATCACGCGAAGAGCGCTTGCGACCCTTGCAACGAGCTCTGATTCGGAGCAAGATTTTTCCGGGGGAAGCCATGGCGAAGCTGACCGAACTGGAAGTCAACGGCAAGCGCTATCCGGTCAACTACCCTCCGGATACGCCGCTCTTGTATGTCCTGCGCGATGAGCTTGGACTGACCGGCAGCAAATACGGATGTGGGGAAGGGCAATGCGGCGCTTGTACCGTACTGATTGGCGGAGCGCCACGGCGGTCTTGCCAGATTCCTGCGAGCGCGGCTGCGGGGAAACCCGTGGTGACCATCGAAGGCCTGGAAAAAGACGGGCGCTTGCATCCTGTCCAGCAAGCGTTTCTCGATGCCGGTGCCTTTCAGTGCGCGTACTGCACTTCGGGAATGATCATGAGCGGCGTGGGATTGCTGCAAACCAATCCGAATCCAAGTCAGGCGGACATCGTTCAATTCTTGCAGGGCAATGTGTGCCGTTGCGGGACGCACCCGCGCATCATCGATGCGATCCGCCAGGCGGCCAAGGTAATCGAGGAGCACGGGCGATGAATAACGTCGAAGGAAAATTCTTCATCGAACCGGAGCGCTACGAATTCACCGCCGCTTCGATCCATCAATTCGAATTGGCGCGTCGCGACTTCTTCAAGGTTCTTGGCGCGGGAATCGCCGTATTCGCAATTGCGAAAGATGCGATGGCCGTGCAGGAGAGCGCTCCCGGGCACCGTAGTTTCCACAACGAGGAACTGCCAAAAGACATTAGCGCGTGGCTGCATGTCGGCGAAGACGGCAGCATAACGGGATTCACCGGCAAGGCGGAGATTGGACAGAACATTCGCACGGAGTTGGCGCAGACGATTGCGGACGAATTGCGCGTGCCCTTTGAGAGTGTTCGCATGGTGATGGCGGACACGGCTCTGACTCCGTTTGACGCGGGAACTTTTGGCAGCAGAACGACTCCCACAATGACCCCGCAGTTGCGGCGCGTGGCGGCCGCGGCCAGGGATATTCTCGTGGAGGCGGCGGCGAAGGAGTGGAATGTCGCACCGGCAGGACTGACAGCAGCCAACGCGAAAGTCACTGATCCTGCATCGGGCCGCTCGCTTAAGTATGCGGAACTCGCGCGCGGCAAGACGCTCGCGCAGAACCTCCCTTTGGAAGATCCCATCACGCCCGCGACTGAATGGACGATTGCTGGGAAGGCGATTCCGAAAGTAGACGGCCGCGCATTTGTTACCGGCCGCCACCAATACACGACGGATCTGCGGCCCGCGGACATGCTCTATGGCAAAGTGCTACGCCCGCCCTCATTTGGGGCCACGTTGACTTCCTTCCGGCAGGACGAAACGAAAGCAATCCCCGGAGTTTTCGTCGTGCGGGATGGGGAATTCGTCGGCGCGGCAGCGCCCACGGAGCGCGAGGCGCAGGCGGCACTCGACGCCGTGAAGGCGGAATGGAAAGAGATTCCTCAGATTTCCAACAAAGAACTCTTCGCGTATCTTAAGCAGAACGGCGCAGCGAAAACCGAAGACCGCTTCCACAGACAGAAAGGCTCGATCGAAGAAGGGCTGGCGAACGCCGCGCACCGGCTCGACGCCACGTACACCGTTGCGTACATCGCGCATGCTCCACTGGAGCCGCGCGCGGCCGTGGCGCAATGGGCCGATGGCAAACTCACTGTCTGGACCGGCACGCAGCGGCCATTTGCCAATCGCGATGAGCTCGCTGCGGCTTTCCACCTGCCAGAGGGCAGCGTGCGCGTGATCGTGCCGGATACCGGCTCGGCCTACGGAGGGAAGCACACCAGCGACGCCGCGATTGAAGCTGCTCGACTGGCGCGCGCGGCGGGACGTCCCGTGAAAGTGGTGTGGACGCGCGAGGAAGAGTTCACCTGGGCGTATTTCCGCCCCGCAGGCGTGATTGAGATCAAGAGTGGAATCGCCAGCGATGGCGCGCTAACGGCATGGGAATTTCACAACTACCATTCCGGGGCCTCGGGAATCGAGACGCCTTACGTCGTCGCGAACCAGCGAACGGAATACCATGCTGTGCCGCTGATTTTGCGCAGCGGCTCCTATCGCGGGCTTGCGGCCACCGCGAACCACTTCGCGCGCGAAGTCCACATGGACGTGCTGGCAAGCGCTGTGAAAATGGACTCCCTCGATTTCCGCAGAAAGAATCTCTCTGACGAACGCATGCGCGCGGTGCTGGAGGCGGCAGCCAAATCTTTTGGCTGGCCACGCAGGAAAACGCAAGAAAGACAAGGATTCGGAATCGCGTGTGGCGCAGAAAAGGGCAGCTATGTCGCAACCTGCGCCGAAGTTTCCGTGGACCGCGGCTCTGGCGCTGTTCGTGTGGCGCGGCTGGTAGAGGCGTTCGAGTGCGGCGCCATCGTCAACCCCGATGGTCTGCGCAACCAGGTGGTCGGCGCGATGATTCAGGGGCTGGGTGGCGCGCTCTTCGAGGCCATCGAATTTGAAAACGGGCGTATCAAGAATTCGCGTTTCTCGAACTATCGCGTGCCGCGCTTCCGCGACGTGCCAGAAATCGAAGCCGTGCTGCTCGATCGAAAAGATATCCCTTCAGCGGGCGCGGGCGAGACGCCGATCATGGCCGTGGCGCCTGCCATCGGGAATGCCATTTTTGACGCTACCGGCGTTCGCCTCAACAACCTGCCAATGGTTCCCAACGGTCTTCGGTCACCCAGTTCATAGCCGAGTACTCAAAACCAAACTCCGGCCAAGAAGCCCGGGTAAATCCTCGTCTGCCACTTGCCCCTCAGACGGTTTTGTCTTTCGCGTAGCACAATGATTCCATGTTGCACTCGATGCATTTCGGTTTCCGCGCATGGCATACGCGTCGTCCGTGCCAAATCAGTTGATGCGAAAACTGGATCCATTTCTCTTGCGGAATAATCTTCATCAAATCTTGTTCGACCTTCTTCGGATCGTCATTTCGCGATAAATCCAGGCGCTTTGAGAGGCGCAGCACGTGCGTATCCACGACCACGCCGCTGGGAATCCCATAGGCAGTACCGAGCACAACGTTGCCAGTTTTTCGCGCCACTCCCGGAAGCGTGAGTATTTCTTCCATCGTCCGCGGCACTTGCCCGCCGAATTTTTCAAGGATCGCCTTGCTCGCGCCCATCACGGATTTCGTTTTGTTGCGAAAAAATCCCGTCGGACGAATGTCCTGTTCCAACTCGCTCGGCGCGGCGTAGGCGAACGCTTTCGCATCCGGATATTTCTCATAAAGCGTTTCCGCCACCTGATTCACGCGCACATCCGTGCATTGCGCGGAAAGAATCGTGGAGACCAGCAACTGAAATGCGTTTTCATGCTTCAGCTCGCACGTCGCATTCGGGTACGCTTCATCCAGCTTCGCGAGGATTGCCGGTACGCGCCGGGGATCCGCTCCCGCCGCGCGAGCCGGCTTGGCAGCCTTGGCTGATTTCACAGCTTTCGCCGATCTTGTTTTTGCCGTTCCAGCTCGTTTCTTTGACGATTTCTTCTTCGATTTCGTGGCCATAGGAGCCAAAACTATAACATGGAGGAAAGAGCCGCGAGCAACCTGCGGAATGCCTTTCCCCGGTGGCTGCGCTGATTCTTTTTTTCTGCGGGCATTTCCGCAAAAGTTTTTCCGAGGGCTGGGAAGCAGAACACCGGATCGTACCCGAATCCGCCCGAACCGCGCGGTGTTTCAAGAATTTCTCCGTCGACGCGATCCGTCACGATCGCCAGCGCTCGTCCGCGTTCCGCCAGTGCAATCGCGCAAACGAAATACGCCGCGCGCTCGGCTCCGGCCTTGCCTCGTAGCTCGGCGAGTAGCTTTTCAATCCTCTGTAAATTTGTCGCTTGCGGCCCCGCGTACCTTGCAGAATGAACCCCGGGCGCACCGCCGAGTGCAGGCACAACGAGTCCCGAATCGTCGGCGAAGACCAACCCGTCACAATGTCGCGAGTAATGCAGCGCCTTGCCTGCTGCGTTTTCAGAAAATGTCGGAGCGTTTTCTTCAAACGCGGGAAGCCCTTCGAAATCCGCCAGCAGTGCCAATTCAACCACAAGCGGAGATGTGCGCGACGCTGCGAGCTCACGATATTCAGCGAGTTTCCCTGGGTTGGATGAAGCGAGAAAAAGCTTAGCGGGCGCGCGCACTGAATTTTAGGGGCAGGAGTGCGCGCTGTTCTTCCGTCAGCCGGCGAATGCCCGCGGCAGCGAGCGCCAGCAAGTCCTGCATCTCGCTTCCGGAAAACGCGCGCCCCTCGGCGGTAGCCTGGATTTCCACAAAATGTCCGTCGCCGGTCATGACCACATTCATATCCACTTCCGCGCGCGAATCTTCTTCATAGGCGAGATCGAGCAACGCCCGGTCGTCCACAATACCGACGCTGGTGGCCGCCACGGTATCGATCAGCGGCGACTTCTTCAAGATTCCCGCCGCCGTCAGCCGTTCGAATGCCAGCGCCAGCGCCACGAACGCTCCCGTGATCGATGCCGTGCGCGTTCCGCCATCCGCTTGAATCACGTCGCAATCCAGCCATACCGTGCGCTCGCCCAGCGCTTCCTGATCCGTCACTGCGCGCAAGGAGCGCCCAATCAATCGCTGAATCTCCAGCGTCCGCCCGGACTGTTTCCCGCGCGCTGCCTCGCGCGGCGTCCGCTCTTCGGTGGCGCGTGGCAGCATTCCATATTCACTGGTGACCCAGCCTTTGCCGCTGCCCTTCAGAAAGCTGGGCACGCCGTCATCGACCGTGGCGGTGCAGATCACTCGCGTGTTTCCCAACTCAATCAGCACGCTGCCTTCCGCCGTCGAGATAAAGTCCGGCGTGATCTTCAAGGGACGCATCTGATCCGCAGTCCGGCCGTCGGCTCTCACTCTTCCTCCTGCGTCGTCACTTCCGCGCTCAAGAATTCTACGGTCTGCTCTCAGTTTGACCAAGTTTGCCGGGCGCCTCATCCGCTGTCAACGTGGCCAAAACTGGAGTGGGCGTTTTCTCGGCCGCTGCTGGCAATGCCGGTTTGTCCGTGCTGGATGCCGTCGGCGTCGGCTTCCCGGGCTCTTGAGCTACTTTGGTGTTGACTACAAATGTCCCCGTCAAGTCCAGATGCCCCGCGAGGGTTTCCACTTCCTGCCCATGAATCAGGATTTTCAGCCGCTGCACCTGTGGCACATTGGCTTCCAGCGTCCGCGTGATGGAGTTCACAGCCAACTGCTCGCTCACTATCCCGGAAGGAATCGAAGTTGCCAGCGCCTCGGAGAAATCCGCAATCGCCGTTCCATCCGGCAAGAGATAAAACGCCAGCAGCGAAGCGTCCGGCGGCAACGTGCGCAACTCCGCATCCACGGGACCCGCAAGCAGCGTGTTCAGAACCTGTTTTGATCGCAGCACCGGGTCATTCGATAGCGGCAGTTCGACCGTTACCGGCGCCAGCGTGGAATCGATCGCATCTGAAACCCAGAAAACTTTGGTCTTCACGCGTGGATCGCCCGGATTGATTGCAATTGGCTGCGTCAATTCGCGCCTCGCCTGTTCTTCGCTCTGCTGCTGGAGCCTCGCGGCGCGCTTCACGCGTCTGCGGAGAATTGGAAAATAAATCGCGGCGCCAAACACGGCGACAACCAGTCCACCAATCAGCCACGATTTCCAGCTTGGCGTCACGGAAGCGCCCCCGGCGCGCTTGGAACGATATACGAGGGCTTGAACGCCGCAGCGCCGCGCGCAATGGCGTCCGCCACGCCCGGCGCCATGCGGTCCAGGTCGGCGCGGCCCTCCACCGTCACGCTGGAAATCTCCACCGCAATGGCAGGCGCCGCCGTGGTTCGAAGCTGGCGCACGCTCGCGGATTGCGAGGTGTCCGGCGAACCTTTGAAACGCTGCGCGAGGAATCCTTGAACCAAATCCCCAAACGCCTTGCTCAATCCAAGAAACGGAGCCTGCGCGCGGTCCCAGGGAATCAACCCACTCGCATTTCCAACCGGCGGCAAATCCGAGTTTACATAGACGCGCGCCGTGCCCGGCAATCCCGTCGAGGAGATGTGCAGCGTGACGAACACCGCTCCGCGTTGCGCGTTGGCGGTTGCGGAGCGATCGTCAAACGAAGGGTTCTCGTTCCCCTGCCGCGTCTGCACCACTTGAAAGCCCTGCAACTCCAGTGCGCGCCGAACTTGAACGGCAAAATCCAGAACGATCTCACTCTCGCGGATGCCCCCTGTGCCGCGCGCGCCCGGGTCCGTTCCGCCATGTGCCGGATCGAGCACCACGATGTTGAGGCCGGATTGTTGCGTGCCAAACGCGGAAGTCGATCCCGTCGCTCCGCCGGCCGTCGGAGATGCCGCGGGGCTGGTCGTTGCTGGAGTGCCAGGCGCAGGCTGTTGAGCTTGCGAAGGAGTTTGCGATGGGAAAATCAGCGCCCCCGCCAGAAGCGCCACGCATAGCAGCCCAGTCACGGAAACAAGCTTAATTTGGAAGGTGTTTTTCACTTACAGCAGCATACCAAATCCGCCGCTCTCAGTGGTCCGCCGGAGCAATGACCATTTGCTTCAGCTTGGCTTTTTCGAGCAAGGCGTTGACGTTCGCCAGATCTTCCTTTTGGAACGCGGCCCAACGCGCCAGCGCCTCCTGAACCGCTCCTTCCCACGCAACGCTGGCAGTCGCGGCATCGATCGCGGGCCCCAGTTCAGAGCTGTCCACAATGATCAAAAGCCGCGTGAGCGCTCCCTGAACTTGGGGGAGAGTCTCGTGCTCTTTGCTTGGCAGAGCTTGACCAAACAATCCAAAATCTCCATCGCTATCGGGCTCGACCACCGCTTCCACCTTCTTTTCCAGCTCCTGCAATGCGGTCAGAAGCTCGCTTTTGCCGTTGGCATCCTTCTTGCGCGCGTCGATTTGCTTTCGCAGATCGCTGGTCTGTTGCAGCGCTATCGAGACTTCACCCAATCGTGCTGCAAGTTTGGAGGCCAGGCCGAATTGCCGCGTCAGCGCGTCTGGCTGCGTTTTCACGCGTGGGTCCAGCTTAATAACCAGCGGCTGCGTGCTGCTCTTGCCGTTCGCGGTAAGTTTCACGGTGTAGTTGCCCGGAACGGCTAGTGGTCCTGTGGGGCCCCAGAACGATCTCCGAACGCCTTTCGGCAGGGCGTATCGAAGGTCCCAGACAAATCGCTGCATCCCCGCATCTGCCAAGAGAGGTTTCGGGTCGCGCACCCACTCCATTTGAATTGGCACATCGTTCGGATTTGTCTTGTGCAAGACGTCATCGCTCGCAAACCGTCGCACCAGCTTTCCTTCGGCATCGAAAATTTCCAGTTGAATGGGCGCTGACGCTTTTTGCTTCAAGTAATAATCCAGCATTGCGCCCTCGGGCGGGTTCGCGGCCAAGAATTCATCCATCGGCACCGGAGTGCCTTGGTCCGATCCCGGACGCATGCGAATCGCAGCTTCCGGTCGAAACAGCCATGCATCGGCCGCGGCAACATGCGCGTCCATCTGCCTCAGCGGCGTCACATCGTCCAAAATCCAAAACGATCGGCCAAACGTAGCAATCACCAAGTCGCTTTCGTGCACGACCAGGTCACGCACCGAGGTCACCGGCAGATTGAGTTGCAAGGACTGCCAATCGTCTCCGTCATTCAAAGAAACGTAGACGCCCTTTTCCGTGCAAGCGTACAGCAATCCCTTTCGCGCCGGGTCTTCCCGCACGCAGTTCAGAAAACTGCCTTCAGGAATTCCATTCGAAACGCGTTGCCAGCTCTTTCCGAAATCGCGTGTACGGTAGAGATACGCCTGATAATCGTCAAGACGGTGCCGGTCCACCGCGGCGTACGCCGTCCCCGCATCGGAATGTGACGCTTCGATGTGCGTCACTTTGCTCCACGGCGTCAATTCCGGAGGCGTGACGTTCTCCCAGATTTTCCCTTCGTCTTGCGTCAATTGGATTTGCCCGTCATCGGTGCCTGCCCAGATTTGCCCGGCCCGCACGTACGATGGACCAATCGTGTAAATCACGCCGCGGCGTTTGCCCTTTGGCGCATCCGCAGCCGTCGCTGCGTCCAGATTTGCCGGGACTCCCGGATCTTGGCGCGTGAGGTCGGGACTGATCACTTCCCACGAATTTCCTCCGTCTGCCGTCCGAAACAAGACTTGTGAGCCGAAATACAGCACGTGCGGATCGATTGGCGAAAAAACAAGCGGCAGCGTCCACGTGCTCCGGTACTCGCCCGGATGCGCCAGCGTTGGCGGCATCTGCCGGAGCTGTTCGTCACTCAAATCCTGCCTCGCGACGAACCCGCCGAACACCACTCCCGGATTCAGCGGGTCCGGCGCAATGTAGCCATTTTCATCGCCCGCATCGATTGGCCGCCAATCATGAAAATTCAACGAGCGGTACCTGCTACGACTCGGCGTTGCCACTGCATTGCTATCCTGCTGCGCGCCATACACCCAGTAAGGAAATTGGTTGTCCGTTATCACGTGATAGAACTGCCCCGTCGGCTGGTTGAACCATGAGCTCCACGTCTCTCCGCCGTTGCGCGTTACGATCGTGCCCTGGTCGCTGCTCAGAATCATCCGCCGCGGTTCATCGGGATCAATCCAGACTTCGTGGTAGTCGTCGCCGCCCGGCGCGCCTCTGAATGCCGTGAACGTTTTCCCTCCGTCGATCGATTTGTAAGTCGTGGTGTTAGGCACGTACACCGTGTCAGGGTTTTTTGGATCCACACTGATTTCCCCGAAATACCAGCCGCGCTGCCAGATGCGCCGGTCATTCGAAACGCGTTGCCAGCTCTGTCCAGAGTTATCCGAACGAAACAGCCCACCCTCTTTGGCATCCACAATCAAATAAATCCGCCGCGCATTGCTCGCCGCAAAAGCGATGCCGATCCTCCCAAGCCCTTCCGTTGGCAATCCTTGCCCGCTCACGCGTTCCCAATGATCGCCTCCATCACTCGAGCGATACAGACCACTGCCCGTTCCGTTCGAAGGTGGGTAGACGCTCCACGGCGGCCTTCGCGTTTGCCATAGCGACGCGTAAATCGTTCTTGGATTTCCCGGTTCGAATGCCAAATCAATCGCGCCGGTGTTTTCGTCGTGAAACAAAATCTTTTGCCAGCTTTTTCCACCGTCTTTCGAACGGAACACGCCGCGTTCCTGGTTCGGCCCGTAAGGATGCCCCAGGGCCGCAACCAAAACTCTGTTCGGGTCTCGCGGATCCACGATGATCCGCCCAATCTGCCGCGAATCCTCCAGCCCGATGTGTGTCCACGTCTTCCCGCCGTCCGTGGATTTGTACATCCCATTCCCGCAGGAAATCGAAGAGCGCATGTCTGCTTCGCCGGAGCCCACGTAAATCACGTTCGAATCCGAAGGCGCCACCGCGATTGCCCCTATCGAAGCAATCGCCTGCGAATCGAAAATGGGCTTCCACGTCCGCCCCGCATCGTTCGGTTTCCAAACGCCTCCGCCCACGCTCCCAAAATAGAAAATCTCGGGCTGTCCGTGCACGCCCGTTACCGCCAGTGCACGCCCTCCGCGCGATGGACCGATCAGCCTCCACCGCAGCTCCTGAAATAATTTCGGGTCATACTGCTTTGGCACATCAGGCCCGGCAAGGAGCCGAACCGAAGCGCTAAGCACGAACAAAGCAGATAGAAATGCAAGAACGCAGCGGCGCAGTCTCACGTCAACCGCCTCCTGGCGAAAAGCAGCCTTTTCCAAAGATTGCTGAGTATATCTCAGCCGTACAACAAAACCGCCCGGCTCTTTCAAACCGGGCCGCAGGGAATCGTCGTGCCGGAGAATTGCTTAGGCTGTTTCCAACTCCTCGGTGCTTTTCACCACAACTGGCTTCGACTTGCGAATCTTTAATTTGCCAGAGACAAGATAAATCATGAAACCAGCCATAATAATGAGCGCTCCGAACAGCAGCCCGTTCATGCCCAGCACAGTTTCGCGATTGCTTTCCACCATCGCCAAGCTCAGCAGCGCCAGCGGAAACACTCCAGCGAGAATCGCCCCGGCCATCCCGCCCGGTACGCGGAATCCGCGTTTCAATTCCGGCTCGCGAATGCGCAGCGCCACCAGTGTCACGAACTCCAGCATCAGGCTGATCCCGTAAAGCATAATGTCCAGCGTCACGAGCCGCCTGAATCCCAGCCCCAGGCATACCGCCCAGCATGCCGCACAGAAAAGAATGGCCACCCACGGCGTTTGAGTCCGCGCACTTACCTTGCCAAAAAACTTCGGCAGCATGCCGTCATGCGCCATCGCCAGCGGCAGCCGCGAATAGCTCATCACCAACGCATTGAACATTCCAAACGCGCTCATCATCCCGCCAAGGATGATCAGGAATCTCAGCCATTCGAATCCCAGAAACTTTCCGCCAATCGCCCCCGCAACCGCAGCCCACGAGCCGTCGCCCCCAAAGAGCGCAGACGGAACTCCCGTCAAATACACCGCTGCAAACGGCAGCACGTAAGACAGCGCCACCAAGGCGACTGCAACCATCATGGCCTTCGGATAAGTTTTCTGCGGTCGCTCGACTTCCCGCGCAATCGTCGACGCGTTATCCCAGCCCATGTAATTCCACATGGCCACCAGTACGGCGCCAAGCAAGCTCAGCCCCGCAGCAGCTGGCGCGGCATGCGCTCCCGCCAATGCACCCACTTTCAGCGGCGACAGTACGACCATCAGAGCGAACGGTGCCGACAGCAGGAAGAAAAGCCACAGCGATGTGATTCCCACCACGCGAATTCCCGCAAGATTCAGCGCCGTGCAAGTGGCAACCACAAAAAGCCCGGCGTAGATTCCGTGATTCCCAAGTCCAAACCACGGCGACATCTGCCTCAAATAGAAAACAAACAGCGTCGGGTAGATGGCCATGTCAAAAATGCTTGCGGTCAGCGAAAGCCACGCTTCCTGAAAGCCCCAGAAGTCTCCCAAGCCGCGCCGCACCCACGCGTAGTAGCCTCCCTCTTGAGGCAGTGCGCTCGATAGCTCGCCAATCATGAACGCCGTAGGCAGCGACCACAGCACTGGCAGGAACAGCAGGACCAATATTCCGCGTCCGTATCCCGCCCCATGGATAATTTCCTCTGTGCCGTACGTGCCCCCGGACACCATAAAGAACGTGGCTGCCACAAGCGACCAGAGCGTAAGCTTAGCGGCGGGTTTTCTTGTAGTTGGAATTGCGCGGGCAGGTAGCCGGGCGGGAAGCGTTAAAGAACTCAATTTTTACTCTCGTCCTCCTAAGGGAAACTCGCTCTTGACGTCGCGTTTTTGCGCTCATTGCCAAAAATAAAGCGAGTTCGCATTCGCAGCATACAAGAGCCGCCCCTGCATGCAAGAAAAAAATGCGCCTCAGCAAAATATTTTTTTGTCTCGCCCACCGCTCCATGATACCTGTCGGGGCGGGGCTTGCCCGCCCTTCCATGTTTAGCTGCATTGCGAATGAAACCGATTTGCGATCAACGGCGTCACATGCAAAGCGACTGCTTCCCCTGGGTGATTTCCTGACAAGCGAGAAATGTAAATACGACAGTCGGAGGACGATGGTGCGAAAGCATGCGAGCGCGTTAGCGGTATTCGTAGTCTTCTTGATGGTTTTACCTTTGGCGGCACAGGCCCCGAGCCAGTCGGAGCTGTTCGCGATTCATCAGATCAAGGACGAAGGCTTCAACGATTCCAAAGTAATGGAAATCATGAGCTACCTGACGGATGTCTACGGCCCGCGTCTTACGAATTCGCCGGACATCAAGGAAGCCGCCAATTGGACCACCCGCAAGATGAAGGAATGGCAGCTCGCCAACGTCCATCTGGAGCCTTGGGGACCCTTCGGCCGGGGCTGGTCGAACGAACGCTTTTCTGCTCAAGTAATTTCCCCGCGCCCGTTCCCTCTGATCGCCTACCCGAAGGCGTGGACGCCCGGGACCAACGGTCCGGTAACCGCCGCCGCAGTCCTCGCGCCAATTCTGAAAGAGGAAGACATCGCTAAGTATCGCGGCCAGCTGAAAGGCAAGTTTGTCCTCACCGCCGCCATTCCCGAGAATCCTGAGCGCTTTGAACCGCAAGCGCACCGCTACACGGATGCCGAGTTGGCGGAGCTTGCCACCCAGCCGGTGCCCGTGGCGCCCGCCGAAGATCGCGCCGCGCAATTTCGCGCCCAGCGTGAACTAAGTCTCAAGATACAGAAGTTTCTTGTCGAAGAAGGCGTTGCCGCCTGGATCGAGCCTTCCCGCGGCGATGACGGCACCGTCTTCGTCCAGCAGGGAGGCGGTCGTGACAAGGAGAAAGATCCGCCGGCCCCTCCGCGTGTTGCCGTGGCCAGCGAAAATTACGGCCGCATCTATCGAATGCTCGATAAGAAAGTACCTGTTACGTTGCAGATCGATATCGAAAACAAGTTCTACGACGACGATCTGAATTCCTTCAACATCATTGGCGAAATCCCCGGCACGGACAAAGCCAAAGCCGACGAGATCGTCATGCTTGGCGCGCACTTCGATTCCTGGCATGGTGGCACCGGCGCCACAGACAATGGCGCAGGCTCCGGCGTGATGCTCGAAGCCATCCGCATTCTCAAGACCTCCGGCCTGAAGATGCGCCGCACTGTTCGCATCGGCCTCTGGACCGGCGAAGAACAGGGCCTGCTCGGCTCCCGCGCTTACGTCAAGCAACATTTCGCCGATCCCGAAGTGATGAAGCCTTCTCCGGAGCATGCCAAGCTCGACACCTACTACAACGTCGACAACGGCACTGGTAAGATTCGCGGCGTCTATCTCCAGGGCAACGAAATGGTGGCCCCCATCTTCTCCGCATGGATGGAGCCGTTCCACGACCTCGGCATGAACACTCTCACCATCCGCAACACCGGCGGGACCGATCACCTGGCCTTCAATGCTGTGGGCCTGCCGGGCTTTCAATTCATACAGGATCCTCTGGACTACGACACGCGCACCCACCATTCCAACATGGACGTCTACGAGCGCATTCAGGAGCCGGACATGAAGCAGATGGCCGTGATCGTCGCTTCCTTCGTCTACCTGACCGCCAGCCGCGACGAAATGATCCCGCGCAAGCCCCTGCCCAAACCGCAGCCCGCGCGCCCGCAACCCTGAGAGACCCTATAGGGGCGGGCTTCAGCCCGTCCCTCTTCTTGGGAATATTGACCTCCTGATCGCCGTTTTCGGCGTCCACGCAGCGTGACATTCCTGTTCCTCCGTCGTCTTATACTGCCAGGGGGTTCCGATGGCCTCATTCTGGCAAAGCCTTCGCCACGCCTTTCGCCTTCTTCGGCTAAGTCCAGGCTTCACTATTATCTCCGTCCTTACGCTCGCGCTCGGCATCGGCGCCAACACCGCCATCTTCCAGCTCATCGACTCCGTCCGCCTCCGAGCCATTCCTGTCAAGAACCCCCAGGAGCTGGGTACCATCCGGATTGCCGACCGCCATTGGGGTTCCGGCCAGTTTTCGAGCCAGTATTCCCAGCTCACCTTTCCCATGTGGGAGCAGATCCGCAAGCGCCAGGAAGGATTCGCCGAAATCGCCGCTTGGTCCGACCAGCGATTCAATCTGGCCACGGGCGGGGAGGTCCGCAAGGCAAAGGGTATCCGGGTCAGCGGCGATTTCTTTCATGTTCTTGGCGTAGCGCCAATTCTTGGCCGCCTTCTTGGTCCGGAGGACGACCAGCCCGGCTGCAGCGCATCAGGAGCAAACATCAGCTACTCATTCTGGCAGCGGGATTTTGCCGGTGATCCCTCCGCGGTTGGAAAGCGCCTGACGCTCGATGGCAATTCCTTCGAAGTTCTTGGCGTCACGCCTCCGGGTTTCAATGGCATCTCCGTGGGCGATACCTTTGACGTGGCCGTGCCCATTTGCGTCGAGCCTATACTCAGCCCGCGCAACAACCGGCTGACGCTCCGTCATGCCTGGTGGCTAGCCTCCGTCGGCCGCTTGAAACCCGGATGGACGATTGCCCGCGCCAGCGCGCAGATGAACGCCGTCACGCCCGCGATTTTGCAAGAGACGATTCCGCCCGTTTACGACGCCGCGGGCGTAAAGAAATATCTCGAATACAAACTCGGCGCGTTTTCCGCCAGCACGGGATTCTCGGAGTTACGCGAGGATTCAGAGACGTCCCTGTGGTTGCTCCTCGGCATTTCCGGACTCGTCTTGCTCATTGCCTGCGCCAACCTGGCGAACTTGATGCTGGCACGCGCCGGTGCTCGCGAACGCCAAATAACCATCCGGAGAGCGCTGGGAGCCTCGCGTTGGCGAATGATTCGCGATCTGCTTTCTGAAAGCCTTCTGCTCGCAGTGGCTGGCACGATTTGCGGGCTCTTTCTGGCGTTCGCGATAAGCCGCCTGCTTGTGGCGTTCATCAGCACGCCGCAGAGTCAAATCTTCCTGGATCTCGGGATGGATTGGCGCCTGCTGGCTTTCACGACTGCGCTCGCGGTGCTGACGACGGTCTCCTTCGGGCTTGCTCCGGCCGTGCGTGCCACGCGCGCGGAGCCTGCCACGCTGCTGCAATCCGGCAGCCGCGGAATGTCTGGAGGCCGTGAGCGCTTCAGTCTCCGGCGCATTCTGGTCGTTTCGCAAGTGGCGCTTTCCGTCGTCCTGTTGATGGGCGCGTTGCTTTTTGTCAGGAGCCTGCGCAACTTGACCACACTGAATATCGGCTTCCAGCAAAGCGGAATCTTGGTCACCAACGTCGATTTCGGGCGGTTGCACATCCCCGAGGAGCGTTTTACCGAATACAAACGCGACATCCTGAAGCATGTGCAGGCCATGGCCGGCGTGGAATCCGCCGCCAGCGCGATGCTCGTGCCCTTTGGCGGCAGCTCCTGGAATGACAACGTCCTTCTCGAAGGTTCCGACACAGACGCGGGTGTCGCGTGGCTTAATTATCTTGGCCCAGGCTATTTTCAGGCCATTGGAACGCCACTCCTCGCGGGACGCGACTTCGACGACCGCGATACCACCACCTCAGTCAAGGTGGCCATTGTCAATCAGGCCTTTGCGCGCAAAATTCTTAAAGGCGCCGATCCCCTCGGCAAGAGGTTCCGCATACACGAACCGCCGGGAAAGCCGCGGCCTCTTTATGAGATTGTGGGAGTGACAGGTGACAACAAGTTTCAGAACATGCACGAGGAATTTTTGCCGTTTATGTATTTCCCGGCCCCGCAGCAGGAAAAGCCCGGCCCGGACGATCAAATCTTGATTCGTTCGTCGCTGCCCTTGACTACCCTTATGGGCTCGCTGAAACAAACCGTTGCCGAAGTAAATCCTGGCATCGACCTTGACTTTAGGGTTTTAAAGACGCGAATTCACGATTCGTTGTTGCAAGACGAACTGATGGCTACTCTCTCAGGCTTTTTCGGCTTCCTCGCGGCGCTTCTCGCGGCCATTGGACTTTACGGCGTCATTTCCTACATGGTGGTGCAGCGCACCAGGGAAATTGGAATCCGCATGGCCATCGGCGCGAAACGTGGCGACGTCGTGAAAATGATTCTGCGCGAAGCAGGCGTGCTCACGGTTGCAGGCTTGGTGATTGGCATCGGCCTCGCCCTGGGCGCGGCTCAAGCCGCCAAGTCTTTGCTCTACGGCTTGAAGCCGCGCGATCCCTTGACGCTCGTAATGGCTGTTATCTTGCTGACCGCGGTAGCCTCGCTGGCGAGTTTCTTGCCCGCCCATCGCGCCTCCAAACTCGATCCCCTGACAGCCCTGCGCTACGAATAGCCGCCTCTGTCGTTGCAGGCAGCGCTCTCGCCAATCGTACGCGCTGAATTTTTTTCCAGCCATACCCCATCTCTCCCTCTGCTACACTACGCCCCCGGATTGCGTTCCACTTTATTTCTGAGGAGTTTTGCTGCATGAAAACCATTCGCTGCTCCGTCCTCGCATCTCTTGTTTTGGTTTTGTGGCTGCCCATCCGCGCTCAGGAATCTGCCCCGAAGCCCGATCCTGCCACTCCCCGCAACATCACCATTGACGACTACTTCCAAATTCGCGAAGCCTCGCAACCTGAGCTGAGCCCCGACGGCCAGTGGGTCGCTTACGTCGTACGCACGCGCATGCTCAAGGAAGATAAGAACGAGCAGCGCCTTTGGATGATCTCGGCCCATGGTGGAGAGCCTATCCCCATGACGGCTGAAGGCGTCTCCTCCTCGCATCCTCGCTGGAGCCCCGACGGCAAGTTCCTGGCCTTCCTCTCCTCTCGAAACAACGGCAAAACTCAGGTGTGGCTTCTCAACCGCCTCGGTGGCGAAGCCGCTCACCTCACCGACATTCCTCAAGGCGTTGACGACTTCGAATGGTCCCCGGACAGCACTCGTCTCGTTCTAGTTCTTCGCGATCCCAAGCCCGAGGACTTGGAAGCCGCCAAAGACAAGGACAAAGACAAGCCCGCCGCCGCTCCAAAGCCTAAAACGCCGCCGCCCTTCGTCATCGATCGTCTCCAGTTCAAGCGTGACACCGTCGGCTATCTCGATCGCCGTCGCACGCATCTCTACGTCTTCGACACCACCTCCAAAAAAGCCACACAGGTCACCTCCGGCGACTTCGACGACTCCGAGCCTGCGTGGTCACCGGATGGTCTTTCTCTCGCCTTCACTAGCAATCGCAGCACGCCCGACCCCGATCGCACCTACAACTCGGACATCTGGGTCGTTGCTGCGAGCAATACCGACAAGGGCGTGCACCTCACTCAAATCACGACCAACCCCGGTCCCGACCGTTCGCCCGCCTGGTCTCCCGACGGCAAATGGATTGCCTTTGTCAGCCAAACCGACGTCCAGGCCATGATTTACGCCACGCATCATCTCGCCATCGCCCCGTCCTCCGGCGGCGTGGCAAGAGTTCTCACAACTGCATTTGACCGCAGCGTGCGCCGCCCGCGTTTCTCGGTTGACGGCCACTCCATCTACTTCATTGCCGACGACGACGGCACAGAAAATCTCTGCCGCATCGCCGTCACCGGCGGCGAAGTTACGCACCCCATCGGCGGCCGCCTTGTTGTGGCCTCGTATTCGCTCAGCAAAGACGGCGCGATCGCCGCACAAATCAGCACTCTCGATCGCCCGGACGAGATCTTTCTTTCGAATGAAAAGGATCTCACTCGCCTCACCAAAACCAACGACGCGCTCTTCTCGCAACTCCGTCTCGCCCAAGCCGACTATGTTCATTTCAAGAGCAAGGACGGCACATCCGTTTCCGGCTATCTCTACAAACCCGTCGACTACTCTCCCGGAAAAAAAGTCCCCACCCTTCTCAATCCTCATGGCGGCCCGGTCGGCCAGTATTCCGCTTCCTTCTACCATCTCGCGCAGCTCTACGCCGCCAACGGCTACGCCGTCCTTCTTCCCAATCCGCGCGGCTCTTCCGGCTACGGCCAGAAATTCTGTGAAGCCATTTTTGCCGACTGGGGCAACAAGGATTTTCAGGACGACATGGCTATGGTCGATTACGCCCTGGCCCAAGGCATTGCCGATCCCGACAAACTCGGTGTTGGTGGCTGGTCCTACGGAGGCATGTCCACGGACTTCATCATCGCGCAGACCACGCGTTTCAAAGCCGCCATCTCCGGTGCCGGCATAGCGCTGATGACCAGCGGCTACGGCCACGACCAATACATTCGGGACTACGACTCCGAGTTGGGCCGTCCCTGGGAAAACAAAGCTGGGTGGGAAAAAATCTCTCCCTACTACCGCGTGAACAACATCACCACGCCCACGCTTTTCATGGGTGGCGACGTGGACTGGAACGTTCCCATCATCGGCGGCGAGCAGATGTACCAGGCGCTAAAGAGCCTCGGCCGCACCACCGAGCTAGTTGTCTACCCGGGCGAATTCCATGGCTTTACCATGCCCTCCCATATAAAGGACCGTCTTGAGCGTTACCTCGCCTGGTACGCCCACTACGTCAAAGGCGACTCCACGCCGCCGCGTCCTGCCGAGCCAGCAGCTCCCACAACCAAACCCGCGGACTAACAACCGTTGTCCTTTTGTCCCTTGTAGGGGCGCAGCATTGCTGCGCCTTTCTGCCGCGCCAAGTCGCTCCCTGACACGTTCACTTCGATGTGATATATCTCCGCTAGAATTCCGTGGAGGCCAGCTACCGTGAATCACCGTTTGATCGCCAGGGCTATTGCCCTCATTTTCTTCGGAATCCTTTTCGCCGCTTATATCAATCACGATCACCAAAAATGGCGCCGCGCGGGCCGCGAACAATTTCTCGTTCACGAGGCAGATAGATTTGACCGCACAATTATTCGTGTACAACCATTTTCTGCTTTGGCCACCGGCAGTGTACTCGTGGTGGGCTTTTTCGGGGGACTCTACGAGATTGTGGTCCTGGTGCTTTCCGCGGTCCTCAAATCGATGGAGGTTCCCCATCCGCCGCAAGCTGGTAACGGTGGAATTCAAGTCAGTTGAGTTGCAATCCCAAGGAGTCTTTATGAATTCGCGTCGTTGCCTCAGGGTTTTCTCGGTTTTGCTCTTCCTGCCCGCGCCGCTGTTTGCCCAAGCCTTCCGGGTCGGCACCGCCTCCGCCACTCCCGGCGAAAAATCCACCGGCACTCTCGAAGTTCCCGCCGGTGTCGACGCCGCCACCAGCATCCCTGTCGTCATCGTCAACGGCGCCAAGCCAGGCAAAGTCCTCGCGCTCGTCTCCGGCGCGCACGGCACTGAGTACGTCTCTATCATCGCCATCGAAAAGCTCATCGCCGGTCTCGACCCCGCGCAGGTCACCGGCACCGTCATTCTCGTCCCGCTCATCAACATCCAGTCGTTCGAACAAAAAGTCCCGCACGTCAATCCCGTCGATAACAAAAGTATGAATCGCTTTTATCCCGGCAAAGCCGATGGCACGCAAACCGACCGCGCTTCCTACCTCATCACCAAGGAAATCGTCGACCGCTGTGATTACTTGATCGACTATCACGGCGGCGATCTCGACGAGAGCCTGCGCCCTTACGCCTACTGGGGCCCCACCGGCCGCGAAGCCCAGGACCGCACTTCCAAAGAAATGGTCCTCGCCTTCGGCCTCGATCACATTATTATCTGGCGCGAACGTCCCACCGATCCCGCCGCCACGCGCTACCTCGACAACACCGCCTCCGTCCGCGGCAAGCCTTCTATCGTCGTCGAAGCTGGTCACGCCGGTACCGTCGAGTCTGACGACGTGGCGCTCCTCGTCAACGGCACGCTCAGCACCATGCGCGCCCTCAAAATGCTTCCTGGCGAACCGCGCACCATCGAAAATCCTGTCTGGATTGAAAAATTAGTCGACGTCCTCGCCGACGGCCCCGGCATTTGGTATCCCCTCGTGAAGCGCGGCGCCTACGTCTCCGCCGGAATGAAGCTCGGCACCATCACCGATTACGTTGGCAAAGTCATCGCCGAGCCGCGCGCTCCCGTCTCCGCCGTCGTCCTTCACGTCAACGCCGTTCCTTCTCTCAAAAAAGGCGACAACATCGCCGACCTGGGCGTCCCCGCGGCCAAAGCTCCTTGATTTTTTCTACTGCGCGGGCCGCGCCAGCAATCCTCGGCTTCGCAACCAATTCGTCAGCAGCTTCGGCCACTCTCCTAGGAAGGGATCGCCGAGATCCAGACCCACACCGTGCGGCCCTTTTTCGAAAATATGCAGTTCTGCCGGAACGCCCGCTTTGTGCAGCGCCGCGTAAAACAGCAAGCTATTCTCCGACGGCACGCTCTTGTCTTCGCTCGTCGAGAATAGAAACGTTGGCGGCGTTTGCGCTGTCACGTGTTTCTCATTTGAAAGCTCTTCCAGTTGCCGCGGATCAGCATTCTCGCCGAGCAGTGCTTTCGCCGAGCTTCCGCGCAGTTCCGGCGCCATGAACGAAGTCACACCGTAACCGAGAATTGCGAAATCTGGTCGGCAGCTCACGCGGTCTGCGGGATCTTCCGCTCCGGCGTTTCCGCCGTCGAAATGCGTCTCCGCGGTCGAAGCCAGGTGCCCTCCCGCCGAAAATCCCATGATCCCGATGCGATCCGGCAGTACGTCGAATTCCTTCGCGCGCGCTCGCACCATTCGAATCGCTCGTTGCGCATCCCCCAGTTCAATCGGGTGGTGATATTTGGGTCCCAGCCGGTAAATCAGCACAAACGCCGCCACTCCCATCGAGTTCAGCCAGTTCGCCACTTGCCGCCCTTCGTGATTCGCCGCCAAGTGCGTGTATCCTCCGCCCGGCGCAATAATCACTGCGGTTCCTGAAGGATTTCCATGCGACGGCGGATAATACGTTAGCGTTGGTCTGTCGCTTTCATCAGAGCCGAGCGCTCCGGGCGCGCCGTGTTCCCACAGCAGCATCCTTTGCGGTTCGCCCGTATCGATCGTCGGCCGCGTCTGCGCGCCAACGGAGTGCGCAAAGGTGCACGCACAAAGAATGGCGGCAGCAATTTTTGCGCCGCGTTTTGTGACGTTTGGATGTACTGCTCGCATCGTTTGCGAACCTCCCCCATGAATTGCAGCTCACCGCCTTCAACGTCTTCCATCTGCTGACTCGATTCCGCGCCGCAGCATATCACTCCCGCCGCCGCTCGCCACCGGGGCCACGCAAATACAAAACGGCGCCCCGACTGCGTCGGTGCGCCGTTCCTTCCAACCACTTCGAAATGCAGACTCAGTTCTTGCTTGCCGACTGCTGCGGCGCATCTTGCCGCGGCGTCATGGACACCACAATGTATTCGCGCTCCTTATCGTCGCCGCCTTCTGCCACTCGCAAAATCAATTTGTCTTTGTGAATCCGGAATTGCGCGGCCTCCCCGATCGGCAGCAGCACCGGGTGCTTGTCATCTTTCGGCCGTATCCGGTAGACCACCCGCTCGGTCTGCAGCACATATTCCTGGCAAAGCACTTCCTGAGTCTTCTTGCTTTGCGCGTCCGTTCCCAGCAATTCACCCGCTACGGATTTCGAACCTTTTTCCTGCACCCCGCAGGACGTCGAGTCCATTCGCAGCAGAGTCCCTTTTTGATAGTCGGTACGTTCTTTGGCGGCGCACACGCCCGCAAAAACCAGGCACGCCGCGAGCGCATACATCTTGTTCGACATATGGATGCTCCCCTTTCCCCTCGAACATAAGGGACCGCACCTGCCAAGAAAATAGACCCGGCGTTTTCTTGTGCTCAATTTCTAATCACGGACGCCGTCCCCACTTGCCCGCACGCGATTCGCACCACTTTCCGGCGGCCTTCAGGCCCGCGCCTGTCGCGTTCAGTTGGTTCGCGCGGCGAACTGCCGATCCATGCTCATGGAGAGATTTTGATCCAGAACCACTGCCACGTAGCGCGAGCAGATTTGCATTTCACTTTTTGCCCACGCTGAAATGGCGGGAAGCTTCATGCGGAAAGCGTTGTCGAGTTTTTGAACCGCGCGGTAATACACCGATACTTCTCTGAGCCAGGGGCTTTTCTTTTTCAAATCAGGAGATATTTCGTCGCACAAATTCATGAGCGTGTGGAAATCGCCTCCGCTGATGGCCGCGCCGTCAATTCCAGCCGTCAGTTGCAGCGAGTCAGACAGCGGCTGACTGGCGGTTGTTATCCAGATCGCGCGCCATTGCGCGACCCCGAATTTCACCAGGGCGAAACACGCGAACACGAGGATGAAGACTGCGACCATATTTTGCTCACCGTAAGTTTCCTAGATTTCCCCTACCTGGCCAATGGAGCATGAGTACCAGCCAGATAGGACTCTTATGGAGTCCGGATATCACCGTAAGTGATTCGCAGGAAAGAGGTTAGGAAGCTGTCAGGAAAAAACGGTCTCTGGCTAGGCGTTGGGATTCTGGGCTAACTAGCTCATAAACTAGTCATGGAATAAAATTGACCCGGAAGCCCGGTCAGGCTAATTTGGCTAAGTGAGGGCTTGCCCCTCATTTCCACCCATGACTGAACCCCGCGTACATCCCATAGCGGCTTCTGCAACGGCCAGAGATCAGGCGATGGCGCGCGAATTTCAGAAAATGCAGAAGCGCGATTGGTGGCTGTGGGGTTACTCGATTTTTGTCTTTCTTCTCCTCGCCTTCGCCGTTACCGCTTTTTTTCTCCCGGTCGTGCGTTACGGCGCCCAGACCATCTTTAAGGTCAACATGGTTGATGTGGTTTTTGGTTTGATCGCTTTGGTCGTGCTCTTTAACGTCTACGCCGTTTCTCAAGCCATTCTCATCAGGAGGCTTCGTCGCCAGCTTGCCGAGAAGCAGGGCCATTCGGACCTTCTCCGCGACCTCGCCATGGTTGACTCATTGACTGGTCTTTATAACCGGCGCTTTGCCGAGCAACGATTGGCCGCCGAAGTGGCTCGTTCGGAGCGCAAGGGACACCCGCTCACGATACTCACTTTGGACCTGAACAATTTCAAGGAGATCAACGACACCCACGGCCATCCCGCCGGTGACCTGGTACTGCAGGAGTTTGCCGCCCGCCTGAATAACGTGATTCGGGGAGGCGACTTGGCGGTGCGTTTGGGCGGCGACGAGTTCCTCGTGCTCCTCCCGGAATGCACGACGCAGCAGCTCCAGCTTGTCCTGGGACGTCTCGGCTCATTGCAAGTGGATTGGCACGGCCTAAAGATTCCGGTCACCTTCTCCGTCGGATGGAAGCAGTACGAAATGGGCGAACGGCCGGAGCAAATGCTGGCGCGCGCCGATGAGCTCCTCTACACCAGAAAGCGGGCAGGTAAGAAATTGCAACCGTCAGGGCAACCCGCACAAACGGAAACGGAATCGGCGGCTCTCCACGTTTTGGTCGACCTCACCTGCCCCCGCTGCCACAAGAAAAACTCCGTTGCCTTGGACACCCATTCCGGCGCCAACGAGGCTGCTGCGCGCGAAGTTCAATGTGCCCACTGCAAGCAGGCTTGGGAGCCGATCCTTTCCGGTCCCATTGTGGCCGGCCCGTTTCCCAAATGATCTCGCCATAGAGATCTGCTGCGAAGCCTGCGGCCCTGCTCCGCGCTCATCCGCTAGAGCTAAAACGCGCGCCGCCTAATCCATGACGAAACTTCCGCTTCGATGGAAGAGTGTGCCTCGCGGCGATCCTCGAACCGCGCGCCCAGCGAGTACGCGTTGACCTCCAACGGGATGCCGTCGTGGCCACCGCCGGAAAGAAATCCGCGAACGTACAGTTCCGCGAAGCGGCCCACGCCGAGCTGGCGATATTGCTCCGCATGCACCAGTTCGTGGAAAAGCACTCCCTCGGAACAGGATTCCTTCGAGACGATTACATCTTTGAAGGTCACCGCCTCCATCAGCGCAAAATCGGGCAGACTTTCAAAGCCCATCGCGCGCAGTGTGGGGTAGAACGGTGGATTAGGAACCCGCTCGTCTTCCAGAATGAACAACCGGATCGATTTCAGCAAGTCGGCCCGGAAAAATGCGGACAACTTGGATATTTGCCCGCGCGACAAATTTGCTCCGCGCCCCCAAAACCGGTTGCGCTGCTTCGAAATGTACACCTCGGCCGCCTCGCAGATTTCCTTGATTTGCCCGGGTGAGAGATATGGGAGCGGCTTGTGGAACGATGATGTAGCGTGCTGCGACTGCGCCATCGGCGCTTCCCCCCTGTGAGTTGAGATAGTCGAACATGAGGTCCCCCGGGAAGTGCGCACGCTGGGCACGCCGCCCACCCAGCAAAATCTTAAAAGCAAAACGAAATTCGCGTCAACAAAATGTCTGCCGATTTGTCGAAACGGAAACGCCCGAGGGCGTGGGTGCGCAGCCGATTCCGTAACTCACTGCTGTAACCTTTGCTTCTTTCGCCTCGTAAACTTCTGCAGAACGCTCATTCTGTCCCCACGGAGGTCAAACCGATGGCTTCTTCCTTCACCAAAGGTCTTGCGCTTGGTGCCGCCCTTTTCGGCGGCCTGCAGGCGGGCGTGACCGCCAACCGAGCCTTCGTCCTGCTGCCGGCGTGGGAACGCCTCGGCGTCATTCCGTGGGCAAACTTCGCGCGCGCGGAAAACGTCGGCGTTGGAGCGCTTTTCTATCCGGTCCTTGGCCTTGCCGCACTGCTCTTCACGGTTTCCGCCGCGATTGCGCTTCGCTTGGACCGCACCGCTCGCGGTTTGCGCCGCTTTCCCGCGTACGCAGCGGCGCTGCTGGCGATTGTTTGGGCGACCGTCACTCGCGCGCTCATTCTCCCGGCGATGTTCGCTTTGCGGGACGCAGGCACTCATGCCGAGCAACTCCAGCAAATATTCCTGACCGTCTCCCGCTGGTCGGGAGTCAACGACGTCCTTCATATCCTCACGTTCGGTCTCAATCTCTGGGCCCTTGCCGCCGTTTTCTCCAGCACTAAAGCCAATTAAGACCAACCAGTCCGCGTCATCAACGCCTTCACACCTTTGCGTCCGTCCTCGCTACTGTTCGCGGTTGACTTTGCCACCCTTCTCGTTGCAAATGGACACGCGAGAAATACCATGCATCTCCCAGTCCCATGAACATTCTCGATCTTCTCGTCGGCAAGCCTCTGGCGACCACTGAAGAGCGCGCCGAGCAAGTCGGGCCGCTCCAGGGCATTCCCATCTTCGGACTGGACGCGCTCAGTTCCGCGGCGTACGGCCCGGAAGCAGCGCTCACCTTGCTCATTCCCTTAGGTCTCCTGGGGCTGAACTACATTGTTCCCGTCTGCGCGGCGATTATCGCGCTGCTCGTCATCGTTTATTTTTCGTATCTTCAAACGATTGCCGCTTATCCCGGAGGAGGCGGTTCGTATACCGTGGCGCGGTTCAATTTGGGAGCACGTCCCAGCCTGCTGGCGGCCGCGGCTTTGCTCACGGATTACATTCTCACCGCCGCTGTGGGAATTTCCGCCGGCGTCGGCGCGCTCATCTCTGCGGTTCCTTCCTTGCAGCCGCATACGTTGTCGTTTTGCGTCGGGATTCTCCTGGTGGTCACGATCGTCAATCTTCGCGGCCTCCGCGAAGCGGGACTGGCCTTCATGGTGCCAACGTATCTTTTTGTTGGAACGCTCTTGGTCGTCATTGGCGCGGGTCTGATTGCCGTATGGCGGAGCAGCGGACATCCCGCGCCCTTGACGCCCCTTCCGCCACCCTCGACCGCGACCGAAGCCGTCACCTACTGGCTGCTCCTAAAAGTTTTTGCCAGCGGCTGTACGGCGCTCACCGGAGTGGAAGCCGTCAGCAACGGCGTGAAGGCTTTTCGCGAGTCGGCGGTCAAGAACGCGCAGCGCACTCTCACGGTGATCATTTTCATTCTCGCCGTGCTTCTTGCCGGAATTTCCTACCTCGTCAAAGCCTACGGAATCGTCGCCACGCAGCCCGGCAGGCCCGGATACCAGAGCATCCTCTCGATGCTCACCTCCGCCGTTTTCGGCAAGGGCGTTTTTTACTACCTGACCATCGCTTCCATCCTGCTGGTCCTCTCGCTTTCCGCGAACACTGCCTTTGCGGACTTTCCGCGCCTCTGCCGCGCCATCTCGCAGAACAACTATCTTCCCCACGTATTCCGGTTTCGCGGACGCCGCCTGGTGTATACCTACGGCATCGTGACGCTCGCCTTGCTCACGGCTCTGCTGCTGGTTTTTTTCGATGGCGTCACGGACAGATTGATTCCGCTGTACGCCGTCGGCGCGTTTTTGGCTTTTACCCTGTCGCAGGCCGGAATGGTCGTGCATTGGTACAAGAAGCGCGGCCCTCATTGGCTCAAGAGCGCGGTCGTGAATGGCCTCGGCGCTTTTGTAACCGGCATAACCGTTTGCGTCGTGCTCATCGCAAAATTCGCGGAGGGCGCCTGGATCACGCTCCTTTTTATTCCGCTGTTGATGGTGTTCTTTGGCTTCGTGCGGCGCCACTATCACGCGGTGCGCGTGCGCACGGGCTGCATTGAACCGGTGCACGCGCATCAGGCTACGCATGTCATTGCCGTTGTTCCCATCGATCGCTGGAGCAGCATTACCAAACAGGGGCTCGAATTCGCCGCCAAAATCAGCAATGAAATTATCGGCATCCACGTGGAGCCCGATAAACATTCCGAGCTGCTGAAGCTGGAGTGGGAGCGTTACGTGGAGCCGCCGTTCCGCGAAGCCGGCCATCCGCCTCCCAAGCTTTTGATCCTGCCTTCGCCGTACCGATTCATTATCGTTCCCATCATTCAGTACATCCTCGACCTGTCCACGCAGCAGCCGCAACGCCGCATTGTCGTTGTGATTCCGGAACTCGTGGAAGGCCACTGGTACGAATATTTTCTTCACAACCAGCGCGGCCGCTTGCTGGAATGGATGCTGCTGGTGCGCGGCAATGAGCGCATCTTCACCGTAAGCGCGCCCTACTACCTTGGAGAACGCCCACGGTCCCGCTCGAAATAAATATCCGCGCTGCTCCTTTTTCACAGAAGAATTTCTCGATTCTCCTTGACACGCCCATCCCCGAGGAACATCATCATGTCGAGGTTTCGCAGTTTTAGGCGAAACTCCCGCTCCCTAGTCCGAGCGCAGTTCCTTGAATACCTAAGTTCCGCATCGAGCGCCAAGAGGGCAGTACGTCCTCTACTTCTTTTTCTCCGTTCGTGCGGGGCCTACCCAACTGTCCGACGTACAGGACTGCACGCCCCAGACCTCAGCGGTTCCAGTCCATAACACTCGAGCCCGACTCGCTTCTTGCGAGGCCCGTTGTTGTATCTCTCAAAAAGGAGAAACACCTCATGTCTGAAAATAACAAAGCTGTCGTCCGTCGTCTCATCGAAGAAGTTTGGAACAAGGGCAACCTGTCGCTCGCTGACGAGCTCTTTACCCCCAACTACGAACATCGTGACGCTTCGACACCCGATTTTGGGCGCGGCCCGGAGGGTGAAAGGAAACGGGCAACTCTCTACCGCACTGCTTTCCCCGACCTTCGTTTGACGATCGAGGACATCATTGCCGAAGGCGAAACAGTCATGACCCGTTGGTCCTGCCGCGGCACCCATAAAGGGGATCTCCGCGGGATTGCGCCAACCGGAAAGCAGATCAACATCTCCGGCGTGACCATCACCCGCCTGGAGAAAGGCAAGTTGGCAGAAGGCTATGTCAATTGGGACGCTTTGGGCCTTATGCAGCAGCTTGGCGTCGTCCCTGAGCTCGCCAAAACCAAAGCCGCTGGAAGGTAACCATCCTCACTTTCTCAAAAAACCCGGAAGGCCCGGCCACACCGTCGGGCCTTCCCTCAAATCTGCAGTTGGCCCATCCTTCCCCATTCCTACCGGCAAGCGTGGGGATTTTCTCTTCTCTAATTTCGAATTTCTAGTTTCTAGTTTCTAGTTTCGATTCTCCCGCCCCGCCCGCACCTGTTCCCGCTCCGAATGCAAAATCTTCCCACGCACACTCTTGGCCATGGGTCACCTCCAATTTTCTTGTCGGGGTATGCGGTCCCGTCCCGATACTACTCCCGTTTTACGCGGTCTGCGGCAACCAGCTCCTCCATCCACCGCGGCGTCGCCCATGAAGCCACTTCTGCCGACGATGAGTCTCAGCGCACCATCATTGCCTGCCGTGCATTGCCCCGATTCGGCAGCCAGAGTATCCTCTCCTTTCTCACGGAGGACTCGGATGCGAATCGGTGCGGCAGGGAAGCGGTTCATCTTCGGATTCATCTTCGGGACCATATTTTCAACTTCAGCGAACGCGCAGCAACTCGACCAGAAGGTCGGCCAGCACTTTGACCAGAAGCTTTATTCCGAAATGCGCTGGCGCTGCATCGGACCGTTCCGCGGAGGCCGCGCCGTGGCCGTCTCCGGCGTGCCGCATCAGCCGAATGTTTTCTACATGGCGGCCGTCAATGGTGGCGTCTGGAAGACCACGGATTTTGGAAACACCTGGAATCCGATTTTCGACGATCAGCCGACTGGCTCCGTCGGCGCGCTGGCCGTTGCTCCGTCCGATCCGAACATCATTTATGTGGGCAGCGGGGAAGGATTGCAGCGCCCCGATCTGGCGACGGGCGATGGAGTTTACAAATCCACCGACGCGGGAAAAACCTGGGCACATCTTGGTTTGCGAGACGCGCAGCAAATCACCGCGATCCTCGTCGACCCCAAGAATCCCAACCGCGTTTTCGTGGCCGCCGAAGGACATCCTTACGGTCCCAACACCGAACGAGGAGTGTTTCATTCGACCGACGGCGGGCAAACTTTCCAGAAAGTTTTCTATAAGGACGAAAACACCGGTGCTGCCGATCTGGCGTTCGATCCCACGAATCCGCAGACGATTTACGCGGTGCTGTGGGCCGCGCGCGTTGCGCCGTGGGAGGTGCGCAGCGGCGGCTCGATCTACATCGCGGGGAGCGGGCTGTATAAATCGACGGATGGCGGCGATACCTGGAAGCCGCTGACCAAAGGATTGCCGGGAGCAAGCGAAGGGCTTGGGCGAATCGGCATTGCCGTTGCGCCCAGCGATGCGAAGCAAGTCTACGTTTCCGCAGAGGCGACGAAGGGCGCGGGAGTTTATCGCTCGGACGATGCCGGCGAAACCTGGAAGCAAGTGAACGGCGACCGCCGCATCGGGGGCCGCGGCCCGGGCGCCATGGGAATTGCGGTGGCGCCGGACAATCCGGACGTGATTTACGTGGCGAACACGACCACGTGGAAATCCACGAACGGCGGAAAAACATTTGTGGGATTCAAAGGCGCGCCGGGCGGCGACGACTACCAGCGCATCTGGATCAGCGCGGAAAATCCGCAGATCATCGCGCTCAGCTCGGATCAGGGCACGGTGATCAGCGTGAACGGCGGCGCGACGTGGAGCAGTTGGTACAACCAGCCGACTGCGCAGTTCTATCACGTCACGACTGACAATCGTTTTCCCTACTGGGTTTACGGCGCGCAGCAGGAAAGCGGCTCCGTGGCGACGCAGAGCCGCAGCGATTACGGCGAAATTACTTTTCGCGATTGGCGGCTGCCGGGAATTTTCGAGTACGGCTACATCGCGGTCGACCCGCTGGACTCGAACATTCTTTATGGCGACTGGCTGACGCGCACCAAACAGGATATCGGCGAGTACGCCAAAGTTACGCCGGAGCCGATTCGCCGCGGCGAATATCGCTACACGCGCACGCTGCCGGTCGTTTTCTCGCCGCTCGAGCCGCACACGCTCTATTTTGCGGCCAACAAACTTTTCAAGACGACGGACGCGGGAAACAGTTGGCAGGTTATCAGCGACGACCTCACGCGCGAAACTTATGAGATTCCTGCGAACCTCGGCGCTTTCGCCGCGAGCGATCCGGAAAAAGGAAAGCATCGAGGCGTTATTTACGCTGTAGCGCCTTCGTTCAAAGAAGCGAGCACGATTTGGGCAGGCACCGACGATGGACTGATGCACATTACGCGCGATGGCGGAAAATCCTGGCAAAACATCACGCCGCCGCAGTTGAAGCCGTGGAGCAAAGTTTCGATTATCGAAGCATCGCGCTACGATGCGGGCACGGCGTACGCAGCGATCAATTCGTTCCGGCTGGATGATTTGCGCGCGCACATTTATCGCACACGCGATTATGGAAAAACGTGGACGGAAATTACGCGTGGTATTCCCGATGGCGGCGCCAGCAACGTGGTGCGCGAAGATCCGGTGCGCCAAGGATTGCTGTTCGCGGGGACGGAAGGCTCCGTCTACGTTTCGTTCAACGATGGAGACGATTGGCAGCCGCTGCAGTTGAATTTGCCCCACACTTCGATGCGCGACCTGGCGATTCATGGCGACGATCTGATTGTTGCCACCCATGGCCGCTCGTTCTGGATTCTTGACGACATCACTCCGCTGCGGCAACTGAACGCGGACGTTGCCAAAGAGAGCGTACATCTCTTCGCGCCGCACGAAGCGATTCGCGTCCGCTGGAATCGCAATCCCGATACGCCGCTGCCGCCGGAAGTTCCTGCGGGGAATAATCCTCCCGATGGCGCGATCATCGATTACTACCTCGCGTCCAGTGCGAGCAAACCGGTGACACTGGAAATTTTCGACGAACAGAATCACTTGGTGCGTCGCTATTCCAGTTCCGACAAAGCTGAGCCGTTGGAAAAAACAGCGAGTGAGCATCCGATTCCGATGTATTGGGTACGTCCAACGCAAATACTATCGGGGGCAACGGGCATGCACCGCTTTGTGTGGGACATGCATTACGCGCCGCCGGATTCGCTAAGCCACGAATTCCCGATCTCCGCGATTTTGCACGACACGCCGAAATATCCGCTCGGAGCGTGGGCTCTGCCGGGAAACTACACGGCGAAGCTGACGGTTGACGGCAAGAGCTATTCTCAGCCGCTCGCGGTGAAGATGGACCCGCGCATCAAGACTTTGCCTGCGGATCTTCGCAAACAATTTGAGATGGAGAGCGGTTCAGTCGAAGGCATGAAGGAAAGTTTCGAAGCGCTCGCGCAGGTTCGGTCCGTGCGCGCGCAACTGAAGGAGCGTGCGGCCAAAGCAGGGAAGGGCGCACTGGCCGACGCGATCGCTGCTCTCGACAAACAAGCCGCCGAACTGGAAGGCGCGGCGCAGAGCAATTTCTTCGGGCTGCCGCCGGGTGCGAAGCAGCCGGAGAATTTTTCCACCCTGAACCAGCATTTCGCAGGAGCCCTGGCGGTTGCAGACAGTGCGGACACCCCGCCGACGACGCAAGCTACCGCCGTGTACAAGGAACTCGAAGAAAATCTTGGGAAACTGGTCGCGCAGTGGACGAAAATCCGGCAGCAGGATATTGCCGCGCTTAACGCTGAGCTGAAGAGAGCCGGATTCACCGCGGTCGATCCGAATAAGTCACCGGAAGTCTCACCCTCCGAGGACGCGGATGGAGATGACCAGCCATGAGCTGTTGCCGGGCACTCGATTCTCGAAAGGGACAGGAATGAGGAGTCTGCGTGCGTCTCGAATCGTGCTTGGTTTTACGTTTCTCTGCTGCATTGTTTTTGTGATGCCGGGTATTGGGCGCGCGCAGCAGATTCCGGAATCGCTCTATGCGGAAATGAAATGGCGGATGATCGGGCCGTTTCGTGCAGGGAAAGTGAACGCCGTGGCGGGCGTGCCGGGAAATCCAGCAGTCTATTATTTTGCGGCGGACGGCGGGGGAGTGTGGAAAACGACGGATGGCGGCACGGTGTGGAAACCGATTTTCGACAAGGAGCCGGTCGCGTCGATGGGAGCGATGACGCTGGCACCTTCGAATCCGAACATCATTTACGCGGGAACGGGCGTCAATACAATTTTTGCCGACAGCAGTTACGGGGATGGAGTTTACAAGTCCGTTGATGGCGGGGAGAACTGGCAGCACGTTGGATTGGAGGATTCGCGACACATCGGGAGGATCCTGGTCGATCCGCGCAATCCGGACCTTGTGCTGGTCGCGGCGATGGGCCACAGTACGGGGCCCAACGAAGAGCGAGGAGTTTTCCGGTCGACGGACGGAGGACGAAGTTGGAAGAAAGTCCTGTACAAAGACAATGTCACGGCGGCGATTGATCTTTGTTTTGAGCCGGGAAATCCGCGCGTGGTGTACGCGACACTGTGGCACGGCATTCGCAAGCCGGGACAAAAAGGAACTTCGTACGGGCCCGGCAGTGGGCTCTACAAGTCCGTGGATGAAGGTCTTACCTGGACGCAAATTACGGGGCACGGACTTCCGGAAGGAGAGTGGGGGCGAGCGGGAGTTGCGGTTGCGCTGGGAAATCATGGACAGCGCGTGTACGTGATTGTGGAAGCCAAGGAGAAAAAAGGAGGGCTGTACCGGTCCGACGACGCTGGAGCGACGTGGAAAAAAGCGACGGAGGACAAGCGGATCGAAGGGTTTTGGTACATGAGCGAGATTTTCGTGGACCCGAAGAACGCCGACATTGTTTATGTGCCATCGCAAAACTTGTACCGTTCGAATGACAGCGGGCACACGTTCAAGGCGATCAAGGGCGCGCCCGGCGGCGATGACTATCACAGCGTTTGGATCGATCCGACAAACTCGCAGCGAATCATGCTGGGAGTCGACCAGGGAGCAACCATCAGCCTGGACGGAGGAGAATCCTGGAGCCCTTGGTACAACCAGCCGACGGGAGAGTTCTACCGCGTGGCGACGGATCACCGGTTTCCTTACTGGGTGTATGGGCCGCAGCAGGACAGCGGCACGGCGGGGATCACGAGCCGCGGAAACAATGGACAGATCACGGAGCGCGATTGGTCTCCGGTGGGACCAGGAGAAAGCGGCTACACGATTCCCGATCCGCTGGATCCCGATGTGGTTTACAACGCAGGGCCGGCTGGCAGCGTCGTTCGATTGTCGAAAACAACCGGACAGGCGCGGGATATTTCGCCAGCGCCGGTCTCTTTTGGCAGCAAGTACCGATTCAACTGGACGATTCCAATGGTTTTTTCGCCACAAGACCCACACCTGCTTTATCTGGGGACGCAATTTCTGCTAAAGACGTCCAACGAGGGCACGAGCTGGGAAGCAGTGAGCGGAGATTTAACGCGCATCCGGCCGGATGAAAAGGATGAGAAGCAAGCGCGAGGGACGATCCTGACAATCGCCGCTTCGGATGTGAAAGAAGGAGTGATCTGGGTTGGGACGGACGACGGAAACATCCAACTGACGCGGGACGGCGGAGCAACGTGGCAGAACGTCACTCCGACCGTGGTATCCGAGTGGAGCGCGGTCAACATCATCGAAGCGTCGCACTTCGATGCGGGAACGGCTTACGCTGCGGTGAATCGAAACGGCTTGGATGATTTGCGGCCGCATATCCTTCAGACGCGCGATTTTGGAAAAACGTGGCAGGAAACGGTCAACGGGATTCGCGGCGGCGATTTTGTCCGGACGGTGCGAGAAGATCCGATTCGCAAGGGATTGCTGTACGCCGGGACGGAACGCGGAGTGTATGTCTCGTTTGATAGCGGAGATCATTGGCAATCACTGCGGCTGAACATGCCGGTCGTAGCCATCCATGATTTGGCGATCGAACAAGATGACTTAGTGGCCGCGACGTATGGCCGGGCGTTTTGGATCCTGGATGACGTCACGCCGCTGCGGCAACTGGATGGACCAAGCGCCACGACGGGTGCACATCTCTTTGCACCGCGAGCCGCCGTCCGCGTGCGGCGCGACGAAAACCAAGACACGCCGCAGCCGCCGGAAGTTCCTGCGGGAAAGAATCCTCCCGACGGCGCAATCCTGAATTATGTTTTGCCGGCGAATTCCAGCGGAGACATTCAACTGGAAATCTACGATACGGATCACAAACTGGTGCGGAGTTTTTCCAGCGCGGTGGCGCCGAAAGAACCCGAGGAAACTGCTTTCGTGGCGGAGTATTGGATCGCGCATCCTGAGCCGCCTTCGAAAGCTGCGGGAATGCACCGTTTTGTTTGGAATCTGCGGTACGCCGATCCACGAGCCATGCACCCGCAATCTCCCTACAATTATCCGATCGCCGCGATTGTGGGCGAGACGCCGTTGCCGCCGCAGGGACCACTGGTGCTGCCGGGGAGGTATGAAGTGCAGTTGAAAGGGGGCGGACAAGTTTTTCGCCAGCCGCTGGAAGTCAAGATGGACCCGCGCGTGGCAGCGGCACGCAACGAATTGCAAAGTTCGCTGGAACTGCAATTGAAAATCTCCGCGCTGCTCGAGAAAAACTTTGATGGCTACCAGCAGGCAAAGGAGTTGCGCAAGAGGCTGGCCGATTTGATGAAGCGCCCTAAGGAAGACCCGGTTGCCGTTCCGGCGAGTGCGCTGGATGCAAAAGTCGCAGCCCTCCAAGGCGAACCCACTTCGATATTGGAGACCCCTAAAACCACGAGCTTCATGGCCGTGAACGATGCGTTGACCGCGTTGATGGCGCTGGTGGATGGCGCGGACTTCGCCCCGTCGGAAGAATCATTCGTGGCCTACCGGCGGATCTGCAAAGGAGAGAACGAAGCCCTTGCGGGTTGGCAGGAATTGAAGAACAAAGACGTGGGTGCGCTGAACGTCCTGCTCGGGAAGGGCAGTCTCGCGCCGTTACCCGAGTTCCCGAGTCTGGCTCCCGACTCGGCTTGCGGGAACTAATCGGGAAGTCACAGCCACGGTAATTATTTGTTGGGGAACGCCGGGGAATACTGGCGACCTGCAACCGAATATTCAGGCTCAAATTGACAGCAAAGCGGACAAGTGGAAAACTGCACCAGACGACACCTCGGACCTTTCACAAGGCAGCGACCGCAGGGGTTGAAGTGAAACACTCTAACCTGAATTACTTGCTGTGCTGCTTGATGGTCTTCCTGGCGGCAGCGTTGCACGCGCAAGCTCCTCCGCCCCCCGCGGCAACTGCGGGGGTTTCTGCGGCAGATTCCAGGCCGGGCGAACCGACGAAATCAGCGCCACCGCCGAAGCCGTTAGACACGGCTGCGCGCCTCTACCGGACCGGCAAGCTGGCGGAAGCCGAAGCTGCATACAAGGAAATTCTCCGGAACGAGCCTCAGTCGGCGGCTGCATACGTCGGATTGGTACACGTGAATCTCCGGCAAAAAAAGCTGCCGGAGGCCGAAGCGGCGCTCACCAAGGCCGTGGAGATCGGTTCGAACTCGAATGCAGTCCGCGTTGCGCAAGGCGAAGTGCATTTCCGGCAGGGAAAGATTTTGGAAGCGCAGGACGACTTTACTCCGCTCGTGAAGGCGAACGCACCGGAGGCGCGTGCTTACCTGGGACTAGGCCGGGTTTATTGGGCTGGGTCGGTTCGGCTTCACGCGAAGCTGATGTTCGAACTCGCGCACGACAAGGATCCTGACGATCCCGACATCCGAAGATCCTGGCTGTTCACGCTCAGCCGCAAAGAGCGCATCAAAGCCCTGAAGGGGATTCTGTC
>Ga0137395_10000045_pt1 | contig 34751 bp, 33 predicted proteins | sample czobulk216metaG_FD_108283 | JGI IMG/M metagenome (GOLD analysis project Ga0137395, IMG submission 108283) | Vadose zone soil microbial communities from Angelo Coast Range Reserve, California, USA - czobulk2.16 metaG | ecosystem: Environmental > Terrestrial > Soil > Vadose zone | place: USA...
AGCGCGACGAGGCGCCAGTAGTAACTGAGATAGGAGTAGAGCAGCTTCATTGCGATCGATTCTACATGTGATAATGCGCTGACCTCCTTGACCACCCATTTGGGCAGTTCCTCTCAGCTTCACGACGTGGTCGCACGTTACTGGGGATACTCGACGTTTCGTCCGCTGCAGCGTGAAGCGATGGACGCCGTCCTTGCCGGCCGCGATTCGATCGTCGTGCTTCCGACCGGCGGCGGCAAATCGCTGTGCTTCCAGGCGCCGGCGGTCGTGCATCCGGGCCTCGCGCTCGTCGTCTCGCCGCTGATCTCGCTGATGAAGGATCAGGTCGACACACTCGTCGGCAACGGCGTGCCGGCCGGGCTGTACAACAGCTCGCTCGCGCCCGACCAGAAAGCATCGGTGATTGCCGGTCTGCGGCAGGGCCGCTATCGCCTCCTCTACGTGTCGCCCGAACGGCTCGTCGGCGAAGGCGCCGACGGTTTTCTCTCGCTCCTGTCGTCGTGTCAGGTGAGTTTCGTTGCGGTGGACGAAGCGCACTGCATCAGCCAGTGGGGGCATGATTTCCGGCCCGAGTACCGCCAGCTCGGACGGCTCCGTCAACTGCTGCCCGGCGTCGCGCTTCATGCCTACACGGCCACGGCCACCGAGCGTGTCCGGCGCGACATCGCGGCGCAGCTGGCACTCAAAGATCCGGTGGAGTTTGTCGGGTCGTTCGATCGTCCGAATCTCGTCTACCGGGTGCTGCCTCGCGCGACGCTGAAGAAGCAAATCCTGGACGTGCTGGAGCGCCATCGGCGGGAGGCGGGCATCATCTACTGCACATCGCGACGCGAAGTGGACGCGTTGGCGGCGTGGCTCAGCTCCGTACCCGGCCTCGGCGTTCAAGCCCTGCCGTATCACGCCGGGCTTTCCGACGCCGAACGGAGCCGCAACCAGGACGCCTTTCTCAGCGAGCGCGCCGACGTGATCGTCGCGACGGTCGCGTTCGGCATGGGCATCGATCGGTCGGACGTCCGGTTCGTCGTGCATGCCGGAGCGCCGCGATCGCTCGAGCACTACCAGCAGGAATCAGGACGCGCCGGCCGAGACGGACTGGAAGCCGAGTGCCTGCTGATCTACTCGGCGGCCGACTTCATGCGGTGGCGGGTGATGCTCGAGCGCAACGGCGAATTCACCGAGGCCTCGCGAACGCTGATGCGCGGCATGGAGCGATACGCAACCGGCGTCGGCTGCCGGCACCGCCAGCTGGCCGAGTACTTCGGCGATCGCTATCAGTCCGCCGGCGGCGGCGGATGTGCGGCCTGCGATTACTGCCTCGACGAGCTCGAGGCCGTCGCGTCGCCGGTGCGGCTCGCGCGGCAGATCCTGTCGTGCGTCGCGCGCGTCGGTCAGCGTTTCGGCGCCATGCACGTCGCAAGCGTCCTTCGCGGGCACGCGTCAGAACCTGGTCGGACGCGTGGTCACGAGAAGCTCAGCACCTTCAACCTGCTGCCGAACATGCCGGTGACGGAGGTCCGCGGCTACATCGAGCAGCTCGCCGGCCTGGGCCTGCTGCAGCAGACCGGCGACGAATACCCGGTTCTGGGACTGACGGCGTCCGGCACTGCGCTGCTGAAAGACGAAACGAGCTTCCCGGGACTCGCGCTCGCGCGCCAGCGGGCGCCGCGGAAGGACAAGGCGCGCACGCCATCGCGCGTCGAAGCCGAGTCGTGGCAGGACGTCGATCGCGATCTGTTCGAGCGGCTGCGCGCCGTCCGGCTCGACATCGCCCGCGCGCGCGGCGTGCCGCCGTACGTGATCTTCCACGACGCGACCTTACGGGAAATGGCGCGACTGCGGCCCACCTCTATTCATGCGCTGCTCGGCGTCAAAGGCGTCGGCGCGCGCAAGGCCGACGATCTCGGCGAGATCTTCCTCAGCACGATCCGAGATTCACCGGCTTAGCGGGACTCAACAGAGTTGCCCGCCGTTGCCCTCGTTCTCGTGCGGGCTGGCAGCATTCCTGCAGGGATGGCCGATAGAGTTGTCATGGACGTCCTGCAAGAACTCCTCGCGACCGACGAACGGCGAGCCCTCGAATTCTTCGTCGTCGGGCTTCGAGACGTCTCCGAGCCGACGGTCGACGGGCAGGAACTGTTGTACAACGCGAGTGTCCTCGCGCATTACGCGCAAGTGTCAACTTGCGCGGACACCGACCTGCCGGCGCCGGCGAGCCTGAGCGAAGTGTTCGATCGGTTCGTCGCCGACACGAGCCTGCACGCCGACAGCCGCATGATGGAAGCCGCGGGTGCACAATGTCTGCTTCTCGCAGGATTTTTTGAGGCGCAGATGCGGGCGAGGCACAGCATCCGGTGGTACGCGACGCTTGGCGCCGGTTTCTTCGGCCGCGCGGCCGTCCAGGAAAGCTCCCCGAAGAAAGCGCAGCTGCTGCGTGCGATCGCCCACGGCTTCGAGCCGTGGCGCAAGCGGCACGCGCGCCTCGGCCGGGAGTTGCGGGATCAGGCGTATCTGCTCAGGCCCACGCCGCCGGTCATGTAGGGCGAGAACCTAATTCGCCTGCTGGCGCAGCGTGAGCTTCTGCACGCGCCAGCTGCCGATCTCTCCCACCCACAGTTCGTTGTCGACGCGGCAGTCGATCGCGTTCGCGACGTCGAACTCCTTCGGCAGCTTGCCGGCCCGCCCGAAGCGGCCGACGAGTTTGCCGTTCAAATCGAGCTTGTAGATCTCGCCGTTCACGTCGAGATCGGTCAGCGGATTTGAGTTCGAGCTGTAGAGGAACTGCCGTGGTCCGCGCGTGATGCACAGCGCCGACGGCGTGCCGACGTTCAGAAACTGCGTCTTGAACATGCCGTCGCCGTCGAAGACCTGGATGCGCCGGTTGCCCTTGTCGGCCACATAGACGTTGCCCTGCGCATCGATAGCAATCCCGTGCGGCTGGTTGAACTGGCCGGGTTGAAGGCCGCGTTGTCCCCACGACCGAATGAACTTTCCGTTCTTGTCGAACTTGGCGATGCGCGCGTTGCCGACGCCATCGGCCACGTAGATGTTGCCGGCCGCGTCCCACGCGACGTCCGTCGGCCCGTTGAACACGTCGCTCTGCGCGCCTGCACCCGGAGGCCCGCCGCGCCCTCGTCCGGCCGGCGCCGCTTCGGCGTCGGCGCCGCCTGGCACTCCCGCGCCGCGTCCTCCGCCGGCGGCGGCTGCACCACCGCCGCGGCCCTCGCCGGCCGGCGCAGGCAGCGGGGCCGGCTGAACGGGCGGCGCGGCCGGCACGCGTTCAGATTCCGATTTCCTGCCGAGCAGCATCAGCAGCTGTCCGTTCGGATCGAACTTGATCACCATGCTCGACATCTGATCGACGATCCAGATGTTGTCCTGCGGATCGACGCGCGCCTGCTGCGCCACGAGAAACCCGTACGTGTCCTGACCGATTTCGCGAACGAACTTGCCCGTCCGATCGAACTGAAACAACCGCGATCCGCCGTGCGCGAACGGCCTCGCCGTCCCGAACGTCATCGTCGGGTGGCCGGTGCGCGTGTAAACGAAGACGTCGCCTTTCGAATTCGTCGCCACGCCGGCTGCCTCGCCCAGGTGGATGTTCGCCGGGAACTTCAGCGGATCCGCCGACTCGAACGCGATCTCCGGCACGGCAAACTGCGCGGTGAGGACCGTGCCCGCGACGAGCGCCGCCGCGGCGGTGATTGTAGCCAGCCGTCTCATAGCTATCTCCCCGCCGCGACCTTCGCGGCCTGCGGCTTGAGCATCAACTTCTGTACCCGCCACGACTCGATCTCCGCGACGTAAATCTGATCGGGATTACGGCAGTCCATCATGTGCACCACCTGGAATCCGCCGAATTCCTTGCTCGCATGGCCGAAGCGGCCGAGGATCGTGCCGTCGAGCTCCATCTTGTAGATCTCGCCCGTGTTCTCCCACGTCCCTGGACCGTTGCCGTTGGGGTTCGAGTTGGATGTGAACAGGTACTGATGGGGACCCGGCGAGATGCAGACGCTCCACGACGTGCCGATGTTGTCGTAGATCGCCCTCAGGACGAGGTTGTTGTCGAACACCTGCATCCGGTTGTTCGTGCGGTCGGCAACGTACACGTTGCCCTGCGCGTCGACGGCAAGACCGTGCGGCAGGTTGAACTGGCTCGGCTCCGATCCCGGCCGCTCGCTCCCGACCTGCTTCAGGAACCTGCCGCTCTTGTCGAACTTCACCACGCGGTGGTTGACGTAGCCGTCCGAGACGAAGATGTTCCCTTGCGCGTCCCACCCGACGTCGGTCGGGCGGCCGAACGAATACTTCTCCGCCGGCGGCGTCGGACCCGCGGGCGTCGACGACAGCATCCCCAACGCGGCTTCGGGCCGGCGGCCGAGCACCATGACGATTCGGCCTTCGGGATTGAACTTGATGACCATGTTCGTTCCCTCGTCGACCGCCCAGACGTTGTCCTGCGGATCGACGCGCACCGAGTGCGCGAACTCGAATCCGTAGCTGCCTTCACCGAGCTCGCGGACGTAGGTGCCCTTCTCGTCGAACTCAAAGAGCCGCGTGTTGGCGCTGCGCGTGTAGACGAAGAGGTGACCTTTCGAATTGGTCGCCACGCCCATCGCTTCGCCGAGATAAAGGCCCGGCGGCATCTTGAGCAGGTTGGGTACCGAATCGTACGGAATCTCGGGGACGTTCTGCGCTTTGGCTTTGGCCTGGGCAAACGCCGGACTCGCGGCCAGCCAGGCCAGACCCGCCACAACAAACGCGCGCCGAAGCAGTAAACGCATGCTGACCTCCGCGTGAATGCGCAGTTGGTATCACGCGCAGACGGCGAGGTCAAGAACGGTCTGGCAGCGGCGCGCCAAGCAACAGGCGGTTCTTTGGCGTGATCGCGGCGGGAATCGATCGAGTCCAGACCTGATAGCCCTGCTCCCGCAGGCGCACCGCCCGCATGAGGTCGATCGCCATCGCGCCCTCCACCCAGCCGTCGAGGTCTCCCCGATCGCAGACAGCCAGATCGTGACAGCATGGCAGCACCGCGACACGCGCGCGGGCCGCCGATGCACGCTCGAGGACGACATCCGTCAAGCGGCCGCACGCGTGGCTCGAGACGACGATATCAGTGCTCGTGATCTCGACGTCGGGATCATCCATTCCGCGAACCACGAACTCGACGCGCCCGGCCAGGCGTGGCCACGCATGCGACAGCACGTCGTGCAGCTTGCCGCAGGACGGCGGCAGCGCTGTGTCGACAACCATCGCTGATGGCGATGAGTCGTCCAGCAGCAGCATCACCTGTCCGAGCAGCCCGTGTCCTGCGCCCAGGTCGACCACGCGTCCGCCGCGGAACAGCCGGCGCACCCGCTTCGCCATCTCCCACGCCTCGTACAGCTCCTTTCGCGGCAAACAACCGGCGCGACATGCGGCGCGCGCGGTGCGATGAAACAGCGTGGATCCGGGGAAACGCTCGAGATCGCGATCCGTCAGGCGGGCGCTCGAGGAAGGCGAGAAGGTGATCACCGTGGCACTTAGTCCCTGTCTCGCCTGACGGCGACCTTCTTCCCTCGAATCATCGTCGCCTTCAGTGCGGCAATGATGCCGTCAGCGAGCGAATCAGGCACTTCGACGAGCGAGAAGTTGTCGCCGATTTCGATTGCGCCGACCGACCGCGACGTCACGCCGGCTTCGCCCGTGATGGCGCCGACGAGATCACCTGGCCGGATGCCCGCCTTTCGACCGGCTCCGAGGAACAGGCGAATCATGGCTCCGTCATCGTCTGCCCGCGCCGTCGCGCGGCCCTTCTCGTGCTTCACCAGCCTCGGTCGCTTGTCGTGATGCTTTCCAGACCACCCACCTTCCCAGCCCGCGGTGCCAATTCGCCCCGGCTTTCGCGATCCTCCCGCCAGGTCCGGCGCTGGCGCCGCCACAACAACTGGAATCTCGCGGTCATTGCCGTCGCCCACGGCCGCGGCATGCGCCATGCCGACTGCTGCCGCGGCGATATCGACAATGTCGAACTCCTGCACCAGCGATTCGACGACGACGCGCGTGTGCTCGAGATTCCCGGCGAGGATGCGTTCGCGGAGTGAGGCCCGCGTCAGATCGAGTTGACGTGCTCGCAGATCCGCAACCGTCGGCACGGTCGCGATTTCGATCCTGGTTCGAGTGAAGTTCTCAATATGCTTCAGCAGCCGGTGCTCGCGTGGTTCGGCCAGCGTAATGGCCGTGCCGCCGCGTCCCGCGCGGCCCGTGCGTCCAATGCGATGGAGATACGCCTCGGGCGACGCAGGCACGTCGTAGTTGACGACGTGCGAGAGGTGTTCGATGTCCAGGCCCCGGGCGGCGACGTCGGTGGCAATCAGCACATCGGCCTTCTTCGAACGGAAGAGGCCCATGACGCGGTCGCGCTGCCTCTGCTCCATGCCGCCGTGGATTGCTTCGCTCCGATGCCCGTGCGCGTTGAAGGTTTCGACGAGCGACTCGACTTCCATTCTGGTGCGGCAGAACACGAGCGTAGCGACCGGATCTTCGATGTCGAGAATGCGTGTGAGCGTCGCCGGCTTGTGCGCGCGGGCCACGATGTAGGCCACCTGCCGGACGCGCGGCACTTTCCCGGCAGCTGTTTTCTCGCGCGCGATCGTCACGCGCGCCGGATTTTTCAAGTGCCGCCCCGCGATCGTCAGAATCCGCGCAGGCATCGTGGCCGAGAAGAGCGCCGTCTGGCGCGTGCCTGGAGTGCCTTTGAGAATCGCGTCGAGGTCGTCGGCGAAGCCCATGTCAAGCATCTCGTCGGCTTCGTCGAGCACCAGGACGCGGAGGGCGTCGAGCTGCAGCGTTTTTCGACGCATGTGATCCAGCGCTCGCCCGGGCGTCGCGACGACGACGTGGGCTCCGCGCTCGAGCCCGCGGATCTGCGAGTGCATCGGCGCGCCGCCGTACAGCGGCAGCACCGTCAGACCGACGCCCTTGGCATACTTGTGGACCGCCTCGGCGACCTGCATCGCCAGCTCGCGCGTCGGGACCAGGACGAGGCCGCACGTGAGCTGCTGCTCAATGGCGGTCTGTCGCGCCTCGCGGATGCGCTGCAGCATCGGCAACGCGAACGCCGCAGTCTTGCCCGTCCCGGTTTCCGCCTGGCCCAGCAGGTCGCGGCCCTGGAGCAGCAAAGGAATCGTCTCGCGCTGGACCGGCGTGGGCTCTTCGTATCCGAGGGCGGACACGACGTCGGTGAGCTCGCGGCAAAGGCCGAGCTTCGTGAATGTAGTCGCTGCGTCAGGTGAGGTCACGTCGCAATCATGTCATCTTCGAGCAATCGCTCGCCGGGACTAGAATACCGGTTTCGATGATCGACAGGAGGGACGCGTGAGCGGAGTACGAGTGCTTGTCGGGACGCGCAAAGGCGCGTTCATTCTGACCTCAGACGGCAAACGGGAGCGCTGGGATGTCAGCGGACCACACTTCGGCGGCTGGGAAATCTACCACCTCAAGGGATCGCCGGTGGATCCGAACCGGTTGTATGCCTCGCAGTCCAGCGGATGGTTCGGACAAACGATGCAGCGGTCAAGTGACGGCGGCAAGACGTGGGAGACCATCGGCAACAAGTTCGCCTACGACGGCATCCCCGGCACGCACCAGTGGTACGACGGCACGCCGCATCCCTGGGAATTCAAGCGCGTGTGGCACCTCGAGCCGTCGCTGACCGATCCCGACACGGTCTACGCCGGCGTGGAAGACGCCGCGTTGTTCAAGACCACCGACGGCGGACAGACGTGGAGCGAGCTGTCAGGCCTGCGCGGCCACGGAACCGGCCCGAAGTGGGCGCCTGGCGCCGGCGGCCTGTGCCTCCACACCATCCTGATCGATCCGTTCAACCACTCGCGGATCTACGTCGCGATCTCGTCGGCCGGCGCGTTCAGGTCGGACGACGGCGGCGCCTCGTGGAAAGCGATCACCAAGGGCCTGTATTCGAAGTATCTGCCAGACCCGACCGCCGAGGTCGGCCACTGCGTGCACCGCATCGCCATGCACAAGTCGCGTCCGCAGGTCCTGTTCATGCAGAAGCACTGGGACGTCATGCGGACCGACAACGCCGGCGATTCGTGGGAGGAAATCAGCGGGAACCTCCCGACCGACTTCGGCTTCGTCATCGACGTCCACGCGCAGGAACCCGACACGATCTACGTCGTGCCGATCAAGAGCGACTCCGAGCACTATCCGATGGACGGCAAGCTGCAGGTCTTTCGCAGCCGCACGGGCGGAAACGAGTGGGAGGCCCTGACGAAGGGCCTGCCCCAGCGCGACTGCTACGTCAACGTGCTGCGCGACGCGATGGCGGTCGACTCACTCGACAAATGCGGCGTCTACTTCGGAACGACGGGCGGCCAGGTCTACGGATCGGCCGACGCCGGCGACAACTGGACGCCGATCGTCAGCCATCTGCCGGCCGTCGTGTCTGTTGAGGTACAAACGCTAAAGTAGGGCGGGCCTTTCAGGCCCGCCAAGGAATATGGTCCGCATCGAACTTCCGCAGCATCTCCGGACGCTTGCGCACGTCGGCGTCGAGATCTCGGTCGACGTACCGGGACAGGTGACGCAGCGATCCGTCATCGACGCGATCGAGGCCTCCTATCCGATGCTGCGCGGGACGATTCGCGACTACGCGACCGACCGTCGCCGTCCGTTTCTGCGCTTCTATGCGTGCACCGAGGATCTGTCGCACGACCTGCCCGACGTGCCGTTGCCAGAGGCCGTCGCTTCGGGCGCGGAGCCGTTCCTCATCGTCGGCGCGCTGGCTGGCGGTTAGGGGCGCGACCGCACGCTACTGGTTCTTCAACCACTCGATGCCGGCGGCGATCAGTTCCCAGCCTTTGAATCCGGCCAGAATCAGGACGATCACACCGGCCACCCACCCCGCAAGCCGCCGCAGCCGCCCTTTCCCGTGCAGGCTGTCCGCGATCAACCACACCAGAATCATGAACGCCGACGGCAACAGCAGCAGCAGCACACCGGCGGCGACAACCCGTCCCGAGTAAAGGCCTGACACGAACGTGCGCAGCAGCAGCGACGCGACGACGAGGAGGCCGCCGCAGAGCGCGGCGAGCGCCGCCCAGTGCTCGACGACGATGCGACGGAGGCTGCCGGGCACCGCGATTTCGACGAGCTGCCAGAACGCACCGCCCAGCCGCGCAATCCACGCGCCCGGCGCGGTCGTCGCGTGGTACTTACGTGCGAGTCCCTCCAGCATCTGACCGACCACGCGAACGGCCCGGCCCAGCGTCCGCGCAGACTGGTCGGCCGGAAGCGAAGGGTCGAACTGATAGCCGTCGCGATAGAACTGGAGCAATTGCTTTGGCTCGAGACTTTGCCGGACGGCCGCTTCGAGCACATTGGCCGGCACATTGGGAACCGAGCCGGTCTCGTTCGCCGCCGAGTGGCGGGCGGCCTTCTGCGCGAGCGATTTCACGACCTCATTGGCCACCGCCGCCTGATCCCGCGGAACGACGAACGACTGCAGGATCTCCTCCTGCGCTTCGGCGATGAGTTCGTCACGAAGCGCGGCGCGCTCGTCTCCCGGCAGCAGCGCGTCGATCAAACGCTCCGCGCCGTGGAGCCGGCCGAGCAGGATGTCGTTCTCCCGCCACTCCCGCTTGAGAAACGCGCCGAAGTGCGCGAGCTGCGCCCCCGCCAGCGCCCGCGGCGGAAACGTCACGTCGTCGGGCCCGACGCGAAGGACTTTGACCGTGTCGATCTCGCCGACGTCGGTCGAGTAGCGGATCGGGAATGTGATGAAGTCGAAGTTTTCGAACTCGTCGTAGTAGCGCCTGATCGCCTGTCGAGCGATCCTGGCGCCGGCGGACATCCCGTCTGAATCCCCCAGCACGTCCGCGGCTCGATGCGAGGACTCCGACAGGATGGTGTGAAGCTGCCGGTCTGCATCGTCCACGGCTTTGCGGAGCGCGTCGGCCGGCCTCGATCTCAGGATGGCACGCGCAGATCCACGTCTTTCGTCGTCGGTGCGTGGCCGCAGGATCGCATCGAGATCGGCAACAGTGATCTCGATCGCCTCGATGCCCTTTCGAAGGGGACTGCGCGCCGGATCGCAGAGGAGATCACGAGCCTTCGTCAGGCGATCGAAGATTGCCGCGAACTCCCGTTTCAGCCGCACGAGCTCGGCGACAAATGCGGCCGCATCGGCAGCACTGGGAGCGACTCCGGCCGGAAACAGCGCCTTCGCCTGCGCGTCGAAGCACGAGAGCACGTCGATCTTCGCGCGAACGAATCCAAGCCTCCTGAAACGGTAGCCGAGACCAAACCGCAACAGGAACTCGTTTTCGGTCAGCCGCGGCGGCTTGACGGTATCGATGGAAGGATTCGGCGCGTAGTTCATCGCGCGCCACTCACCAATCAAGTGGCGAATGGCAGTGAACCGATCGGAGTCCGGGTCCAAACCGATCGAGAGCGTCGCCAGTTTCGCCAGATCGTCCGTCGCAGCGGCAACTTTCAACCGGTGGTATCCGCCGTATGCGACACCGAATCGATTGATGAGCTTGTTCAGATCCATGCTTCGCCACTCGTCCATGGGCAGTGGCTTCGCGTTGTCGAACTGATTGACGTCGTTCTCGATATCGCTGGTAATCCGCCCGATTCGATCGATGAGACTGTTCCTCGCCAGCACGCGCTGCAAATCCTCGCGAATCGTCTCGTATGTCGGCAGCGAGAACAGCGCTGCCGTTACGTTCTCGATGACATCCACGGGTGCACCGGGCCCTTCCACCGCCAGATGTTCAGGCGTGGGCTCGACGTACAACAGCTGGCGCACAGAGGGCAGCGAGTCGGCGCGAATCGACAGCGCGTCGATCGCGTACCCGAACGGCTTGTTGTCGAGGTAGCCGCCGTCGCCGAACGATCGCGTCAGATAACTACTGACCGGATCTTCGGGAAACGCGCGGACATGCTCTGGAAAGAAACGTGTGTAGTCGAGCGGCTTCACGGCGACGCTCGCGCCGCCGACGCCACGGACGGTCGGGGCCAGATCTCTGGCCACGTCGAGCCGCATCGGCTCGAACGCGAACGGAAACGACGACGTGCAGCGGGCGGCGTACGCGAGGAACGCGTTGTTCTGCGGCGAAAAATCCTGACGGACGCCTTCGTTGGCATCGCGGCCGTCGATGAAATGGAACACGTGCTTGTACCGGCGTTCCTGCACGAACTCGTCCTGCAGCCGGAGCTGGACGGTCAAGCCGCGAATGTCGGTCGTCGTCACGTAGAGGTGGATGTTGTCAACGAGGGGCTTGCCGGGTGCACGGCCGCCTTTGGCGGGGTCGTCCATGTTCGTGAACGCTTCGAGCAGCTTCACGTACATGCGATCGCCGTTCAGCAGCGACTGTGGCTCGTGCGATTTGAGGTTGGTGTCGGCCAGCGACTCGTGGTCGTTGACCAGGCGTTCGATCGCGCCTTCCTCGATCCACAACTTCTGCAGGTCGTCGATCGACTGATCGTTGGCCAGCGCCTTCGCCAGGAAGATCCCGTTGATGCCGCCGGCCGAGGTGCCGGAGATCGTATCGACGATGAAGCGTGTGCGAATGCTGTCGGGCGCCGCCTTCACGCTCGGGGCATCTCCCTGCCTCGACAACAGCCTGGCGATCTTGCGGTAGACGCGGGCGGAGTCTGGCAGTTCTCCGTCGGCGAGCCGTGGTTCGCTGCCGTCGGGCTTGGCCGCCGTGGCCTGAACGAGCCGCAGGAGCTCCTGCGCGATGCCGTTCATGTAGATGGCCAGCGACACGCCGCCGTAGAGCACGACGGCGAACCGGATTTCCTGGCCGACTTCGAATGCCGGCCGGTGGCCTGACGATTCCTGGGACTTGTCGTTCGGCATGCCGTCTGACCTCGTTTGGGCGGCGGAACCGGACCATAGGACCCGCCGCTTCAGCTAACGCGCAAAAAATCGCTGGGAGAGCTCGCCGGGCGCGTGCGATTATGGCCGTCTATGACACGCCGTCGACGAGCCTTTTTCTCCGGTGCGGCCGGGCTCTGTGCAGCTGTCTTCGTGACGATGCCGCCGGCTTCGGCGCAACGGGCATGGAGCGTTCCGCGCATGGCCGACGGCCATCCGGATCTGCAGGGCACGTGGGAAAACAACAGTGCCACGCCGCTCGAGCGCCCCGCTGCGCTCGCCGGCAAGGCAAGACTCACCGACGCCGAGCTCGCCGACATGAAGGCACGCGCGGCACGGCTGTTCGCGCCCGACTCGGATGCGGCTTTCGGCGACGGCTTCTACCTCGCTCTGCTCGCCAACGTCAACACAGCCCCTTTTGGAACGGGCTCGTACGCCGCGAACTGGCTGCCGAACCGGAACCTCGAACACCGCACGTCGCTCATCACCGATCCGGCCGACGGAAAGCTCCCGCCGATGACCGAGGGCTCGACGCGCGCCCGCCTCGCCGCACTCGTGGCGCGGCCGAGATTTCCGCGCGGTCCCGAAGACATGTTCGTCACCGACCGTTGCATCTCGTACGGCATTCCGGATCTGTTCGCGGCGTACATGAGCCTGTACCGCATCACGCAGACGCCCGGATACGTCGCCATCACGATGGAGAAGATTCACGACGCCCGCATCATCCCGCTTGACGGACGTCCGCACATCTCACAGAGGATCCGGCACTACGTCGGCGATCCACGCGGCCGTTGGGAGGGCGACACGCTGGTCGTCGAGACGACGAACTTCCATCCGAACGGGAACGGCATGGGCGGCCTGTTCAGAGTGGCCGATCAGAATCTGAAGCTGACCGAGCGTCTCACGCGGACCGGCGCCGACACGATGAGCTACGAGTTCACCGTCGACGATCCCACGGTCTGGACCAGGCCGTGGACTGCCATGGTTCCGTGGACGAAGGCCACCGGCAACATCTACGAGTACGCCTGCCACGAAGGGAACTACAGCATCGCCAACATGCTCAGCGCGGCCCGGTGGGATGAACGGGAAGCCGAGAAGGCGGAAGCCGCGGTTACTTCGCCCGGCCGGTGAATCCCTGTGCCTGCATCGGGATTCTGTAAATCGTCTTCGCGTTGTTCCGCACGCCCTCCGGCGTAGTGAATTCCCTTCCGTCCGGACCGAGCGCTCCGCTGCCGACGACGTACAACGTCTTCTTGTCCCTGCCTGAGAACGCGACGCTGATCACGCTTCGAGGCGTGGGAATCAGTCCGAGGTGTGTGCCGGCGGCGTCAAACACCTGCACGCCGGGGCCTGACGTCACGTAGAGACGGCCGGCGGCATCGATGGCCATCCCGTCGCCGCTGCCACCGGCCTCGAGCCGCGCAAAATCGCGGCGGTTGCGCACGGAACCATCCGGCTGCACATCGAAGGCGACGATCACACTGCCGTTCGTCACATAAACGATTCGCTCGTCGCGACTGAGGATGACTCCGTTGGTGCGCAGGTCGTCGCCCAGGCTCGTAACGCGCCCGCCCGCATTCACGTAGTACGCGCCGCCGACCGTGAAGTACACGCCGCCTCTTCGATCCGCGACAAGATCGTTCAGACGCCCGAGCGACTTGCCCTCGAAGCTGTCCGCCAGCGTCCTGCGCTCGGGCGTCAGGTAGCTGATCGCGGTCGGCTCGGCGCATGGCTCCGGTGATCGCCGTCCCGGATCGGTGCACGTCCGCTCGACGGCGAGGATGCGGCCGGCGGCATCGACCGTCAGCGCGCCGGCGCCATGCGTGTCACGCAGGAACACCGTCACGCGGTCGTTCACGTCGAGCCTGCTCACCTGACTCGGCTGCTCCTGCGCGAACAGGAGGCCACCATCGGCGGCGCCGACGATGCCGTCGGCGTTATCGGTGCCCTGCCACGCGATCGTCCACTTCGCTCGAGCCGCGACGACACCGGGAATCGATGTGACGGTCACGTCACGCACACCAGGAGCCTGGCCCGCGCGCTGCGCGACGACGACGTGAGTAAGAGCGATCAACAGGGCGGGCGCGCACACAAGAGTCAACCTTCGCATGGCGCGGATTCTATCGCGCTATAATCGCCGCCCGTTGCCCCGGATTACCAGAGCTGCCGTCGTTCTTGTCTGCTTCGCGCTTGTCTGCTTCGCGTTCGTCTGCCTCTCGGTCGTCGCCGCCTCGCGCGTCACGGTTGGTGCGCAAGCGCTCCAGGCCCAACCGTCGGGCGGTCAGTGGCAGTTTGCGGATGAGGACGAGCAGGCGCCCACGTGGACCGAGACGGTTCGCTCGCAGGCCGTCGATATCGCGGTCTTTTCCGGCTTCACCGCGCTGGCACTCGTCAGCTTCTTCCGGAAAAGCCAGAGGCTGAAGTACGTCACGCTCGTCGCGTGCGTCGTGCTGCTCGGGTTCTGGAAGAGCCAGTTGATCACGATCGTCAACATCTTCGGATTAATCAGCCTGGACCTGCCGATCTTCCGATACAGCCTCGCGTGGTATCTCCTGGCGATATTCACGGTCGTGTCGACGGTGCTGTGGGGGCGGCTGTACTGCGGACGGATGTGTGCGTTCGGCGCGCTGACACAGCTGATGGACGCGACGCTGCCGGCATCGTGGCGGCGCGAGCCGCCGGCCTGGCTGGAGCAGCGCGCGTTGTTCGTCAAGTACGGCGTCCTGGCCGCGGCCATCCTGTACTTCATCGTCACGCGCGACCGTTTCATCTATCGCTACATCGAGCCGTTCTGGATGTTCGGCCTGCATGGGTCGGTCGTGATGTGGAGCCTGCTCGCCGCTCTTCTCGTCGCGACGGTCTTCGTCAGAAACGCGTACTGCCGGTTCCTGTGTCCGGTCGGCGCGGCGCTCGGTGTGATGTCGCAGGTCACGACGGTGTTTACCATCAAGCGTTGGAAGGAATGCAACAGCTGCAAGATCTGCGAGAAGGCGTGCGAGTGGGGCGCGATTGCCGGGCCGAAGATCATCAAGAGCGAGTGCGTGCGCTGCGACGACTGCGAGCGGCTCTACGCCGACACGCAGAAGTGCCCGCACTGGATCATCATCAGGCGACGGAGCGACTTCACGGGGCGTCCGTCGGCGGTGCCAGCACCGTAATCCGTCCGCGCAGACCGGACGAAATCGACACTTCGTTTTTCGCGCTGACAATCACGCCGGAAACGCCCGGCGTCCGCTCGATGAGGGCCATGCCCTCGTCCGGTCCCAGGATGAAGACGCCTTTCGCAAGCGCGTCGGCAGTGACAGCGCGTTCCGTCACGAGCGTCACGCTCCGACACAGCGTCGCCGGTTCGCCCACGCGCAAGTCGATGATGTGGTGGTAGCGGCGGCCGTCTTTGATGAAGAACCGCTCGTAGTCCCCCGACGTGCTGAACGTGCCGTCGGTCAGGTCGAGCGCCGCGAAGATCCTGTCGGCCGGCCCTCTCGGATCGCGAATCCCCAGCCGCCAGGCGCGATCGCCGCGCTTGCCAGCAACGTACATGTCGCCGCCCGCCTGGATCATGAAATCGCGCAGGCCGCTTCGCCGGAGAATGTCCACTCCACGATCGACCGCGTAGCCCTTCCCGATGCCGCCAAGGTTCACTCGCATGCCCTTGCGCTTCAGCAGCGCCGTGCCTGCACCCTCGTCGACAACGAGATCGCGATAATTGACGAGCGGCAGACGCTTCCGGATTTCACGGCGATCGGGAACCGTGCCGTCCTTGTCCTGATAATCGAATTTCCACAGTCCCGAGAGCGCCGCAAACGTCACGTCGAAGGTACCGCCCGTCTGCTCGCTGATCTGATGCGCGATCCTCAGGACTTCGCGCGTTTCCGCGCTGACGGGCACCGCCCGCCCGCCCGCCGAGGCGTTCAGGCGCGACATGTCGCTGCCGTCCTTCCAGACGCTCATCAGTGCATCGAGTCGATCGAATTCGGCGAAGACCGCCGCGACGGCGACGTCGGCACGTGCCTCGTCCGCCGTCCATACCGAAACTTTCAGCTCGGTGCCCATCGTCTGGTGTGTGCGTTCGATCAGGCGTGCCGGCGGCGACGACGGAGCGCTGCGGACGCAGGAGATGGACATCAGTAGACCGAGTCCGGTGGCGATGGCGCTCGAGCGGGACACGCGCAATAGTAACGCGCGGCCTGTTACTGAGCGGCGGTGCCGCGGAGCGTGTCGACGAACCGGCGCCAGTCGTCCTCGCCCGTCTTCACGACTTCGGCTCCGCACGAGAATTGCTCGTGATCGTCGCGGGTCCAGATGCGGTTGGCCTGAATGGTCACGCCAAACGGCGGAATGGTGATGTCGAATGTGGTCGGAATATCGCGGGGTCGATCGAAGGCGAGACGCACGCCTCCATAGCTCATGTCAACCAGCTGCGCGCGCGACTCGGCGACATTCACTTCCACAAAACCCGGCACCGACTTGCGAAGCCATCGCCGGATGGGCCGCTGCGCCTGGCGCCGGCTGTCCACGAGCGAGCGGACACACGAAAGGAAGTTCGGATTCTCGAGCGGCGTCGCGATGAAGGACACGCCGTAGCGCCTCGCTTCAGCCTCCGCCACCAGATCCTCGCCCACGTGGGTGACGATCACGGGAACGTCTGGATGATCGAAGTGGCTGCGGATCGCGAGCTGGAGACCGTTGAAACGTTCGAGCCGAATGTCGGCAATGAGGAGATCAGGAGTCACCGAGTCGAGCAGATCCCGCGCTTCGACGAACGAGTCGATCGCCGCCACCAGGTAGCCGTCCTCCGAGAGCAACGCCTCGAGATGGCGCAGCGCGCGAGGATCGGCATTGACCAGAATGACTAGCGCGGACATGTCCGGGTCCTCTGCGTTCTGCTGAAGGTGAGCGCCCTTGGATTCTGCGGGCGCTTTCCCAGAAGTGCAAGAGAAAGTCCATTACGTTTTCAGTCTCCTCGAGAGCCAACTAATGTCAACGTGACAGAGAACTGATCGCGGTCAATGGTCCATCGCTGACCGTTACCGGCATATCATTGAGCTCCAGTGAAGGCTGCACTCCGGATCGTTCTGACATGCGCCGTCTGGTCGCACGGCCTGCTCGCGCAGGTCGCCGCGCCGGCTTCCTCCCACGTCGTCATCCCGATGCTCGCGAACGCGACGAAGCCCGCCGATCTCGATTTTCAGGGCGGCGAATGCGAGCTCGATGCGAGCCGCATGACGATGGAGTGCGTGTTTCAGCAGGCGTTCCTGACAACCACCGGCATTGCGCCGGATACGTGCCTGATCACGACCAGCCAGTATCAGCGGACGTTTCGTCGGGAGCCGGCAACTGCGGGTCGGAACCAGGCCTTGTCGTCGCCGGCGCGCTGGGTCAGCACCGAGGGACCTGAAGGCGATTGTGGACTGCTGGACATCGCCACGCTGCAGTACGACGGCGGCATCAAGTGGACGATGGAAACGAAGAAAGTCGCGACGAAGAAGGACGCGTCGTGCCGCGCGAGCGAAGGTGCATCCGAAACGATGAGCTGGCAGAACCTCAGGCGTCCGCTGCCCTGCAAGTTCGTTCAGCCGGGCGGGCTCAGCCGGTGATGTAGCGCGCTACTTCGGCGTGAAGTGGTTGTTCTCCTCGCAGATGAACTCGAAGATATCCGTGTCGAGCATGATGTCCTGCAGATGCCGTACGGTCCACGGCCTCGTGTAAGCCTTGGGATCGTCCACTGTGATGTCGATTTCCATCCGCCCGAAATTCACTCGACGAAAGCGTTCTGTCAGCTTCGCCTGATCCGTGAGCGGCGTGCCGATGATGTCGAGCCAGCCGTCTTCGCGCAGGTTGTTTGTTTCGACGACGAGCGTGTCGCCGTCCCACTTGCCTGAGGAGTAGCCGTAGAACCACGGCTGCGGATCGCCTTTCGGCGGAAGCGGCCGGCCGTCGGTGAAAATCTGGCGGATCCCGGAGCTCGCCTCATACAGGACCACGATCAGGCCTGGCGTCTGGACAAACTTGCGCGGAAAGCCCTGAGTCCAGAACTGCATGATGCCCATCGGCAGGCACGATGCCTCGGGATTGTCTTTGCTGTTGCGAGCCATGTGCTTCCCGAGCACATCCTTCGCATATGGCGTCAGCGGCAGGCCGTCTTTGAATGTCGATGCGATGTCGCGGAACGTCGCGAGCGGCGGCGTACCTGGCGGCGGCTCGGGCGGCGGTGCACCGCGCCGGCCGCCGGCCACCTGCGCCCCGCGCCAGACGCCGGAGAAATCCGGCTTGCCGTCAGCGGTTCTCGGCGCCGGCGCGGCGAGATCCGGCTCGCCGTTCGCTTTCTTCGGTGTCTTGTAAGCAGGATAGCCAGGCCACTGCGCCAGCAGCGTCGAGGACAACAGCAGCCAGGCTGCAATGGCTGTAAATGCGTGAATCGCCGCTTTCATTGGCTGATTATCGCTGCGGTCGAAGGGTTGTCAAGCGAGTGGTGGCACGTCGCCGGCGAACCGGCGTATTATGCCGTTCGAAGTTTGGGGCGGAGGATCAGAGGGGACATCATGAAGGCCAGACCGAGCGTCGTTCTCGTGACGGGTTTCGCAGCGGCACTGGCTGCCGTACCCGTGGCCGCTCATCACTCATTCGCCGCGGAGTACGACCAGAACAAACCGATCTCGGTGAAGGGCGAAGTGATCAGGCTCGATTGGACGAATCCTCACGCACGGGTGACCGTGGATGAAAAGAAGGACGACGGGAAGGTCGTCCACTGGGACTTCGAGCTTGGTCCGCCGACGGCGCTGATGCGCAGAGGCTGGTCGAGGAATTCCCTGAAACCGGGAACGACCGTGACGGTGAATGGCTTCCTGGCAAAGGACGAGCCGAACGTCGCGAACGCGCGGTCGGTGATCCTCGCTGACGGACGTCAGGTGTTCGCCGGCTCTTCCTTCGACACCAACACGCCGGCCGGCGCGACCACTCCCTGAACTACATAATCCACACCGTGGGCAACGTCTCCGCCCACGGGATATCCACGCTGTCGATCGTCGCGCTTTGGCGGATCTGATCGCGTGTCAGCGTGACATTGATCTGCGACTTCTCCGCGTCGACCTCATTCACCACTTGCGGCGACACCAGCACGTGCCTGCCGCCGATCCAGTTGCTGGTGTCGACCACCAGATAGCGAAGGCCCCACGTGACCTCGTCGACCAGCAGGTCGTCGACGTGGCCGATGTCGCCGTCGATGGCGTGGATGTGGAAACCGCGTACTGCGCTGAACTTGTGAAGCATGACGCCCTCTTTGACCGACGTTTACATCTCTGCCGAAGCGGGCGACGGCGCCTGACCGTCTCGACGGACAAACAACCCGTTAGGGGCGCGGCGCAGGAAGCGGACGTCCTCGAGCGCTTCGAGAATCATCCGGCACGTGTTCCGTTCGAGGCCCGACAAACGCGACGCATCGATAAGTGAGAGTTGTGTGCCGGGGATCTCCAGGAAGACGCCCTTGAGTTTCTGCACAGCTTCTTCAACGCGCGGTGTCATCGTGTTCATAGGCAGGCTCCTTCTCCTCAGATGCGCCCTCTTTTGGGAATACCACCACGTTCGCAACCGTCGTGCCACGGAGAAACTTCGGGAAACCGCCGCCAATTGGCTGAATCGAGCGCTGAGCCATGGGATGAGAAGCAGCCGGTTACCATCCGATGGAACTCGGCTTCTCAGCGCTGCGAGCGATGCTTACTTCTTCTTGACTGGATATTTCTCGACGAGCTTCGACGCGTTACCTTCGTCATCCCGATAAATGCCGCGCCAGACGAGCTCGCGACCGGGGCGTCTCAGGACGTCCACGACGAGTGTGCCTTCCGAAAACGTGTTGATACTGAGCGCGAGGGTCTTGAACTGCGAGAAGTCCATCTTTGGATCGAAGTCGGCGGTGCGGTCGTCTGGGGCGGGAACCGCCGCCGCCAGGAACAGCGCCACCAGGAAGGACGCCCGCAGCATGAGACCTCCTCGCACGGGGATCCTACACCCGCGAGCAGATCTTTATGCGACCGGCTTTCGAAAAATCGCGCCACCCTCTCCATCGTCAACTTGCCCCCGCTGAGGTTCCCCTGCATCAACATCGAGGGACACAACGCGTTAGCGCCGGCACCGGGAGGCGGCGGAGGCGCAGGCGAGCCGGTCCAGCTCGAGACTGCGCTCGGTAGAATGAGCCATGGCCGGCCACGAATGCTACCACTGCAAGCAGTGGGTCGAAGCAGACGAAGACCACAACTGCTGGACGACGACGGAAGCTGCGCTGACAAAGGACCTGTCTGAGGACCTGCGGGAGGCCTACGATCGGCTGCGGGAAACGGCCGTCGAGTTCGGCGAGCAACGAATCTACGCGTCGCACCACTCGATCATGTTCTCGCGAAAGGTCTGCTGTTTTTTCGTCCGTCCCAGGACGAAGTATCTCGAGCTGTGGCTCATGCTGGGGCGTGCGATCAAGGCACCCCAGGTGAGCAGTGTGATGAAAGGATCGAGCTCGAAGTACGCGAACCTGGTCAGAATCACGCATCGTGACGAGGTGGAGGCGCCGATCACCACCTGGATGCGCGAGGCGTACGACGTGCACGACGAGCTGCGGAAGAACGCGCGAAAAGGAACGAAGAACACGAAGAAGAGCACGAAAAAGAAGAGCACGAAGAAGAACACGAAGGGGAGATCAAAACCGCGCTAGCGTGCCGAGCAGGGCTCCGGGCGCCAGCCTGAGGCGTCGCGCTCTTTCCTGAAGTGCGACGTCGTGACAAACGGCACGGCAAGGTACACGGGATCTTCGACGATGGTGGTCACCATGAACCAGGTGCTGCCATCGGGCTCGCTGAACTGATCGAAGTACTCCTTCACGACGGTCCTCTCGCTGTACGGCACGCCGTTCTTGCGCAAATATCCCGCGCGCAGATTGTTGGTCGCGACTTCAAGTGTTCGCGTACTGCGAGGACCACGAGCGGGGCCCGGCGCAAACGACAGCGGCGGGAAGCCGCTGTTGAGCGCGGCTTCCCATTTCGCCGCCGAGTAGCCCTGCCAGGAGGGAGCGGCTCCGCGCGGCGCGTCGCCCGTGAAGTGCAACAGACGCGTCTGCTGACCGGCATCAGTGTCGATCTTCATCGTGTTGTCGTCCGGCCACGTGATGTGGAGACGCCCGGGCACGCGCATGATGGCCGCGGCGCCGTACGACTTGCACTGCAGGCCCGCCGCTTCGTCCCTGGCCGGATCCCACGCATCGATGATCGGCCGCGCAGCGGCATTCGCCGGAATGCTCGCGGCATCACCCTTGAGCGGCGTGACCATCCGCCAGCGCCAATCCTCGGTGACGATCGCAACCCAGTATCCCGTCAGATCGGTCCGCGCCACGGCCCGCGCACCTCGACTGTCGCTCGGGGCGCCCTGAGCAACGGGCGGAACTCCGCGCTGCGCCGACACGACCGCGCCGAACGCCCCGAAAGCGACGACCAGGAACGTCGAGAGTTTCAACGCGCCGCCTTTGTCAGGCTCGTGTATACCGACTCCACGAATCGATCGGCGCTCACGAAGCTGTTACTCGACACGTACTCGGTGTCGTAGTCGCGCGACGGCTTCTCGGCTTTCACCTGGTCGAGCGTCATGCCCTTGCCGATCAGATTGCGGACGCGATCGCGGACGATGACGATCATGTCGCGGAACTCGACGAGGTCCGCTTCATCGCAAATGCGGCCATGGCCGGGCACGAGGTACGTCCCGCCTTCCTGCGTTCTCGCGGGAACGGCGAGATCGAGGATATGGTTGAGCGCCGCGATCTCGCCCTGCACGCTGCCGCCGCGATCGAGATCGAGAAACGGATACGCGCCTGGCGTAAAGATGTCGCCCGTGCTGATGACGTCGGAGCCGCGAAACATCACCACGCTGTCGCCGTCGGTGTGCGCGTTCGGCTCGTGGTAGATGATGACGGCCTCGCCGTTGAAGTTCATCGCCTTCGAAGCCGTGGCGTATTCGTCGTACGGCAGCCCTTCTTCCGGGAATCGCGGCTGCCCTGCGGCGGGATGCGTCAGCCGGTTGAGCACGTTCTGCTGGCCGATGATCTTGAGCGCGTCGGCGGGATCCGGACCGGCCAGCTTTGCGAACGTCACATTGCCGCCGACGTGATCCGGATGCGCGTGTGTGTTGACGATGAAGCGGACGCGGCCGGGAGACAGCTTCTGAAGGGCGGCGACGACTTGCGGGGCGAAGCGATCGATCCCGGTGTCGACCATCAGAACGCCCTCGGGTCCCACCTGCACCGTGATGTTGCCGCTGCCGGCCGACGCCAGGAGATAGATACTTTTCTGAACCGGCTCGACGTGAATCGCGCCGGGCACCGTCGCGCCGGTTGCTGATTGGGCGGCGAGCGCGCCGATGGATCCCAGCATCGCGCCGGCTGCGGCGATAAACAATCGCGTGCGCCTCATCGCGGGTCTCGCCGCGGAGGAACCGGATCGCCACAGACCTGTCCGCCGGCGCCGCAGTCGCAGTATCGCTCGCACCGCAGCGGCCGTGCGTCCGGCATTTTCATCTTCAGCCGGTACTCGGGATACAGCGTTTCAGCGCCTCCGCGCACGCCGTCGTACGGCAGGCCGTACCAATCGGCCACCTCGTGAAGAAACGGGTTCGTGCCCGGCAGATGATTCGGCACGTAGTCGGGCGCTTTGTCTGGCACTTCCGCAGCCGTCTCGCATTGGTCCGGCCCGACGCGCAGGCTCGGATCGAACACCCACGTCTGCGTGCGCACGAGCGGCTCCGTCAGGAAGACCGGATCGGTAATGACGGTGGCGACCGTCAGGTAATTGCCGTGGCGGACCCAGTGTTCCGTGAAGGTCGCCTGATCGCTGCGCGGCAGGCCGTTTCGTTTGAGGTAGCTCTCTTTGAGATGCGTCGTGTAGACAGTGAGCATGTTGTCCTGCCACGTGCCAGTGGAGAATCCCTGCCATGTGTGCGGCGCGTACTCAGAGGGATGAAGCCGGCCGTCCAGCCAGATCGTGCGTTCCATGCCTTGAAACGCCATGCGCGTGTGGATCGCCACGACGCGCTGCGTCTGCGGATCGACAATCTGATCGATCCGCAGATTCGCGAATCCGCGCATCGAGTAGTCGGCGCCGTGCGGGCGGCACTCGTACTGGCTGACGACCGAGATCCGGTCCGCGTCGTAGCTGTCCGCCCGCAGGCGGGCGGCATCGTTGATCGGGATGCCGGTGTAGTCGCCGAGCTCCGGACCAGGAATGCGATCGGGCAGATCCTCGTGGTAGAGCGCCGCCCAGTTGCCGACGACATCGACCTGGGCGACGGCCGGCGCTGCGCCGCAGACGGCGACGACCCCTGCGAGCACACCAGCTCGAAATCCCACGCTCATCGGCCTGCCTCCACGGAGAGTGTGGCGGACGTTGACATATCAGCGTAGGGATTTACGCTTCGAGCTCGACGTTGTCAAGCGATGAGGTGGAAGAACTTCAGACGGTCCGCCTCGGCCGCGTGAAAAACGCGATCGCCATGATGACCAGCAGCAGGAGCAAGCTGCCACTCGGGTAGTAACCCCACCCCGTGCTGTACGGCCACGCCGGCACCGTGAAGATCAGCAGCAGCGTCAGAATCGCGAGCAACACACCCATGTGCGACCTCCGCCGCGTACAAAAGCAAGGAGCCCGCCACGTAGTAAGCTCCGCTGTCAGTAAAGGACACGGTAGGATGCACATATGACCTTGTCGCGCTTCCGCATCGCCGTCACCTGCGTGTTCGTCAGCGCGTTGTGTACAGCCGCTCTGGTTGTAACGGCCCAGGCGCCGCCTGCCGGGCGCGAGACGACGAGCGAGTCGGTCGCCTCGTACCGTCTCGACCAGCTCATGCCGGTGGATCCGGAAGTCACCGTCGGCACGCTGCCGAACGGCTTGCGTTACTACATCCGCCCGAACGGGAAGCCTGCCCGCCGCGCCGAGCTCAGGCTCGTCGTCAAAGCCGGCTCGGTGCTGGAAGACGACGACCAGCGTGGGCTGGCCCACTTCGTCGAGCACATGGAGTTCGAAGGCACGCGGCACTTTCCCCGACAGGGCATCAACGACTTCCTGTCGTCGCTCGGTCTGGCCATCGGCGCCGACGCGAACGCCGCGACGAGCTACGACGACACCCAATACACGCTTCGCGTGCCCACCGATGTATCCGGCGTGCTCGATCGCGCGCTGCTGGTCCTCGAAGACTGGGCCGGCGCCGCAACATTCGATCAGAGCAGCATCGACCGCCAGCGCGGCATCGTCCTCTCCGAATGGCGGATGCGCCTCGGCGCGGGCGAGCGCACGCAGGACAAGATCCGCCGCGTGCAGCTCGAGGGATCGCGCTATACCGATCGGTCGCCCATCGGCGACCCCGGCGTTATCGAGCGCGCGCAGCGTGAGCAGCTCACGCGGTTCTATCGAGACTGGTACCGTCCGGATCTGATGGCCGTGATCGTCGTCGGCGATGTCGACCGCAACGCCGTCGCCGAAATGATCAAGGCGCATTTTTCGCCGCTGACTTCCCCGGCTCCCGCGCGGCCGCGGCCCGAGTTCGATGTACCGGAACACGCCGCCACGCGCTACGCCATCGTCACCGACAAGGAGACGACCGCGACGGCCGTCCACCTCAGCGATCTCCGGCCGGCTCGCAACCAGGGATCGGTCGGCGGCTATCGCGACATCATGCTCGACCAGCTGTTCTCCGACATGCTCGGCGACCGGCTCGACGAAATCAGTCAGGGTGCCAGTCCCGCATTCCTGAGAGCGGCCGCGGGCCGCTCGCTGTTCCCGGCGCCCACGACGAGAGACGAGGCGATTCTCCAGGCGCTCGTCGCCAACGACGGCGTGACGCGCGGTCTCGACGCGCTGGTCACGGAGCTCCAGCGGGTTGCGCGATTCGGCTTCACCGCAACCGAGTTCTCCCGCGCGACGCAGACGATGATGCGCAACTACGAGCGCACGGTCACCGAAAGCCCAGACCGCGAGTCGGCGAGCCGCGCCGACGAGTACACGCGCAACTTTCTCCGCGGCGAAGCGCTGCCGACGATCTGGCAGGAGCTCGCGTTCCACCGCAGGTTTCTCCCACAGTTCACGCTGCGCGAAGTCAACGCGCTCACCGCGGATTGGTTCCCGGACCGGAACCGGCTCATCGTCGTGTCCGCGCCAGACGCCGCAGGCCTCGCCATGCCGACTGACACACAACTCGCGGCGGCCGTGACAACGGCCATGGCGAAGCGGCTCGAGGCCTACTCGGACGCCACAAGCGGCCAGGCTCTCATGAGCGCCGCGCCACGGCCGGGCACGATCGTGAAAACCACGGTCCGCCAGGAGGCCGGCATCACGGAGTGGACGCTGTCGAACGGCGCAACCGTCGTGCTCAAGCCGACCACGCTGAGAGAAGATCAGATCCTGTTCCGCGCGACGGCGCCGGGCGGCACGTCGCTCGCGAGCGATGCGGACTTCGTTTCGGCTCGCGTCGCGGACACCGTCATCTCGGCCGGCGGCGTCGGGCAGTTGAGCGGCGTCGTGCTCGACAAGCTCCTCGCCGGCAAAGCCGTCGCGGTCAGACCATTCATCAACGAAATTCACCACGGGATGGGCGGTGGGAGCACGCCTCAGGATCTTGAAACGATGTTCCAGCTCCTCTACCTGCGATTCACGCAGCCGCGCGCGGATCCGACGGTGTTCGCTGCAATGGCGTCGCAGGCGAAAGCTCTACTGGCGAACCAGCTCGCGAGCCCGGACGTGGTCTTCGATCACACACTGGCCGCCGTGTTCGGCGGGAACAGCCGGCGGCGAGAGCCGCAGACGCCGGCCACGGTTGATCAATGGAACCTCGCGAAGTCGCTCGCGTTCTACAAGGCGCGCTTCGCGGACGCGGGCAATTTCACGTTCGTCTTTGTGGGCAGCTTCACGCCGGACGTCATCAAACCGTTCGTCGAAACCTACATCGCAGGCCTGCCGGCGACGCGTGCGCACGAAACCTGGCGGGACCTCGGCATCATGCCGCCCACAGGGATCATCGAAAAAACCATCCAGAAGGGCATCGCGCCGAAGAGCGACGTGTCGATCGTGTTCTCCGGACCGTTCGAGTACGACGATGCGCACAAGCTGGCGCTTCGAACGATGGCGCTCCTGCTGCAGTCGCGGCTGTTCGACACCATCCGGCAGGAACTCGGCGGCACCTACAGCATCACCGCGACGCCGGACGCCGAGAAGTTTCCCCGGCCGGAATACAACCTTCGAATCGACTGGACATGCGATCCCGAGCGAACCGCGGCGCTCGCGCAGCGCGTGCTCGAGGAGATCAGATTCGTCAGAAACACGCCCCTCTCCTCCAACCAGGTCACCGCAATCCGCGCGAATCTCCTTCGCGACTTCGAAAGGAACAGTCAGGAGAATGGGTATTTCCTGAACCAGATCGCACGCCGCTATGAAGACGGCGAAGGCGCCAGCCTCGGGGCGGTGGAGAACCTGCCGGACCAGATCGCGGCGCTGACGGGCGACGCGATTCGTCAGGCGGCGCAGACCTATCTCAACACGGCGAACTACGTGAAGGTCACCCTGATGCCGGAAGCGAAGTAAGCTGATCGAACCTTGCCTAACAACTACTGCCAATTCGTGCTGGTCGCTGGCGCGCTCACGGCGGCAGCCTTCACCTCCGCCTGCAAGCCGACCACCGCGACGTCCACGGCCGTCTCCGCCGACACCTGGGCCGTCGTCAACGGCCACAACATTTCGCGCCAGGACGTCGACAAGGCATACCGGCGCGCACAGGATCCCTCGCAGACCATCTCGGAAGAGGAGACGCTGACTGCGAAGCTGAACCTGCTCAACGACCTGGTCACGCAGGAGCTTCTCCTCGCAAAGGCCGGGCAGCTGAAACTCGAAGTGGTTGCGGGCGAAATCGACACCGCCTACGCCGACGCGAAGAAGAACATCCCCGACGACGCGTTTCAGCAGGAGCTCACGCGACGCGGCGTCACGCCGTCGGAGCTGCGCGACGAGCTCCGCCGCGAGCTGCTCGCGCGAAAGGTCGTCACTCAGGAAGTGGGCGCGAAGACCGCCGTCACTGATCAGGAGGTCAGCGACTTCTTCAACGCGAACCGCGCGCAGTTCAACATGCCGGAGGAGTCGTACCACCTCGCGCAGATCGTGGTGACGCCGGTGCGCGAAACCCAGCAGACCAACCGCCGCGGGGACGACGCCACGACACCGCAGGCAGCCGACGCGAAAACCCAGGCGCTGCTCGAGCGTCTGAAGGCGGGCGCGCCCTTCGCCGAGGTCGCAGCGGACTACTCCGAAGATCCTGAATCGTCGCAGCGGGGCGGGGACCTGGGATTCGTGCCGGTGTCGAGGCTCGGACAGGCGCCGCCCGCTCTGCGCGAGGCGGTCATCAACAGAGCGCCGGGAGCGGTCAACGTGGTGACGCTCGGCGGCGCTCACACCATCGTGCTGGTCATCGCACACGAGCAGGCGGGGCAGCGCGACCTGTCGACGCCGCAGGTGAAGGAAGGGATCACGCAGACGCTCCGCAATCGCAAAGAGCAGTTGCTGCGAACCGCGTATCTCTCGGCCATTCGAAACGATGCTCAGGTCGCCAACTACCTGGCGCGCCGGCTGGTCGAATCAAACGGCAAGCTGCCCAGCATGCCGCTCGCAAGCAAACCGTAGCGTCCGGACGTCCGCCTGAAGGCGGACGCTACTCCTGGGGCCGTTTCTCCTGAGCGCGCGCGCCGGCGAGGATGTTCGGCAGCGCGTAGTTGCCTTCATGGCAGCCGTACTCGAAGATCGGTCCCGGAATTCTCGACCACGGCACCATCGCGCTCCACGGCTGCGTGTACGAATTCGAATCTGACACGGTGAATTCGTACTTGAGCGTGTCGGCATCGATTCGCGTGAAGCGTTCCACCAGCCGCGTCTCGGCCGTTGAACCCTGCAGGCTCGTCTCGCGGCGGAAGTTGATCGTCTCGACGACGAGCGTGTCGCCTTCCCAGCGGCCGCGTGAGTCGCCCGACCACTGGCGCAGCTTCGTATGCGGACGGCCATCGGTCGGAATAATGCGGGCGTTGTGGATCATCTCGTTGATGATCACGACGGTTCCGGGCGCCTGCATGATCTGTACGTTGTTGTTGTACTGACCCGGAGTCATCGGCGGACCGGAGTTGAACCCTTGAATGCAGCGATCGGCGAGTGGCCGATCTGCATACGAGTCGCCGACGCCTGCGTCGGACCGCCGGCGCATCTCCGCCACTCGTTGCCGCGCCACGTCGGTGAACGGAATCATCCCGCTCGGCGGATCGACGATAAGGGACGTGCGCCTGTCTTTGGTCAGCTTGCTGCCGCGCTCGTACCAGAACTCGTTGTACGACAACACCCCGCCTTCAGCTCGCGGCGCGTATCCCGCAGTCGGCTGGCCTTTGACAGGGTCGAAGAGATCGCGATTCTGGCGCGTGTTCTCTGTTGCCTCGAACTCCGCCGCCTCTTCGTCGCTGAGCGCGGCTTTCCCCTTGAGCGCATCCGGACGCTGAAGCGGGGTGATTGTGCTGAAGGAGTAGATGCCCGCGAGGTTGGGCTTCCCGTCCGGCGTTCGCGCCGGCGTCGACGTCCTGCCCTGGGCGGCCACCGGACCCCGGGCCAGAGCCACGGCTGCCAACGCGAACGCGCTCACGAGCAAGTACTTGCGCATCATGTGTCCTCCACGCCCACAGGCAGGACGATTCTAGATCAGCCGATAACGTAGCTCGTATACTTGCGCACTGGGCGTTCTTGACGTGTTTCCGGTTCCGGCTGGGAGGTTTCTGGTGAGTGGACGGGCGTTAGCGCCGTGCCTCGCGATGTTGATTTCGGCCGTCTGGGTGGCTCCGCCGGTCGCCGCGCCCGCGCAGCAGAGTCCTGCTGAATCCGCTGCTTCACCGAATGCGGCCCTGCTGAACAAGTACTGCGTCACCTGTCACAGCGACGCGCGCCGCACTGGTGGCCTGTCGCTCGAACATGCCGACCTGGCCGATGTTCCGAAGGGCGCGGAGACGTGGGAGAAACTCATCAGGAAGGTGAGCGTCGGCATGATGCCGCCGCCCGGCATGCCGAGGCCCGCACGAGCGCAGCTCGACGACCTCGCCGGATACTTCGAGGCTTCTCTCGATCGATCGGCGGCCGAGAAACCACGCCCCGGCCGGACATCGATGCACCGCCTGAACCGCGCCGAGTACGCCAATGCGATTCGCGATCTGCTGGCGCTCGACGTCGACGCCGCCGCGCTGTTGCCGCCAGACGATGAGAGCAGCGGGTTCGACAACATCGCCGACGTGCTGACGATTTCGCCGTCGCTGATGGAACGGTACCTGTCGGCGTCGTGGAACATCAGCCGGCAGGCGGTCGGCAACACCAGCATCGCGCCGGGCACGGTCGTGCACCGCGTGCGGCCGGATCTGTCGCAAGACCAGCACGTCGAAGGCCTGCCGCCCGGCACCCGCGGTGGCATGCTGGTTCGACACACATTCCCTGTCGACGGCGAATACACCATCAAGCTGCGCCTCTGGCGGAACACGTTCGATCTCATGCGGGGCATGGAAGATCCGCACAGCATCGAAATCGCGATGGACGGCCAGCGGCTGACGCTCGTGACCGCGGGCGGCCGCGAAGAGTTCCTGAAGATGGCCGATAATCCGGGCACGTTCGGAACTGAGCTCGACAAGCGGTTGACCGTCACGGTGCCTGTCAAAGCGGGCGTACACACGCTCTGGGCAACGACCGTTCTCAGGAGCCACGCCGTTCGCGACGACATCGTCAAGCCGTTCCTGCGGACCACGATCGACGGCCTCGACATCCTGGGCGATCCGTCGGTGGATCGCCTGACGATTGAAGGTCCACGCGTCGCGACGGGACCGGGCGATTCGGCCTCGCGGCGGAAAATCTTCATTTGCCATCCAACGGCTGCGGCCAGCGAAGAAGGATGCGCGACAAAGATCCTGTCGTCGCTTGCGCGGGTCGCCTACCGCCGTCCCGTCGACAAGCCAACGGTCGACACGCTCATCGACTTCTATCGGAAGGGTCGATCAAGTGGCGGGACGTTCGAACGCGGCATCGAGTCGTCGCTCCAGTTCATCCTTGCAAGTCCCGAGTTCCTCATCCGGTTCGAGAAGGATCCGCCGAACGTCGCGCACAACGCCGCGTACCGGCTCGACGACGTCGCGCTTGCGTCGCGGCTGGCTTTCTTTCTGTGGAGCAGCGTTCCGGACGACCAGCTGCTGACGCTGGCGAGTCAGGGCAAGTTGAGCGAGCCCGTCGTGCTCGAGCAGCAGGTGAAACGAATGCTGGCCGACGCACGCTCCCAGGCGCTCGTCACGAACTTCGCCGAGCAATGGCTGCACCTGCGCAATCTGAAGAGCTCCGCCCCGGATCTCGAAGCGTTTCCAGACTTCGACGACAACCTCCGGCAGGCCATGAAAGAAGAGACCTCACTCTTCTTCGACAGCATCGTCCGAGAAGATCGCAGCGTCGTCGATCTGCTGAACGCCGACTACACGTTCATCAACGAGCGGCTGGCGCGGCACTACGGCATTCCCAACGTGTACGGCAGTCAGTTCCGGCGCGTGAAAGTGACGAGCGAAGCCCGGCGTGGGCTGCTCGGCCAGGCGAGCCTGCTGACCGTCACGTCGTATCCGAACCGGACTTCGCCGGTGGAGCGCGGCAAGTGGGTGCTGACGAACCTGCTGGGCGTGCCGCCGCAGCCCCCGCCGCCGAACATCCCGACGCTGCCTGACGCCACGGTGGACGGCAAGGTGCTCTCGTTGCGCGAGCGCATGGAGAAGCACCGCGCCAATCCGACGTGTGCAGGCTGTCACAAGGCAATGGATCCGATCGGCTTCGCGCTCGAGAGCTACGACGGCATCGGGCGCTGGCGCAAGACCGAGGACGGCGCGCCGATCGACACGTCCGGGACGCTTTTCAACGGCACGAACGTGGATGGCGTCGCCGGGCTTCGTCAGAGTCTTGTCGCCCAGCCGGAGATCTTCGTCGGCGTGATGACCGAGAAGATGTTGATCTACGCGCTTGGTCGCGGCCTCGAATATTACGACATGCCGGCCGTGCGCAAGATCGTACGCGACGCGAAGAGCAGGGACTTTCGGTTTTCATCGATCGTGCTCGGTGTCGCACGCAGCACGCCGTTCCAGATGAAGGAGGCCCGGTGAGTTACGGCAGTTTCGTCAGCAGGAAGCACATCCCGCGCCGGACGTTTCTACGCGGCGCTGGCGTCACGCTGTCGCTGCCGCTGCTCGAGGCGATGGTGCCCGCCATGACGGCGCTGGCGCAGACGGCCGCCAAGCCTCGGATGCGGCTCGGCTTCTGTTTCATGCCGCACGGCGCGGTGATGGCGAACTGGACGCCGGCTGCTGAAGGGGCTCTTCAGCTCTCCCCAATCCTGTCGCCGCTCGAGCCATACAAGAACCAGGTCGTCGTCCTCAGCAACCTCGCGCATGCGATGGCCGGTCCTCAGGGCCCTGGCGACAACGGCGGCGATCACACGCGGTGCCCGGCTGTGTTTCTGAACGGCGTCCATCCCAAACGCACCGACGGGGCCGACATCAATGCCGGCGTGACGATCGACCAGATGGCCGCGGCGAAGATCGGCCAGGACACGCTGCTGCCATCGCTCGAACTGGCCATCGAGGACTACAGCGGCCTCGTGGGATCGTGCGACGTCGGATTCAGCTGCACCTACATGAACACGATCTCATGGCGGACGCCGACCGCACCGATGCCGATGGAGATCAACCCGCGTGTGGTGTTCGATCGGATGTTCGGTGACGGCGCCACCGCAGCGGAACGTCTTCGCCGCATCGAAACGCAGCGCAGCATTCTCGATGCAGTCACCGATCAGGTGCGGCGCCTGGAGGGCGGGCTGGGTTCGGGCGATCGGAATCGCGTCGGGGAATACCTCGACACGGTGCGTGAGATCGAACGCCGCATCGCGTTCTCGGAGAAACAGGTGAGCGGGAACCTCGACGTCCCCGTCACGCCCCGCGGCATTCCCGACGATTTCGTCGAGCACACGAAACTCATGTTCGACCTGCTGACGATCGCGTTCCAGGCCGACATCACGCGAGTCTCGACGTTCATGATGGCGCGCGAAGTGAGCTATCGCACGTTCCCGATGCTCGGGATCTCCGAGGCGTTCCACCCCGCCTCGCATCATCAGAACAGTCCGGAGCGGCTGGCGCAGTTGACGAGAATCCAGGCCTTCCATGTGGGGCTGTGGTCGTACTGGCTCGAGAAGCTTCGTGCGACGCCAGACGGCGACGGCAACCTGCTCGATCACTCTCTGCTTCTGTACGGCGGCGCGATGAGCAACAGCAACGTGCACAATCACGCGCCGCTGCCGATCGTCGTCGCTGGCGGCGCCAACGGCACGATGAAGGGCGGACGCCATCTCAAGTACGCGGAAAACACGCCGATGGCGAACCTGCTGCTGACGATTCTGAATAAGGCCGGCATTCCGCAGGACAGCGTCGGCGACAGCACGGGGATGCTGACGGAACTCTAACCACGTCACAAGGGGCTCGCATGAAGACAAGTCTGTTGCTGCTGGCGGCTTTTCTCTGGCCGGCGACGAGCATCGCGGCCGGCGCGGACGCGGCTGACGCGGTCCAGAAGAAAGACATCGGCGCACTGCGCACGCTCGTCCAGCACAAGGTCGACGTGAATGCCGCGCAGCCTGACGGCACCACGGCCCTGCATTGGGCCGTCGTCTGGAACAACGACGAAGCCGTCACCCTGCTGCTCCGCGCAGGGGCGGACGTGAAGGCCAGGAATCGCTATGGTGCGACGCCGCTGTCGGAGGCCGTGAGTTCTGGAAGCTCCGCCGTCGTCGAATCGCTTCTCAAAGCCGGCGCCGATCCAAAAACCCTGACGACCGACGATGGCGAGACGGTGCTGATGACGGCGGCGCGCGCCGGGAACACTGATGTGGTGCGGCTGCTGCTGGAACGAGGCGCCGACGTGAATGGGCGCGAGAAGTACAAAGGACAGACCGCCCTCATGTGGGCGGCCGCCGAGCGGCATCCCGCCGTAGTGAAGCTGCTGCTGGATCGCGGCGCCGACTGGAAGGTCCGGTCCTTCGATCGCGAAACCAAAATGCCCAAGCTGAGCGCCGCGTCGGCCATTACGCCGATTCCCCGCGGCGGGCTGCCCGCTCTGTCGTTTGCCGCTCGCGAAGGCGACATCGAATCCGCACGTGTGATGCTCGACCTCGGCGTGGACATCAACTACGGCGACGTCGACAACACCACGCCGCTGACCGTCGCGATGATGAACAAGCAGTACACGTTCGCGAAGTTCCTGATCGATCGCGGCGCCGACGTCAACATCGCCGGCGGCTACGGGCGAACGGCGCTCTTCGCTCTCATCGACATCCGCAACGAAGACTACGCGGCGCTCCCCGCGCGGAAGACCGAGGATCCGCTGCCGACGATCGACCTGCTCAAGGCGATGCTGGATCGGCGCCCGAACCTGAACGCGGCCCTCACGGCGAGCATTCCCGGCAGAAGCGGGATGGACTTCGGCGACACGACGCTTGGCGAAGGCACGACGCCGCTGATGCGAGCGGCGCGGGCAGGCGACGTGGCGGCGATTCGTCTGCTGCTCGAGAAAGGCGCCGATCCCAGGCTGACGACGAAGGATGGCAACACGGCCGGAATGCTCGCCGCCGGCGTCGGTTACCGCGATAAGAACACGCGCGGCACCGAACCGGACGCGCTCGAGGCGACGAAGATCCTGGTCGCAGCCGGCTTCGATGTGCGGCAGCGCAACAACCGTGACGAAACCGCGCTGCACGGCGCATCCGATCGCGGCGCCGACACGATCGTGCAGTATCTCGTCGATCGCGGAGCCGAGCTGAACGTCAAGAGCAAGCAGGGATTCACGCCGCTCGATGTCGCGATGGGGAAATCCAGCCTGATCCAGCTTCCGGTTCCCAAGCCAACCACCGTCACGCTGCTGCGGAAGCTCGGCGCCATCGAAGGGAAACTCGAAGGGAAAGACGTCAAGTAGAGCGATCGTATTCATCACGCCGGCGGACCCAGTACGGCCCTCGCCCGTCTTCGTCGCGTCCCTTCGGCACCAGATCGAGATAGTGATAGTGCACGTTCAGCTTGTCGTTGCCGCGGTCGTAGCATGAGTACGTGTGGAAGACGTCGCCGCGTTCGTCCCTGTAGAACACGCTGTGACCTTCGCGTTCGCGGGCCTTCGGCTCCTGCCACTTGTAGTTGTAGAAAACGCGCTTCGCCGCCATCTCCTCCGGCGTGAATGACACGCAGTAGTCGAAGTTGAAGTCGGAGCCGCCGGACGAGACCCATTTGAACGTCCAGCCCATGCGGCGGCGGTACTCCTCCAACTTCGCGAACGGCCCCCGCGACACGACCACCATCGTCACGTCGCGCTGATTCAGGTGCGGGCCGATGCCGGCGAATCCATCGGCGCGCAGTGAACAATGCGGACAACCCGCGTTGTCGTCCGGATGGAACATGAAGTGGTAGACGATGAGCTGACTGCGGCCGGCGAACAGATCCGCGAGCGTTTCTTTGCCCCCGGGGCCGTTCGGTCCTTCGAACACGTACTGCTTCGTCACGCGTTCCCAGGGAAGCTCACGCTGGATGCGGCTCATCTCGTCGCACCGCTCGGTGAAGGCTTTCTCCTTCGCAAGCAGCTCCTGCCGCGCTGCCACCCACTCTTCGTGCGACACAACTTTGTGTTCCATCGGTAAATCAGGCCTAGTGAGACATCTGTTCGGGAAAGACTTCGGTCGGCTGCTCCGAATACCGCTTCATCTCCAGAACGATCGTGGAGCCCGA
>Ga0137395_10000046_pt1 | contig 34591 bp, 31 predicted proteins | sample czobulk216metaG_FD_108283 | JGI IMG/M metagenome (GOLD analysis project Ga0137395, IMG submission 108283) | Vadose zone soil microbial communities from Angelo Coast Range Reserve, California, USA - czobulk2.16 metaG | ecosystem: Environmental > Terrestrial > Soil > Vadose zone | place: USA...
AGGCGCGCGGTGGTCCAGTCGCCGGAGACCAGCATATTGCGCGCGATCTGCGCCTGCACGGCGTCTACATCGTCCATGAGGCGCGGCGGACTGGCGATATTAATAAGGAAGACGAAGCAGGCTGCGGCTACAACGATCCAACCTGGTCGAGCACGTCGGGGACTGATTCGCGCAAGGCCGGTTCCTCGCTGCTCAGCCCGATGTTCCACTGCTTCATCCACAACAACAGCACCATCAAACCCCATAAGTGATACCCCAAGTTTGCGCGCCGCTCCAGATGGTCACTGAGCAGGCGTTCAACCGCGCTCCATTGGAACAGGCCGGTGGCGCGTACGTTCTCCTGAGAAAGTGTGTCCAGCAACATGGGCCGGAGCACGCTGCGGAACCAGTCATGCACCGGGATGTCGAACCCGATTTTTGGCCGCCGCAGGACGCTGGGCGGCAGCTTGTCCTGCATGAGCCGGCGCAATACATACTTTGATTTGCTTCCGTGCAATTTGAAGCGGTCAGGCAGGCGGGCGGCAAAATCCACAATCCGCGGATCCAGAAACGGCGGACGCGCTTCCAGCGAGTGCGCCATGCTCATGCGGTCGACCTTGTACAGAATGTCATCGGCCAGGTAAAAGCGCTGATCAAAATCCAAATAACGTTGCAGGCCCGGGCCATCTTTCATGCTGTCCAGCACGCCCGCCAGCGGGCCAGGATCGGCAAAGCGGAAGAATTCGTTTTTCTCGGCTTCCGTGAATGTTCCATTCCAATAAACGTGCGCCAGCTCCGGCGGGAGCAGCGATCCCTGAAGAAAGCGCTTGAGTTTGTACTCAAAACTGATCTTGTCATCGGAAACGGGCAGGCGCGCGGCGCAACCGAGCGCCAACCGGCGCAGGCTGGCCGGAACTTTGCGGGCAAGGGCAGAGTAGCGGTCGGCTTTATACGTGAGATAGCCGGCAAAAAGCTCGTCAGCGCCTTCGCCGGTGAGGACCACGGTCACATCGCGGCTGCTCATCTGGGCCAGGAACCATGCCGGCAGAGCGCCGGCGTCAGCACTGGGCTCGTCAGAGTAGTAGGCGATTTGCTGGATGGCGTTTTCCAGATCGGCCGACTCGTTCAGATCAAACTCGGTGTGCTGGCTGCCAAAGTGGTGCGCAATCTGGTGGATGGAGTCGCTCTCATCAAAGGAGCGCCCTTTGAAGGTGATGGAGAAAGTGCGCAGGCGTGCGCTCCCGGCGTTGGCCGCGTAGCGCAAAATGGTGGACGAATCCAGCCCGCCGCTCAGCCATATGCCGACAGGCACGTCCGAGACCAGTTGCTCACTCAGCGATTTCCGCAGCAGATCATCGAGTTCTTCGGTGGCCTCTTCGATGGAACGCGGAGCGTTGCGGGCTGGTTCCGCCGAAACATACGAGCGAATATTCGCGCGGCCATTGTGCCATTCCAGTACGTGTCCGGGCAGAAGCTTGCTGATGCCCTCCACCAGCGTGTAAGGCGCGGGCACGTAATTCAGGCTGAGAAAGCAATTCAAGCCGGCCAGAGAGAGGCTGCGCGAAACTTCAGGATGGGCAAAGATGCACTTTAGTTCAGAGCCAAAATAAAGTTCGCCATCGTGCCGGCAGTAATAAAGAGGCTTGATGCCCATGCGATCGCGCGCCAGAATGAGCCGGCGCTCCGACTGCACCCAGACGGCCACGGCAAACATGCCGCGCAAGCGCGAAAAACATCCGCTTCCCCAGCGCAGGAAGGCGTGCAGGATGACTTCAGTGTCGCAGCGGGACTCAAAGCGCACGCCATGGCCTTCGAGTTCAAGCCGCAGTTCATGATGATTGAAGATTTCGCCATTGAAGACGATGACAACGTCGCCGTCTGGACTAATGAGCGGCTGGTCCCCGCTTTCGAGATCGAGAATGCGCAGACGGGTGGCCCCGAACGATACCAGATCGGATTCGAAGCGGCCGCGATGGTCCGGGCCACGGTGCGTCAGAGATTCCAGCGCCGTGTCAATGACGCCGCGCGGCAGACGCTTCCCGACGTGCGTATACCCGAGGATGCCACACATGCTTGTGTCAGCTTTCTTCGGGCAGAAGAATGTGAGAGTCTATCCGCTCCGACGGACGTACTTCTATGATCTTGATTGACCGCCCCGGAAAGGCGCACAAAAAGGCATGCAGCCAGCCTAAACCACACTCACGCAGTCATATCCCCACATGGACTCTACAAAAACGTTGCCGCGATTATACCCGTCAATCCACTATTGCCAACCAAGAAATTAAGAAATGTAAAGAGGGCGGTCCTGCGAGGCCGCGAAAAGGGAGTTCGGGCAATGTTTCGAACCGCTTGCAGATGATCAACGCGGTGGAATGGTTCGGCCTTTCCTCCATAATATAATTCCGCCATGTCGGCGGGGCAGTATGCGAGTTCCCCGGCAGGCCAATCAATCCACCTGGAGCACGCATTGAAGATAGGGATTTTGGGGGCGGGAAACATCGGTGCGACAGCGGCGCGGCTGTTCGTCGAAGCCGGACATGAGGTGGCGGTCAGCAACTCACGTGGGCCGGAGTCGCTGGGAGATCTCATCCGTAAACTTGGGCCGCGGGCGCATGCCATGACTGTTGATGACGCGGCCCGGTTTGGCGAAGTGGTGCTGCTGGCCGTTCCCTGGCGCACGCCGGAAGCGCTTCCCCACCCCGAGCTGTTGCGCGGCAAGATCGTGATTGACGCCATGAATCCTTACCGGGCGGACGGCGGCTTCTACGACCTGGGCGGGTCCACCTCTTCTGAAGAGGTCCTCAAGCGCATTCCCGGAGCGCGACTGGTGAAGGCGTTCAACACTATTTATTACGTGCATCTCGCGACCCGCGGCCGCAAAGACCTGCCCGTCGACGAGCGCCATACAATCTATGTGGCCGGCGATGACGCTGAAGCCAAGAAAGTAGTGGCGCAATTGATTGAGGAGATCGGGTTCGCCGCGGTTGATACTGGATCACTGCACGAAGGCGGCCGCATGCAGCAGCCCGATTCTCCCATTTACAACAAGACCTATAACAGGCGCGAAGCCCGCGAGTTCCTGGCCAAGCTTAACCAGTTGCAATGATCCGATGCCTCACGCCATACGATTCCACAAGTCTTGCCGGATTGGTATGTTCCTGACGCTGCGTCTGTTTCTTTTACTCAGCATGGCTTCGGCAACCGCTCTCCTGGCGCAGGAAGAGGGCCGGCAGGTTTCAATGAGCCAGGCCGTGGACCATGCGCTACAGCAGAGCAAGCTCACCGTTGCGGGCGGCACGCCTTTCCATTTGAAAGCACACATAGCGCCCGTGGGGAGCGCACGGGCAGAGTACTCAGCCGATGTGGAAGAGTTTTGGGCGGCGCCGGATAAGTGGCGGGGCACAGTGCAGTCAGCTGGCTTCTCGCAAACCTTGATCGCGAACGGAGACAAACTCTCAGAGAAACTTACCGGCGACTATTATCCCTTCTGGCTGCATGACCTGGTCACGGCACTCTTTGATCCGCTGCCCATGGCGGAGCAGCTCAAGCGCATGCAGGCACAACTGGAAATTCCGGAAGATTCCACAAAATCAAATTCGTGCCTGACGATGCAGTCCCGCGTGGGGGTGGCGCCGGTGGAGAACCACGTGCCTTACGCTTTCTGCTTTGGCGGCAAGCTGGGTCTGTTGCAGGCGGCGGTCACGCCGGCCTATCGCGCGCAGTTCGCCGACTACCGGGCGTTCAAAGACAAGCTGGTGGCGCGGACCGTCTCCGCGGAATTTGCGCCGGGACTGACAATTGCTGCAAAGATCACTGAGCTTACAGAACTGGCCAAACCCGACGAAGCGATGTTCACGATTGAGAGCGCTACGCCGGCCTCTGAGCAGCTGAAGACCAGCCAGGTAGGCGAGGACTCCGCACGCGTCCTGGCGCTCAACACACCCGCTATCGTGTGGCCGGCGCTGCGGGAAGGCAAGACCACGGGCGTAATGAGTCTGTATATCTCCACCGATCGAAGCGGGCAGGTGCGCGAAGCATGGACAGCCGGCCCGGCCGATCCGCAACTAAGCGACGCCGCGCGTGAGCAACTGCTCCACTGGCAATACAAACCTTATATGAACGGCGGCCCATCACAGATGGAGGCGGTGTTGACTTTCGCTTTCACAACCCATATTGAGAACCCCATACCTGTGCTCACCGATGCGGAGGCGCGCAAGCGTGCAACCAACATGGTTGAGCCGGTGATCGAGCGGGGCACGGCGGGGAAAGCGAGAACGTTCACTCTGCGGGTTTCCGTGGACACAGCCGGCAAGGTGCAGAGCGTTCTGAACCTGAACCAGGTTGCGCCAAAGCTTTATTCGGCGGGATCGACGGCGCTGAAGAAGTGGCGGTTTCGTCCCTATTTGAATCAAGGCAGACCTGACCGTTTTTATGCCGACATTAATTTCAAGATCCGCTGATACGAATCATTTCAAGTGCGAGCAGGAAAACCTTGCGCTCGCCAAACCTCGGGAGAGGTCAGAGCTTAAGAAATAACTTAAGTCAGCGGTATGGCACACGAAAGTTGCTTCACAGATATACTCGAAGACAGATAGGATGTTCTCACTGTGCCCGCAGACAATCCCACTCCCACCCCCGGCGCTGGAAAAGGTGTGTTACTTTGCATCGATGATGCCGTACCTGTGCTCGAGGTCCTGGCTTTTGTGCTGGAAGAGTGCGGATATTCGGTGCTGGTGTCTCCTAACGCAAGACACGGTCTGACGCTCTTTCAGGCAGAGCCGGTCGATCTGGTGATCCTGGACCATGAAATGCCGGAGATGAGCGGATATGAAGTTGCCCTAGAGATGCGGCGGCTCAAGCCGGGTGTGCCGATCATCATAAACTCAGCGTCCGCCAAGGTCCCGGCAGAGGCCTTGAATGTGGTGGACGCAATTGTAATGAAAGGCACAAGTTACCGGCCACTGGTTTCCAAGGTAGACCAGCAAATGGCGGCTTCGCGGACAGAAAGCCGGCGCCAGGCGAACCAGGGGACCGGCAGCGCTCTCGGGAACTGACTTCAAACAATAGTAGTGTTTACTTGGCGGTATCCTCTTCGTCGTCGAGGACCGGCAGGGCATAAAGGGAAACGCTTCCGCGACGATCGCGCGCCAATTCCGGCAGTCCGCGCACCAGCTCAAACGTGACCTGATCATGGCACTTGGCGCATGGAGGAAAAGTCTGCCCTTCAAGCAGAGTGACCTCATGCGGTAGCCGATGCTGCGCGTGAATAACGCGGTAAATTCCGCTTTCAGGGATGGTGTCCGAGCTCTTGTAGGGGTTGGGCATTGGAAACATCATAACCGCGCGTGGGGAGAGACTCGTCCACTCAAGTGTGTCGATGCAAACAGATTGCCAGAGTTTGCATGTGAAGGATTCCCCGGAGGCATCCTTACCGCCGATTGCGCTCGTCTATATTACATACGCAAATCCTGGTTGCGCAAATCATTCGTGAACAAATCGCTATGTGTGTAACTTATTGCAAAGAAATGCACATCAGCTTCCTCGAAGTAGTCCGTCAGTTCCATGCTCCAGCCAGGCATGTGCACGCTTCCGCTGCTCTCTTAAATGCTTTTAAGAGTGCGGAAAATCGGATAATATGGCAGCCGTGTCCACCGTTCTCAAGTGCGTGATCTCCCTCACGGTCGTGTTCGGCATCCTTTATGTGCTGATCTCGCCGCTGCCGGAGGTGGATGCCACTTTTTCAGGAAAGTCCTCTCTTAGCTTCTTTATCCTCGTTACCCACGCTTTTTTAGGTCTGTTCTTTTTCACTTTTTTGGTGCGTTTCCGTCCGATTGACATTGCAGCCACTTTTCACGGTAATGTGCTCGACCTGATCTGTGTGCGGCTTTGTTAGTTTCTTTTGACTAGCGCAACAGCACTTTACGCCTTACTGGCAACCCAATGACGCTTTGAGTCATTCAGGTTCTTAGACCTTGGCGTGAAAATTTACGTTGATAGCTAGCTGAAGGAACTTATGAAAACCAGCGAGGTCATTCAGGCCTGGAAAAGCATCCTGAGCGGAAGGCGGCCGTCTCTCGCGATTGAGATTACGCGGGAGTGCCCGTTGCGCTGCCCGGGATGTTACGCATACGAAGAGGGGCATGTCGGGGGTATGAATCTGCGGCAGCTTCATGACAAACGCGGCGATGAATTGGTGCAAGGCGTGCTCGCCCTGGTGGATGAATACCGCCCGCTCCATCTCTCCATCGTCGGTGGCGATCCCCTGGTCCGCCATCGCGAGGTCACGCGTCTGCTTCCCCTGCTGCAGGACCGCGGTGTTTACGTGCAAATTGTCACCAGCGCTTTCCGGCAAATTCCGGTAGAGTGGGCCGCGTCCGACCGGGTGAACATCGTGGTCTCCATTGACGGCCTGCAGCCGGAGCACGATGCGCGGCGCAAGCCCGCCACTTACGCGCGGGTACTGGAAAGCATTCGCGATCGCCAGGTGATCGTTCACTGCACCATTACCGGCCAGATGATGAAGCGCGCTTTGTACCTCAAGGATTTCGTGGAGTTCTGGAGCGCCAAACCGGAGATCCAGAAAATCTGGATGAGCATGTTCACGCCGCAGGTCGGCGCTACAGATCCGGAGATCCTAACCTCCGATGAGCGCCTGCGGGCGGTGGAAGAACTCATGCGGTTGCGCACGCTTTATCCTAAGCTCGATATGAGGGAAGGGCTGATCCGGGAGTTCCTGCACCCGCCAGCCTCGCCGGAAGAATGCATTTTTGCGCAGACCACGCATACTATTTCGGCTGATCTTAAGAGCACGGTCACGCCGTGCCAGTTTGGCGGCAACCCGGATTGCTCCCAGTGCGGCTGCATGGCGTCCATGGGGCTGGCAGCGGTGGGAAATTACGAACTTGCACTGGGCATCACGGCCGGCCAGGTGTATCGTGCTTCCGCGCAGGTGAGCAAGGCGGTCAGGAAGTTGAAACACGCAGCGTAGAACCATTGAGGTGGAAGTCATGAGCTATCTGAAAGAGTTGATCAAAGGGACCGCAGCCCTGCCGTTTCGAGGCCGGGCCGCGAGCAAAGAACGCGCGCTGCGCCAGGACCTGGCCCGCTTCGGCAAGATGCTCCATACCCAGGGCTTCGTCGCCGCCACTGACGGCAATCTATCCGTCCGGCTCGACCAGGAGCGCATTCTGGTCACGCCCACCTGCTTCAGCAAGGGCATGATGACGCCTGACGATATGGTGATTGTCGATCTCCATGGCAAGAAGCTCTGCGGCTTCTATAACCCCTCCAGCGAGATCGTGATGCACCTGACCATCTACCGCATGCGGCCTGACGTGGGCGCCGTGGTACACGCTCATCCCTGCACGGCGACGGGATTCGCTTCCGCGGGCATCGCGCTCGATGAACCGCTGTGCTCGGAAATCGTGATTACCCTAGGCGCCGTTCCGCTCGCTCCTTACGCCACCACTGGAACCATGGAGCTGAGCGATTCGCTGCGTCCCTTTATTCCCTTTCATGACGCCATTCTTATGGCCAACCACGGCGTGGTTACCTACGGAGAAGACCTCTGCCGCGCCTATATGAGGATGGAAGCGGTGGAGCATTACGCCAAGATCGTGATGGCTGCCCGGCAACTGGGGTGCGCCCGCACGCTCGATAGCCGCGAGCTGGAAAAGCTGTTCGCGGTCCGCTCACAGTACGCCAAAAACGGACATTAAGCACTCGCGTGTCCGCAGTTTTGCCGCCTTAAATAACTTCCCCCTTTGTCGTGTAAACGTCGCGTAAACCGGCGATTACCCTAAAGACCCATCACTTTCGAAACGTACTGGGGTAATTTGATGGAGCCGGGCGGGCGCACCATAATATGCGGGTTATGCGACTACTCAAGCTTCTGTTCTTCAGCCTGATTGCCGTATGCGCCAGCGCCCAGCAAAAGACCTATGACTGGGTTGCGCAAAACCCTGACAGCTTCCGCATTGGGCCGGGATTCCACAGCGGAATTGCGGTTTATAACCCGCACGGCTGGGAGGCAATCCACGTCCGGCTCGATATCGCCGCGCGCCAGCCGGTCTCAGTGGGCGTGGTGCGGCAGGAAGACTGGAACAACGCGGTACACAATCCAGAACAGTTGGAGAAACTTGATTATGCCTGCCTGACTGAAGGAGTTACCAGCATCAATTACTCCTGCAACTTTTACGCCAGCTACACTTCCCGCGTGGTGGTGGTGCGCGATACGCGCCAATCGGAACGCCCGGTTGTGACCGGCGTGGCCGCGCCTTTTGTGCGCTATGGGTTGAACGAATTTTTCGCGAACGATGTCCGCGTCACGCCTTACCACTGGGGTTGCACCAGCAACTGCGACCTGCCCGACCCCCCGCAGTTTGCCTGGGTGAATCTGCGCAGGGAGAAATACGAGATCACGCCGGCTTTCAAGTCTTATGGACCGTTCACCCCGGAGCGCGATGATGACAAGATGCGCATCAGCGTGAAGGCGCAGACGCCGATGACGGTAGCAGTGGTCTCCAGCAGCATGGCCGACGAGCTTTATGCCCATCGCGACCAGGCGCATGAAATTCTCTCCAGGAGCACGTGCAAGCAATATGGCATCCAATCCAGCACCTTTGACTGCACATTGCAGAAGAGCGATGGCGCTATGCAGGTGGTGCTGCTGCCGGAAGTAGAGATCAAGAAGAAGAAAAAAGCCGAGATCACGATTTCTACGGTGCAGTGCGTGGCCAATTGCGTGGAGCAGAAGCAATAACACGCTTTTGGGCAACCCTGAAGAGCAGCGGAGCAGATTCCTCGCTGCGCCGCAATGTACGTCGCAGGGAACGCGGCCGATACCCGGCTCGCTCGGAATGGCGTGCTGGCAAGCAAAGTAGTCCGTAGTCGGCCAAATCTCGCCGCCTGACAACAGTCACGTACCGTAGAATGTTCCAGCCAGGAAGCGCCAACAACCGGGCCTGGCAGGAGCGCGCCATTTGGATATCTCTCTCAGCCTTATCATCATTGCCGCACTCGCCGCGGTCCTTCTGTTTCTGCTGCTCAAGACCTACAACAGCCTGATACGCATGCGCAACACGGTGCAAAATGGCTGGTCCGATATCGACGTGCAGCTCACGCGGCGGCATGACCTGGTGCCGAACCTGGTGGAATCGGTGCGCGGCTACATGACCCATGAGCGTGAGACGCTGGAAGCGGTGACGCGGGCGCGCACCCAGGCAGTCACGACCAGCGGAGCCGATCTGGCCACGCGGGCAGTGGCGGAGATGGCGCTGGGCGGCGCGGTGGGCAATCTTTTCGCAGTGGCCGAGCGCTATCCCACGCTGAAGGCTTCGCAACAGTTCTTGCTCCTGCAGGAGCAGCTTACTTCCACGGAAAACCGCATCGCCTTTGCCCGCCAGCATTACAACGAGTGCGTGCGCCGGTACAACACTTCACTGGCGGAGTTTCCCCGCAACCTGCTGGCGGGGTTGATGGGGTTCAGCCCTTCACCGCTGTTTGCGACGGATGCGGGAGAGAGAATTTTGCCGCAGATTACCGCAGATGAACGCAGATAAAAGAATTGACCGCGAATGAACGCGAATAGAAACCCAAGATCGAAACCCAAAATCTTTGAAACACAGAGGAACGGAGGAAGCGGAGGAAAAAGATTTCTTTTGCCAGATTCGCGTTCTTTCGCGTGCATTCGCGGATGAGTCTTCTGATCTACGCTCATCTGCGCAAATCTGCGGCCGACTTTTTGGCGCCATTGACGGATTGGCTCTTCCCCAACATGCACCCTTGGTTGCTGTAGGTTCCCTCGCTACGCTCGGGATTAAAAACGTAAAGCCTGTTCCAGATCGGCAATCAGGTCATCAGGGTGCTCCAGGCCGATAGAAAGGCGCAGCAGATTGGCCGGGCTGCGAGTGTTGGCGCCCTCGACTGAGGCGCGGTGCTCGATCAGGCTGTGCGCGCCGCCCAGGCTGGTGGCGTGAGTGAAGAGCTTGACTCCGGCGGCGAGCTTGAAAGCCTCTTTCTGCCCACCCTTCACCTGGATGGAAAGCATGCCGCCGAAGCCGGTCATTTGCGCGGCGGCAATCTTGTGGCCGGGATGGCTGGCGAGGCCGGGATAGTGGACGGCCTCGATCTTTGATTTAGGCTGCTTGCTCAGGAATTCTGCAATGCGTTGCGCGCTCTCGGACTGGGCACGAACGCGGTACGGAAAAGTCTGCAGGCCGCGCAGGCTGAGCCAGCACTCAAAGGGCGAGGGCACTGAGCCACCGTCGCGCTGTATGGCGCGAACTTTTTCGAAGAGCGGCCCGGTCGGCTTCCCGCTGTTCGTTCTCCCGCTGGTGGTCTTCCCGCCATTCGTCTTAAAGATCAGCGCGCCGCTTAGCACGTCACTGTGGCCGGAAAGATATTTGGTGACTGAGTGCATCACCACGTCAGCGCCCAGCTTGAGCGGAAGCTGGAGGAGCGGCGTGGCCCAGGTGTTGTCGCAGGCCAGAAGAGCGTTGGCTTTCTGGGCAATCGCGGCGATGGCGCCAATATCGGTGACGCGGAGCAGCGGGTTCGAAGGTGTTTCAACCCAGATCAGCTTGGTTGACGGAGTCAGAGCGCGTTCCACTTCCGCGGGATCCTGCATGTTGACCAGCGTGTGCTTCAGTCCCCAGTTGGCCAGAAGGGTTTTGAGCAGAATGGCGGTGCCGTAAAAGACATCGTCGCCGGCAATGACGTGGTCGCCGGGCGCGAGCGCGTGCAGCAGAGCGAGCGTGGCGGCATTGCCGGAAGAAAAAGCCAGCGCAGCAGCGCCTTCTTCGAGCGAGGCCAGGGCCTCTTCGAGCGCGGCGCGGTTGGGATTGTCGGTGCGCGAGTAGAGGAAGCCGCCGGGCAGGCTGCCGTCATCGGCCTTTTGAAACGTGGTGGAAAGGTGGATGGCGGGAGTAACGTCGCGGGTGCCGCCTTCAGGCTTGCGTCCGGCATGGACGGCTCGGGTTTCAATTTTCATGACCGACTAGAGTATCAAAAAGCTTTGCCGCTGATTTAGGCAGATGAACGCAGATGAGAGAAACCCAAAACCTTTGAAACACGGAGGAACAGAGGACGCAGAGGAACAAGGAATGGTGACTTTGACTCTCCGATCTGGAATAGCAGATTGCACCAAAGTTCTGGCATTCCCCTGGTGCGAAATTTCAAGCACAATGGTCAGAAGCGGAATGACCACCCTTAACGACTTCAAAGAGACGGTGCGGCAGCAGGCGGACATTGTCCGCGTGATTGGCGACTACATCAAGCTCAAGAAAGCCGGCGCGCAGAATTTTGTGGGGCTGTGCCCGTTCCACGGCGAGAAGACGCCGTCGTTCTCTGTGCATGCGACGCGGCAATACTTTCATTGTTTTGGCTGCGGCAAGTCCGGCGACGTTTTTAAATTCGTTCAGGAACACGAGCAGATCAGCTTTCCGGAGGCGCTGCGCCTGGTAGCGGAGAAAGTGGGCGTGCCGCTGCCGAAGATGCAGTACAGCTCAGAAGGCGAGGCCGAGGACGCGCGGCAGCGCGGGCAGCTGATTGAGATGCATGAGCGCGCCTGCAAGTTCTTTGAAGACCAGCTTCGTCGGCCGGAAGGAGCGCACGCGCGCGAGTACCTGGCCGGGCGTGGTCTGAAGGAAGAGACGATCCGGACATTTCGAATCGGGTATGCGCCGGATTCTGGGTTTACGCTCAAAGACCGCCTGAAAAACGACTTCAGCGAGGCGTTGATGCGCGCGTCAGGCCTGTTTTCGTGGAAAGAGGGAGCGGAGTCGAATATTTATTCTAAGTTCCGCAACCGCATCATGTTCCCAATCGCCAATGAGAATGGGAAGATTATCGCCTTCACCGGGCGCACGCTGGCCACGGACGAGAAGGCCGGCCCGAAATACATGAACTCGCCGGAGACGCCGATCTATTCCAAAGGGCGCGTGCTCTACAACCTTGACCGTGCGAAAGAGGCGATACGCAAGTTGGGCTACGTGATTATTGTGGAAGGCCAGATGGATTGCATTGCCGTGTACTCCGGCGGCTTTCACAACGTGGCGGCGAGTTCGGGGACGGCGTTTACCGAAACGCAGGTGCGGCTGCTGGGAAGGTTCAGCAAAGATATTGTCGTCAACTTTGATCCGGACACGGCGGGCGCGGCAGCCACGGACAAATCGCTGGGCATGCTGCTGGAAGAAGAATTCAATATCAGGGTGCTGCGGCTGGAAGCGGGCTTTGATCCTGACTTGTTTATCCGCAAGAACGGCGCGGAGGCGTATGCGCGGGCGCTGAAGGGCTCGCTCAAGTATTTCGATTACCTGGTGGAGCGGGCGCTGAAGCTGTTTCCGGTACGGAGTCCGGAGGGGAAGAAGAATGCGGTCAACTTTCTGCTGCCGCACATCCACAGGGTTCCCAGCCGGATTGTGCGCGACGAGTTGGCCAATGATATTGCCCAGAAGCTGAATATCGACACGGCGGTGCTGCGGCTGGAGTTCAAGTCAGCGGCGGTGAGCCGGGGCGCGAGCGGACTGCGAGCGGTGGCTGCGTCTGACATTACGCCGGCGGAAAAAGTGCTGGTGCGGGCTGCGTCATCCAATGTGGCGGAAGAGGCAGACTTGCGGCACAGCGCGCTGCAGGCTTTAGCGGAAGAGAAGCTGCACTTGGGGCTGGCCACCGGGAGCCTTCTGCAAGCCGTGCTGGAAAATGCGCTGGCGGTGGAGCGGGGCGAGGGCGTGGCCGAGGTGACGCAACTTCCACTGAGCGACGCGGAGCGGCAGATGCTGGCGAGAATCGTGATGCAGGAAGAAGATCCGCTGACGCCAGAGTTGCTGGAAGGAGCGCTGGAGGCGTTACGGCATCGGTCGCAACTGAGCCAGAGAGAGGGCGAGATCAAGCGCGGGATTGTGGAGGCTGAACGTCGCAATGACGTGGCGGCGCTGCTCCGGCTGAAACAGGAGAAGCTGGAGCTGGACCGGAAGCTGGCAAGCTTCTGAAAGCCCGAAGCGCAGCAAGGGATCATTATCGCTACAAGCAGCTTAATGTTTGATCCTAATTATCAAAAAGAATCAAGCTGGGGCCATGACCTGCTTATGGCACGGTTGAAACGAAAACCTCGAATTATTCACCATCTACTTGCAAGTCGCTTTGAGGGCGCGAGGGACCAGATTTCTCTTTCGGAGAGGAGAAATTCGGAGCAAATAGGGAACCTTCGCTACGCTCGGGGGAATGGCACTTAACCCCTTGGTTCTAGGCGATAATTTCGTGCATCGGGGGCTGAAGCGCGTGCGAAACCTCTAAGGCCGGCAAGCATCTATATATTTGAGGGAAATCACAAAGGCGGTGGACTCGTAACTTCTTTGTTTCGGCGAAGGTGGAATGGTAAGGCCCTTTTCTTCTTGGTTGGGCTGTGGTAATCTTAGTACTCTCGGGACGTGCGCGCACTCCAACCTAAATCCCGCCGATATTCTTTAGTGGATACGAGCGCACAGCCCTGTATTGCTCACGAAAATTGACGCGTATAAATGAGGTCAGTGGTTTGGCTCTAGACGATAAATTTGACGACATAAAAAAACTGATCGACGCAGGCAAAGAAAAGGGATATCTCACCTATGACCAGGTCAATGACCTAATTCCCGGTGATGTCCACTCTCCAGACGATCTGGACGACCTGCTTACCACGATCGGGACCCAGGGCATTGACGTCCTGGATGCAAGCAAGGGACTGCCTTCTGAACAGAAGTTTGAAGACATTGAAGAAGGCGAAGAAGTTGAACTTGATCTGACGCCCGGCGCGCTCGAAAAAACGAACGACCCGGTGCGCATGTACCTGCGCGAGATGGGCACGGTTCCGCTGCTCACGCGCGAAGGTGAAGTTGAAATCGCAAAACGCATTGAGCGCGGGCAAATCCGCGTGCTCAAGGCGCTTTCCCGCTCTCCTATCGTCATCAAGGACATTCTCGCCCTGGGCGAGGACCTGAAGCGCGGCGTCCGCTCCATCAAAGAGCTGGTCGCGTTTGACGAAGAGGAGATCACAGACGAAATCGTCCAGGCGCGGCTGAAAGACTTTACCGGCCAGATTGACGACGTCGGCAAGCACTATAAAAAAGTCCAGCAGCTGGAAGAAAAACTCGAAGCCGTCCAGCAGAAGAAGAAGCCCAAAGAGTTTCGCCGATATCGCTGGGCGCTGGGCCGCGCGCAAGTACAGGTTTCCACCGGAATCCGCCGGCTGAAGTTCACCAATCCGGAGCGCAAGCGCCTGATTGACCGGGTGAACAAGACCGTCGACGCCATGCGTTCGCTCGATCGCCAGATCAACAATCTGGAAAAGAAGATCGAGGCCACGCGCGTTGAGGAGACCAAGCGCGAGTACCGGCGCATCCAGCGCCAGCATCGCAACGATCTGGAAAAGCTGGAAGGCGACACCGGTGTCAGCTACCAGGAACTCAAGCGCACGCAGCGCGAGATCATCCAGGGAGACGTCGACGCTGAAGCCGCCAAGCGCGAGCTCATCGAGGCCAACCTGCGCCTGGTCGTCTCCATCGCCAAAAAATATACCAACCGCGGCCTCCAGTTCCTCGACCTCATTCAGGAAGGCAACATCGGCCTGATGAAGGCCGTGGACAAATTCGAGTACCGCCGTGGCTACAAATTTTCGACCTACGCCACGTGGTGGATCCGCCAGGCCATCACCCGCGCCATCGCCGATCAGGCCCGCACCATCCGCATTCCGGTGCACATGATCGAAACCATCAACAAGCTGATCCGCACCTCGCGGCAGCTGGTGCAGGAGCTCGGCCGCGAGCCCACGTCAGAAGAAATCGCCAAGCGCATGGACATCCCGGTGGCCAAGGTGCGCAAGGTGCTCAAGATCGCGCAGGAGCCTATCTCGCTGGAAACGCCCATTGGTGAAGAAGAAGATTCGCACCTGGGCGACTTCATTGAAGACCGCTCCATGGTCTCGCCCGCCGAGGCCGTGATCAACGTCAACCTGAAAGACCAGACCGCGCAGGTGCTGCGCACGCTTACCCCGCGCGAGGAAAAGGTCATCAAGATGCGCTTCGGCCTGGAAGACGGCTCCGAGCACACGCTTGAAGAAGTGGGCCAGTCGTTCGCCGTCACGCGCGAACGCATCCGCCAGATCGAAGCCAAGGCCCTGCGCAAACTGCGGCATCCATCTCGATCAAGGAAGCTGAAGGCGTTTATGGATGGGATACGGGAAGCTTAAACCTTACCGCTGATTAACGCGGATCACAGTGATTGAAGGCGCGGTTAACAGCCGCGCCTTTATTTTTGTGTTTAAACGTTCTTAGCTTTTTCTGATCCGTGTTTATCAGCGTTGATCAGCGGTAAGGAGTTCGCTCTTTTTCCCCGATCTCGGCGATGTCCGGGGTCCCCAGATCACGCCGCTCTTGCGGGGCTGGGGTGGGATCTCGGCGATTCCGGCGATCCTTCCTACTTCCCCTGGATGGTCACGAAAACCCGCGTCTAAACCTTACCGCTGATTAACGCGGATCACAGTGATTGAAGGCGCGGTTAATAGCTGCGCCTTTATTTTTGTGCTTAAGCGTCCTTAGCTTTTTCTGATCCGTGTTTATCAGCCTTGTTTATCAGCCTTGATCAGCGGTAAGCGGTTCGCTCTTTTTCCTTTTTTCTCTGCGACCTTTGCGTCCTCTGCGGTGAAAAATTACGCCACGTCGGCCCGCAGCGCTCGCGACCCGCCTCCCGTTCCCACTGCGCTGCTCTCTCTAATCTCGGTCAGCTTGGCCAGGACAAACGCCGCCACCGCCAGCTCCAGATCGCGCACCGCGACATCAAAGAAGTGTCCCGTGGTTATCAGCGCCAGCGCAATGCAAACCAGCCACGCCGACGCCACATACGCGCCCAGCCGCGTCGCTTTGGTCAGGATGGCCAGGCCGACTAAGATCTCAATCACGCCCACAACATGCATCAACGCCGGCGGGCTCAGGGGCAGCATCCTCTGCGCCAGCGGACTGACATACCATTCCCAGTTCGTCAGCAGGTTAAAGAATTTGTCCAGCCCGGCCAGAAACGCCATCAGGCCGAGGGCAATCTTGGAAATTGTTTGTATGGTTTGTAGCCTGTTCTGCATCGTTCTAGCACCTCTTACCCTATAGAGCGCCGAGGCGGACGGAGGTTACAGGGAGGAAGGTTTGCGCCGCCCTCACGGCGATACACATGTGTCACAGCCGTCCTCGGCGGTGGCGATTTCAAACATTCAAGGCGCTGCTAACCATAGCGCCTTTGTTTTTGCTTTTCGATTTCAGCGATCGCGGTTGCGATTCCGGCGATTTCCTCCGTCTCTGTCGAAGGCCGGAGCGCCAAGCACTGACAGACAACAAAAAGCAGCCGAGCGCGCCTCGCAGGGTGTCTTTAGCGGCACGACTTCAAGTTCAACTCGTGCCACTAAACGCATAACAATATCTGGCCTTCAGTTCCGGGTCAAAACAAACTTTTTGCTTTGCACCAGTACTTTTCGAAAATGGGTCGCAATCCACCTACCAGATTGCTGCGAAACCTCACTGCCGCAAGTGAGCCATCATTTCTATACTCAGGAAAAACCGCAATCTCGTCTTGTCGTCTGACAAGCAGACCAAAGTGATGGCCCTTTTTCATGATATCCGCAGCTTCGTCCTCGCTGACGTTGTAGGTCTTCACTTCATAGCATCCTATTGGTGGTGAGGCAGCTAATTCTTGCCATACCTGGCGTTGAGCCTGCAGCAGAGATTGAAACTCGGCTGTCTGCCGATCCGCATCGGTCGTGATAAACAAACGCTTCACCACGGCCCCGCGTTGTGCCGCTAGAATGTTACTCGTCAAATAATAACCGTTTATCCCGAGATTTCTCGGATACCAAAACTTGGGAACAGATACCGTTAGATATTGATCATCGTTGCCGAGAAGCCTGAGGTACTCGGTAAATCCAGACACAATCACATTGTGGTCGCCAACCAAATCATATATTCCGGAGTTCATCTCACTCAGGGTAGCTACCAATGCATTGAGGGTCCCAACCGCCATCGACCGGAAGAGTTCATGCCCACTCTGGTCAAGACGCTCACCCTCGGAGATTACAGATCTTATCGCTTTTACGACCGTAGTTTGTGCTCGCTCCCCAAAAAACGTGTCAAGATCCTGAATGATAAGATGAACGTGCGCTGTGCGCTGATCGCTGGTTCGGAGGCAATGTGCAATGATATCCACAGCGCCACGATTCTCTTCATAAAGCTGTGGATTCGCCGTGCGGACAGCTTCGGCGATCTGGATCTTGAGCTCGTCAATATCAGATGCCAGGCGCTCCGGCGGGTCTTCTCCAGTTGCAAGATAATAAAGAACGCCACCCAGCGAGTAGATATCGCCGCCAACGGACTTGCCTTTTTCTGGTGCAATGTACCTGGCGTTGCGGCCCTCAATTTCAATCGCCGGACCAATTGCTTCTCGAAATGCTGCCTGTCCGAAGTCAATCAAAATAGGCCTGCCGTTGGTCGAAACCAAAATATTTTCCGGCCAGATGTCGCCATGAATAACCAGCTTGGAATGTGCTTTTCGAACGGCCTCCGCAAGCTCCCGGCCGAGCCGATAAAAATCCCGAGCACGGAGACCTTTGAATTGCTTACTGTCTGGATCTGCGTAGGCGCATTGCAAGTGTTCATCCAGCGGCTTGCCCTTAACATATTTTTGTATCAGTAGTCTGGTCTTGGGTACGTCTGGTATCGGAAATTTGTGGTCCCCAGTTTCAACGAATCCAGCAACACAATCGAGTGACGCCAGACGCAACAGGCTTGCTTCTTCCCTGAAAAATAGTGTTACGAGCTTTAAGCTGAACTCAATTAACTCCTGCGGCCACCGACATGGATCGAAGAGAGGAACCTTGACCACAACCTCGTCGCCTAGTTTCAACCCCTCCAACTGCGGGCAAGTGCGCACCACCTTGGCTTTGTAGGTCTCCGCTGACTGACCGGCTCCAATCGACTCGAGAATCTCATAATGGGCTTTCGCCTCAATGATTTGTCCAGCTGCAAACTGGCACGTCTTATAATCAACGACAAAATAGCCGGGTTTCGCCTGATACGGCAGTTCACGCAAACGTATTTGCTTGGCCACCATAGGCTGATCGGACAAGAAGATTTTTGCCGAAGAATGGCTAGCCAGGATTCGTTGTTTGTCTGTCAAAGAGAACCTAGCGCTTCGAATTGAGGCGTCTTCGCAACGTACCTCAAAGGTTCCGCCTTCTGGTGTAGTGAACTCAAATCTTACATTGTTTCTTCGATCAGGATTTCGCCAGACGGGATCATGGTTCTTACCCGCGATTCTTGCGCTTTTCACAGGCATTTCCTCCGGGCTAATCACGTTCCTGTCAACTGAATTCGGCGGATCGGTGTTGTAAGGAGTCACCGCAAAAGTTGCGCGAGACGAATTGTTTGTGGTTTGCATGTCCAGTCTCTCCATTTACGATTAGAAACAGCTGAGGGTTCAATAAGTCGAGTTGGAATCACCTCCTGGATTTACTGTCAATTAATACCTCTCGGCCCCCACGCCGTTCTTGTCAATTCAGACGTGCAAGACGGGTTCCAACCGAACGTTCGTTCGAATGTGTTTGGATTCTTAGGATTAAGAAATCCTTTGGCAACGGGCGATTCAGAATTTCATATATAAGAGGCCCAGCCCTATACGTTTTAGTAGACACCCCCCTAATGAATCGTGCTTGTGAATGCGCACATTTATCCGCCTCTTCACTGCTCGTATGGGCCACACGTTGCGCCTTGTTGCTTCCATTCGCGTCTTTCCACGTTATTCGCTCCCCCGCTCTTCTCCGCGCCTCCGCGCCTCCGCGGTGAAGATCTGCCTTACCGATCACATGCGATCACCCAATCTCTTCACAACTTTGCTCAACTCAATCACCTCCAGCCACTCCGGACAATCCGGCCAATTATGTTTCCAGCACACGATCACATGGGCGCCCTTGGGATCATGCCGGTGCTCTTTAAAATTCCGGCTATACAACTCAAATTCAACAAACGTCAGCTCCCACTTCCCCGGCGCGACCTCTCGTTTGGCCTCGCAATCCGGAAACGCCCGCTGTATCCGCTCCACCCTGAACCCCAGCCCCGCCGCCAGCACGCCAAACAGAAACAGCACGCCGTCTTCGTTGGTCGGCGCATGCGCCATCGCCGCCAGACCCAGCGGCTCGCCATAGACTGCTGACTCTGCTCTATTAATTGCCAAACTGTTCAGGGGCTGAATGCTGAGTGCTGACTGCTGAGTGCTCCCCACCGCTGCCATCAGAATCTGTATCGCCAGCGCCGCCGCCACCACCCTCCCGAGCCTCATTCCCCGACTAGGCTCTTGTGGCACCGCACCGGGGCCCCCAGCAGGCCCGCCGTTGGCCTGTTGGGGTAGAACCGCCCTCGGCGGTGAAAATTCGCAGCCTCCCAGCTCCCGCCCGATCTGCGCCCCTCTGCGCAAATCTGCGGCTAATCCCTCTCTCTTTGCGCCCTCTGCGACCTCTGCGGTAAATGGTTTTGCTATTTGCCTTAGTAACGGAAACTTCTTCACCACAATCTGCTCCACATCACTCCACTCTTTTTCCAGATGAAATTCTCTGATTGCCAGCACAAACTTGTGCGCCATCTGGCTCCAGCCGATGCGCGCGTGCAGCGTCACCGAATGGTGCTTCCCGCGCGCGTCGTATTCCGCGCGGCTCGGCAACCGCCCCAGTTCGCGCACCACCCGAGCCCAATCCAGCACCAGCGCATTCACGTCCAGCGGACCGCCCCGAGGCCCCGGCTCCAGCCCCGCGGCCCGCACCGCCGCCCTCATCCCGCGAAAATGCTTGTACACCTGGTGCCACGTGATCTTGCTCGCCTTGCACAGTTCGGCCTTGCTCGGCGCTCGCCCCAGCTGGGTCGCGCAATTCCGGATCGCTGCAATAATTTCTTCTCGCTTTGTCATACTCTCTCCTCGCAATAAAAAAGCCACCTTCATGGTGGCTTCGGCTGGCCTCAAATCGGCCCAATCTTTAAAAAACCTTAATTGGAAGGGTGTCACGGCCTCAGCCGGAAAACCCTCCTGCTACTCTAGTGTCACGTTTTGCGGCTTCCGGGACGTTTTCCACAGAAGTTTATTTTTGCGGCTGCTTCGACTGCTCAGATCTGCGCCGACGGGGTTTCTCCCTGTCTCGGTGCCTCCGTGGCTATAACTACCGTGTTTTCACCGCGGTGCAGGCCGCTTCGAAGTCGCCCTTGCCGCCTTCGCGCAGCGTTACGGGCGAGACTTCGCCCAGGTAAGGCACGCCCGTCACCGAGGTTCGAAGGCGCGCGTCGTGATCGAAGTTGCGCTGGATGGAGCCGTGGTCGTCAAGCGCCAGGTCAGGGTTGTTCCACCGGCCGCGCAGCTCGAGCTCCGGCCGCGCGTTCCCGCCGCTCAGGATGTGTTTGACCGTCCGGTTGTACATGTAAAAGCTGGCGGTCTTGCCGTTGAGGTCCAGCCCCGCGGGCCTTTCAAAGTTTCCGCCCAGCTTGAGGTTGAACCTTTCTCCGCGAGGAGTGCACAGCATGGCGTTGCCTTTCACGTAGGTCAGGCCGCGAAGGCGCCCGCTGTCAGGCCAGAACCAGACGTAGATGGCGTAGTCGCCGCCGGCGGAGTTGGAGTGCATGCGTCCCCAGCCCTGCCACGTGGGCATGATGTGGAAGCGGCCGCCCATGAAGAATCCCCAGGGCGCGAAGACGGCGAGAGCGGCCAGCAGCGCGCCGCCGACCAGCACGAAGACCAGGACCAGCCGCAGCAGGCCGCCAGACCGTGGCTTTCTGGGCGTGGGGAAAGCAGGTGGTTCCGCAGGTCGTACCATAGCGAACCGCAGTGTACCCTAACGCGGCGTCAGCACGGCGTAGCGCGTAACGGTATAGCCAATAGCTGCCCCCAGAAATACGTCGGACGGGAAATGCGAGCTGGTGGTGACGCGGGAAAAGCTGATAGCGGTGGCCATGCCGTACATCACCCAGGGCACCCAGCGATGGTTGTGATAGCGCGCGGCGATGACCGTGGCCACCGAAAAAGCCCCGGCAGCGTGTCCGGAGGGAAAGGCGCTGCCCTTAAACGGCGACTTGCCGCCGTTAAAGAACGTGTCACTGAACGAGCCTCCGGGAGGAACGTCGGTAGGCCGTTTGCGGCGGGTGACGGCCTTCACCGCCAGGTCAACAACGGCGGCGTTGGCGTAGGCTTCGCCGGCCAGCAACGCCGTACTTACCATGTAGCGGTCCTGGCGAGCGTAGCCGGCCGCCAACAGAGTGGTTGGGATGGCTATTACCTCGGCGGTGGTGATGGTGGAATCGAAGGTGTCGTTCAGCTTGTCCAGGTTCCTGGCATGGTCACGAAAGTAGGGCATCGCATGCGGATCGGCGGCGATGAGGCCCGCGGTCGCGCCGGTGATGGCCAGCGTTGGCAGCCAATGATGTCCTTTGGCCAGTTGCATAGGAAACGTCCAGATATTTTTTTCGTCGCGGAGGAAGTCCTGAGGCAGGCTTCGCCACGTGACCTCGCGCGCCGCGGGTGATTTGCTGTCATCGGTCTTGGGGCGTGTCGAAGTCTGAGAGGGACTGTCCGGCAAACCGCCGCCAGTGGTTTGCGCAAAGGCCTGGCTCGACGGAGAAAAGATCGGCGAACCAAAGATCGACGGAGAAAAGAGGGTTGTCCCCAGGACCAGAACATGTAAGAAACGCTGATTTATATGGCTCATCAGAGTACTTTGGATGCAGTCCTCTGATGGCAGGTGCGCTCATGGACAGCCGGCGCAATGGCCATTCAACCCGACTGGTGATGATGATTTTCGTGGCCCTCGGTAGGCAACCCGGCGTCCACCCAGTCCTGCTTGCCGCCGGAATAGTCGCGCACGTTGGTGTAGCCCATGGCCGCCAGTTCACGGGCGGCGTTGTCTGAGGCGTGTCAGGTGGGCTTGGCGCAGTAGACCACAATGTCAGCGGCCTTTTCCGGCAGCACCGTGGCGGCCAGTTCGCGCACGCGGTCGGGAGGCAGGTTGATGGCGCCGGGCAGATGTGCATGGTTGTAGTACTCGGGCGCCAGAGTTTCAACCAGCAGGAAACGGTCCTTGTTGTCGATCTTCTTTTTGAGATCGTCGCGACTGATGGTAGCCAGTTCAGCGGGCATTCGCAGTCCCTCCACTGGGTAATTCGATGCCGGACGCAGGGTTTTGATGCAGGGCTTTTTGGGAAAGAATCTTACCGCGGATGCGAAAAATAAAACCTTACCGCGGATCAATACGGATGAACGCGGATCAGGAGGATTGCCAAAATTGCCGGAATTGCCAACATCGCCGAAATTGAAAGCCACAAACTTCAGAACTAGATCACTATGGGGAGAGGGAGGACAGAAAGGTGAGGATTGGTTTTCAATTTTGGCAATTCCGGCGATTTTGGCAATGTTGGCAATCTCATGGCGACGTTTTCCTCTTGTTAACTACTTTGCTACTCCCCCGGCGCGCGGTTTCCCGTTATGCTGCGAGTCAGTGGCGATGCGCATGACCATCCTGGCGAGCGGAAGCAGAGGAAACTCTACCGTGCTTTCCAGTTCGAATGCCAGCATCCTGGTGGATGCCGGCCTTTCCTGCAAGGAGACGCTCAAGCGCATGAAGGCCGCAGGTGAAGACCCACAGAAGCTGCAAGGCATTGTGGTCTCACATGAGCATAATGACCACGTGGCCGGCCTGCAGGTGCTGGCGCGCAAGCTGCGCGTGCCGGTCTACATCACTGAGGCCACCTACCATTGCTGGCGGCGCTCCACCCGCGATGCTGAAGGCAAGCCGGCAAAGCTCGAGCGGCTGGAACATTTCCGCGTAGGCCGCAGTTTTCTGGTGGGCGACATCACCGTCAGCTCGTTTACCACCTCGCATGACGCCGTGGACCCCTGCGGCTTCACCTTCCGCGCCGACGGAATCAAGTTCGGCGTTGTCACTGACCTGGGCTACATGAGCGCCAACGTGAAAGACGCGTTGCGCGGCTGCGATGGGCTGATGATCGAGTCCAATCATGATCTGGAAATGCTGCGCACCGGGCCGTATCCGTGGATGGTCAAGCAGCGCATCATGAACAAAAAGGGCCACCTCTCCAACGCGGCGCTGGCGGAATTCTTTGAGCGCGATTACGATGGCCAGGCGGCCTTCCTGGTTCTGGGCCACCTCTCCGAGCACAATAACCACCCGGAGCTGGCCCGCGAGACCGCTTACAAGGCCCTGGGCGGAAGGCTTAACCTGTTTCAATCCTGTGCCTTGAGCCTGGCCCAGCAAGACCAGCCATTGCCACCCCTCTGCCTGGGGTGAGAAGATACCTGTATACGAAACCTGAATCTGGGATGAGAATAGACTCATACAGCAGAGCTTTCGAGGGGTCTCGAGTCTAGGCAAGTCGATGAGTACTACTTGTACGGATAGGGTAATCGGAGAAATTTTAGCTGGTTGGAGATATGACATTTCCGGCCTTGCCGCCGAGATGCGCGGCGACTACGAAACCCATTTTGCGGAGTGCGCCCACTGCCGCTCCCGCCAGGTACTGCATCGCACCATCGATATCGGCCTGATGATCGTGGCCAGCGTCTCCGCCATTATGTTTCTGGTGGCCTTTGGCGCAGTCCGGCATTATTCGCCGCGGCACGCGCTGGTGCTGGAGCTGATTGCCTTGGCCGGCTTCCTCTTCTTTAGCGTCGTATGGTTGATCGTCGCTGTAGCCACGCCCGCGCCTGTAGTTGTGGCCGATGTCGCGCGCATACAGGCGCGCCGCCTGCATGACCGCCTGCCCAGCCAGATCCGCGAAAAACTTCCCGAGATTACCCAGGAATTCCTGAAGGAAAGATAGATTTCAGCCCGTGATTTTTCTGCAACCCCCAAGCTTGTCAAAGGGGAGGCGATGGTTCGCGCTCTTCCTGTTATTTCAATTCATTGTTGATCAGGTTGGCCAGGCGCTCACCTGCCAGTTCTACTCTTGCATCGGCGATCTTGTGTGCCTGGTTTTTGTAGTCGTCAGTAAGAGTAAACGGGCCAAGCCCTGGGCCAATTGGGCCCGAATAGACGAAGTTTCGGGCAAGGTCAAAGCTTTCGCTGATCCAGTCAGCAGCATCGGTCTTTTGCGCCAGGGCCGGGTCGGCGGGGGCCAGCGCTTTGGCGTAATTGATTACCTGGGTAAAATCGGAGCTGTCACCGGGCAGGCCGTCCCAGAATGCATGCAGTTCCTTGCTGGGATCATTCAGCTTGACGCGGTTACCGCCATCGTCTCCATTGGCGGCAGCCGAGCTGACGCGGGTGGTCGCATGGAGTGGCTGGTGTATGTCTCCCACCAGGTGCAACAGCCATACCAGGTCGTACGATTTCAGGTCGTCTATCTTCTTGGAAGTGGCGGTCAGCGTCAGGGTCTGGCGGCACACGGCGATCTCAGTTTCTGTGTTGGTAGTTGGGATCGGAACCAGCGCGGTTCCGTCCTGAGAAAAAGGCGTATCGATGAAGTGCCAGTATTTGTGCCGGTGCAAATCGCCGTATCCCTGATTCAGCCATTGCGTGCCGTCAGTTGGCGGGCGATTGCCGCCTGCAGTCCCATCGGAAAGATTGTAAGCAGGATCGCTTTTGATCTCATCCGGCCACGTGGCTGCGATCATAAACAGCATCAAGTCCTGCTGGTCGGCGGGTGTCCCGGCCGGAATGAGCGCCTTCCATTTTGTCTTGTAATAAGGATTCCTCTTCAACAGCGTGGCTACCCGGGTCTTCTTCTCCGGCGTAAGCTTCTGGTAAGCCACATAGGCCACCGCCATGTGGCCAAAACTGAACCACGCCTGCGCAGCGGAGCTGAAAAGAATAAGACACATCGTAACGGCAACGAAGTAGCGCAGCTTAGTCATAGAATTTCCTTTGAGCTGGACCGCAAGTATGCAGCCGTGGCACTCCAGGATTCGCTTGTTATCTAGATAGTGACATTCGTTGCAGCAGTGTTACACAGAAATATCGGGCGTCGATGCGTGCCAGACAACCCCGGGATCGCAAAAAAGAAAGCCACCGTTGCCGGTGGCTTCTCTCATGGCTGGTTCAGTGGAGCGATCACGGCTGTGCCCAGACGTACCCGATCGTGCCCTGGTCCTTCCATCCGCGTCCGATCACCTGGTCACGTTCTCCTGTGTTGGTGGTATAGAAATGGCTGGCGCCGTCCGCACTGCTGACCTGATAGAGCGGCTGGGTGCCGGGCAACTGCGAGCTGGCCACGTAGCCAATCACGCCCTCATCGCGATATCCCGCGCTCTGGGCGGACGCGCGGGCATTGGCGTCCGTAGTAAGCCAGGTATCACCCTTGCCGTTGGATAGCCGGTACAGCGGCACGGTCCCGCTGCCTTGCGAGCTCATGATGTAGCCCGCCACTCCCTCGGCCTTGAGGCCTTGCGAATTCTGCTCGCCGGCGTTGGTGGTATACAAGTGACCGCCGTTTGTCGTGCTCACCGCGCGATACAGCGGCACTTTGGCCCCGGAAGCAGTATCGCCGCCGCCCTGGGCTGGCGTTCCCGCAGCCGCCGTCGACGTGACATTCACGTCCGGCGCGGTGCCCGCAGCTGTGGCCGCAGTCTGGAACTGGCCTGCCGTACGCAGGTCGCCATCGCGCGTCAGAATTTGCCACTCGTAGGTTTTTCCCGGCTCCAGGCCCGTCAGCTGTAGCGAGTGACTGGTCCCCCCGCCCGGGTGGTACGCAGACTTCCATGCGCCGTTGCTGCCCGCTACGCGATAGCGTACCTGGTTCGCGCCGGCGGAATTGGTGGTCCAATTGATAGTGGCCGAGTTCCCGGTAATGTTGGTGATATTGGGCCCCTGCGTGATTTTGACCGCTTTCTCATTGGCGTCGTCCATCGGCTTTTGCGCCAACACCGGTGCCGCCAGCAGCAGCGACAGCCCTAACAAAGTGATTGTGCGTTTCATACGTTTCGTCCTCCCACTGAACGAATCATCAGATTTTTTTTTTGACGGAAGTGGCTTGCCCCCCTCGTGAGTACCGCATCCCCCAAAGGCCTGAATGCGCACGATTTGTCGGTTACTTAGTTCGAAGGTAGTAGTCCGGCGCAGGTTGGCCGTCTTAGGGCTCGATAAGCGGAGCTGCGGGAGAGAGCTGCTGAAGGGCGGTTTGCTCAGATTGGAAATCGGGTATTTTTTATCGCCGAGACTTTACCGCGGATTTGCGCTGATGATCGATGATCGCGGATCAGAAGAAACCCAAACGTTCCCAGGATCGACCACTGGATTTTAATCCGCGTGAATCAGCGTTGATCCGCGGTAAGAATCTTGGGCTCCTCTCCGTGGTGAAGATTGCTTGTAAAGCTTTTAGGTTTCTTTTCGGCGATTTTGGCAATTTCGGCGATCTCAAATCTCCAGCGTCCCAATCAAATCTGTGATCCGCTTCACGCGGTTCTCAAAGCACCAGCGCTGCAGCCCATCGACGATCTTCTCCGTCGCGCATGGGTCCCAGAAATTCGCTGTGCCCACTTCCACCGCCGCCGCTCCGGCCAGCATAAACTCCACCGCGTCTTCCGCCGTGGTAATGCCGCCCATGCCGATCACCGGAATCTCCACCGTGTGCGCGGCTTCATAAACCATGCGCAGCGCAATCGGCTTGATCGCCGGCCCGCTCAGCCCTGCGGTCACGTTCGATATGCGTGGCTTGCGCGCCTTGGCGTCAATCGCCATACCCACAAACGTGTTGACCAGTGAGATCGCGTCGGCGCCGGCGTTCTCCGCTGACTTGGCCATCGCCGGAATGCTGGTCACGTTGGGTGAGAGCTTCACAATCAGTGGCCGTCGCGCCGCCGACTTGCAGCTCGCCACCAGCTCTTCCAGCAGCGCCCGGTCGGTGCCAAACACCATGCCGCCGTGGCTGGTGTTGGGGCATGATACGTTCAGCTCGTAGGCCGCAATGCCCTCGGCTTCATTCAATATGCGGATCGTCTGCTGGTAATCCTCCCGCGAGTAGCCAAAGACGTTGGCAATCACCACCACGTTCTTCTTCGCCGTCAGCTTGGGCAGTTTTTCCTCGATAAACGCCCGCGCCCCGATGTTCTGCAAGCCAATAGAGTTCAGCATGCCCGCAGCGGTCTCAAACAGCCGCGGCGGCGGGTTGCCGACCATCGGCTCCAGCGAGAGCCCCTTGGTGACAAATCCGCCAAGCTTCTCCAGCGTGACAATGTCTTCGAATTCCACGCCGTAGCCAAACGTCCCGCTGGCCGCGATCACCGGGTTCTTGAACGTAATGCCGGCAAAGCTCACGCTCAGGTCGGGCTTGCGACTGCTCGCGGTGTCCGGGGGTGCTGTGGTGGTAGCCATCTCTTCCAGTGTAACCGCTGCCCACAGATGAAAGAAGATGAATGAAGTGACATGAGGGCTACAAGGATGCGGAAAAATGCCAATGACCCGGTTCGTATCAGGGCACGAGCCCCAGCCCACACCTTCAGGTGTGGGTGAGCGGAGCGAAAAAGTGCCGTATCGAGCACAACAGAGACTGGGCTTCAACCCCTGAAACAAAACCGCAGTAACGTCGGCCCATCCGCGTTCATCCGCGCCAATCCGCGGTAAGCTCTTGCAGCGGAAACGACCGAGGCAAGCCCGTACAACCGAATGTTCCCCGCTCCTTGTCTTTCTTGCTCTCCAAAATCATACCCAGTAAACTCGAACAACGACCATGATGAGAGCGCCCCGATTCGCGTTTGCCGTTGCTTCTGCCCTCTTCTGCTCCGGTGCAAAGGTTCCTCCCCACGCCCAGCAGAGTTCTTGCGTTGGCTATGAGGCCGTGGATGTCCAATTCCAGGCACGAACATTTCCGGCGCAGAAGATTGGCAATGCCGTTCTTTTTCGCGCCGGAATGTATGTGGACGCAGACGGAGCGCCCAACGCCTACGGCCCGCACAACCGGGGCCTGGATTATATCGCCAACGCCAAAAATGGCGGCAAGCTCTCGAGCGTGGCCCTCCGTGCTGATGGCACGCCGGTCATCCAGCGTCACGGCCATTTCAAGGGCTTCTACGTTTCTACTACTTCACTGCGGAGCGCAGCCGGCAGCCCGATAGCCCCTGCCACATATGTCGACGCCAGGAAAATACCGTATTTCGTTCTGCCGCCTGAATTCATGGGCCAGTTTGGTATAGCGCTGGGCGATCTGGCCATGGTAACCAACCTGAAGACTGGAAAATCATCGTTCGCAATCTTCGCTGACGTTGGTCCTCACGGCAAAATCGGTGAAGGCTCAATCGCCCTGGCCCATGCCCTGGGCCTCAATGACAACCCGCGCCATGGCGGGACCGGCAATCCCAGCATTGCCTACCTGGTATTTCCGAAATCCGGCCTCGGCCAGGGCAAGCTCAGGACCGCGCGAGACATCAACCATTCGGGATTAAAGGTGTTCCGGCAATGGGGCGGCGCCATGCGGCTCAAAACGTGCTCGATTGTGAATTAGCGCGGCTGGGTGGAGGTCCGCGTTGAATCAGTGGTGAGGTCTTCGGGTCCTGCTCCTTTCCGATTTTGCGATGTCTCGATTTCCCGATGTTCCGATCCTCCAATCTAATGCCCATTCTGATCTGCGACTATCTGCGTTCATCTGCGGCGAGTTTTTGCTCTTATCTCATGTCTCCGTGGTAGATTGCCTTTTGCTGATTGCCATTTGCTCTTGCTAGTTGCTAATTGCCAGCTGCCACCTGCTTCCTATGCCCGGCGTCATCGTCGTCTATCTCGGCTTGATCACCATGTTCGTCGGCGGCGTGTCTATCATCAGGCCGCTGAAATTTCTCTTCATCGATACGCGACCGCAGGCCCTGGCCGTCGTGGCAGCGGGCTTTGTCATCGTGGTCCTTGGATGGTCGCTGCCGGCCAAAGAGATTCGCGTCACCTCGCCACGTACCCAGCTAGACCAGTTCATGCCCGTCTGGCAGTTCAATGAATTTCACTCCATCCGCATCGCTGCTCCCAGGGAGAAGGTCTATACCGCTCTCAAGCAGGTCACCGCCGAGGAGATTCTCTTCTTCCATACCTTGGTCTGGATTCGCCGCTTCGGCCGCCCCGGTCCCGAGAGCATCCTCAACCCGCCGCCGAATGCGCCGCTGCTTGAAGTCGCCACCCGAAAAACATTCATTGTCCTGGCCGACAATCCTGATAAAGAATTTGCTGCTGGCACGCTGGTGGCCGCGCCGCATGGCTGGCGTCCCAGCGGCAAACCTACGCCGGACAGTTTCAAATCGCTTTTCGATTCTCACCAACCCGGCTTCGCTCTGGCCGCAATGAACTTTCGATTGGAAGACTGCGTCACTCCGCCGAACGCCCCTGCCGCCTCCACCTCATCTCCCTGCACGCTGCTCACCACCGAGACCCGCGTCTACGCCACCGACGCGCGCACCCGACGCGCCTTCACCCGCTACTGGCGCGTGATCTATCCCGGCAGCTCGCTGATCCGCGCGATGTGGCTGAGGGCGGTGGCAACGAGAGCCGGCAAAAGTTAATTTCTTTTGCTTCCGCGCAAACGAACCGGGGAAAAGCGGCCCTTCTTCCGCGCTAAGCGCGGAGCAACAGCAACGTCCGCTTCGTACGAGCCCCCATCTTCCTCAATTCCTCTTGTCCGCGTATTCGCCGCTGATCCGTGCTCATCCGCGAAAATCCGCGGTAGAGATCAACAAAAAGCCCGTCCCCTCAGGGACGGGCTCTCCTCAAAATCCTAAAACCTACTTTACCGCCGCCACTCTGGCGCTCAGGCGGGATTTATACCGCGCCGCGGTATTCTTGTGGATCACGCCCTTCTTGACCGCTTTATCGATCATGGAGACGGTGCTGCCGAAAGCGGTTTTGGCCGTCTTGGCGTCGCCCGTGCCCAGGCTCTCACGCAGCTTGCGCAGCTCGGTGCGCAGGCGCGAGGTGTTGGAGCGGTTGTTCTCCGTGCGTTTGGTGGTTTGGCGCGCGCGCTTCAGCGCTGAAAAATGATTTGCCATTGTGCCTGCTTGGTTCCTGTCAGTCGGGTTTTTTCGGAAGGTCGCCGAAGATGCTATTTTACTTGGGTTTAGCCGCTCCGGTCAATCCCTCGGGCCGCGCCGACTATCGTTCGGTCGCAGCTCATCTCATCCCTCGTCAAACCGGCGCTTTGGCCATCGCGAATATGGAGCCGTGTACCCGCTCCCGGCATCTAATATGAAAGCGGCGTTAAAGCTGCTTGAACTTTGTTGACTTGGGCCAACAAAGGGGGGTACTCTCAGGCCAATGGTATTACCTCCGCGTTCCGGTGGGCCAGCTAACCTGGTATTTCATGCACAAAGCAATCTTATGTTTCTCTGTGCCTGCGGCACGGAGCCGGCGCACGTGTGCGCTGATCCTGGAGGCATCGGCAAAGACTGAATGAAGAAAAATATTGAAATTGTCCCTAACATCCAGAAGCTCTTCGGCATTCGCGACGAAAACCTGCAAGTGCTGGAAAGCGGCCTCAACGTAAATATCGATTTGAAGTCTGATTCCGTGCAGCTTGAGGGCGCCGCCCGGGACGTGGTGCGCGCTGAGCAGATCTTTACCGACTTCGACTACCTCGGCAGCACCGGCCAGGAATTTTCTGACACCGATCTCAGCTCCATGCTGCGCGTGGTGGTGGCCGACCCCACCGCAACCCTGCGGGGGATGGCTGAGGCGGGCAAGCAGCGATCGTTTGGCAAGCGCCAGGTCCAGCCCAAGAGCATGAACCAGCGCCGCTATATTGACGCCATTGAAAAGTACGACATGGTGTTCGGCATCGGGCCGGCGGGTACGGGCAAAACCTATCTGGCCGTGGCGATGGCCGTTTCTGCGCTGAACGCCAAGCGCGTGAGCCGCATCATCCTGGCGCGGCCGGCGGTCGAGGCGGGCGAGCGCCTGGGCTTTCTGCCGGGAACGCTGCAGGAAAAGGTCGATCCTTATCTGCGTCCGCTGTATGACGCGCTCTATGACCTGATGGACCAGGAGCGCGTCGACCGCTTTCTGGAGAAGAACATCATTGAGATTGCGCCTATCGCCTTCATGCGTGGCCGCACGCTCAACGATTCGTTCATCATCCTGGACGAAGCGCAGAATACGACGCCGGAGCAAATGAAGATGTTCGTGACCCGCATGGGCTTCAACTCCAAGGCCGTAATCACCGGCGATATCACGCAGATTGACCTGCCCAACGCCCGCCGCAGCGGACTGCTGGAGGCCATGGATGTGCTCAAGCCCGTGGAAGGTCTCTTCTTTAATTTTTTCACCGAGGAGGACGTGGTGCGCCATTGCCTGGTGCAGCGCATTGTCCGCGCCTACGACGAAAGGTCGCGCAGCCAGCAGATGTCGCTGGAGCTGCCGCGCGAGGTGCAGCCGCAGCAGGAGCCGCAGGAGCCCCCGCTGCAACAGTAGAAATCTAGTAGAATGCGTTGCGGGAGGGCAGTTAGGGGCCCTCCCGATTTGTTTTTGAGGAGCGCATGGTCATTTTCGAAACCGCCATGGCGAGCGTCACCCCCGCCGAGCTTAGCCGCTTCGTCGCGCGGGCCCGTGCGCTCGCCAAAGTTTCTGGCGAAGTTGACGTGCTGATCTCCGGCAACTCGCGCCTCAAAGAGCTCAATCGCCGCTTCCGCCGCAAAAACAAGCCTACTGACGTGCTCTCTTTCCCGCGTCCCGAAGGTGGCGACATCGCCATCTCCGCCGAGATCGCGCTCGCCAACGCCCGCCGCTACGGACATGGCGCCAGTGAGGAATTGAAGATCCTTATTTTGCATGGTCTGCTGCACTTGGCCGGCTATGACCATGAGTCCGACAACGGCCGCATGGCGGCCCGCGAAGCTCGGCTCCGCGCCCAACTCAAGCTGCCTGCATCGCTTATTGACCGCGCCCACTCCCACGACGGCCGAACAGCAAAACCCGCGATCGCGCAGGCCAAAGCCCGCAAGCCCTTGCTCCGCAAGCGCAGGAGCCGCCCATGACACTTCTTGCGGTGTATATCGTGCTGCTGGTCCTCTGCGGGCTGCTGGTGCTGGTTTCATACGTAGGCCGCCTTTATACCGAGAGCGGCAAATTCCTGAGCCGGGAATTTCAGGAAAACATCAACGCGTTTGAAAAACTGGTAGAGCCACGCCTTCTCCGCGCCAGCGGGCGAGCCGGCCTGGCCTTCGCCGTGCTCGAGCAGCTGTGTACCGCCGCTATCGCCTTTCTCATCGCCTATCTTGTCTTTCGCGACCCACATTGGATCTGGCCGGAGATCGTGCAGGCCATCATTGGCATCATTCTGGTCATTATTCTCTGTAACCGGCTGCTGCCCTACGTGCTGTTCACTCGCACTCAGGGTGAATGGCTGGTCCATTTTGTGCCGCTGCTGCAAGCGCTGATTTACTTGATGTTGCCCATCACCGTGGTTCTGGGCTTTGGACTCTCCGTTGCCGCGCTGGCGGAGCCGCATGAGCCGGAGCAGCCTGAGCATCCGTCCGAAGCCGTCGACGCGCTGATCGAGGCCGCCGAAGAAGAGGGCATTCTGCAGGAGAGTGACCGCCAGCTCATTCAATCGGTGGTCGAGTTCGGCGACAAGACGGTGCGCGAAGTCATGACCCCGCGACCCAACATCTTTGCCGTCCCCGCTTCCACCACCATTGAAGAATTTACCGCGCAGCTGCGTGACAAGCCATACTCGCGCGTGCCGGTTTACGCCACCAGCATCGACCATATACAAGGCATGGTGCTGGTGCACGACCTCATCCAGATCCCTGACGACCAGGCGCGCACCACCACCGTGGCCAAGCTGCTCCGGCCCGTGCTTTATGTGCCGGAGACCAAGATGACCTCGCAACTCCTACGTGAAATGCAGAAAGACAACATCCACATGGCCATCGTGATTGACGAATACGGCTCGGTCGCCGGCCTGATCACGATGGAGGATCTGGTGGAGGAAATTGTCGGCGAGATCCGCGACGAGCATGAGCACTCGCACGATATCGTCCGCGAAGGTGACAGCGCTTACGTCATGCAGGGCACGGTCGATGTCGGACGCCTGCAAGACCTGTTTGACCTGCGTCTGGACTGGCACAACGCCGCCACCGTCGGCGGGCTGGTAAGCGCCATCGCCGGCCGCATTCCCCAGCCCGGCGAGGTCATCGAAGAAGACGGCCTGCGTTTTGAAATCCTGGAATCCACGGACCGCAAAGTGGAGAAGGTGCGGGTTTGCCGGTCGCATTCGAAACAGCCTGGAACTTCTCCCCGGCAAGTGCAGGCATAATGGCGCACCGCGCGGGCTTTGTCTCCATCATCGGCCGGCCCAACGCCGGCAAGAGCACGCTGCTCAACGCCTTGGTAGGCGAAAAGATCGCCATCGTCACGGAAAAGCCGCAGACCACGCGCATGAATATCCAGGGCATTCTCAACGTCAAAGCGAAGCGCGGCCGTCCGGCGGGGCAGATCGTCTTTATTGATACGCCCGGCGTGCACAAACCGGATAGCCGTCTCAACCGCAAAATGATGCAGGAAATTCACGCGGCTCTGGAAAGCCGCGACCTCATCCTGCTGCTGGTCGATGCCACTGATCGCTTCGGCCCCGCCGACGAGCAGGTGCTTGAGCTGGTCAAGCGCTCTGGCGCGCCCGTCTTTCTGCTGCTGAATAAAGTAGACAAGCTGCACAAAGAAAAACTCCTGCCGCTGATCGAGCATTACAGAAAACTGCACAGCTTCCGCGAAGTCATTCCCATCTCCGCCATGAAGGGCGAAGGCCTGGACGTTCTGGTGGAGAAAGTCGTTCGCGCCCTTCCGGAAAGCCCGAGCTTTTTCCCTGAAGACCAGCTCACTGACCAGCCAGAACGCTTTCTGGCCTCAGAGATCATCCGCGAAAAAGTCCTGCTCAAGACCGGCAAAGAAGTGCCGTACGCGACCGCCGTCATCGTTGAGCGTTATGAAGACCTGCCGCGCCTTACGCGCATCTCCGCCGCGATCTACTGTGAACGCGACAGCCAGAAGGCTATCCTGATCGGCAAAGGCGGCGAAAAGCTCAAGCAGATGGGCACCGCCGCGCGCCTCGAACTCGAACGCCGCCTGGAGAAAAAGGTCTATCTAGAGCTGTTCGTCAAGGTCAAGCGTGGCTGGCGTCAGTCAGCGGCGTTTGTGGAAGAGCTGGACTGGAGGCGGCAGTTGCAGAACCTTAGCACTCCCGGTAAGGATTCGGAACAATCCTAGCCGCGAAGCAAATGCCAATCGACACGAATACGGAGAAGGCCGTCCAATTTCTTGATTGATTCGTGTTCATTCGCGGAATTCGCGGCCAATCTTTTTTACTCCGTCCTTAACGCCTCCATTGGCGACACCCGCGCCGTCATGGGCGCAGGCATAGGCCGCGGTGCCGGACTTCCAAAATAACGCTCGTGCGCCACATCAACGATTTTGTTTGCCAGGGTGGCAAACGAGTATCCGGCTGTTTGCGCCGCCAGCATGTAGGAGCCGGTGCCTCCCAGAGATGCCATCGAATTTATCTCCAGCACGTAAGGCAGTCCCGCCGAGTCGATACGGATGTCGACCCGCGCATAGTCTCTGCATTTGCACGCCCTGAAAGTCGCCAATGATATCTGTCTG
>Ga0137395_10000048_pt1 | contig 34500 bp, 25 predicted proteins | sample czobulk216metaG_FD_108283 | JGI IMG/M metagenome (GOLD analysis project Ga0137395, IMG submission 108283) | Vadose zone soil microbial communities from Angelo Coast Range Reserve, California, USA - czobulk2.16 metaG | ecosystem: Environmental > Terrestrial > Soil > Vadose zone | place: USA...
AACCTTAAATTGTCCGCTTTTCGAATCCGGAGGATAGAAAAACCCGTGCTTTCTTGAAGCAAAAAGCGGACAGGTTTCCGACCAACCATGTCAGGAGCTCTGAACTTATTGACTCCGAAAATCCGACGGTGAAACGGTTGAATCTGGTAAACCGCTTGGCTCGAAAGGGTCACAGGGGTTCGAATCCCCTCCTCTCCGCCAGATTTTCCTAAGTCCAAGTAGGGCCAGCACTTGCCGGGTACAGCTTTAAAGTCATTCTTGGGTCGCATGTGGTGCGCTTGCATCTAGCGCCAGTTCTCCTACCAGCCGGAAACACAAATCTCTTCCGAGTCGGGAAACGAAACCACCAGATCTATCACCATTCAACGTAGCCTTCAGTTCGGTACGAACAAAGATTCTCAGCAGGACGTAACCAATGGACAGGCCGAGAATTGTTCTGTTCCTTGCCCATCCAACCCAGCCACAGGTATTTCGGGGGCTGGCAGCGTTTCTTGAAGCACGCCGTTTCGACGTACAAACAAGGCCTGCCGATACGAAAACATGCCAATACATTTTTTCCGTGAATCCGGATGTGGTTTTCGTCGAACACACCGGACCCTGCTTGGGAGATGGTTTGGAACTGGCGCGAAAGGTAAAGGGCGCGTTTCCTTCGGTTCCCGTCATTCTCGCTACTAAGGAAGGGTCGGAGGAACTCGCGGTTGCCGCTCTCCGGGCAGGTTTAAAGGACTATCTGAAGCTTCCCATTGCGCCCCAGGACATGCTAGCGGCTGTGGAGAGAAATCTCGGGCAGAGAACCCATGTTTTGGGCCCCCATGACAGATTTGTCAAAGCGGAGTGCGATACAGGGCGAATGATTGGAACGAGCGACCCGATGCGGGAGGTTCGTGCCCGCATGTGTAAGGCAGCGGCGTCGAATTGCACGGCCCTGATTACTGGAGAAACGGGGACGGGTAAAGAACTGGCGGCGGAGTTTATTCACAACCAGAGCGCACGGCGAAATAAGCCATTAGTTCCCATCAATTGCGCGGCCATACCGGACAGCCTGCTGGAAAGCGAACTCTTCGGCCACACAAGGGGCGCATTCACTGGGGCGGACGATCCGCGTGAGGGACTACTGAAAGCAGCGGATGGGGGGACGATTTTTTTTGACGAAATCGGGGACATGAGCCTCATTGCCCAGGCCAAGATCTTGCGTGTCATCGAGAGAGGGGAGGTATGCAAGCTTGGGGGGACTCAGCGGACACAGCTCGACGTAAGATTTATTGCCGCTACGAACCAAGATCTGGACGTGATGTCCAGCCGGGGAAACTTTCGGCGAGACCTTTACTTTCGATTAAACGTTGCCCTCGTCCATTTGCCTCCGTTACGCGAGCGAAAAGAGGACATCCCGATGTTGGTTGAATATTTCCGCAACGAGTTCGGCTCACGGCTGGGGAGTTCGGTACCAGAGATCTCGGAAGAGTGTTTGGAGTGCCTTCTGACGTACGACTGGCCTGGGAACATACGCGAGCTAAAGAATGTCATTGAGAACATGTTCCTTGGAGAAGTGCCCACGCACGTCGGAGCAGGAGATTTGCCCCGGCACCTGAGGGAATTAATCGGGCGAAAAGGCGGCGAATTGGAAAGCGAGCGCGAGCGATTGCTCTCGGCGCTCTTATTCGCGAAATGGAATAAGAGCAAGGCGGCGGCGAAACTTCATTGGTCTCGAATGACGGTATACCGAAAGATTGAGAAGTATGCAATCGCAAAAGGAACGATCAACGAAAGCGAACTTTGCGAAGAGAGACGCACCGAACCAGTGTAACCCCTGCGACAGCTGGTACAGCCCCTGTGACAGCGGCGGATTCACGGCGCAACTCTCCGATATTCTCCCCGCAACTCTCTGTCATTCCTCGCCACTAATGTGCTTCGCTCCCAAACGGCAGAGCGTTGAAAGCTCTTTCGAATATCACTTCCCGCTGTTACACGTCGAAGATTCCTGAAGACCATCCTCCCTCCGGCAGATCTTACATCTTTAGCTGAGTCAGCTACTTCGCGTTTTCGTGGAGCTATACCTGGCGCTGGCAAAGAAAATGCTGGACGAGCAGCGGGGAGTGTGATGGCTGATGAAGCATGCGCTGATCGTCTGAATGAAGAGGTGGATGGTCGATACGCGAACTACTTCAGCGTTGGCCATAATGCCTTTGAGGTGATTCTGGAATTTGGACAATTCTACGAAGGGAACACACAACCGAGGATGCACACCAGAATCGTGACGAGTCCAGCCTACGCGAAGACGCTCATCGAGTTACTGCAGGACTCGCTTGAAAAGTACCAGAAGGACTTCGGAGCAATACCCTAAGAGGACCGTATGGATTGCGGTTATGCGACAGCCACCAGGGAAGCATCTTGCCGGGCCCAGAAAATGCGGACGACTTCGCAGATTCATCCAAGAGTTCCGGCTGGGACCTCGTAGATATGACAGAGATGGAGCCGTTCCTGGCGGGAATTCAAATAGGCCAAAGGGTTGGTGAGAAGGAGTAACGAATGGCAACACCACCGGTAAGTTATCCAGGCGTTTACATCGTGGAGGTTCCCAGCGGCGTCCACACGATAACGGGAGTGGCAACTTCTATTGCCGCCTTCTTCGGACGGGCGAGCAAGGGGCCCCTGAACGAGGCGGTCCGCATCCTGAGTCCGTCGGACTATACGCGGGCATTCGGCGGGCCACACCCGGAGAGCGACTTGGCGCAAAGCGTCCGCATGTTCTTCGACAACGGCGGAACCGATTGTTACATCGTGCGGCTGGCGAAAGACGCCCATGCTGCGGTCATCAATCTGAAGAGCCTGGATAATAAGAATGTGCTGGTGGCCACCGCGGTCAGCCCTGGCGCGCTGGGCAGCGGGCTCAAGCTGGAGGTCAGCTACGGAACGGCGCTGCCTGATGAGACCTTCAACCTGACGGTAATTCAAGAAGGCGCCGGCCAGGAAGTGGGGCGGGAGACATTCACGGGTCTCAGCATGGCTCCGGCATCCCCGCAGTTTGCGCCGGACGCGGTAACCCAGGGCTCGAGTTTGATCAAGCTGGAGTTGCATGCAGATTCCAAGCTTGGCGGTGCCACTGATCTCACGGTACTGGCCAACAGCTTCCCTGGATTCAGCCAGAGCCGGGTCTTCGCCACCACGCCGATTGCCGCGTTTCGGACCGAGTTCGAATTGTTGTTGACCAACACTCCGAACTTCGTCGCCAGCGTAGATGGCAGCCAGCCCGTGGATATCAGCCTTGGGAATGTGCTGGGTGCGGTTGCGCCCGCGATTGCGCCCGGGTCGGCCTGGGCCCTCGCCGCCATGGAGACACGCATTCAGCAGGTAATTAACGATCAACTGAATTCGGCGGTGACCGGACTCTCGGTAACCGTGGGCTTTCAGACGACCGGTAACTTCTCAGCCTTGCGCATCACCGCCGCCAGCGGCTTGCAGCGAACCGTGCGCATTACCCGCGCCGCGGACCCGACGAAGGACTTTGCCAGCGCGGCGATGTTTGGGATCGACCCGGGAGGTATCGAAGCAGCGCGGTACAGCAATTTTCGCCCGGCATTTACCGGAGCGGCATTTGATATCGGCGCAATTGTTGCTCTCGGTGGCGTACAGCGCGACCAGATCACGTCCATCGCCATCGACGGTGAAGCCCCCATTACCTTCAGTTTCGCGACCATGACGCCTGCGGCCACTGATCCGTGGTTCATCGATTCGAATGGCAAACGCGATGGTGTGCGGGAAAAGTTGCAGGCCATCGTGCAGGCCATCAACAACACGACGGCATCCTCGTGGCGCGCGGCGTTGTGGGGCTACCGGCTAGCGGTTATCGCCAAATCGGGGTCGGCAAACAAAATCCCCGCCTCCGTGGTTTCCGCGCCCACCACTACACTAGGCGGAGCCAACTTCGTGCGCAACGTGCGGCGCTACTCGCTTGGCCTGACGGGCACCAGCCCGTTCCAGATCGTGCCCGTGCCGTCAGACAACGGCGATGACGGCAAGGCGTTTACCCTCACAGAATTTCAAGGCGTGCAGAACGATCAAACAGGTATTTTCGCTCTTGATTCCGTTGATCTGTTTAATCTCATGGTCATTCCCGGGGACACGGGAATTCCATCCACGGTGCATGAGACCTTCTGGGGGCCGGCAAGCAACTACTGTCAGCAGCACCGCGCCTTTCTGCTGATCGACCCACCCGCCTCTTGGGTGAAAAATGGCCGGCCGGAGGTGAAGAACAATACGTCCCTGATCACAGCGCTGCGCAACACCGTTGCCAAGCAGAACAGCGCCGTCTTCTTTCCACGGCTCATCTACAACGCCGGGCCGGTGCGAAAGCCAATCGCCCCCTCGGGAGTAATGGCCGGCCTGATGTCGCGCATCGACGCGACGCGAGGAGTGTGGAAGGCGCCTGCTGGAATCGAGGCGGATCTGCGCGGCGTCGTGGATCTGGAAATCAATCTCACGGACGCGGAGAACGGTGTGCTGAACAAACAGGCGGTGAATTGCTCGCGCATTTTCCCCAGCGGCATCGTGAGCTGGGGCGCGCGCACCATGGACGGATTCGACGATCAGGGCTCGGAGTGGAAATACATTCCGATCCGCCGACTGGCGCTCTTCCTGGAAGAGTCGCTCTACCGTGGTACGAAATGGGTAGTTTTCGAGCCCAACGATGAGCCGCTATGGGCGAAGATCCGGCTCAACCTGAATGCATTCATGATGGGACTGTTCCGCCAAGGCGCGTTTCAGGGCAGCACGCCGGACAAGGCCTTCTTTGTGAAGTGCGACAGCGAAACCACAACACAGAACGACCGCAACTTGGGGATCGTCAACATCGTGGTCGGGTTCGCTCCGTTGAAACCTGCCGAGTTCGTGATTATCCGCATCCAGCAGATCGCCGGTGATCTGACCTAAGGAGGAGACCGCTATGGCCAACGGATTCGTCAAGAATGCACACCGCAAGGATCCATACAAGAATTACAAATTCGTGGTGTCCTGGGATGGGCGTGCGGTGCTGGGCGTCTCTAAGGCGGGCGCGCTGAAACGAACCACCACCGCGGTGCCACACAGGTCTGGAGGCGACAACAGCAGTGACACCAAAACGCCGGGACGCACGCAGTACGACGGGCTCACTCTGGAGCGCGGTATCACCCACGACCTGGAATTCGAGAAGTGGGCCAACCTGGTACACCCCTACCGCGGCGATGTGGCCATGGACCTGAAGAACTACAAGAAGGAACTCACGCTTGAGGTGAGGAACGAAAAAGGCCACGCGGCGCTTCGCTATTTCCTGCACGATTGCTGGGTTAGCGAATTCACCGCGGTGCCTGCCCTGGACGCAAACGCCAATGCCGTGGCCGTCGAGATGATCAAGATCGAACTCGAGGGTTGGGAACGCGACCAGGACACGAAGGAGCCCGACGAAACCAGCGCGGTTCCCGTCGGGTAGTGTCGCGCCATGGCCCCGCGGGTAGCGGTCGACCAGACTGCGCCTTATCCAGCGCTGCCGGAAGCGCTCGTATGTGCAAACGAGGCATGCCAGTGGCGCTTGCGACGCTTCGGCGCGCTTGTGCACGACCTGGAGTTGGACCTGAACGCCGACGGTCCCACAGTCATAACCGATTTGCTGAGCTGCTGCACGCTGCCCAAAGCAGATCGCGATCTGCTCTGGGATCTGCCTGCGGGCAAGCGCATTGAGTGCCTGCTGGTGTTGGCAGCCCTCGATGGCGCGGAGCAGTTCGACGCCGATTTTCGATGTCCGGGATGTGGGCAAATGTTTGAGGTCATCCTTGCAATCGATGAATTGATTGCGGCCGGACGTGCCGCGGACAGCGTCGTTGTGGAATTGCAGATTGAAGGAGACGTGCGACGGTTCCGCCGTCCCACCGGACGCGATCAGCTCGCCTGGCTGGCGCGCACTCATCCCAACGAAGCAGCTGTTGTAGCGGCGATGATCGCTTCTCTTGCCATAGATGGCACCGACGTTCCGGCGATTGCGCTCGAAGCGGCGCTGGACGAGGCCGATCCACTGTTGAGGATGCTCGTTGAAGCTGCGTGTCCAGATTGCGGCAGCCAGACGGCGCTGGAAATCGATCTAGCCGGAATGGTTCTCGCGCGGATGCGGCGTTCGCAGGATGCGCTCTTCGAGGCGGTGGACTTGCTGGCTTCGCGTTATCACTGGAGCGAAACAGAGATCTTCTCGTTACCGGAATGGCGCCGCGCGCGTTACGTGGAGCTGCTGCAAAGGGAGGGGCGCTAATGGGCTATTTCTCCAGCCTGATGCGGCAGACCGGAATCCGACCACCGGACACGGCGTCGCGGCCGCCGTCGGCGGTTCGCGGCGTCGAAGTGGAGGAGACTCGGGTCGCGGCAACGCGGTCGTCCGAAGTTGACTTGTGCGCCCAGGCCGTGGCGGTGCCCTTGGACCACGAAGCGCCGCCAACCCCATCGTTGACCCCTGGTACAGCCAGGTCGGTAGCGCCGATGCGTTCCGTCGAGACTGTGGCTGCGCCCGTGCCTCGGGACCTTACGGTATCGCCCGCGCGTGAAACCGTGGTGGAGATGCTGGCGCCGCCTCGCACCGAAATTCGAGAGTTGGAAGTGGAAGAACACACGCCCGAACTGGCAGCGGCGGACGAGGTGATGCCGGCGCCGCTCCAGCACCACGAGACCGCAAGGAAATCGCATGCGGCACCGGAAATTGAAGCCGTGCGGGTGGGTCGGCAGGAAGCGCCGCCGCAGCGAGAAAAGCGACCGCCGACCCTGGCGGAGGTGCTCACGTGGGTGGCACAGCCGGCTCGGCACGCAATCGAGCCGCCAGTCGCGGAGCCTGCGCCGTGGCGACCGCTGCCAATTTCCCTGGTCACCGATGTTCCCTCGCTCGCAATCGACGCCCGAGAAAAGTACAGCCTCGAAATCGGCACAATTCAGATTCTGATAGACGGTCCGCCGGAGTCGGCTCCGCAACGCCCCGCCGTGGCGGCGCGCTCGTCCGAACCGGCCCACGTATCGTGGAGCCGGGCCAGTCGGCACTACCTCCGTCCTTGAGGAACTATATCCATGGCTCTGGCGAACACAGGTCGGGCGATTGGAGCAGTGACGCAGACACTGCGCGAGCGACTCACGGCTGCAATGGGCGCAGCGGTCAACCAAGTCAGTGTGGGCCGCCCCGAGCCTCCCAGCGGCAACATTCAAGGTTCGCGCCTGAATCTGTTTCTTTACGAGGTCCACGTAGACGAATTCCTGCGCAACGAGAGCCTGGACGAAGGACAGCCGCCGCCGCTCTGGCTTGTGCTTCACTACTTAATTACGGCGTTCGACGGGACCGGCGAAAGTGACAGTATCAATGCGCATGACATTTTGGGGGCGGGCATGCGGGCGTTGCAGGCCGCTAATTTCCTGCAACCCACCATCGGAACTACCGATCCGCTACGCGATAATCCCAACGAGTTGAAGGTCACCTTCGACGCCGCCACGATCGACCTCCTCTCCAAGCTTATGCAGGGTCCGGATATGAAGTACCGCTGTTCAGCAGCCTTCCAGGTGCGGCCTGTACTCATCGCTCCGGACGAGCCGCCTGCGTACTCGCAACTGGTCGGCGTGGACTACACCGCGAACGGCGCTCTCATCGGTGAGAAAGGGATTCACATCCCAGTACAGCCGTCCCTTGGACCATCGCTGACAGCAGTCGAACCTGCGAAGTTCGAAGTGGGCGCGAACCTCAAAATCACTGGGTCCGACCTCAACCTAGAAGGCGTCGCGATCCAAATGGCCAATGTCGTGTTGCCGATGACAAGCAAATCACCTGACCTTGTGGAGTGTACGGTTCCAGCCGCGCTGGCAGCGGGGAATCTGCTGTCGGCGGGCAGCCAACCGATCACCGCGGTTCAAACCTTACCGACCGGCCACAAGTTTTCCAGCAACGTCATCATCGGCGGGCTGCTACCGCACGTGAACACTGCAACGCCCAGCGCGGTAACGCCTATCAATGCTAATCCCGGTGCGCCTGTCACTGCCGTGATCGATTTGACCGGGATTCTGCTGAGCAATGCGAATGATTCGGTGTTCCTGGGTCTTTTCGCGAACGGGACAGTGGTGCGAATCTTCGATCAATTCACGCGTCCCACGGCAGACCAGAAAACCTTGAGGCTGACGATCCCGAAAGAAGCGGCGGTGCCAAAAGGGTCGTACCGCGTGATTCTGCGGGTAAACGGCCAGCAAGCCCTGAACAGCCCGGGGGTGACGCTGTGATGGCCGCCATTCGCGAGCTTCGCACATTTACACCCGGACTTACCGCCGCCGACCCTCTGGCGAACTACTGGCTGCGTCAAGCGATGCTACGGTTGCGCCGCGAGGTCTGCTGGATATGGCAGGAGCGGACTGGTGCGGTGTCGGCAGGCATCACTCCGCCACTTATCGATCGCCTTTCTGAAAGCTTGGATCGCGCCCGGTGTTGGGAAGATAAGCAGCGCTTCTGGGGGTCCGACGCCACGGCGCGATACCTGACCGAGGAGATCGCCGCTGTTCCGCCGCGCCGCATCTCTCCTCCAGAGCGAGGATCGTTCGGTTGGGTGGTGGAGCAGGCCGGTCTCGAACCGGTGGCGACTTTCCTCTTTAGCCTGGGGTTGATGGCCAGCTTCGACAGCGCCTCGGGCGCAGTCATCGCAGCGTGCCAGAATGACGCCAACCGCACCAGCCCTACATTGGCCCTGGCACAGAAATTGTGGGACTCTCCGGAGGACGTACTGGCGCTGGCGGACCCGGCACAACCGCTATTCCGCTTCGCGTTACTGCGGCGAGCAGAGACGGCTCCCGGGGTCGCAGAGTGGGATGCGCCTCTCTATACTCCGGAACTCATCGCCCGCCGCCTGCTCTTTCCGGATGCGCCGCGCCCGCCGCAACTCGCCGCACCCGCGAGTGACCGTCGGCGCTCCACGGACTTGACCGAGTTTGCAAGGTTGGTGGCGTCGCGCTTGCGCGTGGATGCCTTGGAAATGCGAATAGTTCCGTTGCTTACTCCGCAAGGCGCATCGACCGACGACCTAAGGATAGCGGTTGAGGGGGTTTCCGGACGGCGGATCGTGCAATTGGGTGGGACCGTTTCGCCGCAAGGCATCGTGGTAGCACTGGTGCTCTGTTGGCTCGACGGCTTCGACCTTCTGTTGCGGCCCGGAGACCTGCCCGGCCCGGCGAAGCTCGCGGACACGCTGCTGCCGTGCGCAGCGCTTCCGGTTACTGTGTTCGTGGAAGTCGCCGACCGTGGTCCGCTGGACGGCATTCCGCAAAACCTGCTCTTCGGTGGCATCGAGGTTCCGTCCCTCACCTATGCGCAGCGAGTGAAGCACTGGACTGAGGCTCTCGGCCCGGCGGCCGTGCACTTGGCACCTGCCGTGGCGGAGGTGGCGCGGCGTTTTCGCTACGAAGCGGAAACCATCGACCGCATCGCCCTGGCGCTGCGTTCCGTTCCCGACGCGATTACCGCGCAGGCGATCACCACTGCTTGCCGCTCCGCGGCGCGGCTCGAGCTGGGCGACCTGGCGCAGCGTGTGACGCCTCGCTTCGATGACGCGAGCGAACTGTTCCTGCCGGCCGCCCAGTCGGATCAGTTCCGCGAAGTACTCCGGGCCATGCGCGCGCTTACCGATGTGCATTACCGGTGGGGCACGGCGCGCGTATGGAATGAGGGTGGCATCTCCGTGCTCTTCGCTGGCCCTCCGGGCACCGGCAAGACTATGGCTTGTGAAATATTAGCTAGTGAGTTAAATCTGCCAATGTATCGCATCGATCTCTCCCAGGTGGTGAACAAGTATATCGGGGAGACTGAAAAGAATTTGAAGCGGATCTTCGATGCCGCGGACACTTCCGACGCGCTGCTACTTTTCGACGAAGCGGATTCCATCTTCGGCAAACGCATGGAGGCGCGCGATGCACACGATCGATACGCCAACCTGGAGATCAGCTACCTCCTGAACCGCATGGAGCGATTCAAGGGGTTGGCGGTCCTTGCCACGAACCGGAAGAAAGACCTGGACGAGGCCTTCCTGCGCCGCTTGCGCTATGTGATCGATTTTCCGCTGCCCGGTGTGGAACAGCGCCGCTGTATCTGGGAGCAGTCGATCCCCGCGGGCGTGGATGCCTCCGAAGTGGACTTGGCGTTCTTGGCCGAACGTTTTCCCATCGCCGGGGGCCACATCCGTTCGGTGGTCTTCAACGCGTGCCTGCAAAGCGCCGAGGGTGAGGGACGCCCGTCGCTGCACATGGACGCGATTCTAATGGCGCTGAAACGCGAACTCGACAAAATCAACCGGCCAGTGGGACTGGACTTGTTTGGAAATTACGCGCCGCTCATCCGGAGGATGGAACGTGAAGCAGACGAAAATTCGGATTAACCACCTCGAACTCAGGCTGCGGGGCGGCGCCGCTCCGGGCGCGGCCGAGGTGGCGCGAAAAATCGCCGAACAATTGGCGCTGCATCGGGGCGAGCCACTTCCCAAGGCTCTGGAGGCTACCTTGGCGCACCGCCTTAGCGCTCCGTTGGCCGGAGCGAGAAGGAAATAGCACATGGGCAAAATGCTACGCGGAGCACTCATCGAGTATGGCAGCGATTTTCTGGGACCGATTCCCAACGTGGTGATCTTCCAGTTCAACCCCGAGAGCTTGACGCGAAACATCCAGGTGCCCCCGCGAAACACCGGCGCGACCGCGCGTGAAACCAGCCAAGCGGGCGAGCCTCCCGTGGAAAAGGTTACGGTCAATGCCGTCTTCAGCGCGGCGGATGCGCTCAATAGTAACAATCCAGTGGCGCGGAGCTTCGGCGTGGGCCCGCAAATCGCGGCATTGGAGAAGATGGTCTATCCCAGCGGCAAGCTCAGCGGCCTGATCGGAGCGGCCCTTGATGCCATTGGAGACGCCATTCTCGGAGGCGGTGGTGATGGGCCCACGCAACCCATTCCTCGCGAGCTCCAGCCGCGCATTCTCTTCATCTGGGGGCTGACGCGCATAGTGCCAGTGATCATCGAGTCCATGGCGATCACGGAGCAGCAATACGATTTTCTGTTGAACCCAGTGGAAGCGCAGGTGGCCATCGGGCTGGCGGTGGTCCCTCCGTCGCAGTGCTCGGACGACGTGGTCGGCAAAGGCGCTCTGGAGTACACCAATGTCGCCAAAGAGGCGCAGGCCATGCTCAACCTGGCAAACACCATCAAACTGGCTGCGGACCTCATTCCGATTTAGGAGCCATCCATGTTTCTGGAGAATTCGCGGTACTTCAACCAGGCCACGATGACCGTGAAGCTGCAGGACGGACGCACCGCCGTGGCGCTCCAACCGCGTGTGTTGCCCGCGCCGGTGGCGGTGACCATGCTCTTAAATCGTAACGACCGGCTGGACATCATCGCGCTGCGCCAGTACCAGGACGGAACGCGGTTCTGGCACATTGCCGACGGCAATACGCAGACGGAAGCGCGGCTCCTCACCGAGCCGTCTGAGGCCAACTCCGCCACGCCGCCCATTACGACGATAGAAGTTCCACAAAAGTAAATGCCAACCATCGACTACAAGCTGTTTTTCAACAACGCGCCTGCCAAGCAGGACCAGCTGGATAGTGTGGAGTCTATCGAGATCGAACAAGACGTGGACATGGCATGGGAGGCCCGCCTGGAGATTCCGCTCTGCTCCAGCGATTCCGGCAAGTGGGCCAAAGAGGACGACAAGGTTCTGGCCGATTTCGGCCGCGTTCGCGTAGAAGTCAAAATCGGCAAGGAATCATTCGTGCCCCTCATCGACGGGCCAATCGTCGGCTTCGACAACACCATGAGCTCCGAACCGGGCCAGAGCAGCCTCAAGCTGCGCATACAGGACGATTCGGTGCTGCTCAACCGCGAAGAGACGCTCGCCTCCTTCAAAGACAAGACCGATGACGAGATCGCCGAGAAGATTTTCAAGTCCATTCCCGAGATCCCTTCGGTGAAGAGAGATTCGGTTCCACGGCCGGACGCGAAACTGACGCCGGTCGAGATACAGCATGGCACCGGCATCCAACTCCTGCGCGCTCTGGCCAAGCGCCAGCATATGCATGCCTATGTGCTGCCCGGCTCCAAGCCGGGCCAGAGCGTCGGCATGTTCAAGAAGTACCCGACCACGAAGGACGGTCTCCCGAACATGATTCTGTTAGGGGCGGGCCGCAATATCAGCAAACTCGAGGTGAAGAACCAAGCCACCAAGGCGGGCAAGACCGTGGGTTACGCGGTTTCCATCACCGACAAGAAGACGGTCAAGAAGACCTCCACTTTCCGTCGGCTCGATCTGCTGGGTTCGGAGAAGGCGGAGAAATCGGACAAAAACACGGGCACGTATTTTCTACCTGCCGACCTCGTGGATTCGGTGGACCTCGACGCGGCCGTTCAGGCCAAGACCGATGCGGCAAGTTACCAGTTCGAAGCTTCCGGTTCGCTCTACACGGAGTGCTACGGCAAGGTGTTGACGCCTTACCGTCTGGTGACGGTTACCGGGGTTAACGGGAGGCTGAGCGGCGATTACGTGGTGATCGGGGTGACCCACACACTCAATCGTTGGAGCTACAGACAGGCTTTCAAGCTACTACGCAACGCTCTTTCGGCGGGCGCTGGAGGCGGCACGGGCCTCTTGGAGAAGGTGTTCTGAGTATGACAAATGAATTCGAAGGGCTGCTTGTCGAGCTAGACGAACACCGGCGAAGCCACTACTTCGGCAAATATCGCGGCGTGGTGTCGGACCCGGACGACCCCGAGAAGATGGGCCGCATCAAGGCGCAGGTTCCATCCATTTACGGCGACGAGGAGGACTCACCCTGGTGCCTCCCGGTGGCTCCCTTCGCCGGAGATTCTCACGGCCTTTTTCTACTTCCCAAGAAGGGCGACGGGGTGTGGATCGAGTTCGAGGCAGGCAACATTTCGCATCCTTTGTGGACGGGTTGCTGGTGGGGAAAGGACGAGCTGCCGGACCCCAAGGGTGTGAATCAGCACGTGCTCACCACTCCCAAAGGTTTGCAAATCGTGCTCGACGACGATGCCAAGAAGTTGCAACTTCTGCACCCGGACGGTGCAGAGATTACCATGACTGATTCCAAGATCACCATCAAGATCGGATCATCCCAGATCGAACTCTCGTCGTCCGGAGTCAACGTCAACAACGGCGCGTTGGAGGTGCAGTAATGCCGGGAACGGTCCTGACCACGACCAGCACGATCCAATGTCCGCACGGCGGCACGGCCATTCTGAGTACGGGCAATGCCAAGGTCAAAGCCGACGGCGCATTCGCGCTGCTCGAATCGGATATCTCTACAGTGACAGGATGCCCGTTTACCATCGGTACCAAGTACTCGCCCTGCGTGCGCATCGAGTGGAGTGCCGGCGCGGTAAAGGTAAAAGCTGGAGATGCGGTGCTGGTCGCCAGCAGCATCGGCCTGTGCTACAGCCCCGAAAGCGCGCCGCAGGGCGTGGCCATCATCTCCAATACGCAGACAAAGGTAACTGCCCAATGACACCTCCCGATGGCCGTCACCTCGCATTTCCGTTCCGCATCGGTCCCGAAGGCCGGAGCGTCACCGTGTCCACGCTGGAAGAACACGTGCACGGGGAGGTGCTGCAGTTGATCCTTACTAGTCCCGGAGAGCGCTTGTTCGTTCCCGATTTTGGCGGCGGCGTTCGTCGGCTGGTCTTCGAGGGCAGCGGCCAAACCACCGAAGCCATGGCGAAGGCCATGATCAGTCAGGCCCTTTCGCGCTGGCTTGACCGGCGAGTGACGCTGCAGGAACTGACGGTCACTTCCCAAAACTCGAGCCTGATCATCGACCTGGTTTACCGCGTAGTGGGCGTGGAAGACCTCCGCCGACTGCGGTTCGAAAGGAAGGGTGGATAGTCATGGCTATCCCCAATCAGGACGCGCTCAACGAGCGATCCAGGAACCTCGGGGCCTTCAACGGCATGCGCCTGGTTCTGGTGCGGCTGAACCCGGCGGTGAACCCGACGGAGGCGCGGCTCACGGTTCACTTTTTCAATAACAATGAAATTTCTAACATCCTGGCCGCGACCGGAACGCCTGCGGGTGCGCGCGTGACCTTCCCAATCACCGGCGGGCGGCGCGTCCCGGCTGGACCTCTCACCGGCCAAGTGCAGACGGTGGCTGTCTCCGGAAACGCCGCCGACAATTTCATGGAGCTTACAGTTAAGCCCATCGGCGACTACTCGGTTTATACGCTCCAGATCGATCACGCGAACATCGATCCGCTATTCAGTTCTATTCGTTTCAAGTTCCGCCCGGGCTGCTTCAATGCCGACTGCTCGCCGGATTGGACGCCGGCATCTGCCGGCCCCACCGACCCACGCATCGACTATCTGAACAAAGACTACGATTCGTTCCGCCACACCATGATGGCCGCGATGATGGAGCGCGTACCGGGGTGGCGCGCCACCAGCGAAGCAGATCTGGACCAGGTGCTGATCGATCTCTTCAGCGCTGCCGCCGATGAGCTGAGTGATTTTCAGGATCGCACCGTGCAGGAGGGCTACATCGGCACGGCGCGCCGCCGCGTGTCGCTGGCCCGCCACGCGCGGCTCATGGACTATCACATCCACCAGGGTAACCAGGCGAGTACTTGGATCGCTCTGGAACTGGCACCGGCGCAGGCTGGGACCCTTGCGGCCGGCAGCGTGACCGTGCGTTCAGGAGTGACGGATCAATCGCCCACGTCCCAGACATTCGTCAGCCGCGATCAACAAGACGTCGACGCATTGCTCAATAGGATGGGGCTGTACACCTGGAGCGACGCGCTCCCGTCGCTCGAAAAAGGCGCGACCACTGCCGACTTGAAACTGTCTGTCGGCGGAAAAGCCGCGGCGGATACGGTCACGGGCCTAATGCGCAGCGGGAAGGTGCGCCGTTTGCTCATCCAGGAAAGGCTCAATCCGTCTACCGGAAGACCGGCGGACGCCGACAAAAAGAAGCGGCAACTGCTCCAATTGCTGGATGGCAACGCGGGCGCCGCCACTATGCAGGACCCGCTGACCACAGAGTTCTTCGTGCGGGTCACCTGGCGGCCCGAGGACGCCCTGCTCGCCAACTACTGTTTCAACGTGCAATGCACGCCGAAAGTCATCGATGTATCCCAGTTCCACGGTAACCTCCTCGAGGTGTTTCAGGGTGAGGTCCGCAACCTGGAGTTCGACGATCCCCAGGGGCCGATCACTGCTGGCGCATTCGCCTACGAGCGTAACGAGCTGCACGGAGAATTGTGCCGTCTGCCTCCGGAATTGCTGGCATACCGCGACACACCACCCGGTGGAGATACACCGCCAGTGTCCACGCTGGAGGTCAAGGTTCAGACAACGGGTGGGACCGAAACATGGGAGGAAAAGCCGGATCTGATCCACAGCGATGACAGCAACGAGCAAGGGAAGCATTACGTCGTCGAGACCGACGAGCTCGGAAGCAGTGTCATCCGTTTCGGCGACGGAACCAACGGCGCGCGTCTGCCAGATCTTGCACAGGTGCTGGTTCGATACCAGACTGCCTTTGGACCCGACGGCAACGTAGGCTCCGACAGCATCACTCGCATCGTGACATCGCCGCCGCTGCCGCTGCTCAATCAGGCATCGTGCTGGAACCCGTTCGACGCGACTAATGGACGCGCGCCGGAGCCCGTGGAGAAGATCATCCGGCGCGCTCCGGAGAGGTTCCGCTTCCGCCAGTTGCGCGCCGTCACGTTGGCAGACTACGTCCGTCGGGCCGAGGAACTACCGGAAGTTTCGCGCGCCTCGGCCGTTTACGGATGGACTGGAAGCTGGCGCACCGTACGCATCGCCATCGATCCGAAAGGCGGCCTCAAGCTCGACGACCAACTTCGGCGTAAGCTTGCTGGCCATCTCGACGCCGTGCGGCTGATCGGCGAGGATCTGGAGATCCGTCCTCCTATCTTCGTGCCCGTGGAGATTCACGTTTCGCTGTGCGTGGCGCCCGACTACTGGCCTCAAGACCTGCGCTTCATCATCGAGCAGGAGTTCTCGACCGGCTTCACGCACGACGGGCGCATGGCGTTCTTCCACCCCGATGCGTGGACATTCGGGCAGGCGCTTTACGTCAGCCAGATCTTCGGGCGCTTGCAAGCTATCCCTGGCGTGGAACACATTCTCCAAATCACCATGAAGCGGTGGAACGATCCAACCGGAACAATCGCGGAAGTTATCTCGGCGCAGCCCAATGAAATCATTCTGGTCGAAAGCGATCCGGACCACATGGAAGAGGGCTTCATCGACTTCGATCTCAAGGTAGGACGTCAATGACGCCGGATTGCCCTAACGACTGCAGGGCGCCGCTGGCGTTTCCGAGACCGATCGAGAACCGGGCGAGCCTGCGCCGCATTGACTATCGCATCGGTAGCTACTCGGACTTTCGAGAAGCACTGCTCCGAAAGCTAGACCAAAATCCTGTGCTGGCGCTTTGGAGCTACCGCGGTCCAGACGATCCCGGCATCGCCCTCGTGGAAGCAGCCTCTATTCTGGGCGACATACTCACGTTCTACCAGAATGTTTATGCTAACGAGCTATACCTGTCTACGGCGACGCTGTCACAGAGCATCGCCGGGCTGGTGCGCCTTGTGGGTTATCGTCTGAGCCCTGGCGTCGGGGGGCAAGGTGTATTTGCGTTCGAGGTCAGCGGCAGCAAGCAGGTAACGATTCCGAAGGGCTTCCCCCTGACGGCCGACCTCGCTGACCTGCCCGACACGGCCACCTTTGAAACTGTTGCCGCGATTAGCGCGTTACCCGCCCTGGGGAAGTTCGCGCTCTATTCTCCGTTCACCGTTCCTTCGGTCGCGAGCGGAACGAGCACGCTCGCGATCGATACCGTGCTACTCACAGGAGCGGGCATCACGCTTGAGAAGAGCGACCGGCTGATGCTGATCGATCCTTCTGGCGGAGCGTCGCCGTACCATCAAGTAGTGGTCATCGATAAAGTGGAGCCGCGCTTCGAACAGACCGAGATCACGGTAAGGGGAGCGTGGCTGGGCAGCGCCTCCCCAACGCTGACCGCCTATAAATTGGGTCGCGACTTCCGGCATTTCGGCTACAACGCGCCGGCTAAGGAAACCATCGTGGATTCTGATGGGAAGGCCCATCAGCAGGACGTCAGCTTCCTGCGGTTGGTGGGGCCGGTTCGGACTCGGTCCGCGGTTTGGAAAGCCTCCGGCACTCCGGCTTACGTTTACAGTCCTTTGGCAACCCCGGCCGATTTCGCTCTGCACAGCGCGGTGGACGACATCTCCGCCGGAGCAACGTTCCTCATCAGCCTGGATGTCATCCCGCAATTCGGGAGGCCGGGCCACAGCGTGTTCGTATCGCGGCAAGCCATTTCTGTGCAGAAGGCCACCCTCAGCAAAGGGTCGCTTACCGGCGCATCCACGGTCATCGAATTGGACAACCTGGTTACGTTCGAGACCTTCGAGAGCACCGATATCCGTTCCGTGCAGATCCACGAAACCACTGCTGGCCCACTCACAGTGACGGCTCCGCGCAATCCCATACCGGGGCCAACCTCGAAGCTCTACTTTTTCGGCAACGGCCAGGACTACCAGGCGTTGGACGGGCGCAGCCTGCAGTTTCAGCGCAACAAACCGGCACCGGGACAGGCCGACGCGGTTGAGCAGGTCACCGCCGCAATCACGCCTTCCGCGGTTGCCAATCTCGCGCATACCACACTGCGACCGGTCACGCTACAGCCCGCCTTGCAGAAATTCTCGATCGGCGAGTTCCCGTTCGCGTTCCCCAAGAACGCGCCACCAGTATGGGTCTACGGAAACCTTGCCACGGCGACCCAGGGCAAAACCGAAAAGCCTGTGGTGCTGGGCAATGGCGATTCGCGCGCCACATTCCTGACATTCCCCATCCCCAAAATGCCACTCACATATTTGGTTTCCAAATCAGCTACGCCGCCCGAAGTGCCGCAACTGGTGGTCACCGTGGACAACCTGGAATGGGAAGAGTTGCCGAGCCTCATCAGTGCCAGTCCCAAGGACCAAGTTTATATCGTTCGCGAAGATTCCACGGGCCAGAGCTTCGTGCAGTTCGGTGATGGCGAGACCGGTGCGCGAGTGCCCTCGGGTGTGGGCAACGTCGCCGTCACCTACCGCACCGGGACGGGCGCATTTGGGCCGCTCAAGCCCGGAGCAACGGCTGATGCCGCTGGCAAGATCACCGGCCTCGATACCATCTCGCTGCTCGACGAAGCCACGGGGGGCGCGCCATCCGAAAATCCGGCCAAAGCTCGCCAGTCCGCTCCCGGCAAGGTCCAGAGTCTCGGCCGCATGGTCAGCCTGCGCGATTTCGAAACGGAGACGCTGGCGATACCTGGAGTGTCCGCGGCCTCGGCTGCGTGGGAGATCGTCGATAACGTTCCGGCGGTGGCCATCACGGTACTGATGGACACTGGTCGCGCCGCAGAGCTTTCTACCGTGACGGAGTTGATGAACAACTACAACGTGTGCCGCGGACCGCAACGGTTCGCCTTGATCGTGCTACCGGGACACCGGAGCTATGCGTTCGTCGATATCTCGATCGCGCTGGCGCCGGCCTATCTCGAGCAGAACGTATTTCCCGAAGTGCGGGCGGCGCTCGCTGATCTGTTTTCGCCAGCGCGAGGCTTCGGCGCGCGCGAATATCGCTCTCGAATCGAAGGCATAGTGCAGAACGTCGAGGGCGTTCTGTGGAACAACGTAACGGCACTGGGCAGCCTGGGGCAATCCGACGATCCTTCAAAGCTCGTACTGCCGGCGCCTCCGCGCAGTCCTCGGTGGGAGACGGTGCCGTGCGCGTCCGATACGATCCTGGCTCTGTATCCCCCTCACGTCTCGCTTTCCGCCGTGGCGGCCCCAGTGAAGGCATGCTGAAATGACTTCCAAGCCAGTTCCGCTCTACCAGCGACTGCCGGAGATCTACAAGATTCGCGACGGCGAGCAGTCCCCGCCGGATCAGCTCAAGTCGTATCTCGGTATCTTCGAAGACGTCTTCGGCTCGGTGCACGACAACATTGAGCAGCTCTATCGTGATCTGTTCATCGAAACCTGCGAGCCTTGGGTGATCCCGTATATCGGTGCGCTACTCGGCACCTCGGTGCTGTCCGGCGATACTTGGACTCTGCGGGCCGGCGTAGCCGACACCATTGCGCTGCGGCGACGCAAGGGCACTATCGGAGCCATCGAACTGCTGGCATTCAACCTCACCAAGTGGGGCGCGCATGTGGTGGAACTGCGCGAGAATCTGGCCTGGCACCACCACCTCAATCACCAGCGGCCCGATGCCGGAGGACTCGCGCCGTACAGCCTGCCGGGCGTCACGATGAACACAGTGATCCGCGGAGGCACGGTGCCGCTACGCGATCCGGCCATGCTCTCTCTCTTGGGCACGCCCTTTGACCCGTATGCTTACTATGCGGATGTCCGGCCGCCAGCGCCGGGTGCCTTGCGCATCAATCTTCCCAACCTTGCGATTTTTCTTTGGCGGCTGGAGGGATTTCGCGCCCCAGTCTCAAAGCCCATGTTTCGGGGCACCGGAGTCAACGGCGCGCCTGCTCCTGGCGAGGCGGGCTTCGCCGCGCGGTTTGACGTGCACCCGCTCGGTGAACCCGTGCGCCTCTTCAATACCCCGCGCTACAGACCTGACCGCCAGCCGCCCGTGGTGACACAGGTCGACGAAACTCCCGGACCCATTCCGCCAGCACGCCTCACCAGCAATGATCAGGCCGGCAACCCCGGCGCCTATGTTTCAGCGGGAATATACAAGCCCGCCAATCCGCTGGCGGATAACCTCTTGATCACCGACGCTGGCCTCCAATTCCATGTTCCCGAGGCGAACTTCACCGGCGATACCTGGACCTTTCGCGGCGCCAATCTGTGCGCGTGGGAAACGCCTCTGCGTCCGCCGCTAAACGACCGGGAGATTGCCATCGATCCGGTGATAGGCCGCGTGGTCCTTGGCGTCAAAACCGCGGCGGAAGCCGCTGCGCTCCAGCAGAACCTGTTAATGCTATTCACGTACGGCGCGGCCGGGCCGGTGGGCTCGCATCCGGTTTCGCGTCCTGGCCCGCCCTCCACATGGAACGGGGAGGTGGTGACGCTTACTACCGTGCGCTTCCGCGACAACCCCAACGGACTGCGCGATGCCCTGGCCAATATTCAGAATTTCACCCTGCCGTTGGTGATAGAAATCGACGACAGCTTTGTCCACGATCTAGACCTTTCCACGGTGCCGGGCATCTTTGCCGAGGGCGGCCAGTCCAACCTTCGGTTGAACCGCACCCTGATCATTCGCGCCACTAGTGGCAACCGGCCCATCGTACGGTTGGCCCTCCCGCTGCGTTTCCGCCCTTTGAACGTGGTGGGCGCGACGCCGCCGGAACAGGCGCAGTTCGATGCTGTCACCGCCAACTTGATGGTGCGGCTGGAAGGCCTCTATTTCACGCGTGCCGCTGGATTCCCCGCGGGGCAGCCCTTGATCGCGAGGGCCGCACTCAACCGCCTGGAAATCACCGGTTGCACTCTGGAACCCGACGGCCACCTGAAACTGGATGGCACGCGCGCTTCCATCAATGAATCGCTGAACCTCCGCACCGGCTACGGCTTCGCCCTTCCCGCCGAACGAGCTGCGTTTAAGGAAACTCCGGAAGTCGCGGTCGACAGTTCCATCACCGGGCCGTTGTTCATCGATCAGCCCTACACACTTACATTCAACCGCGCCATTGTGGACGCCGGCAAAGGCGTGGACGCGGATTCCTCCACCACGTTTGCCTTAACCTCCGCAAGCGATCCCGTGAACGGCTGGGGGCCACCCACGCAGATCGCTGCGGGCCTGACCATGTTCGGTCGCATGCGCGTGGAAAGCGCGACCGGACGCGGCGGCATCTGGGTTCACCGGCTGGAGGTTCTTAATAACCAGAAGGGTTGTATTAAGTTCAGTTATTTTTCGGGTGAAAGCGACCGCCTTCCGCAGACGTTTGCTTGCGTGAAGGGGCCTGCGGTGCGGCTGGTCTTTTCCAGTGAAATCTTCGGACGGCCATCGTACGCCCAATTAGCCCTGGCGGCCGACTTCCTGATCCGCGAGCGCGGGCCGGAAGACGATCAGATGGGTGCCTTCGGATTCCTGTTGGAGTCGCACCGTTGGCACAATCTCGAAATCCGAATTCGCGAGTTTATGCCAGTCGGCATCAGACCGCTGCTCGTTCCCGTGACGTAAGGAGGGTATCGTGAAAGGCGACTTCTCGCGTTGGCATTACAGGCGGCGTGACAATTTCAACGGCGTGCTGCCCCAGCAGGGCCGCGTACTGCTCGATTCCGACGGCACGGCGCAAACCCGCATCATCAATGACTGGCAGGATGTCGCTGCCGACGACATCATCGGTTCAGGGGTCGCGGCCGTGCCCGCCGATGTGTCCAATAGTTTTCACGTGAACCGCGCGCGGGTGGTGGCGGGAGACGTCATCGTGACGGTCGAACCCGGCCGCGTGTGGGTCGACGGCCTGCTGTTGCACCTCCCCGGAAACGCTGCGGTGGACCGCATCGCCACTTACCTGGAGCCCCCGGTGCAGAATCCGCCGGGCACGGTGGCAACCATTGGAGACGGAGTGCGCGACGCCGTAGTGCTGGAGGTCTGGCGCGAAGCCATCAACGGCTTCCAGTTGCCCGAGATTCTCATCGAGCCCGCACTCGGGGGACCCGATACAGCCGAGCGCGTTTACACCGCATCAGAATTCCGGCTGTATCGCATGGCGGCCGGGGACAGCTGCACCAGTATCGCGCTAGCCGACGACTTCCCGAACAAGGGCAAGCTCAAGGTCACACTCCAACCAACGGTTGTGTCGGGAGGAGATTGCCCGGTTGTGCAGGGCGGTGGCTATACGGGCTTCGAGCATCACCTTTACCGAATCGAGGTGGCCGATGTCACTGCCGGCGGACCGATGTTCAAGTGGTCGCGCTTCAACGGCGGGCTAGTGGGCCGCGGCGTATTCGATGCCGCTGGACTGCGAGTGAACATCACGGCCAATCTGGCCCCGATCAATACCTGCGGGCTGAGCCAGTTTTACCTGGAGGCCGAAGAATTTGATCCCCAGCGCGGCCGCTGGATGGTGACCTACGGCGCCCCCGTCACGATCAACACGAGCAACCAACTGGTGCTGCCGGCGGCGGCGACGTTCGGCACCATTCCCACCTCTCCGAATCCGGTCTTCTTCCGCTTGTGGGATGGCATCAAGACCATGGCCGCGTTTCCCATCGCCGTCAACCCCGCGGAACTCGAAGACGGCATTCGCTTGGAATTCGATGCCGCCGCTCCCGGCAAATACGTGCCCAAAGATCATTGGAACTTCGCGGTTCGCGCTGCGGGCGTGGGCAATCCCCAAACGCTCATCGATTCCGAGTCACCGCAAGGAATCGTGCATCACCGCGTTGCGCTGGGCGTCATCACCTGGGACCCCGCAAAGGATGTAACGGCCTCTTCGGGTGGCATCAGCGATTGCCGCGATCCGTTCCAGCCGCTGACTCGCATCTCCACGTGCTGCACCTACCGTGTGGGCGACGGCATCAACAGCCACGGCGATTTCAAATCCGTTCAAGCGGCAATCAACGCCCTCCCCTCATCCGGCGGCGAGGTCTGCATTCTACCGGGCACTTACAATGAGTACGTGGTCATCCAGAACCGCACCGGCATCCGCATGCACGGTTGCGGGCCACGCAGCCGCATCGTGGCACTCCCGCAGCCCAACGATCCCAATCCGCTGCCTGCCATCCACGTAACCGACTCCAGCGGCATCTGCATCGATTCTCTGGCCGTGGAGGCGCAGCCTCTAGGGGCGGGCATTCTGCTGGACAATACGGGCTTCGCTGCCGCTGTCCTGCTGCCCGGTGGCCGGATTCCCAAGCTGCACAACGTCGAGCTTCTCAACCTTCGCGTCACTGCGGAGGCCCGCAGCGCCATCGAGGCGCGCGATGGCCAGTTCATCGAGATCCGCCATTGCGATATCAGGATGATCGATACGCCTGGCGGCTGGCCGGGCATCTTCTTCCTGGGCGACGACGGCGCCATCGAAGACAACCAGGTACGCGTACGTTCGAAGCGCCAACTTGATGACGGCAGCACCTGGCCCGGGCCCGCGGCGTCGGCGTTGGGTGGAATTCAGATCGGAGGAACCAGCGACCGCATCCGCATCATCGACAATGTGATCCAAGGCGGCATCGGCAATGGGATCACGCTGGGCAGCGTGATCGTGGTGGACGCCAACGACAAAGACACCGGCGTCTTTATCGGCTGGGTGGTGAACGCAAACGATCCGTGCAATCCATGCAAACCCGGGACCGTATTCTTCCCGCCCGATCCCGCGCCTGACGGCAGCCGCACTATTTCCGCCGGCTCGCTGAGCGCGATCCGGATCGAGCGCAACCGGATCTATGACATGGGACTGAACGGAATCGGCGTGGTGGCGTTCTTCGATTTGCAAAACGCAAAGGAGACCATTTCCGTCCAGGGGCTCTCCATCCTCGGCAACCACATTCGGGGGTGCTTGCGCCGCGAAATCGACGCCATTCCCGCTGCCATGGTGGAGCGCATCGGGTACGGCGGCATCGCGCTTGCGGACGTCGAAAACCTGGTGGTGTGGGACAACGTCATCGAGAACAACGGCCCCCGCCGCATCGATCCGGTATGCGGTATCTTCCTTTTGATGGGCGAGGGAATCGACATCTCGCGAAACAAGATCGTCAACAACGGCGCGCGCACGAAGGAGCCGGTCAGTTCGGCCAGGCGCGGCCAGCGCGGCGGCATTATCATCCGACACGTTACCGCTCCGATGCTGCAGGTTGCTCCCGCCAAAGCTGCTGCCGCCGTACTTGTTCAATCCCTCCAAAGCGACCAGCTGGCCTTGCGCGTCCACGACAATATCGTAGTGGCACCCATGGGCCGGGCGCTCTCGGTCACTGCGCTGGGGGCGGTGTCGGTGGTGGGAAACCAGTTTGTCTCTCAGGCCGTCACGCCGTTGCAGACCGGCTCCTTCGAGGCGTTCCTGGTCGCCACGGTGTACATCGGGAATCTGGGACGCAACTTCGAATTCGCCGCCTGGAAGGCTGGTTTTCGAACCGTGCGTTTAGGCCATCTGCAGGCGGATAAGGGCTATTCATTCAGCAACAATTCGTTCTTGCTCGCGTCCCGCGGACCGGTGACGGCAGCCGCGCGCTTCTTCCTGGGTGGGCAGGTGCTGTTCGCGGCCAACCAGGTAACGCTTGACCTGGTGGAGGTGGGCCTCTCCTTCGCCGCTACGTCCATGAGCATTGTCAGTCTGGATGACGTGGGGTTCATCGGCAACCAGTGCATGGCCCAACTGGCGGACGATTTCGTGCTCGTGCACTCGATCCTGTTCGGCGGGTCGGTTCGCGCTGCGGATAATCGCTGGGAAGAACCTGTCGGCAATGCAGCCTACTCCGCGTTCACACTGGGGCTTATGAATGCGACGGTCAACAACATCGCCACGCACTGCATTGTTGCGCTGGCTCCGCCGAAATTGTTGATCGCGGGACCCAATATTGTTCTTCTGAATCAGTACATCAGCGACCCGTGCGCGGCCGCCTCCAAAATTCTGGCGGCGTTCGGTACGGCATCTGGAGCATAGGTATGGACACCACATCGCAACCGAAGCAAATCCCCGTTTCCCAAGTTTCCGACACTCTCGAGCAAACTGTCGCCAACCTCGATCAGGCGCGCGCCGCCGATCTCGACGAAATGAGCCAGGTTCGCACTGCGAAGTTCACGGGGCTGGCCCGCGACCGCGCACGCCTGGCGGCCAAACTCGGCGAGACCGATCCGCGCGTGGTTGCGCTCGACCGCAGCATCGCACTTCACGGCGAAACTACGGCGGGGTTCCGCAGCGAGAGCGCGGCGGCGTCGGTGACTCCGCCCCATGTCACCGCGCAATCATGGGCGCTTCATGGAAATGTTCTCGATGCCTCACGTAAGCCGATCCAGGGCGTGACCGTGGCACTGTACGAGAAGAACTCATGGGTCCAGCGCCTGGGCTTTGCCTGCACTGATGCGAACGGTTATTTCGTGCTGCTGGTGGAGGATGCGGCGAAGGCCGACGCCAAGGATCCGCTGTCGATCAACGTGTTGATGAAAGGGAAGGTGATTTACATCGACCCCATTCCCTTGACCATCCAGGCGGGGCACGCCGAGTATAGGGAAATTGTCATCGGCAAGAGCCAAGAGGTGTGCTCGCCGCCGGGCGGAGAGCACGATGCGCCAGCGCCTCCCACTTCGGCCGCCCCATCTCCTGCGACTGCCGAGCCTTCTTTCCCTAGCGCCGAACCCGCCAGTCCTGCCACCAAGAGAAGCCCCAAGAAATGAAGATGCTGACCGCAGGCTCGGCCAAGGACATCTCCGCCACGCAGGTGGGCGGCCACCGTTCGTCTGCGCGCGTATCACTTCCACCGCAGCCGGTTCTTGCAGCGCCGTTGGTCGTGCAGCGCAAGTGTGCCTGCGGGGGAGAATGTCCGGCCTGCCAGGAAGAGAAGACACACGCTCTCCAGACCAAGCTGCGAGTGAACGGTCCGGGCGACCCATACGAGCAGGAAGCCGATCAAGTGATGGAGCAGGTCATGCGCATGCCTGTCCACCCCATTCGACCCGAGACCACCTGTGCTTCTGCCGATCGTGCTTCGCGTGGGGAAAGGGAACTGCTTGAGTCAAAACCGATTCCAGTACAAACCATTCCCGTAATTCAGCGTGTGGCAGACGAAGAGGAGGAAGAAACAGCAGAACCGGAAGAGGAAGCGGGAGAAGAAGATACGGAAACGGATGAGGAGCAGACAGTATTAACTAAGAGAATTTCTGGTGCCCGGCCTGAAGTTGCGCCAAAACTTGAATCTCAAATCAACAACTTGAAGGGAAGTGGAAGATCTCTTTCAATAAGCGAACGAACCTTTTTTGAACCACGCTTTGGCTACGACTTCAGTCAGGTGCGGGTGCATACAGGCCCTGAGGCGAATGCATTGGCCACCGCAGTTAATGCGCTCGCTTTCACCACTGGCACAGACATCGTCTTTGGCTCCGGGCAGTACGCACCGGAAACGCCAGGTGGTCTGAAGCTGCTAGCGCACGAATTGACCCACGTTGCGCAGCAGCAAGGATTATCCGCAGCGGTACAACCATACCACCTAGCAAGAAAGCCGAAGCCGAAAACAAAGCCGAAGGCAAAAGCGAAACCAAAGCCGAAACCGAAGGCTAAACCGAAGCCTAAACCCAAGTTTGTATGCGGTCCAAATGTCACAAGCCAGGTCAAAGAGGCTCTTTCCCATACAAAGAGTCTGTTCTCTGGCTGGAAAGAGAAGCAAAAGGAAGCGGCTTGTAGCGCCTTGGTCACCCCACCTGAAGCAGCATTTGCTTGGGATATTCTCGATCTCCACAAAAATAAATGGATACTTGAATATCGATGTGCGCATCCTTCATCAAAGTGTCCCGAAAAGCCTAAGAATCCGGTTTGCGCCACGCAGGGCGCAGAACCACCCTGCGGGTCAACAGTGCAGGTTGGTACTGAGTGTTACTACGCCGGGTCTGCTAATTATGTGGTGTTTGGTCTTATGTGCAGGCTATGTAATGACCATTTCCGCAAAAAGGGGAAGACCTTCTTCATGGGTATGGACCTTGGCGAGTCCGACATGGAGATTCTCATAAATTTATACAAAGCCGGGGGATTGGCTGGGGGCAACGTCGCGACAGCAATCGACTGGGCAAAGGCTGGTTTTCATTTGTGGCCGGCTGGAGGGACGGCCCCCGCGGGCGACAAGCCAAACTGCGTGCCTGTTTGCCCAACAAAATATCAGGGAAAGCCATTCAGAATCGTGTGGTGCCCTTTCAGCAATCCTTACGCGGAATGTACTTCAACAGAAGAGGCGCTGTGGAGCATCGGAAAAGCGATTTTAGACTAACGAGCCATGGATTTTGAGCATTTCCGTTCTTGTGTACTCACGCAACTCGGTTTTCGAGTAATGGACGGAATATGTCCGGGACCTCTTCTGGCCGGCTCGCGTCTAGAGCACTCGCCCAACAGCTTGTGCCAGACTTGTTTCCCATGGATTCCAAGAACTTGGTGTATTTATGGCTTGCACAACGAGAGCGCCGCTAGGACATATGCGCCACCGGAAGTACGTGGCGCTGACTTCCCCTGCAACGGTATCCACGCGTCATTCCGAGCGCTCGATCCAGCGCGAAGTGACCTGCGCCTGTGGCGGCGGCTGCCCACGCTATGGTCGAGCAGCAAGCTTGAAGAGCAGCCAAACTGCTGGAGCCACAACCATGGCCGCGATTGAGGAGTCGAGCCACGTCTTGGCCGCCAGCGGCTCGCGCCCCCTTGCGATCACATGGTCGGGCGATGACGAAGGAGTTACTGTAGATCCAAAGAATTGGAAATCAGGTCGTACACAAGCTGAGATTGAGTCAACGACCAGAAAAGACCTCAGCAGTAATGCCGATTCAATCCTTTTACACTCTCGGATCGCTGCCACCGCGGCCGCCACGCCGGCAATTGTCGAGGACATTCAGAAGCGTAGGTGGACGTTTGATCCGACACCTCAGGGCAAGATGGGGTCAATCCAGCCAAGGCCGGGCTTCGCGCGCCGGGAGAAAATCTCCAATCCTCCAACACCTGACGAGATCGCCAAAGCGCCTGCATTCCTCAAGAAAAATATGTCTAGCTTTGGCCCATATGTATCTGGCAGCTTGGCTATCGGCATTTTCCAGCTTGCGCAACGAGCTGGATCTAACGAGGTCAGCGCCTTCATCGCCGAGATCAAGAATACGCAAGTTCCGACCGCGGGTGGTCCGATACCAATGGCCAATTGGATGAACGCGAACGAGGAATGGCGGCTGTTTGCTTGGTTTTTCGAGAACTGGGCAACGGATCGGCCTTTTCCACACATTAAGGGCGTTACGCTGTGATCAGAAAGCCTGATCGTAATGTCTGAACTCGAAAGTAGTTTCTGATGTCACAACTGGTCCGATAGATGAGCTGTCAGTGATGGAATGGAAATCACTAGACACCGGCTGTGGAGAAGCGCAGGGGGGACGTACTAAGACTATGTCTTGAGGCGTTGTGCCTAGATCATACGTTCGACAACAACACGCTGCCGATTGTAGAGTTTGAGTTTAGATTCTAGTTTGGATATGACATTCGCCACCAACATGTCGCTGGAACATAGCTCCCGCAGAAGCCAATTGGCTCCAGAGCACGGGCATGCATCTGCGACCGCTTATCCAGCGGTTTCGCCGTTACACTCGCGCGTGGTGCGGCGCAAGGCAAGTTGTGCGTGCGGCGGGGGCTGCCCGCGGTGCAGCGAACAGCGCGCGCTTCAGCCGAAACTCCGGATCAACATGCCAGGTGACCTCTTTGAGCGCGAAGCTGATCGCATGGCCGAAGCCGTGATCAACGGCGGGAGCACAGGCGTCGACCATGCCCATAGCCCAGTAGGAGTGCAGCGCAGTTGCGCCTGTGGCGGTGCGGCGGGCGCAGGAACCTGCGCCACCTGCCAAGAAGAAGAAAAGGAAGAAAGCCTGCAAATGTCGGCTGAGAACAGCAGCGCTGGCGCGCACGAGTTTGCGCCGGCAATTGTTCAGGAGGTGCTGCGCTCGTCCGGACAGCCACTGGATCCAGCCACACGAGCCTTCTTTGAACCGCGATTTGGAAGAGATTTCGGCGACGTGCGCGTGCACGCGGATGCGCGTGCCACGGAATCGGCCCGAGCGATAAACGCGCTGGCGTACACGGTGGGGCGGGAGGTGGTATTTGAGTCTGGGCAGTTTGGGCCCGGTACGGCAGCAGGAGATCGGCTACTGGCGCATGAATTGACCCATGTCATTCAGCAATCCGACCATAGGGCTGAGCGCCTACAGCGGCAAGTCTCTCCGGCATCCTCTCATCTGCAGTCACCTAGATTCAGTCCTAGTGCCAAGCTGGAGAGATGTTTTGAGGACACAGACCGCCTCGGTCAAGGAGATCCAGACACCGATCCGGTTACGCGGATACAGCAGGCATTGATCGATGTGCAACAGATAACCGGTAACACCTACGATTTGGGATCCACAGGTCCGAACAATGACGGCGTTGACGGTGATTACGGGCCAAAGACCGCGGCAGCGGTGAGGAAGTTCAAAGCGGACGAAAAACTTGGATTCACACAGTTCGGCGATGTCGGTCCAGGAACCATACACCGCCTCGACGAGTTGTTCTCCGCCGGCCCGGCTCCTCCGTCGCCAACCCCGCCACCGTCACCCGCGCCGCAACCGTCGCCGGTGCCGCCGCCACCTGCGCCAACCACTCAGAGAAAGAGAGTGACGGTGAACATCACGCAACTCGCGGGGAGCACGAGAAACCCGAGTTCCTCCATCGCATCCGCGGTAAAGATCTACGCCCAGGCAGGAATCGACATCGTCGCTCGAGCCAACCCACCACTCAGTGACGCTCAGTCGAAGCAGATCCTTGGGAATGAGCTCGTGCTGGACGAGACGTTCTTCGGGTCTCCGACGACGGAGGAAAGGGCGCTCTTTCAAATCAACAACCGGCCTGACGAAGTGTCGATCTACTTCGTAAAGAAAATGGAGGACTTCATCGGCCAAGGCGACAACGGTGAGTCGTTCGACGCAGCATGCGGAGTGGGAATCGTCGGCGGAGTGGTCGGGACCTTGGCAATGACACGACGATGGCCCACGAGCTGGGGCACGTGTTAATGAACGTCTGCGTCTGTTGCAATGGCGTAACGACGCATGTGACCAACGATCCCACGAACTTGATGGCCCCCGGCGGACCGAGCAACGGGGCCAATGCTACACTCACTCCCGCCCAGAGGGCGCGAATGAGGGCCAGTCCATTCGCGAAGTGAACATGAGGCTCACCAGCGTCGCTCGAGCATCGGAGGTTGCGTCGGGCCGCTCGTCGCGGCAGGCGCGGCGGCCAACCACGGACCATTCGCAATCACGCAACACGGTCCACCGCGCCAGCGCCTGTGCCTGCGGTGGAACCTGCCCCCGGTGTCTGGACGCGCTCCCCATCCAGATGAAGGCTCCGGCACCGCGTTCTTTCGGTGCAGAGCCAAGAAGTGGTCGCAGTGAAGAGTACGGTCTCGGCTCGGTGCGCGCACCGATGGAATCCGTATTCGGCTCCGAATTCCGTGCAGTTCGAGTGCACAGAGACGGCCTTGCCGACGCATACCAGGCGCAGGCCGTCACCATCGGTGAGGACATCCATCTATCAGGATCAGAGCCGGATATCACGTCTCCCGCGCAACGGAATCTGCTCGGACACGAGTTGGCCCACGTGCTCCAGCAGAGACAGCCTCGAGGAGCGGCAGCATCGGCGTGGGCACTCGAGTCGGAGGCAGACTGCGCGGGGGCCGCTGCTGCGGCAGGTCATCGGTTTGCAGTGACGGGAGCCGCTGCGCCGGGCACGCCTCTACGGAAGCCCAAGGTCGCCCCGGCGCCCCCTTCGGGCAGCATCCTTTATGTGGGAATGAACAACCCCGATCCAGAGATCGAAGCACTGCAAGCCCGATACAAAGCGGGGGGCCCCGTGCGTCTGACGATTGTCAAGGGCACAATTGAGGAAGGGGCAACGGACATCGGTACGAGTGCCAAGTTCGACCTCACCACAGATCCCGGCCTCGAGGCGTTGGCGAAGGTGTTGAGCCCCGATGTAGCCAAACAGACCGCCTTGAAGACCCTGCTGAAATCACAATCGGGGAGCGACCGCGACGACTTGGCGCATGTCGCGAAGGTGTACTCGGATACGGAAGCCGACGGGAAAGACCGAATGACCAGAGTGGTATTGTCGGGTCACAGCGGCGGATTGGGTGTCCTTGGCCATGGCAGTGAGGTCTACTTCAGCGCCTTGGTCGAACTGGGCAAGGTCTTTCCCAACGCCGCGAACCAGACCAAGCACCTTATTGTTGCTGGCTGTCACACCGGAGACGAAGCGACCATCCTGGATTACTACGTGAAAGCGTATCCAAGCCTGTTGACGGTTTGGGCGTGGTGGGACGCCTGCCCGACAGGTCCAGGTGCCGCCGCAGCCGTCGCGAAGTGGGCGAAGCTTACGGAGCACGGAGAGACGACGTTAACCAAGCAAGGCTCGGGGATCGCGACCTGGAGCGGCGGTGTGTATACAGGAAGCCCATCTGGGAAGGCGTCGGCCTCAGCGGTTCTCGCGTCTATCCGAGCGGACGGCGCTCGCTTTACGGAGTACTTTGACGGTGGTCGCTCCGATCCGAGCCCTCATGGGGGGTGGCTGGAGGCCTACTACAGTCGCGTCTTCGCCGCGGCACGACGGCCGGACATCACGGGAGCGGACCATGACGAATTGGAGCAGAACCGTCAGCGAGCCCTCCTGCTTCGCTACTGGAAGGTGGTCGTGAAGAACTTCTGGGCTAAGAACGGGCCCACTATCACGACCGGATACGGCACCGCCTCGGTCCCTGACTATGCGAGGCTCTCACGTAAGGACGCGCTCAAGGCGATTGCAGATTTTTCAGCGGTCTCAACCGCAGGTGCATCGGAGAAGACGGCCGCGCAGAGTCTGCTCGATGGGTTGAAATCCCTCGATCCCAAGCTCGTTCCGGACTCGATGGTGGCCGAGTAGCAAAGACCGAAAGAAGTCCTTGAACCTCCATACCGAGTGGGGCCAGTGATGGCGAGTCCCTCGCACGAGGGCGGACAGGCTCGCATTGCAAAGACAGGCGGCGCGATCGCAACATCCTAAGGGCGACGAGCGCCCGCGGGGTCACGCGCATCCCCTCAGGCCGTTGTCAACGCTCTTCTGGGACATCAAGCACTTTGAGACAATCGCGCCCGATGGCGCGAACTCCACTGGCAGACCGCCTCAATGCATGCGGATGACCCAGCCACGAGCTGCCCCCAGTGCAAGAACTGCGACGAGGGAGAACTGGGCTTTCCCCCGCTTGGTCCAGCGTCGCCCACGTGCAACGATGCTGTCCTGCCCCTCGCTGATCTCTCCGGACGAGATTCTTCCGGCAGGCTTCCGTTCCTAGCGCCGGGAGACTTCCACATGAAGTGCACAGGGAAGGAAACGTGATACACAGGTTGCTCGGAGTTTTGGTCTGATGAATCAACTGGCGATCAGATGTCAGACTCACAAGCCGCTCGCCGTGGGCGGCTGATCGGTAGTGTTTGGGAAGGACGAAACGTTGAAGCATCCCCCACGCTTGACGCCGTTCGTGCCCATGAACCGCAGTATCTCGGAAGACAGACATGAGGGAGACGCGTCCCCCTTGCCGCTGAACGCCTGCCTCTACACCTGATCGATTTTGGACCCCCTAACCGATTCCGTCTTTCGAGGCCCGTACGAACGCGGGAACCAGGGTAGGACATTTGAAACGAACGATGGCTGACAGCCACTACTAGTCAATGAGTTCTAATCGAAAGAATGTGAACTCCCTCTTCTATCGCAACACTCTCGTATCCTCGTCTGCTCCGGGTCGGCCCATTCAGAGTGGGTAATAGGGCGCATGGGTAGACACTTGGAAGACAACAAGAACGCAGATGCGAATCGGCCATGCAACAGACGCGCAAAGAACCCGATGCCTCTATCATCCGCCCAAGGGTGCGGATTCTTCTGCCTGAATGCAGCGATAATGGTCGAGAAAGCCAGTTATGGGAGGTGAGCTGTGGCAGAAAATCCTTCATTTCCCGGCCAAATCATCATCGCTGGTAGTCAAGACACAGAAAACGTGTTGACGATACAAAGACGACTTAACGCCGTCGGCTGCGGCCCCATCGCCGAAGACGGCGCCTTTGGGCCGGAGACGCTGGAGGCAATTGAGCTATTTCAAGCGCGTTCCATCGATCAGTTTGGTACGCCGTTGAAGGTGGACGGTCGCGTGGGTCCAATGACATGGGGAACTCTGTTCGGACTCGATATCCAACCAACTGTGGTCATGACCCCATCGCCGCTGTTATCCCAGACACTGGTTCAGGCTGGCCAGGAAGTTGGAGTCTTAGAGGTTCCGCTCGGCTCCAATCGCGGACCCAGAGTGGATCAATATCTCCGTTCCGTGGGATTGGATCCGGCGCAAGGCAGTTTTTCGTGGTGTGCGGCATTTGTGTATTTTTGTTTTGCCCAGGCTAGTAGTAGCCGGAATGTGAACAACCCCGTGGTGAGAACCGCGGGCGTCCTCGATCACTGGAACGTGGCTGGCGCTCGGGGCATCCATCGCTTGTCAACGGAGGAATGCCAGAATAAACCTTCTTTGGTAACACCTGGCATGATTTTCATTATTACGACAGGTGGCGGACACGGACACACGGGTTTGGTGGAAGAAGTTCGTGGCCTGGCCCTGACGACCATCGAGGGGAACACAAATGCAGGGGGATCTCGCGAAGGAATTGGTGTGTTCCGCCGCACCAGCCGCCGCGTGTCGGACATCAATCGAGGATTTATTGATTACGGTTAGCCTTCGTAGGAAGATGAGTTGAAGACGGGATGAAACTCCCGAGTGATTGGAACTCAAGGCAATCACCTCAGGCGTATGGCTATCAAGTTCACGCGCGTGTGTTCAGCGACCTTTTGAACGACACCTACCCGCGACGTTTGAGCGCGTTTTGGCACTTTCTCATGAGGATGCAGAAGACCGACTCAACCACGCTGCCCTCAAAAAAGGACATGCAGAAAACCGTTGAATTTCTGGTTGGCCAATCGTTCCCGAAGATAAGCATTCTGGCCCGAATAAGGACCTTCTATCCGAATGTAACTGCTTGATTCCAAACAACAGGCGGCGGAATCAGGCAATTTGCTAAAGGATACGGTAGTCGCGGAAATAAACGGAAAAACCGCGAAAAGGGGTGAATATTCATTGAGGCTGGCTCCCAGGCTGTCTCGCAACTGGCTGATTTTTCTCGGTAAATTCCCGCTCCGGTAAAGTACTGTAGAGTGATTCTCAGTGTTGTTAAGCACAAGGTGAATTCACCTGCCTACTTTTCACTGGACGATTAAGAACGCAAATTGAGAGACGCTGTTACGTGCGGGCTGGGCCGAGTGCCTGATCACCGGATTTGCATTTTCGAAGATTGATGGGACCAGAAATGCTACAGGGTCCCCTGAATTTTCACCATACTTGCCAGACAGCGTGCGCCTAACTTGCTGCCGTTCAATGGTTTCTGAATAGCACTCCTGCCTCCCTGTGTTTTTGGAAATTCGCCACGCGGCGAACTCTCGGAAACTAAACGACTTGCGAATCCAGACCTCCTGTCTGGGGGATTTCCACAGTCAGGTTTTCAGTGAAAGGAGCATTCAATAAGCTAAAGAAAACACGCGAGATGTTTTGGTCGGGGCGTCCGGATTTGAACCGGAGACCTCCTGCGCCCAAGGCAGGCGTAATATCTCCTGGAAGTCCTTCCTTTTCAATCTCAGTTTTGAAAACAAACG
>Ga0137395_10000049_pt1 | contig 34489 bp, 26 predicted proteins | sample czobulk216metaG_FD_108283 | JGI IMG/M metagenome (GOLD analysis project Ga0137395, IMG submission 108283) | Vadose zone soil microbial communities from Angelo Coast Range Reserve, California, USA - czobulk2.16 metaG | ecosystem: Environmental > Terrestrial > Soil > Vadose zone | place: USA...
CAGCAAGCCAGGCAAGTTTGAAATGGCCAACAAGGGCACGATCTTCCTCGATGAAATTGCGGAAATGAGCACGCATTTGCAGGCAAAGCTACTCCACGTCCTGCAGCATCACCAATATTCACGACTAGGCGGGCGGCATTTGGTGGAGACCGATGTGCGCGTGCTGGCGGCAACCAACGTGGATGTGCACGAAGCCATGAAGACGGGGCGCTTCCGCGAAGATCTCTACTACCGGCTGAATGTTTTGTCGATCAACGTGCCACCGTTGCGCGAACGTACAGCGGAGATTCCACTGTTGTTCCGCCATTTCCTCGAGAAGTACAGCGAGAAATTCGGCAAGACGCCGCCGGGACCCTCCAAGTATCTCCTGGACGCAGCGGTGAACTATCCTTGGCCCGGCAACCTGCGCGAACTGGAGAATTTCGTGAAGAGATATGTGATTCTCGAGGACGACGAAGGCAGTTTGCGGGAATTGGTCGAGATGTCGTCGACCCGCCAGCGTACTTCGCCGCGCGAGGAGCCCGCGCCTCCGAAGGAGCAGGGCTTGAAGGCGTTGGTGCGCGGCTTAAAAGACGAAGCGGAGATGGAAGCGATTGCCGATGCGCTGGAAAAGACGCGCTGGTGCCGCAAGGACGCCGCAAAAATGCTGGGGATCAGTTACAAGGCGCTGCTTTATAAGATGAGGCAGTTCAATCTGGATACGCCACGGACCCGGAAAATAGCGTCAGGGACAGTTGCACCGGAGCCCACGTCGGCGGTGGGGACGCGGCACGGGTAGAATTGCTAGCTACAGGGCGTACACAAAGTACACCACGTATAATTGTTCATCAGAACATGTTTTCGACTGCTTCGCTACTCATGGTAGCGAGTTGGGCAAGCTCGACATCGTGATTTCCAATTTTAATGGTGGTCCCGTCAGGAGACGCACGCGAATCGATGCTGCGTGACGCGGAAGCAATTCTTCACCGGAGGACCGCCCCAAGCAGAAATGTTGCGGCAAACTGTTCTAGGAGCGATGATCAATTTCACTTGATTAGGTCATCCCTGGCTCCCATGGCAAAGAAAACAGGTTGACTTGAACACATGCACGAACTGAGCTAACGGTTAAAATAGCGCTGCAACTCAGCGCTGTCTTTCGTATGGGTTAGAGCGAGCATCAGCACAATTCGGGCCTTTTGCGGGCAGAGGTTGACTCTTCGGCGAGAGCTTAACCAAAAGCCATAATCGCCAACCCATGAGCAACGAAGGAGCGCAACGATAATGAGGAAGATGATTGGCGCAATTTGCGTCACAATCCTTTGCGGCTTGCTGGCGGCCGGCCTCTGGCCCTTTAATCCATTCCCGAGAAATGACGTAAATTGGTTGAGGGATGGGGACGGCCTTCGATTTGGCCCTCACGGTACCATATTTAGTACCCATCGATTTGAACTCCCGAGATCGGATCGGGAGTCCTTCTGCACCCTCGAGATTCTACTGGAGCCTGCCAGCGGATATGTGAAAAACTCAGTCACGATTCTCGCGTTCCATAATCCAGATAACCCATTGCAATTCGGCGTGATGCAAGATCGAGACGAGTTGGTTGTGATAGGAGATTATCGGGATCAACAAAACCATCTAAGGACCGCCGAACTTAGAATCGCTCTCACTATTGGCCAGGGCGAGCAATCTCTACTTACAATCACCTCAGGTCCAAAGGGCACGGCGGCGTACAGGAACGGTGCGTTTGTGGACTCATCATCAGGCTTTGGCCTATCTTGCAAGAATTTCTCGGGTCAACTGGTGATAGGAAATTCGCCGATAGCTTATGAGCCCTGGCAAGGAAAACTGCACGGTATCGCCATTTATAATCAGGAACTTTCGCCTGAACTCATCTTGCGGCACTATGAGACCTGGACTCAGAACCCAAGACTAGGGGGCATTCAAAACAATTGTCTGCTTGCGCTGTATTCCTTTGGCGAACGATCAGGCAGAATCATTCACAACAGCATTGGTTCAGAACCTGATCTCTATATTCCAGAGACTTTTGAAATACTATACAAGAGAATTTTGGCGCCCCCTTGGAAAGAGTTTTCCCCCGATCTCAGTTATGTTTGGGATGTCTTGATTAATGTCGGCGGATTTATCCCATTTGGCTTTTTCTTGTACGCCTACCTGACGTGGGATCGACAGTGGAATCGAGCCGCAGTTCTAACCATTCTATTGGGAGCAATGATCAGCGTCGCGATAGAAATCCTGCAAGGATTCATTCCCTCGAGAATGTCGGGGGTTACAGACATCATGACGAATACGCTTGGCACTGGTATCGGGGTGATGTTTTGGAGGTGGCAGTCGGTTCAGGTCTTGACTACCAGGCTGAGACGACCCTTCCAGCTCCTCACGACGGAGGGGTCTGATAGGACAACGGGGACATAACGACGCCGGTCGCCCGCCTTCTTCCGTGCTGCTCTCGATGGATAAAGCGGACTCAAAGCCCAAGGGCCCAACCAGTGCCAATATGGCTCGCTCTGGATGGTGCCGGCGATCAACTGCTCTACATCCCGGGTTCGCCAGCTCATAGGCTGTCGGTTCATGCAGCGTTAAGGAAGAGCTTAAGTCGCAAGTCAGGCCATGAGGAATCTTATCGATGAAGGCACTTTCGTCATAATAAAGACGACTTTGCTCGAAAGATGAAGTGCTAGGCACACGATCGAAAGGCTTTCCAATGTACAACCCCGCAGGGTACCCTCGGCCGAGCTAAAAAAAGCGATGGCCGAGCACCCCCGAACTGAGTTATTTTGTGCTGCATCGATTGTTGCTCTCAACCCCAGGGACAGTGCTGTGGGCAATGAATCTGATTTGCAACCCAACCAGGGGCATGGGGAATTCATCGTCAAGGCGAGCTTATCAACGCGGCTTCTTTGCTGATGGCGCGGAGTTACTTGTTCAGGCGAACCGACTAGGTGTTGCGAGCCGATCGAAGAGTAAGTGCGGCTGGACGATAGCGAGAGGATGTTGGTGGACTGCGAGTAAGTTCAAATCAAAGAAGGGGACGCGGTGAAGCTCGAGTATCCGCGGTGTGGATTGGAGGATGGGGGGAATGAGTGAACGTCGCACGGCTCGACGCTATGATTTATGCTTGCCAATTATCATTCGATTCTGCAAAGAGGAAGCATTCGATTCCCAACACGGCAAGACGCGCGACATCTCCACGCGTGGACTTTATTTCGTCGTGGAACAAAACCTGGAAGCCGGTTCGGAAGTGGACCTCACACTGACGTTGCCCGCAGAGGTGACGCAAGGTACAGAGGCGTTTGTCCGGGCACTGGGCAGAGTGGTTCGCGTCGAGAGGCGCACGGAGGACGGTAATGAGCGGATGGGAGTGGCGGCAGTGATTGAGCGCTACGACATCATCCGCGGGGAAGCAGCCCGGGCCTGAGGCAGGTCTTCTGCGAGGCGGAGTTTCTGACTATTGTTTTTTTTGGGTTTCGAGGCCAAGATGCGGTCCGCGATGATTTCGAATGCATCTTGCATCAGGCCGGGATTAGGTCTACTATCCTGCGAAACTGTTCCCCAGAGGGTCCAATGAAGGTGGCGGATCTAATCGGGTCCCGCAAGGAAGTATTCTCCATTGTCGAAGAGACCAGTGTCCATCAGGCCGCGCAGTATCTGCGCGAGAAGCAGGTGCGCTCGGTGGGTGTAGTGGACGGCAGTGGCAAAGTTATTGGCGTGATTTCCCATAGCGACGTTTCCGATAAAGTCGCCGCGGAGAACAAATGTCCGGCTTGGATGAAGGCTTCGGATATCATGACGCGCGAACTCATTACCGTGACACCGGAGATGACGCTCGAGGATTGCCTGCGATTGATGGAACAGAACACCATCTTCCATCTGATCGTGCTGGATGAGAAACAAGGGTTCCGGGGCATGCTTTCCGTCAGCGACATCTTGCGAGTGGTGGCCTCGGACGAGAAAGCTCGGGCCGACTTGCTGGAGTCCTTCATCTTTCCTCAAAGGTAGAAAAAACGATCCAAGGAATTGAATTTGCGGGACCCACACTAGGGCTGCTAGTGGGTTTCTCAATCGAGAGAGAAAAACGTTTTCTTGTGCTGGGACAAGATTTTGCCATAGTGTTTTTCTTCTGGCCGCGACAGGGCTATAAGGGTACTAGGAGCGGATCACCCGCAGCGACACAAATCATTGTAAATAAATGACTTATGCTATTGGCGCTATTTCGCAGCAAGGAAGACGCGTGGCGCTGAATGGCCTTGTTTGTGCAACGTCCCCAACTCACAGGAGCTTCTGTACCAATATGCCCGGGGAGAAGACAAGCAAGAATAAAGGTACCGGACCGGTTGATCTTCTGCCGCCGGATGACGTTCTTTTTGGGCGTTCATTGGCCATGCAGGAAGTGCGGCGATGGGCAACGAGAATCTGCGGCACGAACGTCCCAGTTTTGGTGAACGGGAATGGAGGGACAGGCAAGGAAGTCCTGGCCAGATGGATTCACAAGCATTCTCCCGGGAGCGACGGCCAGTTCGTAAAGGTTAATTGTGCGGCAATCCCGGGATCCCTTCTCGAAAGCGAGTTATTTGGCTACGAAAAGGGCGCCTTTACAGGGGCTTATGTTTCCAAGCCTGGGAGGGTTGAACTTGCGCACAAGGGGACTTTGTTCCTGGATGAGATTGCGGACCTTGGCTTAGGCTTGCAAAGCAAACTGCTGCAGTTTCTGCAAGGCGGACACTTCTCGCGAATTGGAGACGACTCTGAGAGAGTGGTTGAAACGCGCTCGATCTGTGCCACCAGCAAGAATCTGGAAGAAGAAATCGACGCAGGAAGATTCCGCGCGGACTTGTATTACCGCATCAACGTCGTCCGCTTGCGGTTGCCGCGTTTGCGCGAGCGTTGCGAAGACATACCACTTCTGGCTGAGTATTTTCGGGTGCAGTTCCAGGAGAAATTCACTAAGGAATCCGAACCTTTAACTAGTGAGATGCTGCAATACTTGCAGAATTTGGATTGGCCCGGGAACATTCGCGAGCTTTCGAATGGCATTGCTCGCCATGTCCTGATCGGGACAGAAGCGAGGATCGTTCAAAAGCCCGTGGCCCAGCAGTCCCATTCGGCTGAGGGAAGATCCAGCGGAGCGGGAACTGTTCCTCTTAAACAGATCGCTCAACAAGCTGTTCGAGAAAAAGAGCGAAGCTGCATACTCGAAGCGCTGCAGGAGAATCATTGGAATCGGCGAAAGACGGCGCAGGCACTGCGTATTAGTTACCGAGCGTTGATCTACAAGATTCGAAATGCAGGTCTGCCTTCGCGTCGATCTGGCTCGAGCACGTGCCGATTGTCGGTGCCCCCACCAGGACCGTTCACCCCCGGGGATTGACCAGACGAACCTAGAGACGGACTTTCTGGAGACCTGCGGGTGCGAACGGGAAACTGAAAAATCGCTGAGTCTGGATGGCCATTCGGGGGGACAAATGTGGACAATTACTTCCACTGTCTTTGGAACCCGCAACCCCATATCTCCTATGCTCAACATAAGGACAGGCGGCTTTTATATAAGTACTGTAATATGTTATACTTAGTTGCTGGTTGACACCCGTCAGGGATCTCATAGCCTGGCACGCCTCGTGCTTGATGTATCTCTTGGAAACGCTCTCGAAAACTGGAGCCAGGATAGAGCTATGGTACGCAGTGGCGACATCACACTCTCTGATGTCAAACGGATCTTGCGGCGCTTTTGGTGGATTCCGACGATCACCACAGTCTTCTGCGGAACCTTGGGCGTTGCGGCCGCAGTATTGCTGCCGAAACGATACAACTCCGAAGCGATGATTCTGGTCAAACTGCCTACCGTTCCCGCTGACATTGTAAAGCCGATCATAACAGGCGATCTGAGTCATCGGTTGGCCTCGATGCAGGAGCAGATCCTCAGCCGTACTCGGCTGCAGCCTGTCATCGACAAGTTCCATCTTTACGAGAAGGATCGCACCAAATTGTCGGATGAGGAACTCGTGGGCAGGTTGCGGAACTCCGTAAAGATCACGCCGCTAGAACCGATGCAGGGTACGGATAATCGTCAGATGCCTGGGTTTTATGTGGCCGTGGAATTTAACAACCCGGAGCTTGCCCAACAGATCTGTTCCGAGATAACTTCCATGTTCTTGGAGCAGAATTCAAAGGAACGCGAACAACAGGCCTCCCGGACGACTTCGTTCCTCACCCAGCAGCTGGAGGAAGCAAAGGGGAAGCTGAACGAGCAGGATGCCAAGTTGGCTCAGTTCAAGCGACAGTATCTCGGTTCGCTCCCAGAAGAGGAGCAGACCAACCTTAGCCTCCTGACGGGATTGAATTCCCAACTCGAAGCGAATACCCAAGCACTCAGCCGTGCCGAGCAGGACCGGGCCTTCAACGAGTCGTTGCTTAGCGCGCAAGAAACAAGCGCGAAGGCATCCCCAACTGGGCAAAATCCCGATGCAACCCAAGTCGAGCTGGACACACTGAAGAAGCAGTTGGCGATTTCGCTTGCGCGCTACACGCCCAAGCACCCTGACGTTGTAAAGCTGCAAAGTCAAATCGAGGAATTGGAGAAGCACCAATCCGAGTCACTCAGGCCCGGTAGTCCGGCGAACGACGTTCGCCCATCAGTCAGTGCCAGCCCGCAAGCCCAGCAACTCCGCGCCAAGATTCGACAAGATGAGATTAATATAGCTGATTTGACCAAGCGCCAAGAGCAAATTCAGGGACAGACTCGGGAACTCCAGGCACGTGTCAAAGCAAGCCCAGTTGTGGAGCAACAACTTAAAGAACTGACGCGCAACTATCAGACTGCTTCGGATTTCTACAACGATCTTTTGAAAAAGCGCGAAACTTCAGCGATGGCTACTAATCTCGAACAGCAGCTAGACAGCGAGCAGTTTAACGTGTTCGACCCTCCCAGGGTGCCTGAGAAACCGTCCTCCCCAAACCAGGTCATGCTTGCCGGCGGAGGATTCGGCTCGGGGTTAGCAGTTGGGCTCGGTCTCTTGTATCTCATCGCCTTTAACGACAAGTCGTTGCACACGGAGAGAGATGTCGAACAGTGTTTGAAGTTGCCGGTTCTGACGTTGATACCCGAACTCGACTGGACAGAAGACTCGGGTGCAACCAGGACTGGCGTAGGATTTGCCGAGATGAAGAAATCGGCCTGAGCGAACCCTTGGGGAGAACATGAGCAGGATTCACGAAGCACTTTCAAAAGCGCTGAGAGAGAAGCAGGGCTCAAGGGGACTTGCACCTGCCCTTGTTGATATCGCGACGGGTGTGCATAACCAACCTGTCGAAGCAGATTTTGAGACCGCGATTCAGACGCACGAAGGGCCACTTCCCACGTTTGAGGGAGTTGAGAAGCGCTGCCCAAAGCCCCAATGGCAACTCGATCCGCGGGCCAACGTATTTCTTCCGGAATCCAGACAAAAGGTTGGAGCCGAACGATTTCGCACCCTGCGGTCACGTCTTTATCAGATCTCTGAAACGCGAAAGCTCCGGGTTGTCCTGGTCACAAGCAGCCTCCCGTCAGAAGGGAAGTCATTTGTCGCTGCCAATTTGGCGCAAGCGCTGGTGCATCAGCAGAATCGGAAAGTCTTACTGATCGATGGGGACATGCGTTTGCCGACTCAGCACAACATTTTTGGTGCGCCGAAGACACCCGGACTAGCAAATTATCTCCGCGGCGAAGTGGACGAATGCGGGGTGATTCAAGAGGGGATGGGCGGCAAAGTGTTTCTGATTCCGTCGGGCGACGAGGTGAAGAACCCAAGTGAACTACTGCTGAGCGATCGCATGGAGAGATTACTGAAGTTCGGTGCCGAGGCCTTTGACTGGGTTATTCTCGATTCGCCGCCATCCTTGCCGGTTCACGATTCGAGTGTGCTAGCGGACCTCTGTGACGGAGTTTTATTTGTTGTGCGTGCAGCAAGCACGGATTTCGAAACGGTAGCCAAAGCTGCAGAGGAGTTTCGAAAGAAGAATCTCCTCGGCGTGGTTTTCAATTGTGCGGAGAAAACTGAATCGTCCTATGGGGGAAGTTATTACTCCTAGGGATCCCCTGATAGTCAAGCTCCCCGGTTACTACTGAACAGGCCTGGTTTGAGCGGTGCATCATTTACAGCCGGCAGCAAAAGATGGGCCGGGTGTCTGCTCGGCTACCTTTCAACGTTTTGCTACGCCTTAGCTAGCGGTGAACACTTGCGGTACAAAATTAACCCCACCGGGCAGCCTTTCTCGATGGTTGCCTGGCGGGCGAAACAGCATTCAACCGATCGCAGTCGTATTCGAGGGGGAGTGGGGTTTTTCTGACCTTGCTGACCCTGTACTGCAGTCATCCAGCAGCCAAACGGCATGTTGGAAGCGAACAGAGGTGGCGAAAGCAGCAAACAGCTCGTTTCATAGCGCAGAAGACAGAGGAAACTGAAAAATTCGAATTTACGGGGGATTTAACACAGGCCACTCCCAAAACTGTAACTGGCCTTCCGGCGCCTCCACAACCAACGCCCCGACGAATCCAGGTCGCGGATGAAAAGAATGAAGTTCCCACCTGTCGCTATCTGTGCTGGTTAGCTCGGCAGCTTCGTTTGGCGTGAGCGTGACATCGAAGCTGTCGAGCGGAATGTATAGACCTTCTCCCCGAGCCTTAATGTAGGCTTCCTTGCGGGTCCAGCAGAGAAAGAAGGCCTCCGAGCGGAGCTCGCTCGGAATAACTCGCAAGTCATCCCGCTCTCTGGCAGAAAAATACCTCTCGCCGATGTCTTCCGTCGCGAATTCTGGCTGGATCTTCTCGACATCGATACCAACTTCGCGCTGCCGAGTGAAGGCATACAGGGCTAACCCCTGCGAGTGGGACAGGTTGAAGCGCACATCGACCACCTTCGGCTCCCTACGCAAGACCGGTTTTCCACGCGGCGATGCCTCGATGCAGATGTTCGCCGGGGGAAGTTGTAGATACCCCCCCAAGAGCTCTCTGAGAACGGCCCGTGCGACCGTAAAGCGATTTTGGTCGATGGGGGAGACAAAACGAGCTGCTCGAGCTTTCTCTTCTACTGAAAGAAGGGCGGAGAGACGATCGAGGCCGAGCGGGTCGATATCTAGATCCGCGCGCCAGACGTGCACGTCGCCTTCGGCAAGCAGAAGCGGACTACCTCTGCCATCATGGATAAGCCATGGAATCATGGTGTCAGTTCGTGGCGGTGCCTGTAGTCTAAGTTATTGACCTGAAGCGGGTTAACCTCAAGATGGGAAGCCAGCCCAACACCCGCTGGTGGGCGACAATCCGCAACCTGTACTACTGTTATACGCGAGAACTCTTTGGAAATTCTGGGGTTCACGGTTTACTTGCGACGAGGATCGATTGCCTTCGAGGAAGACGGTCCTAAGCCAAAACCTCTAAGAACTTCTCCGAGATTTTGCAGAAATACGCCTGAATCATAGACGTCACCTTCGATGCCGTGGTTGTCGGGCGTGGGAGTCAGCTCGACCTCGCCGAGTTGGAACTCTTGTGCGATGTCCTCGACAATTTTCGGATCGATGGTGTGCTGATTCTCTGTAAAAGCATTGACCAGTGCATGTTCACACAGAAGATTCACTACGCGCGGGATGCCGAGCGAGTACATGTGAATGGTTTCGATCGCCTTTGGGCTAAAGATTGGAGCGCTGGTAGCACCAGCGATGCGCAGCCTTTCAGCAATGTAGTCAGCGGTCTGTTCCTTTGTCAGCGGTGAGGTCTTGCACCGAAGCGTGATGCGCTGCCGGAGCTGGCGAAGCTGCGGCAATTTGAGTTTCTCTTCGAGTTCGGGTTGGCCGCAGAGAATGATTTGCAAGAGCTTTTCAGAGGATGTTTCGAGGTTCGTGAGCAGCCGGATTTCTTCGAGCACGGGATGACTTAGATTCTGGGCTTCGTCAACGATGAGTACGGCTTTTTCCCCAGCTCGATAGCGATCGAGCAACCACTTATTCAGTTTGAGGAGTTGCTGGCTCTTGTCGCGTATCTCACACGGAATTTCGAACTCCGCCAAGATGAAGTCGAACAACTGGAGTGAATTGATCCGCGAATTGAAAAGGAAGGCGGTGCGCGTCCGGCGATGACGCAACCAATCCAAAAGGCGATTGACGAGGGTCGTCTTGCCGGTGCCTACCTCCCCGGTTAGGGTAATGAACCCCTTGCGAGTCTCGATCCCATACATCAGACCCGCCAGAGCCTCCTCAATCTGCTTGGTAAGGAAGAGGTACTTCGGGTTCGGATTGACTTCGAAGGGGCTGTCTTTTAGTCCGAAGAAGCTTTTGTACATAACCTTTGGGCTCTCATGATCTTTATTGGACACATCTTATCAGTTTACTGGGTTCATAATTATTAAAATTCGTTGCCCCTTGCATCAAACCTGACACTGAGTTGCCTTCTTGCTAGCGAATTACGAAGGGACGCGTATTCCACTGAAATCCTAGCGAAATCTGGTGCTGCGTGGAATTCGCATAACAAGGGGCGATGCAGACCTGATTGTTGGATTGGGCCAGGGCCGTATAGCCGAAAGCCAAATTGGCATTCGGGCCCAGGGGATGGGTAAGTCCGGTCGTGACGACCCAGGAGCCAAAGCTCTGCGCGGCGGAAGGGCTTGTTGCCAGACTGCGATTTCGTGCATAGCCCAGGCTTCCGAGGAGTGTCCATGATCTGCCGATCTGGTGATTTCCGCCAATCGTTAGCTGATCCGTGTTCGATCCAACCAGGACGCCACTCCCGCTGCTTACACCGTGGGTATAACCGAGCGAAAGCTGTCCCCGCGGTACCGCGTAGGTGAGCGATGCGGACACGTACGGGAGTATTTGACTGGTATTTCCATTAACCGGAACGCGATAGGCAGTGATTTCAGGACCACCGGAAAGCTGAAGGGCGAGATGCCCGGTGATTTTTCGACCGTAGGCCAAGTTAACGCTCTGGTTTCCGATCGCTTGAGGGATTCCGTCAAAGTGATAGCCCGTGAAACGGTAAAACACACCGATGGTGTCCTTGCGCGTCAGGCCATAGTCATAGCCGATATTGGCTATGGTTTCGTTGCTATCGATGTTGCCTCCCTCCAAAAAACGCAGAAAGCCATATGATCCCGCCACCGTGATGGATGAACGTGGGGTGAGAGCATAGGTGGTTTGAGCTGCGGAGGCGTTGCTGTACCGCGTACCGATCGAGGTCAAGATGCTTTGATTCGGTACAAGGTTAGCACCGAGACCCGGCAAGGCCGGTGCCAGACTTCCGCTGATTCCGGGAACACCGAGCCTTATAGCTCCCCCAAAACCGAAGAGGGCTTCGGGAATATAGGAGAATTGGTCGAGAAACTGAACCTGCCAGCGACCCCAGGTAAACGACTGGATGATCCCCAAAGCGTGATAATAGCCGTTACCGAGAGCCTTATCCGTGGATAGAAACCCACCCCCTGAATAATTGAGGGCCAGCTGCGACCGGCTCCAAGTCGAGAGTACACTGAGATTGCCTGCGAGATAGTTGTCGCTTGACCACCCTGGCGAAGAATTAGCTACCGCCAGCGTCCTGGATTGAATGAGGTTGCCGTACTGAAATCCCGGCACCCAATAACTGTGCCGAAGCTGCTGCGAACCCAGTGTGGGAGTTTGGATGCCGGTTAAAGGACGATTGTCCGGCTGAAGTGCGTTAGGGTCCTGGTTTCCATTGTCATCCTGTTGGTTGGTATCGATCAACGGGAGATAGACCCGCGCAGTAGGTTTTGGAGGAGCAGTGTCTTGTTCCTGCGCGAAGGCGCGCGAAGGGCCAATGGAACAGCATGCCAAGACGGCAAATGCCAAAAGAGTTGTTCTGAAACGCGTCATACTAAGCCTCCTCAAGGAACGACGATTACGTCGCCCGGCTGGAGCTCGACGTCCTGTTCTTGTTTTCTACCCGCCACGACATCCTTGTAGCTGAAGGGATACTTCACTTTCTTTCCGTTTTCGGTTCTCAGGACATAGATGCCCTTCAACTTGGCGAACTGTGTGAATCCTCCCGTGCTGGACAGCGCCTGCAGGACGGTCATGTTGGGAAGCAAAGGTAGGGTACCCGGACGCGTGACTTCGCCGGTGACGTAGACGCGTCGGCTGTTGATTTCACTCAAACTCACTGTGACTTGCGGGTTGGTGATGTATTCTTTTAATCCATTTGCAATCACGGCCGACAACTGCATCGTGGTCAAGCCAGCTGCCTGGATATCGTTCAGCAGGGGGAGCGAAATCTTTCCATCAGGGCGGACAGGAACGTTGCGTGAGATGTCAGTCTCTTTCCATACGTCAATTCGCAGCACGTCCATCGGACCGATCTTGTAGTCGGGATCGGTGGCGACGACACCAGGTGTCGCGGTAGTTTTAGTGCTCGATGTCGCAACCGCTGAATTCGGGGTCGATGCAACCGCCTTTTGCGCATCCTGCCTCTGGTGGCCTGAAAGAAGCGCCAGGCACAGAGCAAACGCGATATTTGCTGCGTAATTCATAGAAGGCTTCTCCTTACAAAATTTCTGTATCGGACTTTTGCACCACCAACTCTTTGATCTTGTACAGCAAGGACTTGTAGCTGATCTGTAACTCGCGCGCTGCGCGCTTTCGATTCCATTGCGTGTGTGCCAGCGCTTTGAGAATCATTTCGCGTTCCGCCCTGTTGGAAGCTGCTCGGGAGGCGAGCTTTAGGGAAGTTGGAGTCCTCCCTGTTCCAAGAAGGCGCGTTCGGGAGGGGCCGCGCAAATCGGCGAGCGCCGTATCAACGTTACCGAAAGCCACGATCTTCCGGGCCACATTCCCCAATTCCCGAATGTTTCCCGGCCAGTGGTACGAAACGAGGATTTCCATGGTCCCGGAATCTACCAAGGGAGGAGTGCGCTGCAGTTCGTTCGAATGCCGGGCCAGCATGCTATCCAACAGTGCCGGAATATCTTCTTTGCGTTCTCGCAGCGGAGGCAGCCGCAAGCGCACGCCACTGATTCGGTAATACAATTCGCGCCGGAAGTGTCCCTGTTCGACTTGCTGCTCGAGATTCTCAGAAGAGGATGAAACCAGACGCACTGCTGCGCTCCGACTGTTTGGCCGGGGGTCACCGTCGGGCAGGAGAGAGAGCAGCATACGCTGGCAAGCCGGCTCCAATTCATCGATGCCGTCGAGGAACAACGTTCCTCGCTGCTCTGCGGTGAGAGCGGAGCGGATTTGTTCGATCAACCCCTTGGTATCGTCTTGAGCGCAGCCCACTTTCTTCAACGAGGTCCCGTCCAAGCCGCAGAGACTATGAATCATGCGAGCGTAAGCATCCTTGCCCGTCCCGCTCTCGCCAATGAGCAGAATAGGAATATCCGTCCCCGCAAGATCCCCGACGACCTTGCCTAGGTCTTGCATGGCCGAGCTAAGGCCACGGACGAATCCCCTATCAGTCTTCAGGGTGTGATGTAGGAAAACGCTGCTCATAGGCTATCGTTTCTAAATTGTGCTTGGCGAACTCCCTTCCTAGAAGTAAGGCAAGTAGCTAACCATGACAGCCTCAACTCAGCCCAGATAAGTCATTGTCTATCAATATGATAGAGGCTGAGCGCTCTTGGATTGATTCGTTCAGCCCGGGGGCACCCCCTCAGAGTTCCACGAAGTGGCAAATTATTGCCCACAAAGGTCTCAACTGCCGAACGCCGGACTTTGGTTGGATTAGCCACAGCCTGTTAGGAAGTAGTTTGCACAATTAGTGAACCGATCTGCTCAAAGAATGTACCGGCACTGGACAGGAAAAAACGTACGTCTTTTATTTATAACGACTTACAAGAACTAACCTTTGGTACGGGGGATGCTCAATTGGAAGACCGGATCTCTTTGAAGTATAAAGGATAAAAACTCCAAGTGAAACGCACGTCTATAATCCTCGTTTTGTTGTCGTTTCTTTTTGCAATATCTACGATTGCGGTTCGAGCGGAAAGGTATTCAAGTCGAATCGAATCGAGCCAGAGCAGTACTTTTCCTCTGTCGCTCCATCCCGGACTCGTTTCTTCCGTGGTAGCAGCGCTCTCTCATGTACGGAAGGAAGAGACCGATCTGGTACTTGCCGGAAGCGTTTTCCTCCTACTAAGTTTTTTATCTTTGAGGAGAGTACGTCGGACCGTTGGCCATTCTTAGAGACGGTTTTTGAATTCCCCTGTTCACGTCGGTAAGATTCTGCTTGCCATTCCAAGGTGCTGGACCAGTTCCATTGGGCATCCTCTCGCATGGAAATGCCTTTCCTTTTAATGCAGAACATCGGCCGTTAAGCGTTGGATTCACTTCTTCCTAAGTCTTCTGTTTTCAATTGCCAAGCACAGTTGGTAGTGGCCCGCCAGTTGCAAGCAAAGAGCGTATTCTAAGCAGATCTTTCGGAGCGCCGCCACGCAAGTGAGGATACCCAGATGAAGGGAATCCGAGTATTCGCCGAGTAATTCGGGAACGGCGCGCCATGAGAATGCCGGTTTAGAGAAGCCCGCCTGGAGGCTGACCGATGACAGCGGAATCTCACGAACTCGATGCTTCGACCAATTTGCGAGTTGATTTGCTTTGCGTTAAGCCGCCCTGCGAAGGTTTCTCGCCGTTAGCGGTGCAGTCCAACTCGCATTTCCCGGTCGCCAAGAATTGCTCCCTCTATCCCAGCACGTGGACCCGGACGGAACTTCCCGCTGCCGTATCCTTGGAACCAGTGACCTGGATGATCTTTATGGATAGCTTGGGACTGGGCACGCAGATAAGTCTGCAGCTCAGTGGTGCGGAGCACCAAGTGATCGAGGTAAGACCAGGGAAATCTTTTAGCCGCGCGGGTAAAGGCAAATACATCATTCGGCCGGGACACCGCTCTGATTACAATGCGCTCCTGGCGGACGTTGGAAAGCGTGTGAAATCTCCGACGAAGATTATTCACTTGTGGTCGGTCGTCGATGATTCAACGCAGTGCTCAGCCGACGAAACTCTGGAGCTCAGTTTTTTCAGCCCTCTTTACCTTGCCCAAGCAGTTCACAATTACGATTTGTTCGGAGTTGATATCGCCGTGGTGTCAAACCGGTTGCAGTCGGTGTCGGGCGAGCCGGTAATCCAGCCGGTCAGAGCAACTCTGCTTGGTCCGACCAGTGTAATTCCCCAGGAATTCCCAGGTCTGGTATTTCGTAGCATCGACTGCGATCCAGTGGGCCAGGGGACGGGCTACGTAGGACTGCAGATTATCGCCGAACACTGCGCCCCCTTTACTCACCCGGTTGTGGCCTACCGCAGCGACGAGCGATGGATTGAAAGCCTGACTCCCGCTGGGGATGACGGGAATGTTCTGCATAAGCGGCTGAAGGACAGGGGCGTTTATCTGATTACGGGAGGTCTGGGTGACCTAGGACTTGGGATTGCGCAGAGCCTGGCAGATAATTTCCGTGCCCGGTTAGTACTCGTTGACAATGCGCCAGTCCCGCCGCCCAAGCAATGGCGAGAGCAGCGGCAGCCCGCTGAAACGACAATTCAGAGTGAGCGAATCATAAAACGTCTATTGGAAATAGAATCTGCAGGCGGCGAAGTTCGGACAGTATGCACTGATTTTACGAATGAAGATGAAGTAAAGAGATCCGTTCAACAGGTACGCCAGGAGTTTGGTCAAATAAATGGTGTTATACACGCTGCCACTCTGACCGAAGAGGGGGCGTTCCAAACCCAAACGCGTGAGACTTCTATAGGCATTCTCGACCGCCTGATCAAAGGTTCATTGGTGTTTGATGCGGCGTTAAGACCAACTCCGTTGGACTTCTTCGCTCTCTGTTCCCGCGTGAGTTCGCTGACACCCTCTCCTGGCCAGATGGGTCAGGTTGCGGCGAGCGCCTTCTTTCGCTCTTTTGCGAAAGCCCAACGTGCCACGGTGGTGTTTGCGGTTGAGTTTGTGGGTTGGCAAGAATCAGGTCCAAAGTCAGAGGAGTCTGCCTTGGGACTTGGAGCCGAGGCAGCCGATCCCGGGAACGACGGACATCAAATGAGCGGCAAGTTCTCTTGGCGTGCGGCAGGTGATGCGCTTGTCCGGATCCTTTCTTCCGATGCCCCAATGATTGTGACGGTATCGCCCGATGACTTGACAAGGAGTTTTACAAAGGTTGGTGTAGAGCGCGAACCTGGTGTTGGCACATGCTCGGATAGCGTGGAAGCTGTTCTGCAGAGTTGGTGGCAGACGTTGTTAAATATTGAGCAAGTAAATTTGGATGACGATTTCTTTGAACTTGGTGGTCATTCCCTCATTGGTGTGGCGCTATTCAGCAAAATTAAGGGCACTTACGGATTGAACCTGGGCCTTTCCACGCTGTTCGAAGCTCGCACAGTCCGGCAACTGGCTCAACTCATCAGTCAGGACAGTAAGCAAACTCAAGTAAAACCCGCGCCGTGGTCTCCGGTTGTGCCGATTCAGCCCAAGGGTAAGCATTCTCCTCTGTATGTCATCTCTGGAATTGGAGGGAATGTAGTCAAGTTTCACAGGTTGGCTTTCCATCTTGGTCAAGACCAACCGGTGTTCGGGCTGCTTCCTAGGGGGCTCGACGGAAAAGGATCCTACCGCAAGCGCATAGAAGATATTGCGGCCGATTATGTCGAAGCGATTGAAACTGCCCAACCGGAAGGACCGTATCATCTCGTAGGTTATTCGTTTGGAGGTATTGTAGCTTTTGAGGTTGCCCAACAAATTCTAATGCGAGGCGGGCGGGTCGGCTTGCTGGGATTGTTTGACACGATCGAATGGCAATATGGTGAGAAAATTGACGAATCGCTCCGGCCCGGACAACGTTTGGGTGTCTTCAACGAGCACCTGAAAGCTATTTTCAGTCGAGGTGGCGCCGGATACTTCAAGAGACTAATAAATGCTAAGTCTTTACAGGTAAAACTTAGACTGTTGGATGCGCCTGGACATCCCCTGTCCGCGACGGTTGGCTCAATCGAGGAAAGTAACACCTATGCTGCGGCCAACTATCGTCCCAAAGTGTATCCCGGCAAATTGACTCTCTTTCGCTCGACCGAGCGGTCTATCAGCGATGGCACTGATGAGATGTTGGGGTGGGGAAGCCTTGCGGCAGAAGGAGTACAGGTTCATCCGGTGCCTTCGAATCACTTTAATATGTTGAGGGAGCCTGCAGTTAAGATGCTGGCTGAGAAGCTTTGGTCCTGTCTTGGCCGAGATGCATTTGGGCAATGAATTCCGGGTAGACGACGTCTGATTAGCAATGCAACTATGAACGTTGCATGAAACTGAGCACACGGCAAGATTGTGAACAGGGAGAAAGGTAATGATAAATGGGGAAGGATGGTCGAAGACGTGGACCTTCTTTGAAGGAAGCTGGCACGAAGGCAATGTGCCCATCATGGGGCCTCGTACACATGCTGCCTGGCTGTGCTCGATCGTGTTTGACGGTGCTAGAGCATTTGAGGGCGTGACACCCGATCTTGAGTTGCACTGTGCGCGTGTCAATGTGTCTGCCGTGAAGCTATACCTGAAGCCGATGGTTTCCACCGAAACTTGGGTCAAGCTGGCACATGAAGGCATAGCGCGTTTCGAGAAGGGCGCGGCGCTTTACATCCGACCGATGTATTGGGCGGAGAAAGAAGGGCCATGGGTTCAAGCGCACGATCCCGAGTCGACTCGCTGGTGTCTCTCGATTTACGAAGCGCCGATGCGCACACCGAAGGGTTTCTCGATAACACTGTCACCATATCGACGGCCGACGATCGAGAGTATGCCCGTCGATGCCAAAGCGGGCTGCCTTTATCCGAATAATGCGCGTTCACTATTTGAAGCGCAGGCACGGGGGTTTGACAACGCAGTTGTTTGCGACTTACTGGGGAACATCGCGGAACTCGCAACTTCTAACATCTTTATGGCGAAAGACGGCGTGGTTTTTACCCCGGTAGCGAACGGGACGTTTCTGGCGGGCATTACTCGCCAGCGAGTGATCGGGTTGCTGCGCGAAGCCGGCGTGAAGGTGGTAGAGAAGACCCTGACTTACGAGGATCTCCTGAAGGCTGATGAAATCTTCTCGACCGGAAACTATTCCAAAGTCGTTCCTGTGACGCGAATCGAGAATCGCTCGCTCGAGTTTGGGCCGTTCTATAAGAAGGCTCGAGAACTGTACTGGGCGTTCGCCCATTCAAAGCAGACTCCGGAGCTCACGGCGCTATCGCCTCGGACCACAAGCCGAATCGCAGGGTAGTTTGCGGCACAATGTTCGGAAAGCGTTCGTCCTTGATAGGAATTTTCTCAACCATGGACGCGCATGGAGAAGTCCTGTCTTGGGGGAGAATCCGTTCGAATTCACAGCGTGAGCCGCACCGTGGAACATAACCCAACCTCTTCGATAACTGAGGCGCTGATCCAGATTTGGCAATCCGTGCTGCAGCGCTCACCTATCCGGGAGGAAGATAATTTCTTTGACGTAGGTGGCGATCCTTTACTGGCTGTCAGACTCTTTGACGAAATCGCCAAGGCAAGCGGTCGAGAAATGCCACCACTGGTAATCTATCACGCTCCGACCATCGCCGCTTTGGCCGCTGTGATGCAACAACCCTCACTCCCGAAATTCTCTCCACTGGTTCCGCTGAAGGCTGGCGAGGCAAACCCGCCTGTTTTTATAGCGCATGGTTTGGGTGGCAGCGTGATGGAGTTTTTTGGTCTCGTGGAGAAAGTTCAAACGCGCCACCCGATCTATGGATTGCAGGCCATGGGAGCCGACGGAGCCGACCTCCCCTTTGAGCGGATCGAAGACATGGCTCAGTTTTACATCGAGGCTATCCAGCAGCGCCAACCGCACGGTCCCTACCTTTTGATCGGTTACTCGCTCGGCGGTCTCGTCGCGTTAGAGATGGCGCAACGTTTGGCTGGTATGGGCGAGAAGATTAGGCTGCTGACTATGTTGGATGCCTATCCATACGAAGGTTTCTTAGGGCTGTGGCAGCGTACACGCCTCATCCCGCGTCTCGTGAACCATCATGCCTCGATCATGATGCATCTACCGTTTAGGCAGGCGCTTTCCTATGTTTTGCATCCCCCTAAGCGCGCCTTGCACTCTTCTCGAAAGGGCGCCGAGAACTTTGTTCGTGGCCCCTTCGCCGGCCCGATGCGGCAAGCAAGAGATCGCGCTTATCTGGCGTTGACGAGATATCAGCCGCGCCCATACAGTGGCAAGGTCAGGTTCGTGAAGGCAGCGACGAAATCGGTTTTTCCGGGCGACCCGGCTGCGGTTTGGACTCCATGGGTGAACGACCTTGAGATCGAAACCGTGCCTGGCGATCACTACGCAATGCTTAGCGAACGCTTTGATAGTCTTGCTTCGGTGCTTACTCATCATCTGCAGGAAGGCAGCTAGAGGCAGGTACTCTTAGCGGACTTAATGGCTCCATTTAAGGAAGGGCACAGATCTATGCTAATCGGGTCAGGCCAAGTGGAAAGCTGGGGTGCTCGCTCTTGAACGGCGCGGAGGGTTTGCTTCGCACGCTGGTTGGCGGGGGCGTCGACGTCTGCTTTACAAATCCCGGTACATCAGAGATGCATCTGGTGGCTGCATTGGATCGTCTTCCATCCATGCGGTGCGTTCTCGGTCTTTTTGAAGGTGTGGTGACGGGCGCTGCGGATGGTTACGCTCGCATGACTGGCAAACCGGCGTGCACTTTGCTTCACCTTGGGCCGGGACTGGCCAACGGCCTTGCCAATCTCCATAACGCCAGCCGCGCACAGGTGCCGATCGTGAATCTCGTCGGGCAACACGCGACATATCATTTGCGCCACGATACACCCTTGACTGCGGATATCGAGGGGATCGCCCGCCCTTATTCGAAGTGGTTACGAACCTCTTGCTCCGCTTCAGAGACAGGCAATGATGCTGCGGAAGCGATCGTCGCGGCGCGCATGGCACCGGGTCGCATCGCCACGTTGGTTGTTCCGGCAAACGTCGCTTGGAGTGAGGGCGGGTTGGTCACGCCAGTCGCCCCGTCTCGGAAGGCACCCGTACCAAGTGACGAAACGATTGAGCACGCAGCCGTAATGCTGCGGTCAGGGTTGCGAACGGCCCTTTTGCTTGCCGGAAATGCTTTGCACGGTAAGGGGCTTGCGACAGTAGGACGCATTGCCGCGGCCACAAACGCGAAACTGCTGGTACCCTATCCTTTTACAAGAATCGAGCGTGGCGCGGGTCTCCCAGGAGTTGATCGTATTGCCTACGTTTTCGAACAGGCAGTGGAGCAGCTCAAAGAATTTCGCCAGATGATCCTAGTGGGGGCCACTGCGCCCGTTTCTTACTTTGCCGCCCCAGGCAAGAGTAGCGTGCCTACGCCCCCTGAGTGTGAGATCCATTCGCTCTCAAGTTCCGAAGAAGATACGGTGCGTGCGCTTGAAGCACTCTCGGACGCATTGTCGATTCGGGGAGTACAACCGTTGGCGGAACAATCGGCTCGTCCTGCTGTGCCGACCGGCAACATCACTCTCGCAGGTCTTGCAACTGCAGTTGGCGCTCTCCTGCCGGAGAATGCGATCGTGGTTGATGAGTCCATGACTTCAGGCCGGGAAATGATGCCGGCCACAAGGGGCGCTCGGCCTCACGATTGGCTCGCGAACACCGGGGGTTCCATTGGGATTGCTCTCCCGTTGGCGGTTGGGGCTGCGGTAGCGTGCCCCGAACGTCGGGTCTTGTGCCTATCCGCCGATGGAAGTGGCATGTACACGGCTCAAGCTCTGTGGACCATGGCGCGTGAAGGCCACAAGGTTACGACTGTCATCTTCGCCAATCGTGTCTACGGCGTGCTCAGACGCGAGTTTTCCTATCTAGGCATTGGCAATCCAGGGCCTCGAGCTTGTGCTCTATTCGAGATTGGCCGTCCCGATCTGGATTGGGTGTCTCTGGCTAAGGGGATGGGAGTTCCTGGCACCAGAATTCACTCTCTCGATGAATTTGCGAAAGCATTGCAGACAGGATTCGAGGCTGAAGGGCCCACGTTGATCGAAGTGGGCCTTTAAACAGAGGTGCTTTTTCGCCCAATTGAAGGCGTCTGGCTACTGAAAGTCACCATCTTCTTCAGCTCATCCTTGACAACTTTACCGGTTGGCGTCAGCGGCATCGTAATGACCATGAAGATTTGAGATGGTTGCTTGTACGGAGCGAGGTACTTCTCCGCGTACTGGGCCACCTGTTTGGTAGTGAGTGTGGAGCCCGGCCTTGGCTGAATAAAGGCGATGACTTCTTCATTCCCGTCTGCTTCGAGAGTTCGGCCGACGATTGCCGACCTGACTACTTCCGGATGGGCGTTTAGCACAGATTCCACCTCGGCCGGGTAGACATTGAATCCGAAGCGCACGATTAGCTCTTTCGTGCGCCCGACAATAAAAAGTTTGCCATCTTGCATCTGAGCAAGGTCGCGGGTGTTAAACCATCCGTCTTGGTCGATGGCTGCAGCCGTTTCCTCAGGCGCTCCATAGTATCCCTTCATGACATTGGGTCCGCGCACCAACAGTTCGCCCACTTCTCCTTCGGGCGCAGATTTGCCATCCGTTCCGACAAGCCTTGCCTCAACCCCCGGAAACACCTTGCCAACCGAGACATACTCACAAGGATTTTCGACACGTGTCTGGGCAATATTAGGAGAGCACTCCGTTACACCATAGCCATTGTGCAGCACCAGGCCGAACAGGCTCTCGACTTCTGACTTGAGCGAAGCATGTAGCGGAGCACCGGAGGAAGAAATGATTCTAAGCGCAGGGAACTTCAGTGACCGCAATCCTTTCATCCTGGCGTATTCGACCAGCAAGGAGAAGGAGGCTGGAGCGCCTAAGAAGACAGTCAGTTGGTGCTTCTCGAGTGCCGCAAGTGCTGCCACGGGGTCGAACAGGGGTGCCAGGTAGAGGGTTCCACCGCTGATCAAGGTGCCCAAAAGTACCACAGATAGCCCGACGGCATGGGACATAGGCAGAATGCCATAGAGCCGGTCGTCAGGAGTCAGGGAGCGTATTTTCGCTGACACTGCGGCGACGAAAAGTAGATTCCGGTGTGTCAGCATCACACCCTTGGGAACGCCGGTTGTGCCCGAAGTGTAGATCAAAGCGGCGACGCGGCTCGCTCGCTCCGCCTCGATCGGTTCAGGTTCGGCCTCCTCATTCAGCGCGCCAACAGCGATGGATCCCAACCACTCGGTTTTTTCGACCACCGCGTTTTGCCGCTTGGCGTGTTCCCTCGCTTGCGCGGAAACGCTGGTGGTGTAGATCACCCGACGGGCGCCACAGAGACTTTGAATCTGGTCGACCTCGCGAGCCGAAAGACGGGCATTAACTAGCACCGGCCACGCGTCGATGCCGATCAGGGCCAGGAAGATGACAACAAACGCTCGGCAATTTTCACAGACGATCATGACCCGATCACCGGGTCGCACTCCTTGGTTCTGCAGCCACGTCCGAGTCTCAGTAACAGCAACGCTCAATTGACCATAGTTCCAAGTGCCAGAGCTTTCCACGAGGGCAGCCCGATCAGGCGAACTCTCCACCCACGGCCTCAAGACATCGCCGATGCGGTCTGGCAGAGCACATAAAACCCCGGAGACGTCTTCATTCATATCGCTTTCCAATCTTTCGCCGGTGTGGAGCGTTAAGCAGGTCGTGCTGGACTGACCCGAGCCCCGGCCGCGAACACGGCGCTCTTAGCCTTATTCGTCGCAATGTATTGCAACCAATTCTGATACACGCTTGTAGCCGACGACTGCCATATGTTCCGAAGCGTGGCCGTAAGTGCTTCTTCCGGGAACGACTGCATCAAGTCTTCTCGCCGATCGGTCAGAGCATCCTTGCGAAAGTCATCCAGCAGCTTCTCCGCCGAAACGGAGAAGTATCCCTGCGGCATGGAAGGATATGTGGGCCGTTCCCGCCTCAAGAACCTTCTTATGTCTCTTCGATATTCCTTCATGAGAGTTCGCGCACCATACTCTGGATGGCCCTGGAAGTGTACGAACAAGCTCGTGCGCTTCTTTTTTACGAACATGTCAACGCCGGCCTCAAGCGACTGAGTCAGGACGGTGTAACCACATGAGGTCAACGCTTCTCCACGAACTTCATTCCAGCGAGAGTGCGGGAAGCGCACCAAATCTCCGAAACCGCGGGTCAGTTGGTGATTGCTCGTTCTCTCGTACTCAAAGACTCCAAACTGTTTGTCGCTCAGTGGCTGGCGAGTAATCCCGTCACTGTGAAGGACACCGGCATGGGCAGCCAGACACGACAAGATTGTGGAAGTGGTGCTCCGTTCGGCCCATTCAAAAATATTCGTCAGCGAGGACCAATACGGCTCGTTCCGCAAATCAGCCTGGCGCGGCTCGGTTCCGGTAAAGATGGCCCCGTCAAATTTGCGGTCCAAAAGTTCGTTGGTACTCGAGTAGAATTTACGCAGGTGCTCTGCTGCCCGATCGCCACGCGGCAGGCCGGGTAAGGAATAAAGTTCGACGTGCACGGGAATTTCCAGAGCTGCAGTTTCGAGAAGCTCGAAGAACTGGAGTTCGGTGTCTTCCAAAGCGGCGTCCGGCATGTTGTTGATCAGCGCTATTTTCGTGACGCCCATTCCGCCGTTGTCGGGGAGACGTGTCGCGTAACCGTTCTTCTTTTCCGCCCACTTAGTGGGAATTCGGCCCCAATCCATCATCAATGACATGACAAACCTCCTAAGCCGATCACAGTTACGAGTTCGCTTTGCTTAGCAGTTAGCCCTCTCCAGAGCTTGTGCGAGATCAGCAATAATGTCGTCGATGTGCTCAATGCCCACGCTTAGGCGGATCATCTCCGGAGTAACGCCGACCTTTAATTGTTCTTCGGGCGACAGTTGCCGGTGAGTAGTTGAGGCGGGGTGACATGCCAGCGACTTGGCGTCCCCCATGTTCACCATGCGCTTAAAGAGACGCATGGCGTTGAAGCATTTCGTGCTGGCTTCAAATCCGCCTTTCACTCCAAAGGTCAGCAGAGAGCAGCACCGGTCTCCCAAGTACTTACTTGCCATTGGATATAGGGGACTATCCGGAAACCCTGCGTAGTTGACCCACTCGACCTTCTTATGGCTGCGCAGAAACTCGGCCACCTTGCGTGCATTCTCCACGTGACGTTCCACGCGTAGCGCCATCGTTTCGATTCCCTGAAGAAGCAAGAAGCCGTTAAACGGCGACAGGGTAGCCCCGGTGTTTCGTTGGCAAACGGTCCGGCACCGCGCCACGTAGGCGGATGGGCCAAACTGTTCGGTATAGACAACACCGTGATAGGAGGGCTCCGGCTGGTTCAGCATGTAGAAGCGCTCGGGATGTTCGCGCCAGGGAAATTTCCCGCTGTCGACGATCATTCCGCCGAGGGAGGTGCCGTGCCCGCCCATGAATTTCGTCATGGAGTGCACGACTACGTCGGCGCCGTATTCGATGGGCCGCAATAAAATCGGCGTCGCAACCGTATTGTCTACGATGAGAGGAACGCCGTGTTTGTGGGCAACCCGCGCGAGCCCTTCAACGTCGGCGACATTTCCCGCCGGATTCCCGACACTTTCGCAGAATACCGCTCTCGTATTCTCGTCGATCAGTTGTTCTACATCTTCGGGACGATCGCTCTTTGCGAACCGGCCGGCGATTCCTTGTTTCGGTAAAATGTGGGCGAGCAACGTATACGTGGCACCATAAAGTTGCGGGAGAGAAACCACGTTGTTGCCGGCTTCCGCGATGTTTACGATCGAATAGTGGATTGCAGACATTCCCGAGCTCACACTGAGCGCTTCTACTCCACCTTCGAGTGCCGCGACTCGTTTCTCAAGCACGGCGTTGGTAGGATTTCCGATCCGGGTATAGATGTTCCCTTGAACCTCGAGATTGAATAGCGCGGCCCCATGCTCTGCGCTATCGAACTCGAAGGCCACCGTTTGGTAAATGGGCACGGCGACCGCTTTGGTTACCGGGTCGCCTTCGTAACCTATATGAATCGCAATGGTTTCTCGCTTCATGGGGTTTGTCTTGGACCGTTAGGCTCTACTATCCTCACTTGGCCACACTAGCAACGTGGATTGCGTGAGCAGGCACCGGGTTTTGAGCCAGTGCCTTCCCAACGGTCTCTGTGACGCGACGAGCCGCGAACGTTGCTCCGTAAGCGAACCGCATCACGGGGCCGAAGCTGTTCGCGGCCGCAACTCCCACGAAGTAGAGGCCTGGTATGGATGATTCGAAGCTCGACGAAAGCACAGGCGTGCCGTCAGTCGATTTAATCTTGCCGCGAATTGCACCGCTAAGAAATTTCAGACGCTCAAGATCTACTCTATAGCCGGTGGCCGTAATCACGTGATCGGCGCGAATCTCGCGGCGGCTGCCGTCGACTCCGCTCAGCTGCAGCAGGACCTTTCCGCTTTTGACTTCTGCTCGTTCCACCGAGTACCCAAGAACGAGAGGGACGCGATCGACAATTTTGTCCTTCGCGAACCAACCCCCTGCCGGACCCAAGTGGGTTCGTACGAACTCGAGCCGTAGACTTTCGGGCAGATAGTGGAAGGCCAGCGGTGAATTAGCGAAGAAGCGCGATTTCAAGCCAGGGCCGATCCCCGACTGCGGGTGCCGAACTCGCTCCCACAAAGAGCGTGGCTTGTTCGGCTGCTGTCTTTCGTGGAACGCTAGCTCGGTCGTACGTGCCACCAGCTGGACATCCGCCCCGTTCTCCTCGAGTAGCCCCGCCAGGTCAATTGCGGAAGAGCCACCGCCAATTACCGCAACGCTCCGTCCCCGGAACGGCTCGAGGTCGTGGTGCGCGAAACTGTGTGAGAGAAACTCCGCCGGCAGCTGCTTCAAGTTGGGTGGTGTATATGCGAAGTGGGTAATTCCAACTGCCAGCACCACACGACGAGTCTTCACGGCTTCTCCATCGTGGAGACGAAGTAAAAATCCATCTGTCGAGCGTTCTAGGCCGGTCACGAGCTTGTCTTCAAGCTCCGGCACGATGCGGTCTCTAAAAGCCAGGCCAAAAGCACTAAAGGTATCGAGCTGCACCGGAGTCCCGAGATCAGCGTACTCAATTCCGCGTTCGGCGCAAAAATGCTTCAGCGAGAAGCTGTTGTCCGGATCGGAAATCGTCGAAGCAAACCCGTCCGACTTCAGCAGCATGCCTTTGGGCATGTGCCGCAGCCAGCTGTCCATGGGACGACCGAAAATGCGGAAGGGTATACCTTTACGCTTGAAATGCGCCGCTAGGGATAAGCCGTAGGGACCCGCGCCAACGATAGTGGTTTCTAGCATAGGTGGAATGAGAACTACTCCTTCTCTCAGTGCTTCCTTTTCCTTGGCAGCAGACACCTGCTGCCAGCCAGCACTTGATTCGAAGCCAGGTGCCTAAGCCTCAGACAGTGACCGACGCTCTAATTTGGATGGCAATTCTGTGACCGAGCAGTTCCTATCTAAGTCTTTTATAATCAATGAGATGATAAGTCGACGCGGCAATGGTGGAGAACTTTATTATCCCTCTGGGGCAATCGTTTACCCTGGGTGAGACCTGAGCGCTCAAATCCAGCTGCTCTCCCTAAAGGGACTGCCATAGGCCGAGTGGGGCGCTCCTCTCCCACCGTGCAAGTGGGTGCGCGTTCAGGCCGTGAGGCGAAAGCGCTCGTGGAGAACACATGCGCTCAGCGCAGTCAACAGCACATGATCATTGGCGATGCACAAACCCTCCCCTCCAGTGTGCATCGTATCCAGCATGTTCACGACTTTCCGTTGATCAAAGAACGGAATCGAACTAAGAACCGGGCCACGAAGGGTGTCCTGCACGAGAGTATTGAATCTTCCTTGAGGATTGAGCGTGGCGGGGGGACTTTGAAAGACGTGCTTCGGCCTGCGGTACACGGTCTCGGTAACCGCATCACGCACCGCTTCCCTGAGAACATATTTCTGGGTTGCCCCGCGGATTTTTTGTGTCACTGGCTGAGAGCGGATCACTTCAATCAGGCGATGGTCGAGGAAGGGCACGCGACCCTCGATCGAATGAGCCATCTCCATGCGGTCACCCAAAATAGTAAGAAGATAATTTGGCAATCTTGTCTTCGACCAAAGGTACAGAGACTGATGCAGGGGGGCGCGCCCAGTGAGCTGGCCCGAGACGTCAAGGTCATTCAGAAGGCTGCGAAACCCCTCCCTTCCATTGAACTTCTGCATGAATTCATCCGCGAAAACGGCGTGTACTTTTGCTGATTGGGCGGAGGCAGTTTGTATCCAAGAGGGAATAAAGCCCAGCACCCGCTTAATCCCGTCCAAAGGCCCGTTCCCGTTGGCGGGCATGGAAGCAAACGGAGCCGGACTCGGTTTGTTGGACAGCATCATGTCACGGCCGAAATGCAAATAACCGCCGAGGATTTCGTCGGAACCCTCACCGGTAAGAACCACTTTGTAACCAGCATCGCGCACAGCGCGGCTCAACAGGTACTTGGCAACGCCGTGAGCGTTTACGCAGAGCACCTCAGATTGGGCTATGGCATCGCAGAAGTGGTCTGCCAGATCTTCCAGCCGGACAGGGATGGGGAGGAACTCTGCTCCAACTTTTGCGGCCATTTCCTTGGCGACTTCGCCTTCATCGTATTCGGCACGATCAAATCTTAGGGTGAACGCCCGAATGGCCTGGCTGTGATGGCGTGCCGCAAGCCCGAGTATAGCGCAAGAGTCGATTCCACCACTGAGGTAGCAACCCACTGGAACGTCAGCCCGGAGGCGAATCCGAACAGATTCTTCGAGCACCTGCCGGAATTCTTCCGCGTACTCGGCGTCTGAACGCTGCGGGATGGGATCAGTGCTCCTCGGGTAGTCAAAATCCCAATAGCGGTTCAACTGGATTCGCTTATCGGTCGCGACCAGGTAATGGCCGGGAGGGATCTGAAAAACTCCGTCGAATAGGGTGCGTGTCTGGTGTCCGCCGAAGTCGACGGCGTCATAGATAGACTCACCATTCCAGCGAGCGGGCACTCCGGCCGCGAAGAGGGCTTTCACTTCTGAGGCGAAGTACAGCGCTCCCTCGTGAAAGGCATAGAAAAGTGGTTTGATACCGAATCGGTCACGGGCGGCGAAGAGGGTCCGATTTACACCGTCCCAAAGCACGATGGCAAACTCGCCGCGCAACCTGTTTAGACAGTGAGCACCCAGATCCTCGTAAAGATGAAGTGCTATTTCGCTGTCCGATCGTGTCTTGAGGCGGTGTCCGGCTTGCTCTAGTTCTTTTTGGATCGTTTCGTAGTCGTAAAACTCACCGTTTACGATGATCTGCCGAGTTCCATCCTCGTTAGCAATCGGCTGATCACCAGTTGTCAGGTCGATGATGCTCAGGCGCGCGTGTCCGAGACCGACTTGTCGGTCAGCAGATACCCAGTAGGATTGGCCGTCGGGGCCTCGATGACGTAAGCTCTTTGTCGCTTTCTCGAGCGTTGCTGTGGAGATCGGGGACTTCGGGGAGAAAATGGCAACAATTCCGCACATCCACAGGCTCCTTCTGACAGGGACTCATTGAGGCTAGCTCGGGCGCCACGGCGCTCGCCTGAACGTCCTACTAGCGGTATGCAATTGGGTGGCCATAGAACTCTAAGTAAGCTTTTTATTGTCAACAACATAGCATCGCAGTTCCCCGGGGCAAGGGAAGCGTTTGTCTCTTTTGTGGGCAATGCTTAGGCTGACCTGGGCAGTCAAAACTGCCGACACCGAGGAAATTGATTTCCCACAATTGAGCGGCGGATTCTGCAAATGGTCTCCGAGGATTGTTGTACTGACACGGCAGAGTAAATAAACTCCTTATTTTCATTGATATACAGTTTAGTGAGAGCACGACTGTCTCCTGAGACTTTGGTCGCTTGATTGCGCTTACTGCTGGTCAGTAACTGTGTCTGTAACGATTTAACCGTTTTCAAGTGATACGGGTAACTCGAGGAGGCTTGTATTAAAGTGAAGCCGACTGTCCTGATAGCTACGACATGCCGGTGGTTCTCGGCCGCTAGGCTCTCGATGGCCCTCGCAAATAGCGGCTACGCCGTCAAAGCTGTCTGTCCCCCCGACCATCCTCTCTGCAAGACAAGCGCGGCGCAAGAAACGTATAGCTATCGCGGCTTGATGCCCTTGATGTCCTTCCGTGAAGCCATCGTCATGGGCAAGCCAGATCTCATTGTTCCGGGCGATGACCTTGCCGTGCAACATCTGCATGAACTGTATTATCGCGAACAGCGCAATGGCAGCGCGGGAGCAAAGACCTGCGCGCTTATCGAGCGTTCCCTGGGTGCGGCTGAAAGTTTTCCGGTGGTTTATTCCAGATGTCAGTTCATGCACTTGGCCGAGGAAGAAGGCATTCGCGCTCCAAAGACCCAGGTGATCGCGAATATCGAAGAACTTCGACACTGGGGCGCCCGTATGGGGTTTCCCATGGTGCTAAAAGCAGACGGCACTTCGGGCGGCGAAGGCGTGAGGGTTGTCCGCACGGCACAAGGGGCCGAACGCGCATTTCGAAGGCTGCAAGCCCCGCCGATCTTGGCACGCGTAGCCAAAAGAGTCCTGTTGGACCGAGACACGACGTTGGTTTGGCCGATGTTGTCTCGTCACCGATCTGTTGTGAGCGCGCAGACATTCATCCCAGGGCGCGAAGCCACGAGTCTGGTGGCGTGCTGGGAGGGTACTGTGCTGGCCGGCCTCCATTTTGAGGTGCTGAGCAAGCAGGATTCGACCGGGCCTGCGAGTGTGGTGCGAATGATTAAAGACGCGGACATGGTTTCCGCCACTGAAAAGATGGTGCGCCGTCTCGGTCTTTCGGGCCTGCACGGTTTTGATTTCATGTTGGAAGCACAGACCGGAAACGCCTACCTCATCGAGATAAATCCCCGAACAACCCAAGTTGGGCACCTCCGGCTTGGGCCAGGGCGTGATCTGCCGGCTGCCTTGCTTGCCGCAATTTCCGGCGGAGTTGTCGGTGAAACGACAAAGATGACAGAGAACGACACCATCGCTTTTTTTCCGCAGGAATGGCTGCGAAATCCGGGAAGCGCGTTCTTGCGGTCGGGTTACCACGATGTTCCTTGGGAGGAGCCCGGGTTGGTCCGCGTAGGCCTGCGAAAACAACGTAAGTGGGGCACTTGGCTTTCTCAGGGGAAATGGAGTCAAGCTTTCTCGGAGGTACGACTTCCGCGATCATGACTACTCCACCAAATGGACACGACTCTCCGACGATCAGTGCGTCTCATGGTTCACGCAAGCCCATCGGTAGGCGCTGCGCTCGTTCCAATGGTGCCTCTCCTATTTATGTTCATTCACCAGACAGCGCGATGAGGGTTTCAGAATTCGTTTCCGATCGAGTTCCGCAGCGTCGCGCGGCTCATTTTCAAGTCTATAGGAAAGCTAATAGGCCGCTTCGCGTCATGAAGTTTGGCGGGACATCCATTGGCGATGCGTCTTGCATCGCGAGAGTGATCGACATCGTTCGAGCCGCGTCGCGTGAGAGTGACGTCGTCGTGATTGTCTCGGCAATGAGCGGCGTAACTAATAAGTTAATTGAGGCTGCGCTTCTGTCGGAGTCCGGAAATCATGCAGCGGTTGCCGCAATCTTGGAAGAACTGCGAAGGCAACATGAGGTGGCTGCTCAGGTCCTGATTAGTTCAGCCGCGGCGCGAGACCGGATCCAACAAAAGATGAATGCGGTTTTCCAAGAGGGCGACGATTTGTTCCGGGTCACGAGCATCTCGCGTGAGTTGCCTCTAAACATCCGTGATGCCATTTCGAGCCTTGGCGAGCGGCTGTCTGCGCCATTGGTTGCCGCGGCTTTAACCGAACGGGGGGGGGCCAGTGAGGCGATCGAAGCTACGGAACTAGTAGTGACGAACTCTTACTTCGGAAGCGCTGAGCCTTACATGGATCTCACGCGGGCGCGCAGCGAAAAGCGGGTACGCCCGTTGCTGCAAAAGGGCGTCATTCCCGTCGTGACCGGGTTCATCGGTGCGACGGTGGACGGGGAACTCACGACTCTGGGCCGTGGCGGTTCCGACTATTCCGCCACGATAATGGGTGCGGCCCTCCACGCTGATGAGGTCATTATTTGGACCGATGTGGATGGCGTGCTCACATCGGATCCATGCTTGGTCCCGGGCGCGTGCACGATACCCGAAATTTCCTATCGTGAAGCGGCTGAACTCGCACACTTTGGCGCCAAAGTCCTCCATCCGAAAACTCTTCGTCCCCTGATGCAATCCGATATCCCTCTTTGGATTCGGAATACATTCGCTCCTGAAAAACCTGGAACGAAGGTCACGCCAAAAGGTTCTTCAAGCAATAATGTGGTGAAGGCCCTTACCGCATTCAAGGAAGCAGCCTTGATTAGGGTGGGCGGTCCGGCAATGGCGGGAGTGCCGAACGTGCTTGCGCGTACATTTACGGCAACTGCTGCCGCGCGGGCCGAGGTACTGCTGATCCTGCAATCGTCTTCGCAAAACGAGGTGCAATTCGTGGTCCCGTCGGCACTTGCCAAAGGCACGGTTGAAACTTTGCGTCGCGAGTTCGCGCTGAACGTCGCAGACGAAACCGGGGAACACATTACGCTCGACACGACGATAGGGCTCGTAACCGTTGTAGGTCAGAATATGCGCCAAGTGTCCACCGTCATTGGGCGTACTTTTAACGCTTTGCACCGGGAAAATGTAAACATCATTGCAATTGCGCAGGGCTCTTCGGAGTGTAACGTTTCCTTCGTTGTGGAACGGAAGGACGTGAAGATTGCCCTCGTCACGACGCATCGTGAGTTTCAACTTGGCGCAATCGATTCGGAAGAGCTCTCGGCGAGCGTCTAGCTGCGACCGCGCGTTTACTTTCCCAGGTGTTCCCGAAGAAGACGTAACATCCTTCTTAACGGTTCTGCAGCTCCCCAGAGAAGTTGATCGCCTACCGTAAACCCGCCGACAAACTCCGGGCCTAGCCTCAACTTGCGCAATCGGCCGATCGGAATGTTGAGCGATCCAGAGACTGCTGTTGGTGTGAGGCAACGGGTCGTTGAATCCTGGTCATTGGGAATCAGACGGACCCACGGGTTGCTTCCCACGATGATCTGTTCCACATCCTCGAGTGGCACATCTTTCTTGAGCTTCATGCAGAGCGCCTGACCGTGGCAGCGCATCGTTCCAATGCGCACGCAGATTCCGTCAACCGGAACCGGTGGCTGCAGGCCCATGATCTTGTTCGTCTCAGCCATGCCCTTCCACTCTTCGCGAGTTTGCCCGCCCGGCATAGCCCGGTCGATCCAGGGAATCAGGCTTCCAGCTAGAGGCACCCCAAATTCCTCGGTGGGCAGACTCGGGTCTCGCTGCGCTTGTATCATCAGGCGATCTACCTCCAAGGCGTTCTCGGAAGGGAGCGCACGGGTCGGATGGGTGAGGCACTCCATCTGCTTAACCAGTTCCAACATTTTAGCTGCCCCACCGCCAGACGCAGCTTGGTAGGTCATCGTCGTCATCCATTCAACTACTCGCGCCCTGAAGAGCCCGCTGACCGCCATCAACATCAGGCTGACGGTGCAATTGCCACCGGCGAAGGTTCGCACACCTTGTATCAGACCGTTTCGAATCACGTCCGCATTTACTGGATCGAGGATGATCACTGCATCGCCGTTCATGCGCAAGGTCGAAGCCGCGTCGATCCAAAAGCCGTCCCATCCGCTCTTGCGTAGGGGAGCGTAAGTCTCGGTCGTGTATTCGCCGCCTTGGCAACTGATCAAGACATTGCAATCGGCAAGCAACTGTAAATCTTTCGCATCCTTCAACTTCTCTCCGTGACCGGAGTCTTTGGGAGCTGGACCTCCAATGTTCGACGTGGAAAAAAAGATCGGTTCGATGCCAAGGAAGTCGTTTTCCTCACGCATCCTCTGCAAGAGGACGCTGCCGACCATTCCTCGCCACCCAATCAGACCGACGCGCAACATGTAGCCTCCAGAAACTCTAATAGTTTACCCGTTTAGGCATTTGGGAGGCCGAGATCTATACATGCAGATGACAAAAAGGTAGGAGGGAATCTGCCGAATCGTCGCCAGGCCACCGGGGCGCGCCTCAGCTTTCGACCGGATTTTCTCTGAGCCAGCTCAAGGCACGATCAGCACTCTCGTTCGGCGGAAAGACCGGATAAAACACATGTTCTATTCGTCTCTCATGGACAATCGTGGATGTCTAGGCAAAGGTCTTTAGCGCCTGCTTATGACCCCGGCTTGGCGAGGCCCACGAGGCCCAGCGACTCCTTGAGGTTTGCCCTGCCTGAGCGTATGTTCCTCACCAGGTTGTTGCAGCTTTCATCTTCGCTCCATAGGGTCAGCACCAAGGAGGATGCATGCGGCGTAGACGGTCTCTGACCCGAGGACACACATTGAATCCGTTACCTAGAAGTTTTGAGACAGAACCGTTGGCGCAGCTTCAGTTGGCCTCAACCGCAAGAATTGAGATCCATCATTTCACGACCATGACAGTCACCGATAAACAGTTCCTGACGGGTGCCAAAGACGGGATCCCTGTGAGGATTGGTGGGGAGTTGCGGCTGCCTTCCGGAACCGGGCGGGTGCCTGTGGTCACCCTCATTCACGGGTCGGCCGGTGTTGGCGCAAACGTTGACCGTTGGGCCAAGGAACTAAACGGCATTGGTGTGGCCGCGTTCCTGCTCGATTGCTTTACGGGACGCAGCATCGTACAAACCGTAACGGATCAGTCTCAGCTCGGGCACCTGGCGATGATTGTGGATGCCTATCGAGCATCGGAGCTACTCTCGAAGCACGCGCGGATTGATGCCTCGCGTATTGCAATCATGGGCTTCTCGAAAGGAGGCTTTGTGGCACTTTATTCGAGTCTCAAGCGCTTCCGGCAGCTGCACGGGCCAGTCAATATAGAGTTTGCCGCCTACATCGCCTTTTATCCTCCATGCAACACGACTTACGTCGATGATGAGGAAGTGAGTGATCGCCCTATCCGTCTCTTTCACGGTACGGGGGACGACTACGTTTCCATCGAACCATGCAGGCGGTACGTCGAGCGTTTGCATCGGAGAGGCAAGGACGTCCAGCTCACGGAGTATCAGGGAGCACAGCACGTGTTCGACAATCCCATGTACTCACCGGCATTCGTTCTGCCGGATGCTGTCACCACAAATCGCTGCTTGCTCGAAGAACGACGCGAGGGACAAATCGTCAACGTTGCCACTAATCAGCCTTTTAGCCAATGCGACGCTTGTGTCTCACGTGGCGCGACTCTCGGCTACGACGCTACTGCCACAGGCGAAGCGACCAGAGCCGTAAAAGCCTTTGTTTCCGCGACGTTCAAACTAGGCGCGTAGGTTCCTCTGCAATACACCGCTTGTAGTGTTAATCCAACTGCTAGCGTCCCCCTTACGTGCACTGATGATGATAAAATATGGGATGTTGCGGGCGTTATCCATTCTCGTGGCGTGCTCTTGACGGCATGTTTCGAAAGGTAGG
>Ga0137395_10000050_pt1 | contig 34450 bp, 31 predicted proteins | sample czobulk216metaG_FD_108283 | JGI IMG/M metagenome (GOLD analysis project Ga0137395, IMG submission 108283) | Vadose zone soil microbial communities from Angelo Coast Range Reserve, California, USA - czobulk2.16 metaG | ecosystem: Environmental > Terrestrial > Soil > Vadose zone | place: USA...
AAGTTCGTGCCCGTGATCGTCACCGCGGTCCCGACCGGGCCGTTCGTCGGCGACAGGCTCGTCACACTGGGCGGTACGAGGACCGTGAATGTCAGCGCGTTGCTCGCGAGCCCGCCGACAGCGACCACCACGGTGCCGGTCGTCGCGCCCGCCGGCACCGGCACGACGACGCTCGTCGCTGCCCAGCTCGTCGGCGTCGCCGTCGTGCCGTTGAACTTGACCGTGCTCGTGCCCTGGGTCGCGCCAAAGTTCGTGCCCGTGATCGTCACCGCGGTCCCGACCGGGCCGTTCGTCGGCGACAGGCTCGTCACACTGGGCGGTACGAGGACCGTGAATGTCAGCGCGTTGCTCGCGAGCCCGCCGACGGTCACGATGACGGTGCCGGTCGTCGCGCCGGTCGGCACGGGCACGGCGAGGCTCGTGGCCGACCAGCTCGTCGGCGTCGCCATCATGCCGTTGAACGTCACCGTGCTCGTGCCCTGCGTAGGTCCGAAATTTGTCCCGGCGATCGCCACGGGCGTGCCGACGGCCCCGCTCGCTGGCGAAACACTCGTCAGCGTTGGGGCGGTCGGCACCGCAATGGAGACTTCCGTCGAATTCGGGCTCGTCAGTCCGCCTATGTCGTACGCCTGCACGACGAAGAAATAGGTTTGGCCAGCCGAGACCGTGACGACCTGACTCGTGACGTTGCCAACGTCGATGGTGGTCGTATACACGCCAGTCTGCGTTCCGTAGAGCAACCGATAACCCGCGATGTCGGATTCCGGATTGGCGTTCCACGTCGCGGTGACCGTCGCCGCGTGCACCGACGCCGTCGCGAGAAGAAACAGCGTCGGCACGAGGATGAGAGAAATTCGGGCGTGTCTCCAAACCCGCCGTAATGCAGCAGATGTCAAACAGGCTGGATCGGTCATCGCATTTCACCCAAGGGCGCGAGTCGCTGACGCGTGACCGAGCAATTCGGAAGCCTGGTTTGCCACAACCCTCAACTCACACACGTGAAACGATTTCACGCTAACAGTTGAGCTGGTGATGTTGCGGAGCGAGTTACGACTCTGGCGACGGGGATTACATAAACATCTCGAAAGACTAGAGATCGACCGCAGAATGGAAATCGCAGATGGAAGGTGTGGCAACTATCAGTTGAAGACAGCGGAAGTAGAGGAGTTCTCTGCGCGTGTGTCCGACCACCTGCAGAACGCGATTCCTGAGGGCATTCCTAACCCGAATCAGTGGATGAACAAGATTCGAGTGCTTTTGCGATATCGGCGCCGCGACGAATGCCGCCGTCAACAAGCACTTCAGCCTTCCCGTCTGCGGCTCTGATCACCTCCGGCAACACTCGGAGCGTTGGCGCGACACCATCGAGCTGCCGTCCTCCATGGTTCGAGACAACGACGGCATCAGCGCGAACAAGCGCACGCTCGATAACGGCGGATCCGCATCGAACATTGCTGTGCAGGGGCGCGTCTTCCTGAAGAAGTGCTGGAGCTGACGAACCGCTGACAGTCATTCGCTTGACCGTCGAGGAGGCCCGGGTAAGCGATCCGTCTAGCCAGTTTCTATCGAATTCACGATGGTCGGAGTCGAGCATGTTGGGCGAGCCCGAAGGGCGACGCCCACTTGCCTGAGTGCGGCGGGAGTCGACCCGGTTTGGCGAGGCCGCAGGCCGAAGCCAACCTGGCTGACTACGTCGCCGACACCGCGACGAGCAGCGCGAGGAGTGGTGGAGGCGGCGGGAGTCGAACCCGCGTCCGAGAGAAAATCCCCGTGAGACTCTACATGCGTATCCGCTTCTGATTTCTCATGCCCCGCGTGAGGAAGCGGCTCAAAACCGCGGAGCACCAGACTCGGTATTTCTCACGATCAGGCGCCGGGCCACCATCTGATCGCCAGCCTGCTTAATGACATCTGGCCCCCGGCCACCAGGCGAGGTCGGGGCAGACGCTCACAGCTTAATTAAGCTGCGAGAGCGTACTGAGAATCCGCAGTTAACGGATGTTCCATCGGATTTACGAGTCAATGGAGCTCGGCATGCATCCCACGAGTCCTTACCCCCGTCGAAGCCGTGTCGCCCCCTCAAGGTGCGGCCGAAAAGACTACGGGGCCAGTCTCGCGTTCTGGCTGAAACTCAGTCTAACACTTTCCAAAGCTCATGCGCTTCCAAGTCGCTGTACTGATTAGAGTTGCCGTATAATGCTGCGGCCGCAACCTGTAGCTGTCTATGACGCTTGACGATCGGCTGAAACGGGCTGTCGACACACTTGGCGACCGGCTGCGTGACGAAATCACGCGCGAGCTCCGGATGGTCACCGAGGAACTCTCGGCCGAGGCCCAGGCTGAACGCGAAGCCGCCCGGCAGGCCGCCATCGCCGCTGCGACGCCGACGCCGCCGCAGGAATCCGAAGGCCATCGACTTCTCGACGCGATTCGTGCACTGGACGAGGCGCATTCGCTGACCGATGTGCTCGATGTGCTCGTTGCCCGCGCTGCGACCGACGCGTCCCGTTCCGGCGTGCTCCTGGTGCGCGGCGGCCGGGCGATCGGGTGGCGAGATGAACAACGTCTCGATCTGCCGCTCGCTGAAACCGGAGTCGTGGCCGATGCGGTTCGCATGGGATTTGCGGCATCGACGGCAGCGAACGGCGCTGCCGTTCCGCCCTTCGGCGACGCGGAGGCCGGCGTTGAACTGCATGCGATTCCCATGTCGCTTGCCGGCGATGTGGTCGCTGTCCTCTACGCTCAAGGCGGAGACGTTCGCACGCTCGAAATTCTCGCGCGTCATGCCTCGCGCGTCCTCGAGGCGCTGACGGCGTTCAAGACCGCACGGGCCATTGCCGGCGCGCCTGCATCGGCAGCGTCGCCGGTCGCCGAGGAGCCGGCTGCCAACGACGACGAAACCGCGGCGCGGCGATACGCACGCCTGCTCATCTCCGAGATCAAGCTCTATCACCAGGATGCCGTCGAAGCCGGCCAGCGCGATCGCGATCTCTATCAGCGGCTCGGCGGCGAGATCGCACGCGCGCGCTCGCTGTACGAAGAGCGAGTGCCCTCGCAGGTGCGCGCCTACACCGACTATTTTCGTGACGAGCTCGTGCGCACGCTGGCGGGCGGCGACGCGAGCCTGCTGTCGGATGTGAGCGCCGCATGACGCGACTCTTCCGCCTCCTGCTCGGTGCGCTCGTCGTCGTCGCGGTTGTGTCCGGCAGGCCTGAGGGCCTGCACTACGCGCTGGCGCAGGAATCCGGATCGCCGACCTCCGCGGCGCTCGTCCTGCGCCCGACCGAACATCCGCGCGTCCCGCGCGAGTTGTCGCAGTTCTGGATGGTGCCCGACAAAGGCCGCGTGCGGACGGCCGCGCAGGCAAACCTCGCGGCCGCCGTGAAGTTCGAGAACGAGGGCAGCCACGCGAAAGCCCTCGCGCTGCTGAACAACGCTGCGATGAAACAGGACGGTCCGCTGGCGGCGTACGCCGCGTACTCCAAGGGTCTCGCGGAGCTGCATCTGGGCCGACCTGCCGATGCCCGCATCACATTCCGTGCTTTGCGCGCAGGAAATCCGGTCGGCTATCTCGCGGAAGCCGCGGCGCTGCGCGAGGCCGAGTGCGACGAAACGCTCGACGATCACGCTGCGGCCGTTGCGGTGTACGAGCAGCTGGCGCTCACGAAGACCACGGCGCCCGACGAGATTCTGCTGAAGCTCGGCAAAGCCGCTCAAGCCGCGGGCGATGCCGACCGGGCTCAGGCGGCCTTCGAGCGCCTCTACTACGACTTCCCGTTGAGCGAGCTTGCCGACGATGCCGAGATGCGGTTGAACGGAACGGCGACGGCGTCGAGCGCGATGCGATTCAGGCAGGATGTCGCGCGCGCCGAGCGGCTGTTCTCGGCGAAGATGTACATGCCTGCGCGCACTACGTTCGAGAAGCTGCGTGCCGCATCCGAGGGCGAGGACCGCACGCTGATGCGCCTGCGCCTCGCCGAATGCGACTACTACCTCAAGCGATACCGTTCAGCGGCCGACGCGCTGAAGCCGTTCGTCGAGTCGGGCACGCGCACCGCTGAAGCGCTGTATTACTACGCGCTCGCGCAGCAGGCGCTCAAGGACAACGCGATCTATCACACGCTGATGCGCCGCGTGGTGGTCGAATTCCCGGCGACGCCGTGGGCTGAAGACGCGCTCAACAGCCTGGCGTTAACCGACGCGCACGACGATGAAGACGCTGCGGCCGATCAGGAATCGCTGGAGCTCTTCGAAGCATTTCCCAAAGGTCGATATACGGAGCGCGCGGCGTGGCGGATCGGATGGCGCGCCTATCGCACCGCGCGATACGCCGAAGCCGTGCGGATTTTCGAGCGCGCCTCGTTCAATTTCCCGCGGTCGGACTATCGCCCGGCCTGGCTCTACTGGGCGGCGCGCTCGCACGAAGCCCTCAACGAGCCGGAGCTGGCCGAAGCGCGCTATTCGGTAGCCGTGATCGACTACCTCAACACGTACCATGGCCATCTCGCGCTGCTGCGCCTCGGCGGCCGCATTCCGGATCGCGCGACGGTCGTTCCGGCGCGCGCGACCACATCGCTCGTCGACGATACCGAAGCGGTCGTGGCGTTGCCGCCGAACGGCGAGCTGGTCAGGGCGCTGCTGACCGCGAAGATGTACGACGAGGCCGCCGACGAGCTGCGATACGCGCAGTACATCTGGGGTGACTCCGGCCCGATCGAAGCGACGGTCGCGTGGACGTTCCGCGAGCAGGGACATACCGAAACCGGCGCCCGCCAGCTCAGCCTCTATCGCGGATCGATCAACGCGATGAAACGGGCATACCCGCAGTTCTATACCGCCGGCGGCGAGCGCCTGCCGCGCGAAATCCTGCGGATCATTTATCCGATCGCCTATTGGGATCTGATCCAGAGGTATTCAACCCTGAACGGGCTCGATCCGTTCGTCGTCGCCGCGCTGATGGCGCAGGAGTCGACGTTCGTCGCGAATATCCGTTCGCCCGCAAAAGCCGTCGGCCTGATGCAGCTCGTCGCGCCGACCGCCCGTCAATACGCTGGCCGTCTCGGTCTGACGTATTCGCCGCGGCTGCTGACGACACCCGAAGCGAACATCAGGATTGCCACGGCGTATCTGGCGGATCAGCTGAAGAATTTTGGCAGTCTGTTTCTGGTGCTTGCCGCCTACAACGCCGGCGATGGACGCGTCCACCGCTGGATGCAGGACCGGACCGGCTTATCGCAGGAAGAGTTCATCGACGATATTCCGTTCTCCGAAACGCAGGCGTACGTCCGGAAACTCCTGTCGACGGCCGAGGATTACCGGCGGCTGTACGGCGACGCCGGCCTGCGTCCCGAGGACGAGATCCCCTCAGTGACCCGGACGGCGGACGCCGCGGATGTCGATCTCTCGCTGAACACCAGGAAGAAGGCGTCACCCGCGGCCGCCAAGCCGGAGCCGGCCACGTCGCCGGCGGCCTCGTCTCCCGCAGCCACGACCCCGGCGCGGGCCCCGGCGAAGAAGCGAAAGCGCGCCGCGTAGTATCCTTATCGCTTCATGTCGAAGCTCACAGGATCCAGGAAAGCTTTACAGTTTACCGAGTCGGTGATCCGCGAGATGACCCGGCTGGCCGATGCGCACGACGCGGTCAACCTCTCGCAGGGGTTCCCCGATTTCGCCGCGCCACAGGCCGTGAAAGACGCGGCCTGCGCCGCCATCAACGCCGACGACAATCAGTACGCGGTGACATGGGGACAGCGGCCGCTGCGTGAAGCGATCGCGAGGGAGTTCACGCGTCGCTACGGCGTCGAAGTGATCGCCGATCAGCAGGTGACAGTCTGCTGCGGATCGACGGAAGCGATGATGTCGACGATGATGGCCATCATCGACCCGGGCGACGAGGTCGTCGTCTTCGAGCCGTTCTACGAGAACTACGGCCCGGACGCGATTCTGTCGGGTGCGACGCCGCGTTACGTCACGCTGCATCCGCCGACATCGCCAGGATCATCATTACAGGGTGGAACGTGGACCTTCGATCCCGATGAGCTGGCAGCGGCCTTCAACGAGAAGACGAAGGCGATCATCCTCAACACGCCGAACAATCCGACGGGAAAGGTGTTCACGCGCGACGAGCTCGAGGCGATTGCCGCGTTGTGCCGCAAGTGGGACGCGATGGCGATTTCCGACGAGATCTACGAGCACATCATCTACGACGGGCAGCAGCACATCCCGATCGCGACGATTCCAGGCATGGCGGATCGGACGATCACGATCAACGGGTTGTCGAAGACCTACAGCGTGACCGGCTGGAGGGTGGGCTGGACGATCTCGCCGCCGTCGGTGACGGGCGCGATTCGCAAGGTCCACGATTTTCTGACTGTCGGCGCGCCGGCGCCCCTGCAGGCAGCGGGGGCCGTGGCGCTGGGCCTGCCGGACGATTACTACACCAAGATGGCGGCGGGGTACAAGCGGCGCCGGGACATGCTGCTCGACATCCTCGAGCGGCATCACTTCACGTGCTACAAACCGCTCGGCGCGTACTACATCATGACCGACATCAGCATCTTCAGCTTCAAGGACGATGTCGAGTTCGTGCGGTATCTGATCAAGGACGTCGGCGTGGCGGGCGTGCCGGGCAGCAGCTTCTACAAGGACGCATCGAAGGGCCGGACGCAGCTGCGGTTCTGCTTCTGCAAGAAGGACGAGACGCTGTTCGCGGCCGACCGCCGGCTGGCGAAGCTTGTTCCAGCCACGGCGGGCGCGCGGCCGCACTAGAAGAAAGTTTGAAGGTTAAAGTTGGAAGTTGAAAGTAAGTTTGAACTTACTTTCAGACTTTCACCTTTGAGCTTTAACCTTTTCAGAATCTAATAGTGGCCCCCACATACGGGCCTTCCAGTTTGAAGTCGCCGATGTCGTTCGTCAGCGTGTATCCCAGATTGAACGATCGGTAGCCGGCCTGTACGCCGACGGCGTTCACGAAGTTCAACGTCGCGTAGGCGTCAAAATCCAGATAGTGGCCCGACGCGCTTTTAATCCAGCTGCCGGGTATCTTGAAGCCGCTGATCTCGCCCGTTAGCGCAAGATGTGCGATGGGATTGACGCGGAGGATGCCGCCGAGCGCCGGAAGCGCCGCCCGGGCTGAAGCCGTTCGTAATCCAGCAGAGGCATTCGTCAGCGTCGCATTGACGTCGGTGTATTTGACGTCGACGATCAATCCCATGAAGCCGCGTGGGGCCACGACGAAGTCGTATTCGTACCCGAACCGCCACGCCTTCCAGTGGATTGTGGACGCCACGGGCACGCCGGCCGCGTAGGTCTGTCCGCCAAAAACCAGCGGTGATTTCGGCGTCCCTGTCTGCGAGTAATGGATCGGGACGAGCTCCACACGGAACTTGTGCGACCGATTCGGCCGCACGATCAGATGAAAGTCTGGAAACTTCTGATCCAGCAGCCCGAGATCGTTCTTGAGATTGATGCTGGTGCCTGTCTGATCGAGCGCCGTGTTCGTCAGCGACATGTCGGCCGACGGATTCCAGAGCGCTGCGCTGATCTCGATGTGGTAGTTCTCGCCGATGGCCGCACTGCTGACGCGTCGTGGCCGGTACTGCGCGTCCGCGGGAGACGAGACGAGCAGCAGCAGAAGGACAGCAGCGCTGAGTGAGTACAAACGAACAGCGGGTTTCGTCATGACGCTCATCTCTCCGGAGAAATTGACTGGCCCGTTCAGCGTTCGTTCAGGAAGGCGCCGTCAGAATAACACAGTAAACTAGGATTTCCCGGATGTCCCTCTTCAGTCGGCTCTTCAACTACGCGTTTCGCTACCGCAGAAAGTTTCTTCTCGGCCTCATCTGTGTCGTGATCTCGAGAGCCGTGTACCTCACGGCGCCACAAGTCCTCGGGCTGGCCGTCGACGAGCTGACGAAGGGCGTCACGGGCGCGAAGCTCGCCGGCTACGGGACGCTCCTGCTGGCGATCGGCGTGGGCGCGGGCATTTTCCGGTTTCTCATGCGACGGATTCTCACGGGTGTGTCGCGCGACATCGAGTACGACATGCGCAACGAGTTCTTCGCGCACCTGCAGAAACTTCCGGCCTCATATTTCCAGGCGAATCGGACCGGCGACCTGATGTCGCGGGCGACGAACGATCTCAACGCCGTCCGCATGATGATCGGGCCGGCAGTGATGTACCTGTCCGACACGATCCTCACGTTTGTCGTCGCCGTCGGCCTGATGGTCTCCATCGACTGGCGGCTGACGCTCGTGGCGCTGGTGCCGCTGCCGTTCGTGTCGATCTCGGTGAAGTACTTCGGGACCGCGATCCACAAACGATTCGAGGAGATCCAGGCGCAGCTGTCGGATCTGAGCGCCGTCGCGCAGGAGGCCTTCGCAGGCGTTCGCGTCGTCCGCGCCTATCGGCAGGAGGGCGATCAGATCGCGCGATTTGCGAAGTCGAACGAAGAGTTCGTCCGCCGGAACCGCCGATTGATTGCAGTGCAGGGGTTTTTCTTTCCGAGCATGACGTTCTTCCTCGGCCTTGGCGCGCTGGTCGTCATCTGGTACGGAAGCCGGGAAGTGATCGCCGGGCGCCTGACGCTCGGCCAGTTCGTCGCGTTCTTCGGCTATCTGACGCTGCTCGGCTGGCCGATGGTTGCGTTCGGCTGGGTCACCAACATGATTCAGCGGGGCATGGCGTCGTGGAAGCGGATGCTCGCGGTGCTGAATACAGCGCCGTCGATCGCCGATCCCGTTGGCGACCCTGAAAGGGTCGCCCCATACGACGGCAGGGCGGGCTTTTCAGGCTCGCCGAACATCCGCGGCGAGATCGAGTTTCGAGATCTCTCGTTTGCGTACGGCGAGATTCGTGTGCTCGACCATGTGACGGCGCACGTGGCGGCAGGGCAAACCGTGGCGCTGGTCGGCCCCACGGGCTCCGGGAAGTCGACTCTGATCAGCCTGCTGGCGCGGCTGCACGACCCGCCGCCCGGCACGGTGTTCGTCGACGGTGTTGACGTGCGAGACTGGGCGCTGGCCAGGTTGCGAGGCGCGATCGGGTTCGTGCCTCAGGAGCCCTTCCTGTTCTCCGACACGCTGGCTGCGAACGTCGCCTTCGGCATCGACGCGGATGACGGCAGGGCGGTCCTTTCGGGGCCGCCAGAGCATGCACGCATTTCAGGCTCACGCGACGAGCGCATCAGGGCCGCATCCGCAGTCGCACGTCTCGACAAAGACGTCGCCGACTTTTCCGGCGGCTACGAGACGGTTGTCGGCGAGCGCGGGATCACGTTGTCGGGCGGGCAGAAGCAGCGAACGGCGCTCGCCCGTGCGCTCGCCATCGATCCGAAGATTCTTATTCTCGACGACGCGCTGTCGGCGGTGGATACGTACACGGAAGAGGAGATCCTGTCGCGGCTGCACGGCGTCATGCGCGAGAGGACTTCGCTGATCGTTTCGCACCGCGTGTCCACCGTGCGACACGCCGATCAGATTCTGGTTCTCGACTGCGGCCGAATCGTCGAACGGGGAACCCACGACGAGCTCATTCGCGCTGGCGGGCTGTACGCGGAGTTGCACAAAAAGCAGCTGCTGGAAGAGGAGCTGGCGGCCTCGTGACAACCCACCACGACGAGGAGGTCCTCGGCAAGGCATACGATGCGCGGCTGATGCGCCGGCTGCTGGCGTACCTGCGCCCGTACTGGCGCCAGGTGCTGCTGGCACTGGCAGCCATTCTTGCGGGCGCGGCGGGGCAGCTCGCGCAGCCCTACCTGATCAAGATGGCGATCGATCGGCACATCGCGACCGGCCGGCTCGAAGGGCTCGACCGCCTCGCGCTGCTGTTCCTCGTCATCCTGGCTGGTTCGTTTGTCTTCGAGTATCTGCAGACGTGGACGATGCAGCTGACCGGCCAGCGGATCATGTTCGATCTCCGGATGGCGATTTACAGGCACCTGCAGCGCCTCGACCTGCAGTACTACGATCGCAATCCTGTCGGCCGCCTCATGACGCGCGTCACCTCAGACGTCGACGCGCTGAACGACCTGTTTACGTCGGGAGTGGTCACGATCTTCGGGGACGTGTTCACGCTCGTCGGCATCATGGCCATCATGATCGGGATGAACTGGCGGCTGGCGCTCGTCGCCTTCTCCGTTCTGCCGCTGATCGCGCTCGTCACGCAATGGTTCCGCAAGCACGTGCGCGACTCGTATCGACTGGTTCGAGGCCTGATCGCGCGGATCAACGCGTTCCTGCAGGAGAACATCACCGGTATGTCGACGGTGCAGCTGTTTGGTCGCGAAGCGTTGAACTACCAGCGCTTCGACGAGATCGACGCGCAGCATCGCGACGCCAACTTCGCCTCGATCTTCTACTACTCGGTGTTCTATCCGGCCGTTGAAATCGTGGCCGCTCTGGCGTCGGCATTGATCATCTGGTACGGGGGAGCCGGTGTGCTGCGCGGGACCTTGACGATTGGCGCCCTCGTCGCCTTCGTGCAGTACTCGCAGCGGTTCTTCCGGCCGATCAGCGACATGTCGGAGAAGTTCAACGTGCTGCAGTCGGCGATGGCTTCTTCAGAACGCATCTTCGGACTGCTCGACGAGCCGGTTGCCATCTCGCCGCCGGCGGCGCCCGTCGTGCGGCCGCCCGGCGCGCAAGGCCACATCGTCTTCGAGAACGTCTGGTTTGCGTACAACTACCGGGGGAAAGGGGCCCCCGGAGAGAACGATGCCGATTTCGTGCTCAAGGATGTCAGCTTCGAGGTCCGCCCGGGACAGCGCGTCGGCGTCGTGGGTGCGACAGGCGCCGGCAAGACGACGCTCATCAATCTGCTCCTTCGGTTCTACGACGTGACCCGTGGACGCATCATGGTGGACGGCGTGGACATTCGCGACCTCGATCCGGTGGCCCTGCGCAGCCTGTTCAGCCTCGTGCTGCAGGATGTGCATCTGTTCTCGGGCACGATCGAAGGCAACATCCGTCTGGGCCGCGGCGACATCGACGACGCCAGCGTGAGGCGCGCAGCGGCGGCTGTTCACGCGGATGCGTTCGTCGGGCGGCTGCCGCACGGGTACGAGACGGCGGTCGCCGAGCGCGGGTCAACGTTGTCGGTCGGACAGAAGCAACTGCTGTCGTTTGCCCGCGCGCTGGCGTTCGACCCGCGAGTGCTGATCCTCGACGAAGCGACGTCAAGCGTCGACACGGAAACGGAGATGTTGATTCGCGATGCGCTGCACGCCCTGATGGCCGGCAGGACCACGATCGCGATCGCCCACCGGCTGTCGACCATCCAGGACATGGACCGCATTCTGGTGTTCCACAAGGGGCGTCTCCGGGAATCCGGCACTCACCAGGAACTGCTGGCGCAGCGGGGTGTGTACTTCAGGCTGTTCGAGCTGCAATACAAGACCGCCAGCCCCGGCCATGCGAACTCCGGGGTCCTTTCAGAGGCTACGTAGGTCCGGCTAGTTGGTGGCGCCCGGTTCCTGGGGTAGCGGTCGCGAGGGCAGGGCAGTCGCGGCTTCCGGGTGCTTGAACAGGCGGTCGAACAAGCTGGGGGCGGTTGCCCGCGGGTTCCAGCCCATACGGAGCACGGTCAGGTGGATCGGTTTCCGCCCGAAAGCGAGCGCCTCGTAGCAACTCCACATGTACAGATCGACCAGGCGTCCCTGGACAGCCGGACCAGTGTCGAGGACCGTGTAGATCCCGTTGTAGCGGGTGGGCAGCGAGTCGATCTGGACGACCGAACCCACCGGAAGCAGCGCCGGGTCCGAAGCCGCCACACCGGTCTGCACCGTTGCGCCCGAAGCCGTCGTGATGCCCTTGCAGTACGCTGTGGCGTTGAACGGCAGCCTTGCCCCAGGGGCAGGGGCCGATGCTTCCAGGGTGACGTTCTGCCAGGCGGCGTACTTCGAATCGGGGATGGTCACCTCGTAGGCGCCGACAAATACCCCCGCCGTCAGAACCGTCGCCAACGACTTCCGCCGTAACGACCCGGAGATAATCACCCTCCCATTGTAGATGGCCAGGGGGCCTCTGCGGCTTTCAAGTCTGTAATGCCTGCCTGAGAGATATCTCTAGTCCCTGCTATGAATTAGGTTACGCAACCGACGGCGGCTGGTGACGAAACCGAGGGCCAGGGGGTATGCGAATGCCGCCAGAACCACCGCGCCGATCAGAGACCCCACCAGGTAAGGCCATAGGAAGGGCGACAAAATGACAACCAGCCGGTGCCAGAAGTCGCCGTGGAACAGGGACAATTCGAAAAGGTCCGCCACCTGCTGTCGGAATCCTGGCGGGATGCGGTGTCCCGTCAGCGGCGCGCCGACGACCATGGTGGTGAACGCGAAGTAAGGCGCGATGAACCACGGCAGGTTCGAATAGACGCCCAGAAGCACCGCGACGCGGTTGAAGTTGAGCAGAAATGCGAAGGTTAGCCCGAGTACGGTGTGCAGGCCCAGAAAGGGCGAGAAACCGAAGAACACACCGACGGCGAACGCCGCGGCCGTGCGTTCGGGCGAATCGTCGATGTGGAGGAGCGTGCCCAGCCAGCGGCGCCCGAGGGCGCGGGTCAGCTGAATCATCGGAAGTGGCCGTACCCGCCTGGGAGGTCCCGGTCTGCTGTCTGGCTGCCCGAGCCGCACCGCAGCAGGACGGCCCGCTCGGTAGTGCACATGCCGACGCGGGTGAGAGGAACGCCTCCGAGCCGCGTGACCTCCGCCAGACGTCGGCGAGCCCTGGGCCTCACCGCAAGCAGCAATTCGTAGTCGTCGCCGCCTGACAGCGTACGCGTCAATGTGTCGCCGGAATGGCCGTCGAACCACGCGCGGGCGGACGGCTCGATAGGCAGGGCGTCCGCGTGGACGATCGCGCCGACGCCGCTCGCCTCCGCGAGCCGATGGACGCCGTCAGCCAGGCCATCGCTCAAGTCCACGCACGCGCTGGCCACCCGATTGCGGGCGGCGAGTTGACCGAACCTGACGCGGGGCTCCGGGTACAGGTAGCGCCTTGCGCAGACGTCATGATCCCCGGCGCTCCCAGCATCGTCCCGAAGCATCTCGAGACCGGCTGTCGCCGCGCCGAGCGAGCCTGTCACGTACAGCTCGTCGCCGGGCCGAGCGCCGCTTCTGGTCGAAATCTGGCGGCGCTTGACCGTGCCGGACACAGTCACGTCGATCACGAGCGGACCGGGCGAGCGCGCGATATTGCCGCCGGCGACATGCATCCTATGTCGCGCGGCAAGCGCGAGCAGACCCTCAATCGTCCCCTCGAAGTCGGCCACCGGCCAGCTTGCGGGCAGCACGAGCGACAACAGGCACAGCCGCGGCGTGGCGCCCATCGCGGCGAGGTCGCTCAGGTTGACGGCCAGCGCGCGATGACCGATCGCGGCGGGCGGCGTAAAGGCACGGTCGAAGTGGACGCCCTCGACGAGGGCATCCACGCTCAGTACGTCGAGCCGGTTCCGCTCAGGCTCGACAACCGCCGCATCGTCGCCGACGCCGACCGCCATCCATCGGGGCGCCTGTGGCAGACGCTGCTGAATGCGCGCAATCAGTTCGCGTTCGGAGAAGTCGCCGACGAGCTTGCTCACTTCGCGTAATCGGTCGCGCGGGTCTCGCGAATGACCGTGACCTTGATCTGGCCGGGGTACTCGAGCTCGTTCTCAATGCGGCGGGCGATGTCCTTGGAGAGCCAGATCGCCTCCTCGTCCGAGATTTTCTCGCTCTCCACCATGATGCGGATCTCGCGGCCGGCCTGCAGCGCAAACGACTTCGACACGCCTTTGAAGGAGTCGGCAATGCCTTCGAGCTTCTCGAGGCGCTTGACGTACGACTCGAGGATGTCGCGCCGAGCGCCCGGCCGGGCGGCGGAGATCGCGTCGGCCGCCTGCACCAGCATCGCCTCGAGCGACGGCCAGTCGATGTCCATGTGGTGTGCCGCCATGGCCATGACCACCGGCTCGCTCTCACCATGCTTGCGCAGCAAATCAATACCGATCTGGAGATGCGTGCCTTCCATCTCGCGATCAACAGATTTCCCGATGTCGTGGAGGAACGCCGCCCGAACGGTGCGGTGGGCGTCGAGCCCGACTTCGCGCGCCATGATGCCCGCGAGCCGCGCGACCTCGGCCGAATGCGCGAGCACGTTCTGACCGTAGCTCGTGCGGAACTTCAGCCGGCCCATCAGCCGGCAGATCTCGGGATGCAGATCATGCAGGCCGAGGTCGAATGCCACCGCCTCGCCTTCCTTGCGCATCGACTCGTCGGTCTCGTCTTTCACTTTCTGGACCACTTCCTCGATGCGCGCCGGATGAATGCGACCGTCCGCGATGAGGCGCTCGATCGACTGCCGCGCGATCTCGCGCCTGTACGGATCGAAGCCCGACAGGATGATCGCTCCGGGCGTGTCGTCCACGATCAGATCGACGCCGGTGGCCAGCTCGAGCGCACGGATGTTCCGGCCCTCGCGTCCGATGATGCGGCCCTTGAGGTCGTCGCTCGGCAGGTCGACGACCGAGACCGTGGTTTCAACCGCGTGCTCGCCCGCGCATCGCTGAATGGCCTGCGTGATGTAGTGCTTCGCGCGGTCGACGGCCGTCTCCCGCGCTTCGGTGTCGAGGCGCTTCACCAGGTTTGCCGCGTCGTGGCGCGCGTCGGCCTCGATCTGCTTGAGGAGCAGCTCCTTCGCTTCGTCCGCCGTCAGGCTCGCGACGCGTTCGAGCTCGTGCTGCTGACGCGCGACGAGCTCCTCGTACTTCTTTGAGGCAGCCGTCGTGCTCTTCTCGCGATCCGACACCGCGCGCTCGCGATCAGCGAGCGCTTTGTCGCTGCGGTCGAGCGTGGACTGGCGGTCGGTGAGTGTCGCTTCGCGGCGCGAGAGCGTCTGCGCCAGGGCGTCCGCCTGCTGGCGGTCCTGCCGCGCCTGGCGCTCGGCTTCCCGAAGGAGCTCGTGCGCCTTTTCCTTGGCTTCGAGGAGGGCTTCCTTCTTGCGCGCTTCGGCGTCGCGTTCGGCTTCCTTGGTGACGCGGAGCGCCAGCTCTTCAGCGCGGCCGATCGTTTCAGCCGCGATGCGTTTGCGATTCGCCACCCACACCGCGTACACGGCAGCTGCCGCGACGAGGGTAATGATGGCGTTAACGACGTAGCCGAGTATCGGTAACACGCGTGACGTCCTTTCCCGTGACCCACTTCGGGCTTGCGTGGAGTCGGCGCCGCGCGCGGGGTTAGTCCCGCGGTACTTTCAGCCTAGAACCAGCTTTTGCGCTTTCAACTGTGAGCTTTCCGCTTCGATAAGCGGCCCCGCTTTGCCGTGTGGGGAGGTCGATGAACCTGCGTAAGCAGGTGGAACCGCTCAAATAAGCCACGCTTCAGGCTTCCTCTTGCAGAGGCATGCTCACCGCGCGGCGTCGCGACTCACTTTGATGAAACGTTGGCTCAAACGAGCCTACCGCCATCACAAGCAAAGCAGAAACCGAGTCGAATCTTAATGGTTCCAGGTTCCAGGTTCAAGGTTCCAAAGTTCACGGTTCTGCGGACGGGAGCTCAGGCGAGCAGGACTCTGTCGACGAGCCGTTCCAGCTCCTGGGCGCGTTCGGCGAGACTGCCGTCCCGGGTACGCAGGCTTTCGCGGCAGCGGAACAGCTCGTCGGCGATGTTGAGCGCGGCGAGCACGGCAAGGCGCTGTCCATCGCCGCTCGACGCCGATTCGCCCGCGGCGCGGATCTTCTCGTCAACGAAGCCCGCGAGCCGGCTGACGTAGTCGGCGTCAAGCGTGCTTCGGATCGGATACCGCTGTCCGCAGATTTCGACCGAGACCACGCGGTCGGAATCAGCCATTAGAGGTTGAGCGCTTCAATCTGCTGCAGCATCTCGCCAACCCGCGAGCGGATCACGTCGCGCTCGTTTCTGAGCGACGTAATCTCCGCCGTCAGAGTCTCCGCAGACGATGCCCGCGAGCGCAGCGCGTCGATTTCGTCCTTGAGACGCTGGTTCTCTTCCCGCGCGAGCGCCTGTTCGCTCTTCATGCGATCGACCAGTGCGACGAGTCGCGTCAGTTTCTCCTCGAGACGATCGAGCGCCTCGAGCTCGACGTCCCGCGTTGCCGTCTTAGCCATATCCGATCCTCACCAAATCCTGATTCGTCACCGTTGCACCGCGCCGTGCTCTCGAACGAGCACAGCGAGTACCTGATCGAAGCTTTGCTGCACTTCCGCGTCCGTCAGGGTCCGGTTGGGCGCCTGGAACGTGAACCGCAGCGACACGCTGACCTTGCCGTCCGGCACGCCCTTCCCTTGATAGCGATCGAAAATCCGGACGTCGACGAGCGGGGCGCCCGCTACGACAATTCGCTCGGCGGCCGTCCGAATGGTGCCACGAATGATCTCCGCAGGCAAGGTATCGTCGACAACGATCGACAGATCGCGGACAACGAATGGATGCCTGGGCAGTGGCCGCACCGATGCGAACGGGACACCAACCGAGGCCGACAGCGCGTCGAGGTCCAGTTCGGCGACGAAGATGGCGTCCTGGCGCGGCGCGCCGCGTTCGTCGGCGATTGACGGAGACAGCCGGCCGATGAACCCGAGCGCGGAGCCGTCCACGCGCACGGCCGCGGCCTGACCGGCGACGAGAAAAGGCAGCGTCACCGGTTCGAAGCGCACCCGGATCCCGAACGCATCGGCGATTCGCTCGACGATGCCCTTGGTGTCAAAGAAATCGACCTCTCGTGGCCCGTTCTTCCAGTGATCGGAGACGGCGCCGGTTTGGGCGACCGCCACGGCGCGCGTCTCACCGCCAGGTGCGAAGCGGGCGCCGATCTCGAACACGCCGACGTCACGCCGGCCGTGCCGGCGGTTGTGCGCGACCGCGTCCATGAGCCCGGGAATGAGCAGCGGACGAAGCGTGTCGAACTTCGCGGACAGAGGATTGGCGACAGCCACCGTGTTGGCGGCGCCCGGGTCGACCAGCGCCGCCGCCGTCGCTTCGATGAAGCCGAACGTCAGCACCTCGGACAGGCCGGCCGACGTCAAGACGCGGCGGGCGAGGCCGTCGCGGGCGATGCGCGGATCAGGCGGCGGTGCCGGCTGGGTGAGGACGGGAAACGCCGACTCGATGCGTTCGAAGCCGTAGTGTCGTCCGACTTCCTCGATGAGATCGACTTCGCGCAGCAGATCGACGCGCGACGTCGGCGCGACCACGTTCCAGCCGTCGCCGGCGGCCGTCACGCCGAGGCCGAGGCCCTGCAGGATCCGCACGACGTCCGCCTCGGGTACCGCCGCGCCGAGCAGCGAGGCCAGGCGCGCGCGTCTCAAGTGCAGCGTCGCCGGCCGGCGCGGCGCGGGATAGCGATCGACGATCGGGTTGGACACGTTGCCGGCGCCGATAGATTCCATCAGCGCGATCGCGCGCTGCATCGCGGGCAGGGCGCCGTTGACGTCCGCCCCACGTTCGAAGCGCGCGGATGCTTCCGTCTTCAGGCCAAGGCGCTTGCTGGTCGTTCGTACCGACGCCGGCTTGAAGTACGCGCTTTCGAACACGATTGCCCTGGTTGAAGCAGAGACTTCCGAGTGCGCGCCGCCCATCACGCCGGCGACGGCCTGCGCGCGATCGCGATCGGCAATCACGAGCATGTTCTCGTCGAGCTTCCGTTCCACGCCGTCGAGCGTCGTGATGCGCTCGCCCTTCTTCGCGCGTCTCACTCTGATTTCGGCGCCGGCGAGCCTGGCCAGGTCGAAGGCGTGCATCGGGTGGCCGCGCTCGATCAGCACGTAGTTCGTGATGTCGACGATCGCACTGATCGGCCGGATACCGGCGGCCTGCAGGCGGGACGCCATCCACGAGGGTGAGGCGGCGCCTGTGATGTCGGCCACCGCGCCGACGTACCGCGGCCCCAGCTCCTCGTCGTCTATCGCGACCGTGATTCGATCGGACGTTCCGGTTGGCACCGACGCACCGTTTGTCACAGGCGTCGGCGCGTACGGAATCTGAAACGCCGTGGCGACCTCGCGCGCGAGGCCCATCACGCTCAGGCAGTCAGGACGATTCGCCGTGACCTCGAAGTCTATGACCGCGTCGCCGCCCGGCAGCGGCTCGACCGACGCGACCTCGAACCCGCGTAGACCGAGCGTATCGGCGATCTCCTCGGGAGACGCCTTCACGTCGACGAAATCACGTAACCAGGAAACGACCAGTCGCATCTAGGATGAAACGCTGTCAATACGGGAATTGCTCAAGAAACCGCAGATCGTTCTCGTAGAACAGCCGGATGTCCTCGACCTGATAGCGCAGAATCGCGATCCGCTCGATCCCGATGCCCCAGGCGAAGCCGGTATACCGTTCCGCGTCGTAGCCGACGGCCTCGAACACGGCGGGATGCACCATGCCGCAGCCGCCGATCTCAATCCACCCCGTCTTCTTGCACATCGCGCAGCCGCTGCCGTGGCACTGCCAGCAACTCAGATCGATCTCGGCGCTCGGCTCCGTGTAAGGAAAGAAGCTCGGACGAAATCGGACACGGGTGGTCGGCGAAAACGTCTGCTGCGCGAACGCGAGCAGCGTGCCTTTCAGATCAGCGAGCGAGATGCCTTCTCCGACCGCGAGCCCTTCGATCTGGCCGAATGCCGGCGAGTGCGTGAGGTCGAGATCGTCCCGCCGGTACACGCGACCAGGCACGATGATGCGGATTGGCGGCGCGTGCGTCTGCATGTAGCGGATCTGCATCGAGGAGGTGTGCGTGCGCAGGAGAGTGCGCCGATCGGCCGGACCTTCGCCGGCGATCGGCGTCGCCAGATAGAGCGTGTCCTGCATGTCGCGCGCCGGATGTTCCGCCGGCATGTTCAACGCATCGAAACAGTGCCACTCGTCTTCGACTTCCGGCCCTTCGACCGCCGTAAACCCCATCCGCGTGAAGATGGCCTCGAGATCGCTGCGCACGATCGTCAAGGGGTGGCGATGGCCGAGCGGCGGTTCGCGCCCGGGCAGCGTGACGTCGATGGCCCCGGCCGGCGCAGCCGTGGCCTGACGCGTTTCAAGGTAAGAGGCCCAGCGTGTTTCGAGCTCGCGCTTCAGCGCGTTCGTGAGTTGACCGAGCTCGCGCTTGTGCGCGGGCGGCGCGGCCGCCAGACGCTCCATCCATTCGGCGAGGACGCTGCCTTTGCGTCCGAGATAGCGGTCGCGAACGGCTTGACCGTCCTGGTTCGACCTGGCGGCGTACAGATCTTCGTGGAACCTGGCGAGCACGCCCTCAATGGTGTGCAGGTTGGGCAGCGACATCGTGTGCGCCCACGCCAGGTCAGGCGCGCGCTGGAGCTTTGGACGCGGACTTCGACTCCCGGGCCTGCTGTGCGAGCTTCGCGAACGCGGCGGGGCTGCTGATCGCGAGCTCTGACAGGCTCTTGCGATCGAGTGTGATTCCGGCGGCCTTCAACCCGCTCATGAACGTGCCGTACGTCAGCGCGTGTTCGCGGGCCGCGGCGTTGATGCGGACGATCCACAACCGGCGGAAGTCGCGCTTCTTGCGGCGGCGTCCGACAAACGCGTACTTGAGCGCGGTGTCGACCGACTCTTTCGCGGCGCGATACAGCTTGCTCTTGTTCGCGTAGTACCCCTTCGCCAGCCCGAGCAGCTTCTTGCGCTTGGCGCGGCGAACCGTTCCTCTTTTTACACGCGGCATAGATCTGATCTCTCCAAGTTCAAAGCTTAAAGCTTAAAGTTGAAAGTAAGTTCAAAGTTACCTTGAACCTTGCGCTTTGAGCTTTCCGCTTATTTATAGGGCAGCATGCGCGCCAGCTTTTGCGCGTCCACGTCCGCCACGGTCGTCGTCCCGCGAAGCCCCCGCTTGCGCTTCGTCGACTTGCTGCTGAGGATGTGCTGCTTGAATGCATGTCCTCGCAGAAACTTCCCGTTCTTCGTCCGCTTGAAGCGCTTCGCAGCGCCGCGGTGGGTCTTCAGCTTGATCTTTTTCACTTTTGACATGGTTTCCCGCGTTAGCTCTTCGCCGCAGCTGACGCCGCGGGTTTGGCCTTGCCGCCACCCTGCGGGCGCCGGCTCAGGATCGTGTGCATCTGGTTGCCTTCAAGCCTCGGCATCGTCTCCGCAATCGCGAGATCCGCCAGCTCCTCGACGAGCCGCTCGAGGATCCGGCGGCCGATCTCGGGATGCGCCATCTCACGGCCGCGGAAGAAAATCGTCGCCTTCACCTTGTCGCCGTCCTCGAGGAACCGTTCGATGTGCTTCTTCTTGAACTGATAATCGTGCTCGTCGACCTTCGGGCGGAACTTGATCTCCTTGACCTCGATCACTTTCTGGTGCCGCCGCGCCTCGCGCGCACGCTTCTGCTCCTGGTACTGGTACTTCCCGAAGTCCATGATCCGGCAGACCGGCGGGACGGCCGTCGGCGAAATCTCGACGAGGTCGAGCCCTTTCTGCTTGGCGATGGCCAGCGCCTGGGGCGGCGGCATGATGCCCAGCTGTTCGCCTGAGTCGTCGATTACCCGGATTTCGCGGACGCGGATTCGTTCGTTGACGCGCGTGCGATCGTCCCGTCGTGGACTTCTATCGAAAGCGATAAGGCCTCCTAAGTGGTCGCGACTTCCTTGCTCTTGTGCACGATTTCCTCGCGCGCCGAGGCGATGAATGCGTCGATCGCTCTCGAGCCCTGATCCCCGCCCGCGCGAGTCCTGACTGAGACCGTCCCGTCAGTGCTCTCGCGGTCGCCGACGACCAGCATATATGGGATCTTCTGGAGCTGGGCCTCCCGAATCTTATATCCGATCTTCTCCTGACGCTCGTCGAGCTCCACGCGCATACCCGCCGATTTCAGGCGATCGCGTGTCGACCTGGCGTAGTCGAGATGACGATCCGAGATCGGGAGCACGACCACCTGCACCGGCGCCAGCCACAGCGGGAACGCCCCCATATAGTGTTCGATTAGAATCGCGATGAACCGCTCGAAGCTGCCGAAGATCGCGCGGTGAATGACGATCGCCCGGTGCTCCGCGTTGTCGGCCCCGATGTACTTCAGGTCGAACCGCTCCGGCATGTTGTAGTCGAGCTGGATCGTCGCGCACTGCCATTTGCGGCCGATCGCGTCCGTGACGTCGAAGTCGATCTTCGGTCCGTAGAACGCGCCGTCCTTCGCGTTGAGCGTGTACTTCATCCCGGCGCGCTCGAGCGCCGTCTTCAACTGCGCCTCGGCGTTGTCCCACGTCGCGATCTCGCCAAGGAACTCGTCCGGCCGCGTCGAGAACTTCGCTTCATACGACAGCCCGAGGTCCTCGTACACTCGCTGAATCAGCCGCAGCATCCGCTCGACTTCGTCGCCGATCTGCTCCGGTGTGACGAAGCAGTGGCCGTCGTCCTGCGAGAACTGACGGACGCGGGTCAGCCCGCCGAGAACGCCCGACGCTTCGTTGCGATGCAACGGCGTCTGTTCGTGGAAACGGATCGGCAGTTCGCGGTAGCTGTGGACCTCGTTCGCGTACAGCAGAAAATGGCCCGGGCAGTTCATGGCCTTGACGGCCATTTGTTCGTCCTCGGAGCCCTGGACCTGAAACATGTTCTGCCGATAGTGCGACCAGTGTCCGGACGTCTCCCACAGCGCCTTGTTGTAGATCAGCGGCGTCCTCACCTCGACGTAGCCGTTCGGCAGCAGCACGTCGCGCATGTAATTCGCGAGCGTGTTGTAGAGCGTCGTGCCTTTGTCCTGCCAGAACGCCGCGCCCGGCGCCCACTGATGGAATGTGAACAGGCCGAGTTCGCGACCGAGCTTCCGGTGGTCGCGCTTCTTCGCCTCCTCGATCTGAGTGAGGTGCGCCTTCAGATCCTTCTCGGTCAGGAACGCGGTGCCGTACACGCGCTGCATCGGCTGATTCCGCGCGTCGCCTTTCCAGTACGCGTTCGACGTGCTCAGCAGCTTGAAGGCTTTGAGCTTTCCGGTGGATGGCACGTGCGGCCCGACGCAGAAGTCGATGAAGGTGTTCTTGTCCTTGATCGTGTAGCAGGACACCTCGAGCTGTCCTTCGGTTTTCTCGTCGATAAGCTGGACCTTCAGCGGCTCGCCGCGCTGGGAAAAAAACGCCTTCGCGTCCTCACGTGGCCACATCTGGCGCTCGTAAACCAGATCCTCACGCGCGAGTTCCTGCATTTTTCGCTCGATCGCCTCGAGATCCTCCGGCACGAACGGACGTGACACTACGAAGTCGTAGAAGAAGCCCTCCTCGGTCGCCGGACCAATGCCGCACTGTGTGCCGGGAAACAGATTCGTGACGGCGGCGGCCAGGAGATGCGCAGTACTGTGACGGAACAGCGGCAGCGCCTCCGGGCTCCGATCCGTGACGATGCGGACGGCCGCGTTCTGTGCGAGCGGAAAGGAAAGGTCGACGAGACGGCCGTCGACGACAGCGGCCAGCGCGGCTTTGGCAAGCCCGGGCGAAATCGCCTCCGCGACAGCGCGCACCGGTGCGCCAGCGGGCAGTACCCGGCTCGATCCATCGGGAAGCGTGACGGCGATTTGACTCATCTAACTGAAAAGGCCCTTCGACTCGCTGCGCTCGCTCAGGGCATTCGACGCGTCCGCTTCATGCGGCTTGCCATGAGCGAAGCAGCGAAGCGGCTAAGTCGAATGGTAGGCGCGGGTGGACTCGAACCACTGACCTCCTCCGTGTCAGGGAGGCGCTCTAACCAGCTGAGCTACGCGCCTGTACCGAAAACACAGCAGTATATCAGGCGGCTTTCTTTTCAGCGAATCGCTCGAGGGCTTTATCGAGCGCCGGGTCGCCTGCGGGAGCAGGCTGGCCGAATTCCACGTCGGGGATCTCGACGCCAACCGTCGGCGCCAGCCCTTTCTCGTGCAGAGGAGTGCCCGCAGGCGTGAGGTAGCGCATCGTCGTCAGCCAGAGCCCGCTGCCGTCGGGAAGCCTGATCAGTTTCTGAATGCCCGCGCGCCCGATCGTGTGTTCGCCCACGAGGTCGGCCCGCTGGTTGCCGGAGAGCGCCGACGCAAACAGCTCCGCGGCGCCTGACGTGCCGGTGTCGACGAGGAGGATCACGGGCGCGGTAATCGCGCCGTCGCCGGTGTTCGAGACGATCGTCTCGCGTGACGGCGCGCCCTTCGCCTCGCGCATGGCCAGCGTGCCTTTGGCGACGAAGAGACGTGCCAGCGCGATGCCCTGGTCGTAAGAGCCGGTCGACGTGCGGCGGACGTCCACGATGAGTTTGGTCGCGCCGTTCTTTGTCACGTCAGCAATCTGTGTCTTGACCTGATCGACCGTGCGCGCGCCAATCGACTGGACGCGCACGTAGCCGACGCCGGAGGCAGCCATGCGCCCGCTCACGTCAGAGATCGGCAGGACTTCGCGCGTCAACTCGACGTCATGCGGATCCGCCTGGTTGTTGCGGAACAGCGTGAGTTTTACTTTCGAACCGGTTGCGCCGCGCAATGCCCGGATGCCCTGCCACACGCTCATGTCCCGCGTCGGGAGGTCGTTGATGGCGCGCAGGTAATCGCCCGTGCGGAGGCCGGCCTTCGCGGCCGGAGAGTTCTCGCGGGTCGAGATGATACGCAAGTAGTACTGCCGCGTCAGCTCGATGCCCACGTCTCCCGGAGCGAGCGGCGTTCCCGCTTCGACTTGCTTCACTTCGTCAACCGAGAGATATGCGCTGTCCGCGTCGAGCGAGTCGGCGAGGCCGTTCATTGCGCCGCGCATCACCTTGTCGAGGCTCACGGGCTCGACGTAATTGCTCGAAATCAGGCTCACGACGTCGTCAAAAATCTTGAGGTGCTGGTACGTGTCCTCGCGGGCGATGACCCGGCCGAGGAGCCCGCCGACGATCGCAAAGACCACGACCGGCGCAGTAAGAGAAAAGACGATGGCTCGGGTGCGTGACGTCATGGGTTTAACGCTTTCTGAGCCATTGTAAAGGATCGACCGACTGACCGTCGATGCGAAGCTCGAAGTGCAGCTCGGGTGGACCCGCTGGGGCGGGGCCGACCGTGCCAATCGTCTCGCCACGCTCGACACGGGCGCCTTTCCCCACCGACATCTCGAGCAGGTTCCCGTACAGACTGAAGCTCTGGGCGCCGTGGTCGACGATGATGAGGTTGCCGAATCCGCCGAAGGCGTCGGCAAACGCGACGACGCCATCATGAACGGCCGCAACGGGGGCGCCTTCGGCCGCGCTGACTTCGATGCCTGCTGATGTCGTCGAACTGGCTGAGCGGCTCGAGCGGCGGCTGCCGCTGGCCGCCACCGGCCAATCGAGGTCCCCGCGGAAAGGACGAATCGGCAACGTTGCGGCCTCAGCCGACGCGCTCGGAAGATCGCGCAACGTGACCTGAAGCTTCTGGTGGGCGGACTGCAGCTCGCCCAGCAGTTGCGCATTGAGATCGCGGCGCGAATCGATGTCGTGGACCAGTTCGTTTCTCGCCCTGGCCGACTTCGTGAGGGCCGCTTCCGCGCTCTCTGCTTTGACGCGGAGGGTTTGTAGCTGGCGGCGGCGCTCTTCGAGCGTCACGCGCGTGCGTTTCAGTTCGTCCAGCGTATGCTGACGAGAGACGATGCGGTCGTGGTCGAGCTTCGCCAGCGCGCTCAATGTCCGAGCGGCCTGGCCGATTTGACGGACGTCAGTCGTGGAGAGCAGCAGGCGCAGGTAACGACCTTGCCCGAGCTTATAGATGTCCACGAGACGGCTGCGCAGCTCGGGTCGGCCCGATGATTCCTGCCGCTCGAGTTCGCGCGTCCGCTGCTGGTTGGACGTCAGCTCGGCCGCGATGCGCGAGCCGTCCGACGCGATTTGCCGCAGCTCTTCGGTTTTCAGCTGCCGATCGACTTCGAGTTTCCGCAGGTCGACGAGCAGCGTCCCTTCCTGAGACGCCAGCGAGTCGGCTTCACGCTGCAGCGCATGGAGGCGTTCGGTCGCGCGGCGCGCCAGCCCTTCGGTCCGCGTCCGATCGGGTGATTGCGCCAGAAGAGCAATCGCGAGCCCGAGGAGGATCACGGCCGCGAATCCGGCCCGAACCGCCATTCGCTGGGGCAGCCTGGAAGTGTGAGTCATCGATACTATTAGATAAAGGTATCGGCACTCGCGGTCGAAATCAGTAACATCCGGACCGGGGAGCGTCAACACGGCACAAGTCATGCGCGTACTGGCAGTCGATGTCGGCGAACGGCGAATCGGGCTCGCGATTAGCGACATTTCCCGCACGCTGGCGCGTCCGCTCCTGACCTTGACCGTCACGAGCGCCGGCGACGGTGTCGATCAGGTTGCGGCCGAGATCGCGCGCCTCAAGGCGGAAGACGATGGTCTGTCGACCATCGTGATCGGACTGCCCGTACGCCTCGACGGATCACCGAACGAACAGACGCCTCGCGTGGCAGCGTTTGTCGATGCGCTGAAAGCGCGTACTCATCTTCAGATTCTGACGGCGGACGAACGGCTGACCAGCCACGAAGCCGACAGCCTGCTGGCGGAGCACACGCGTGATTGGCGTCGACGAAAGGCTCGGCTCGATGCCGCCGCTGCGGCTGTCATCCTGCAGGACTACCTCGAGGCCAACCAGAAATGAAAACGCTCGCGACGCTCGTGTTGCTGCTTGCTCTCGCGGCAGGCGCCGCGGCCGCGTGGCTGTATCTGGGGATTGAGCGGTCGTATCGAGGTTACTCGTCGGAAGAACAGTTCGTGGATATCCCGCCCGGGCTGAGCACGCGCGCCATCGGCAGCCGGCTCGTGGCGGCCGGCATCGTGCACGATTCGCTGACGTTTCGTGCCGCCCTGTGGAAGAGCGGCCGAGAAACGCGGCTCAGGGCGGGCGAGTACCGGTTCGCCGAGCCGCTCAGCCCGCTGCAGGCGGTCGACAAGCTCCGGCGGGGCGACGTCTACGTCATCCACATCACGTTTCCGGAAGGCCTGAACGTCTTCGACATGTCGAAGATTTTCGAATCGAAGGGGTTTGGATCCGCCGCGTCTTTCGTCGACGCCGGGCGCAACTTCGAAGGCTACCTGTTTCCGGAGACGTACGCACTGTCACGGCACACGGACGCGCCGAAGCTTGTGCGCCAGATGAACGACGCATTCGAGGGTGCGCTCACGCCCGAGATTCGTGCGGCGGCCACGGCGCGCGGCCTGACAGTTCGGCAGCTCGCGACGCTCGCATCCATCGTCGAAAAAGAGACGGGCAATCCGGCAGAGCGGCCGATCGTCGCGTCGGTGTATGAAAACCGGCTGCGCATCGGCATGCCGCTGCAATGCGATCCGACGGTCATTTACGCACTCGAGCTCGCGGGCCGCTACGACGGCAACATTCGCCGCGACGACCTGTCGTACGACTCGCCGTACAACACCTATCGCTATCCTGGATTGCCGCCAGGGCCGATCGCGTCGCCGGGGCTCGCGTCGCTCGACGCGGTTGTCCATCCTGCCGACTCCGAGTACCTGTACTTCGTCAGCAGGAACGACGGCTCGCACGTCTTCGCGAAGACGCTCGCGGAGCACAATCGCAACGTACAGAAGTATCAGGTGGAGTACTTCCGGGCGGGACGGGCAGGAAGGGCAGGGTCGCCAGGAAGGGGAGGACACTGAAGCTCCCGCCTAGCGTTTCCCCCAGTTCAGCTTTTCTCGGAGCACCTCGAAGTAACTTCGCGTTGAGGGCCGGATCAGGCGAATCGGCTGCGGGGCGCGGCACACGCTGATTTCATCGCCCGCCTTCAGTTCGAAACCGGCCTGTCCGTCGAACGTGACGAATACTTCGTCGCGATCGCCCAGCATGGGCGTCACGCGCACCGTCGACGAAGACGGGATGACGATCGGCCGATTCGTCAGTGTGTGAGGTGCGATCGGCGTGAGCACGATTGCTTCGACGTTCGGTTGAACGATTGGTCCGCCGGCGGCCAGGTTGTACGCCGTCGATCCAGTCGGCGTCGCGATGATCAGGCCATCGGCACGGATGCGTGTCACGAGTCCGTCGCCGACTGACACGGACAAGTCGATCAGGCGAGATCGCGCGCCCTTGTTGATCACCACATCATTCAGCGCAATCTCCGTCGTCGCCGCCGCCGACGGCCGCAATGTCGTCGCGCAAAGCATCAGGCGTTCTTCGATGTGCGCCCGGCCCGCGAGCGCCGCCTCGAGCGCCGGATACAGTTCCGGGAGCGTCACTTCCGTCAGGAAACCCAGGCTGCCAAAGTTCACCCCGAGCACGGGAATCGCCAGCCCCGCGCGCCCCACGCTGTCCGCCATGCTGAGCAGCGTTCCATCTCCTCCGAGGACGAGGACAAGACCGACCTCGCTGACGAGCGGCTCTTTGTCGGCAACGAGGCGGCGCGCATTTGTCGGCATCAGCGCAGCCGTCGCCGTTTCGAACACGGCTTCGACGCTGCGCTCATTGAGCCAGGTCTCGACATTCACGAGATGTTGTGTGGCCGCCTGGAGCCGGGCTTTGGCGACGACGCCCACTCGAGTGATGGGTGCCATGAGTGGGTTGGATTATGGCAGAAGGCGCAGATGCAGAAAAAACTCCTGATTCCCTGTGGCGCCTTTGATTGCGGATGGGGCCATGGCCATGCGCGTCAGTCCTGCGGCCTGCGCGCCGGCGGTCACACGCGCCAGGACGGCGTCGTGCACGGCCGGATTCGTGACGAGCCCGTGCTTCCCGACCTCGTCTCGACCGGCTTCGAACTGTGGTTTCACGAGCGCGACGACGTCGGCGCCGGCAACGAGAAAGGGCGGCAGCGCCGGAAAAATGTGGTCGAGCGAAATGAACGAGACGTCGATCGTCACCAGGTCCACTGAACGGGGCACGTCTGCCGTCGACAGCGCGCGCGCGTTGACGCGCTCGTGAACGTCGACACGGGCATCGTTGCGCAAGCGCCAGTGCAGTTGCCCGTGACCGACGTCGAGCGCGATGACACTCGCGGCGCCGCGTTGCAGCATGACGTCGGTGAAACCGCCGGTCGAGGCGCCGACATCGAGCGCGTGTCTGCCTGCAGGATCGATGCGGAAGTCGTCGAGCGCGTGCGCCAGCTTTACGCCGCCGCGGCTGACGTACGGATGATCGGGTGTCGCGATCTCGAGGCTGGCGCTGTCCTCGACACTGGCGCCCGCCTTCGAGACGACCCGGCCATCGACGCTCACGCGACCCGCCATGATCAGCGCGCGGGCCCGCTCGCGCGAGGCCGCCAGTCCGCGTTCCACCAGCGCGACATCCAGCCGGATCTTTCGGAGCGCCACGCGTCTAGCTCCGGCGCGACACTACCCAGTCGGCGATCGGTCCCAGCCATCCGGCACCAAGTCCGGCGTCTTCCAGCGTGTGCCGCGCTCGGGCGATGCACTCGGATGCCAGGGTGCGCGAGCGCTCGAGGCCGAACAGTGCCGGATACGTAGGCTTTGTTCCCGCGGCGTCCTTTCCCGCAGTTTTCCCAAGTTCGGCAGCACTGCCCTCGACGTCGAGAATGTCGTCCACGATCTGAAAGGCGAGGCCAACTTCCGTCGCGAAGCGATCGATGGCCGTCACGGCGGCCTCGCCCGCGCCGGCCATGACAGCGCCGCTGACCGCCGAGGCGCGGATGATCGCGCCGGTCTTGCGCGCGTGCATGCGTTGCAGGGCATCGCCGTCGAGCACGACTGTGTGCCCAGGCGCCTGGCCGGCGGCCTGGAGATCGACCGCCTGGCCGCCGACCATGCCGACTGTCCCTGCGGCGTGCGCAATCAGTTCGACGGCGAGCAGCTTCCGCTGCGTGATCGAGGCATCGGCCGTGACGGGTTCCCGCGCGAGCAGCGCGAACGCTTCGGCCTGCAGGCCGTCGCCGGCCAGAATCGCGATGCCGTCACCGTAGACGACGTGAAGCGTCGGCCGTCCGCGGCGCAACGTGTCGTTGTCCATGGCGGGAAGGTCGTCGTGAATCAGGGAGTAGGTGTGAATCAACTCGATCGCACATGCCGCAGGCAGCGCCAACTCGAACGCCGCGTCGGCCGGCAATGTTTCGGCGCGTGCGATGGCATCGGCCGCGGCGAGCGTCAGGATGGGACGGAGGCGCTTGCCGCCGGCAAGCACGCTGTAGCGCATTGCCTCGCTGATCACGGCGGGGCAGGCTGGCGGCACCGGCAGATAGCGATCGATCGCGGCGTCCACGCGTCTGCGGGATTCAGTGAGGAATGCGTCGAGCGTTTCTGCGGCCACGGGCCCGTCAGCGATCGGGTTCGTCGCCCGACAGTCCGGCTGGCGCCGGCTTGAGCTGGCCGCGTTCGTTCAACAGCTCGATGCGGCGTTCCGCGTCTTCGAGCCTCGCGTGGCAGAATTTGGAGAGCGTGACCCCGCGCTCATACAGCGCGAGCGATTGCTCAAGAGACAAGTCGCCCTCTTCGAGCTTCTTGACGACGGTTTCGAGCTCCGCGATGGCGGCCTCGAAGTCCTTGATGGACGTGTCGCTCATTCGGTTCTCGACACCTTAGCCGCAATCGCGCCCCGGCTCAAGGTGACGTGGACCGTATCACCGGGAGCCACGTCGGCCGAGTCTCGAATCGCGCGCGTGCGCTCGTCGTTCCAGCAGACCGAATAGCCGCGTGCGAGGACGCCGAGCGGACTGAGCGTTTCCAGGCGGCCGGCTGCTTGCCCGAGTTTCATCTTCGCCTGGTGGCTGTGGACCGTGATGAGCCTGTGCAACGCGCCGTCTGCCGTCACCAGCCGTGTCCGGTCGCGGGCCAGGCGCCTCGAGGCGTTGGACGCATCGAGCCGCCGTTCGAGGATACGCAACTGGCGGTCGCGAACGGCGAGCGTCGAGCGGATGGCGTCGGCGATCGCGCGGGTCAGTTCGTCGGCGCGGCGCTCCGTCATGGCCAGGCGAGCCGTATAGCCTGCCATCGCGCGACGCCCGCTCAGTTCGTGGACCCGCCGGCTCAGCCGCTGCACGCGGCCGCGAGCCGTCGAGACCAGACGGTCGGTCAGGCGATCGATGCGGCTGACGAACTCGTCCTTGCGCGCGACGACCAGTTCGGCGGCCGCTGATGGAGTCGGCGCCCGGACGTCGGCGACAAGATCGGCGATCGTCACGTCGCTCTCGTGCCCGACCGCCGCGATGACGGGCAGCGGGCACGCCGCAATCGCCCTCGCGACAGGCTCCTGGTTGAACGCCCAGAGATCTTCGATTGACCCGCCGCCACGGCCGACAATCACGACGTCGACTTCGGGGACCCGCGCGATCGCGCGCACGCCATCCGCAATCTCAGCGGCTGCGCCGTCGCCTTGCACCCGCGTCGGGCGGATCACGACATGCGCATTCGCGTACCGCCGTCTCAGCACTTTGATGATGTCGCGGATCGCCGCCCCGTCGAGCGAGGTGACGACGCCGATCTTGCGCGGCAGGGCGGGCAGCGGCCGCTTTCGCGCCGTGTCAAACAATCCCTCGGCCTGCAGCCGCTTCTTGAGCTGATCGAAGGCGAGCTGGAGCGCGCCCAGACCTTGCGGCTCCATGTGCTCGCAGACGAGCTGGTACTCGCCCTTCGGCTCGTAAACGGAAATCTTTCCGCGGGCGACCACGCGCAGCCCGTCGGCGGGCTTGAATTTCAGATAGCGCAGCGCCGAGCGGAACATCAGGCCTTTGAGCTGTGACGACGAGTCCTTCAGCGTGAAGTACAGATGTCCGGTGTTCCACAGCCGGCAGTTGGAGATCTCGCCCTCGACCCACACCTCGAAAAACTGCTCTTCGAGTTGATCGCGAACTCGAATGGTCAGTTCGGTGACGCTGTACACGCGCCGCGACGCCACGGGTTGCGGCGCCTCGTCGCTTTCGCGCGGGTCGTCCTCAAACGGAAGATCGAAGAGGTCGCTCATCGGCCGCGAGCTCGGCGAGCTCATCGTGGCTGAAACTGAGACGTTCGATGCCCGTCGCGAGCCCGGACTTCTCGTCCGCATCGATGATGACGGCGTTCAGACGGGGATTTGCAACCGCCGTTTCGAACCGTGCGGGGAGCGCGTTCAGGAATTTTCCGAGCGCCGGCTCGATTTCGACACCGATGATGGAATCGTGAGGCCCCGTCATCCCCACGTCTGTGAGGAAGGCCGTCCCCTTCGGGAGAATGCGCTCGTCAGCGGTTTGTACATGGGTGTGTGTGCCGACGACGGCCGTCACTTTGCCGTCGAGATGCCAGCCCATCGCGGCCTTTTCCGAGGTCGCCTCCGCGTGGAAGTCGACGAACACGATTCGCGCGCGCTGCCGGATCGCCTCGAGTTCGCGGAGCACGACGGCGAAAGGGTCGTCGATGTTGAGCATGAAAACGCGCCCCATCACGTTGACGACGCCGACACTCTGGCCGTCTCGTGTGCGAGCTACGTATGTCCCGTTTCCAGGAGCCCCAGCCGGGTAGTTGGCGGGGCGGATCAGGCGCGGCTCAGCGCCGATGTAGTCGAGCGCTTCCTTCTTGTCCCAGATGTGATTGCCCGACGTCATCACGTCCACGCCCAGGTCGAGTAGCTCGTCCCCGATGTCGCGCGTGATTCCAAAGCCGGCCGCGGCATTTTCGGCGTTGGCCACGACGAGATCGACGTCGTAGCGACTGACGAGCGCCGACAGGCCGGTCTTGACGAGCTGACGGCCGGGCCGACCGACGATGTCCCCAATGAACAGGATCCGCATTTTAGGAGCCGACCAAGTTTACGCGAATCCTCTCGCTTATGACTAAGTCGCTGCGGTGCAGTGGTTTGCCAGGTGGCAGCAATATGAGCGTTGTTAACGCAGATAATATGCTTGACACGCACTAATCACGCACCTATACTCGTTTCACTCTCGCTCAAGGGGGCTCCACATGTCAGGCAAAGTGATTGGAATCGATCTCGGCACTACGAACTCAGTCGTCGCGGTGATGGAGGCGGGGCAGCCGGCCGTCATCGTCAACCAGGAAGGCAGCCGGATTACTCCGTCGGTCGTGGCGTTCGCAAAGGACGGCGAGCGGCTGGTTGGACAGGTCGCAAAGCGTCAGGCTGTCACGAACCCGGAGAACACGGTTTTTTCGATTAAGCGCTTCATGGGCCGGAAGCACGATGACGTCGGAAGCGAGGCCTCGCGCGTGCCGTACTCGATCGTCCGCGCCGCCAATGGCGACGCGTGGATTGATGCTCGAGGCAAGACACACTCGCCGCCGGAAATCTCCGCCATCATTCTTCAGAAGCTGAAGCAGGCGGCCGAGGATTATCTTGGCGAAAAGGTGACCGACGCGGTCGTCACTGTCCCCGCGTACTTCAACGACGCGCAACGGCAGGCGACGAAGGATGCTGGAAAGATCGCAGGCCTCAATGTGCTGCGCATCATCAACGAGCCGACCGCGGCCGCGCTTGCCTACGGTCTGGACAAGAAGAAGAACGAGACCATCGCCGTGTACGACTTCGGCGGCGGCACGTTCGACATCTCCGTGCTGGAAGTCGGCGAAGGCGTAGTCGAGGTGAAGGCCACCAACGGCGACACGCACCTGGGCGGCGACGATCTCGACGACCACATCATCGAGTGGCTCGTCGCGGAATTCAAGAAGTCCGAGGGCGTCGACCTCTCCAAGGATCGCATGGCCCTGCAGCGGCTGAAGGAAGCGGCGGAGAAGGCGAAGATCGAACTGTCGACCACCATGGAAACGGATATCAACCTGCCGTTCATCACGGCCGACCACACCGGTCCCAAGCATCTGCAGACCAGGCTCTCGCGTGCACGGCTCGAACAGCTTGTGGACGACCTTCTGGAGCGGACGATGGCGCCGGTCAAGCAGGCGCTGGCCGATGCCGGCCTCGATCCAAAGGCCATCGACGAAGTCGTGCTCGTCGGCGGCTCGACGCGCATGCCGAAGGTACAGCAGCTCGTGCGCGACTACTTCGGCAAGGAACCGCACAAGGGCGTCAATCCGGACGAAGTCGTCGCCGTCGGCGCGGCCGTGCAGGGCGGCGTTCTGGCCGGCGACGTCAAGGACCTCCTGCTGCTCGACGTGACGCCGCTGTCGCTGGGCATCGAGACGCTGGGCGGTGTGATGACGACGCTGATCTCCCGCAACACCACGATCCCGTCGCGGAAGAGCGAGATCTTCTCGACCGCAGCCGACAACCAGACCAGCGTCGACGTGCACGTTCTTCAGGGCGAGCGGCCGCTGTCGCGCGACAACCGCACCCTCGGGCGCTTCCAGCTGGCGGGCCTGCCGCCCGCGCCTCGCGGTCTGCCGCAGATCGAAGTGGCGTTCGACATCGACGCCAACGGCATCGTCAGCGTGACGGCGAAAGACACCGCGACGGGCAAGGAGCAGAAGATCACCATCAGCGGTGCGAGCGGACTGTCCAGGGACGACGTCGACCGGATGGTCAAGGAAGCCGCCAGCCACGCGTCGGAAGACGTGAAGCGGCGCGAGCTCATCGACGTGAGAAACCAGGCCGATTCCCTCGCCTATCAGGTGGAAAAGACCATCGGCGAAAACCGAGAGAAGCTTCCGGTCGGCGAGCTATCGAAAATCGAAGCATCGATCGCCGAGATCCGGCGCCTGGTCCAGGGCGAGGATGCGGCCGCGATCAAAAAGGCGTTCGAGGAACTGCAGCACGCATCGCACGCCATCGCGCAGGCGCTTTATGCGAACGCGAATGGTTCCAGCGGTTCCAAAGGTTCTAGCGGTTCCGCTGGTTCGAGCGGTCCAGGCGTCAAGGACGGAGAGGTCGTCGACGCCGAGTATGCAGAAACCGCGTAATTCAGAAGGAGTGCGATCATGACTATCGTGCGTTGGGACCCGTTCCGCGACTTCGGCTTCACCAGCGGCGCCACGTGGGTGCCGCCAGTTGATGTGTTCCAGACCGGCGAGCACGAGCTCGTGCTTAAAGCCGAACTCCCGGACATGACGCGCGAAGACATCGACGTCACCGTCGAGAACTTCGTGCTGACCGTCAAAGGCGAGAAGAAGCTGACCACCGACGTGAAAGAGGAGCATTTCCATCACGTCGAACGGCGTTACGGAGCGTTCAGCCGTTCCTTCTCGCTGCCTCGAACGGTGGATTCGAGCAAAGTGGCCGCCGATTACAAGAATGGCGTGCTGACTGTGCGGCTTCCACTGCGCGAAGAAGCCAGGCCGCGTCAGATCAAGGTCGACGTCGCCGCGTAAGCGATCGACGGGCGGGACGGGGCGGGGGCCCTTCCCGCCCATCCTGCCCACGTGTTACGCTTTCTGCCCGGTATGGACGATGTCAACGAGATCGTAGAGCAGCTGGGCGAAGCTCCAGGGATTCCCTCAGAACCAGCGCCACCCATCCACAGCCGGTTCCTTTTTGTGGACGTGGCCGCGCTGCGCGCCAAGCAACTCCGCCGCGGCGCCCGGCTTCGCATCATCTCCGAGGAGGGTCCGTTGCCGCATAAAGCCGAACGGCTTGCGATGGAGGAAGTCCGTCGCGGCCTGGTGCACTACGATGTCCCTCCAGTCAAGAAGTCGACGAAAGCGGACGTATGACCGGGCTGCAGCAACTC